>Ga0335083_10000586_pt1 | contig 54036 bp, 47 predicted proteins | sample Lox_Sample_42_FD_206716 | JGI IMG/M metagenome (GOLD analysis project Ga0335083, IMG submission 206716) | Soil microbial communities from Loxahatchee National Wildlife Refuge, Florida, United States - Lox_Sample_4.2 | ecosystem: Environmental > Terrestrial > Soil > Wetlands | place: USA...
GGTTGTCCACGCAGAAGTAGCCGGCGTCCTCGAACACGTTCATGGCGGTCGACTTGCCCGCGCCGGAGAAACCCGTGATCACCACGAGCTCCTGCAGGCGGGTCTCGATGACGGGCTTCTCGGTCCGGGCCGAGCCCGTCCGTCCACCCGCCGATTTCGCTGAGCGCAAGGGCCTGATTACGGCCATCTCGGGCTGATTGTGGCGTCGGCGACGGACGCGCGCCGCAATCTCCCGTGCCGGATGTCCGCGCTAGCCGGCACGGCGCAGGCTGCCGTACAGCTCGCGGCCGACCTTCGGCGGCAGCCCGGGGACGCCCTGGAGCTCCTCCCGGGAGGCCGCCAGCACCGCCTCCGTCGAGCCGAAGTGACGCAGCAGTGCGCGCTTGCGGGCGGGGCCGATACCGGGCAGCTCGTCCAGCACCGAGCTGGTCATGGCCTTGTCGCGGCGGCTGCGGTGGTGGGTGATGGCGAAGCGGTGGGCCTCGTCGCGGACCCGCTGCAGCAGCTGCAGCTCGGGCGTCGAATGGTCGAGCACCAGCGGCGCCCGGCGACCCGGGATGAAGATCTCCTCGATCCGCTTGGCGAGGGAGATCACGCACACTCCCTGCTCGCGGAAGGCTCCCAGGGCCGCCAGCCCGGCGCCCAGCTGCCCCTTGCCGCCGTCGATCACGACGAGGTTGGGGAGCGCCGCGAAGCTGGCGTCGTAGGAGGGGTCGTGGGGCGAGATCTCGAGCTGGCTCTGCCATTGCGCGAGCCGCCGTGACAGCACCTCTTCCATCGCCGCGTAGTCGTCGGAGGTGCCCGCGGCGGTGCGGATCGTGAAGCGCCGGTAGTCGGACTTCTTCGGCGCGGCCCCCTCGAACACGACCATCGAGGCGACCGTGTGGGTGCCGCCGAGGTTGGAGATGTCGAAGCACTCGATCCGGATCGGGGGTGCGTCGAGGCCGAGCACCTGCTGAAGGCCCTCGAGCGCCTCCACCCGGGTCTGGCGGCGTCGCTCGGCGCGCAGGCGCTCCTGGTCGAGTGCCAGCTCCGCGTTGCGCTGTGCGAGCTCGAGGATGCGGCGCTTCTCCCCCCGCTCCGCCACCCGCATCTCCAGCGGCCCGCCGCGACGGCTGGCGAGCGCCTCGCGCAATGCCTCGCGTCCGGCGAGCTCCTGGGGCAGCACGAGCAGCGCCGGGATCGCCGCCCCGCCCCCGTAGTACTGGAGCATGAACTCCTCGGCCACCTCGGCCGGGTCGCGCTCGGTGGCGTTCTCGAGGTAGAACGACTGGCGGTCGCTGAGCACCCCGTCGCGCACCTGGAACACCTGGGCGTTGGCATCGCGGCCGTCCACCGCCACCGCCACCGCGTCGAAGGTGCTCTGCGAGCCACCCGCCACCCGCCGGCGCTCGAGCAGCGAGCGCACGGCCTGCAGGCGGTTGCGCTCGAGCGTGGCCTGCTCGAAGCGCTCCTCGGCGGCGGCCTCGAGCATGCGCCGCTCGAGGTCGCGCTCGATGTTCGCGAAGCGCCCGGAGAGGAAGTCGATCACGCCGTCGATGCTCTCCCGGTATTCCTCCCGGGTGACGTAGCCGACGCAGGGCGCCTCGCAGCGCTTGATGTAGTAATCCAGGCAGGGGTTGCCGCTGCGGCGGCCCGGCTCGGCCCCGGTGCACGAACGGAACATGAACACCTTCGCCAGCACCTCGAGCGTCGAGCGCACGCGCTTGGCGTTGGAGTAGGGGCCGAAGTACAGGCGGTTGCCGCGGTGGCGTTCGCGTGTGAAGTACACCCGCGGGAAGTCCTCGTCCAGGGAGATGCCGATGAACGGATAGGACTTGTCGTCGCGCAGGCGGATGTTGAAGCGAGGGCGGTACTGCTTGATGAAGCTCTGCTCGGCCAGCAGCGCCTCGGCCTCGGAGGCGACAACCACGCATTCCACGGACGCGACGGCGGCGATCATGTCGGCGTGCCCGGGGCTGCTCGGGACCTGCGCCCTCGAGAAGTGCGAGGCCACCCGCTTGCGCACCGACTTGGCCTTGCCGACGTACAGCACGAGGCCGGAGCTGTCGCGGAACAGGTACACCCCGGGCTGGTCGGGTAGCGACCTGCGCTGCTCGAGCAGGCTTCCCGCAGCCTCCTCGCGGGAAGCGGAATCGGTTGTGGCCATGGCCAGACCGAGGATACGAGGCGCCCTCCCCGGCGACCGCCCGCGCGGCGGTGGAAAGCGCGAGCTCGGGCGCGGTCGCAGCGCTGCTGAGCTACGAAGCCGTCACGCACACCATCGAAGGCGCCTGCCACGGCGGATCTGCTCGGTGCAACGGTGACCGGCCCCGCCCGCCGATGTCGGGCTAGTTCTCGGACGCCTCCGAGCGGGCGATGCTCAGCTCCCAGCCGGCGAACGCCCAGCTCGCGGCCGCCAGCGCCAGGAACACCGTCGTCCAGCCGTACGTCTTCCAGTCGTCTCCACCGAAGGTGAGGGTGACGACGCCGAGGACGGCCAACACCGCACCGCTGAGGATCCGTACGCGCGCCCAGGCACGCAGATGCCGGTACTCCCACGGCACGATCATGCGCCGCAAGCCGGTCCGCGGGGGAGAATTCCACCACCCGCGAAGACCCCTCGGAGCAGGCGTGTCACCCGTCGCGTCCATCGCAGGAACCCGTCGCGCTCAGTACGTTCGCGAGAAGCGGTAGACCTCCATCAGCGCGTAGATCACGACCCCGATCAGCACGAACCAGGCGAGCTCGCCGATGCCGCTTTCCCACATCCGGCCGCGCGCCTCGGCGGCGAATATGCCCACCGCGATGGCGCCGTACAGCAGCGCCCGGTGGCGGTCGCCGAGGCTGTAGATGGCGACGCGGTGCTCGCGGTACAGGCGCAGGCCCAGGTAGGCGATCGCGAATCCGAAGGCTGCACCCAGGACCGCTTCGATGGTGCTGGTCGCGCGCGAGCTCCCGGGGATGAAGTACACGCCCGCGGAGATCGCGAGGATGATGGCGATGTTGCGTGCGGCCTTCATCTGATCACCAGGCTAGCCATCCTCGCTGAGTGCCTGCAAGCGGTCGTAGGCCGCCTCGACGGCCCGCCGCGCCGCCGTGTGGCGCGCCTCGGACTTGGCCGACTCGTAGCGCGTGGCCCACGCCTCGGGCTGTGACAGCTCGGCTTCGAGCTCACGCAGCGACGTTTCGGCCGCTTCGACCTCGGCCTCGGCCTTCTGCTGCGCGGTGACGCGGTTCTTCGAGGGGCCCTTCGGCTTGGCGGCACGCTTCGACTTCCGCCCTGCAGCAGCGTCCCCTGCGGCGCCGGTCCCTGCGCGCCCGTCGTTCGCACCGGCGCCCGCGGGCCGGCCGTTCGCGCCGCTGCCCCGGCCGTGCCCGCTGCCCCGGCCCTGCCCGCTGCCCCGGCCCTGCCCGCTGCTGGAGACAGCCGTGTTCGACCCGCCGTCCGCGCCCGCCCCCGCCGCAGGACCGTCTGCCTGCTCGCCACGCGCTCGGCGTTCCTCGCGGTCCTGCGCGTACTCGGCCCACCCGCCGAGGAAGGTGCGCAGCGTTCCGTCCTCGACCGCCACGGTGCGCGTCCCCACGGCGTCCAGCAGGGCGCGGTCGTGGGACACGAGCAGGATCGCACCGGGGAACGCCCGCAGGGCGTCCTCGAGCGCCTCGCGGCTGTCGAGGTCGAGGTGGTTGGTGGGCTCGTCGAGGATCAGCACGTTGGGCGGGCGGGCGCCCCCCACGAGCACCGCCAGCGACAGGCGCCGGCGCTCGCCCCCGGACAGGCCGGCGAGCGGTTTCTCGGCCTGCTCGCCGGAGAACAGGAAGCGGCCGAGCAGGGCGCGGGCCTTGCCCGGGGTCAGGCCGGTGGCCCGCTGGGCGGCCTCCAGCACGGACTGCTCGGGCGGACCTCCGGCGCCGAGCTCCTCGGCGTGCTGGGAGAGGTAGCCGACCTTCACGTTGTGGCCGACCGAGAGCTTGCCGGCGGGAAGCCCGCGATGGCCCGCGAGGATCTCGATCAGCGTCGTCTTGCCGGCGCCGTTGGGTCCCACGAGCGCCACGTGCTCGCCTCGTTCCAGCCACAGCTCGGCGTGCTCGAGCAACGTCACCGGGCCACGCGGCCCGCCGTCACCGCCGTCTCCCTCACCGCCGGCCCGGTCGGGCGGCGCCCCGTCGCCGCCGACCTGCACGAGCGCGTCCTGGAGCTCGAAGATCACGCGCCCCGAGCGCTCGGGGGCCTTGAACGAGAACTCCAGGCCCCGCTCGTCGCGGGGGTCCCGCTCGAGGCGCTCCGTACGCTCCAGTTTCTTGATCCGCGACTGCGCCTGTTTCGCCTTGGAGGCCTTGTAGCGGAAGCGCTCGATGAAGCGTTCTGTGCGCTCGATCTCCGCCTTCTGTGCGGCGATCGCCCGTCCCAGGGAGAGCTCGCGGGCGGCCTGTTCGCGGCGCCACGTGTGCCAGCTGCCGGCGAAGAAGCGCGTTCGACCGCCCTGCAGCTCGAGCACGGCGGTGCCGACCGCCTCCAGGAACCAGCGGTCGTGGGCCACCAGGACGACCGCCGCGTCGAGCCCCGCGAGGGCCTGCTCGAGCCATTCCAGGGAGGCGATGTCGAGGTGGTTGGTGGGCTCGTCGAGGAGCAGCACGTCGGCTCCGGTGGCAAGCGCGCGGGCAAGCGAGGCGCGTGTGAGCTCGCCCCCGGAGAACGTGTCGAGGGTGCGGGCGAGGTCGCCGTCGCGGAAGCCGAGCCCGTGGGCGGTGTCGCTCGCGCGGTTGCGCCACAGGTAACCGCCGTGGGTCTCGAGCCGCGCCTGGGCGGCCGCGTAGCGGGCGAGCGTGGGCTCGTCGGCGGACCCCTCCCCCATCGCCCGCTCGAGCTGCGCCAGCTCCTGCTCGATCGCGAGCTCCTCGGCGCACCCGGAAAGCAGGTAGTCCTGCAGCGTGGCGCCACGCTCGCGCGGGGGGCGCTGGTCGTGGAGCGCGATCCGCACACCCCTGGCCACGCTGAGCTCGCCGCCGTCGATCGAGCTGTCCCCGGCCAGCATCCTCAGCAGGGTCGTCTTGCCGGCACCGTTGCGACCGGCCAGCGTGAGCCGTTCGCGGCGCTCGAGCTTGAACGAGACGCCCCGCAGCAGCGGTTTCCCGGCGATGTCCTTGGCCAGATCGGATGCGGTCAGCAGAGCCATCGATAGGTGATGGTAAGAGCCGACCCGTGGCCTCCCTGAGATAGCATCAGCGGCGCAACGATGGTCCGCTCACCGCTGCCCAGGCTGATTCTCCTGACGACGCTCGCGATGCTCGTGCTCGCGCCCGTCGCGCAGGCCGAAAACGACGGGCGTGGCTTCTACGGCGCCACCAACGACAAAGTCGTCACCGACTCGGGCTTCATCCTGATCGGCGGCTTCGTGGTGTTCGTGTTCCTGATGAGCATGCTCCAGCGCGGCCTCGACAAACGCAAGGAACGGCGCAAAGCGGCGGAAAAGGAAGCCATCGGCGCTCACTGGCGCGGCGGCTGGTAGCCGCCGGGGCGTGAGCGGCTCCGAGGAAGCGCCCGCCGCAACCGAGGCCGTCGGCTACCGCCGGGAGGGTGCCGCGGCGGTCGTCACGATCGACCGCCAGCATCGCCGCAACGCCGTCGACGGGCCCACCGCCGCCGCCCTCCACGAGGCCTACCTGCGCTTCGAGGAGGACGACGACGCGCGCGTGATGGTGCTCACCGGCGCCGGTGGGGTGTCCTTCTGCGCGGGTGCCGACCTGAAGGCCACCGACACCATGCGTGATCGCCTGATGAGCGAGGAGGGACCGATGGGCTTCACGCGTCTCACCCCCACCAAGCCGACGATCGCCGCGATCTCGGGCTTCTGCCTCGCCGGCGGCCTCGAGCTTGCGCTGTGGTGCGACCTGCGGATCGCCACGGAGGGCTCCACGCTCGGGTTCCCGGAGCGCCGCTGGGGCGTGCCCCTGATCGACGGCGGCACCCAGCGCCTCCCGCACGTCGTGGGGCTCGGCCGCGCGCTGGACCTGATCCTCACGGGGCGCATGATCGATGCGGAGGAGGCGGCGGCCATCGGCCTCGTCAACGAGGTCGTCCCGGCCGGCGCGCACCTGCAGCGGGCGCTGGCGCTGGCGGAGGGGCTATCGCGCTTCCCCCAGGCGACGATGCTGGCCGACCGCCGGGCGGCGCTGGAGGGCCTCGGGCTGACGCTCGTCGAAGGTCTCGCGCTCGAGGCGAAGGCCGGCCCCGAAGTGTTCGAAGACGGCGCCCGCGGCGCCGCCCGCTTCGCCGCCGGGGAGGGTCGCGGGGGCGCTGGCGCGGGCGCCTAGGCGGTAGGCTCCCCAGCGAGATGGCCTACTTCGTCACTGGCGCTACCGGCTTCATCGGCAGGCATTTGGTCGAGAACCTGCTCGAAAACCGCCAGGGCAAGATCTATCTGCTGATGCGCGAGAGCGCCCGCGGCCGCCTCGACGACCTGATGGAGCGCTGGACGATGCTCGTGGGCCCCGCCGCCGGCGACCGCATCGAGCCGGTGATCGGCGACCTGCGGCGCCCGATGCTCGGGGTCGAGAAGGAGCAGGTGGCGGAGCTACGGGGCAAGGTCAACCACATGTTCCACCTGGCCGCCGTCTACGACCTGACCGCCCCGGCCGAGCGCAACACCGCTGTCAACGTCGGCGGCACCACCCACGCGGTCGAACTGGCACGCGCGATCGACGCCAAGCGCCTGCATCACGTGTCCTCGATCGCCGTCGCGGGCCAGTACCACGGCGTGTTCACCGAGGAGATGTTCGACGAGGGCCAGCGACTGCCGTCGCCCTACCACCGCACCAAGTTCGAGTCCGAGCGGATCGTCCGCGAGCAGCCCTACGTGCCATGGCGCACGTACCGCCCCGCGGTCGTGGTGGGCGACTCCCACACCGGCGAGATGGACAAGATCGACGGCCCCTACTACTTCTTCAAGGCGATCGAGCGCCTGCGCCACCTGCTGCCCGAGTGGGTGCCGCTGGTGGGCCCCGACCTCGGCTACACGAACATCGTGCCGGTCGACTGGGTGGCGGCGGCGCTCGAGCACATAGCCCACGAGCCGGGACTCGACGGGAGAGCCTTCCACCTCGTCGACCCCCGCCCCCAGCGCGTGGACGACGTGATCAACGAGATCGCCTCGATCGCGCGCGCGCCCCGCTTCGCTGTGAGCATCGACAAACGCCTCACCGACCCAGTGCCGAAGTGGCCGCTGCGGCTGACCCTCGCGCTGCCTCCCTGGCGTCAGCTCAAATCGCTCGCCCTGCGCGAGCTCGACATCCCCGAAGAGGTGCTCGAGCACATGGAGCTGGTGCCGCGCTTCAGCACCCGCGAGACCGCCCAGGCGCTCGCCGGGACACCCCTGGAACAACCACCGCCGCTGGACGAGTACCTGCCCCGCCTGTGGGAGTACTGGGAGCGCGAGATGGACAACAACCTCTCCCGCGGCAGGACGCTGCGAGAGGCGCTCGGCGGCAAGCACGTGCTGATCACCGGGGCCTCGTCGGGGATCGGGCGGTCGACCGCCCTGAAGGTCGCCGCCGCGGGCGGCGTGCCGCTGCTGGTGGCGCGCAACGTCGAGAAGCTCGAGGAGGCGCGCGCCGAGATCGTGGCCGCAGGCGGGACCGCCTACGTGTACGCCGCTGACATCTCCGAGATCGAGTCGATTGAACGCCTGCTGGAGCGGGTGCTCGCCGACCACCGCAACGTCGACATGCTGGTCAACAACGCGGGCCGCTCGATCCGCCGCTCGATCGCACTCAGCTACGACCGCTTCCACGACTTCGAACGGACCATGCAGCTCAACTACTTCGGCGCGGTGAAGCTGATCATCGGGCTGCTCCCGCACATGCGCGAGCGCGGCTCCGGCCACATCGTCAACGTGTCCTCGATCGGCGTGCAGACCAACCCGCCGCGGTTCTCGGCGTACGTCGCCTCCAAGGCCGCGCTCGACGCCTTCAGCCGGGTGGTCGCCTCCGAGGTGATCGGCGACGGCGTCACCTTCACCACGATCCACATGCCGCTGGTGCGCACCCCGATGATCGCCCCCACGAAGATGTACGACGCGTTCCCCGCGATCAGCCCCGAGGAGGCCGCGGACATGATCTGCGAGGCGATGCGCAGCCGGCCCAAGGAGATGGGCACCCGCATCGGCAAGTTCGGCGAAGTCGCGTACTCGCTGAACCCGGGGGCGGTCGACCGCCTGCTGCACCTCGCCTACCGCGTGTTCCCCGACTCGGCCGCCTCCAAGGGCCATCACCACGAGACCGAGGAGCACGTCTCCTTCGAGCAGATCGCGATGGCGACCCTGACCAGGGGCGTGCACTGGTAGCGGACGCCGCCCTCGCCGTCCAGCCACACAGCAGGATCGTGAGCGACGCCCCCGCGATCGAGGTGAGGGGGCTGTCCAAGCGCTACGGCGAGTACGAGGCGGTCCGCGGGATCGACATCACCGTCGCCCGTGGCGAGGTGTTCGGGCTGCTCGGCCCCAACGGCGCCGGCAAGACCACCACGGTCGAGATCCTCGAGGGCTACCGGGCGCGCACCGAGGGCAGCGTGGCGGTGCTCGGCCACGACCCTGCACGGCGCTCCCTGGAGCTGCGCCGGCGAATCGGGATCGTGCTGCAGTCGGGCGGCATCTACCCCCACATCACCCCGCGCGAGGCGCTCGAGTACTGGGCGGGCCTGTACCCGCGCCCGCGCGACGTGGGCGAGGTGCTCGAGCTCGCCGGCCTGGGCGGCCAGGCGGACACGCGCACGCGGCGGCTCAGCGGCGGCCAGCTGCGGCGCCTGGACTTCGCGGTCGCGCTCGTCGGCGACCCCGAGCTGATCTTCCTCGACGAGCCCACCACCGGCTTCGACCCGGAGGCCCGCCGTTCGGCGTGGGACACGATCCGCTCGCTGCGCGACCTCGGCAAGACGATCGTGCTCACCACCCACTACCTCGACGAGGCGCAGGCGCTCGCCGACCGCGTGGCGATCGTCAAGGACGGCCGCATCCTCGCCGAGGGCCCTCCCCGCGAGCTGGGCGCCGGCGCGCCCCACTACCGCGTCTCCTACCGCTCACCAAAGGGCGAGCTGGTGCAGCTCGACACCGACGACCCCACGACCGTGCTGCACGAGCTCACCTCCGAGGCGCTCGCCCGCGGTGGGCACCTGGATGAGCTGTCGGTTGCGCGGCCGACGCTCGAGGAGGTCTACCTGGAGCTCACCTCCGATGAGTGAGTCGCTGCGCCTGGGCTGGCGCCAGTACCGGCTCGAGCGGCGCATGTTCTGGCGCAACCCCAGCGCCGCGTTCTTCAACTTCCTGCTGCCGCTGCTGTTCCTGTTCGCGGGCGGGGCGATCCTCAGCGGCAGCCAGCAGGACCTCGACAAGCTGCTCCCGGCGATCGCGGGTATGAGCGTGATGTCCACGACCTTCACAGCGCTGGCCTACAACATCGTGTACCTGCGCGAGCGCGGCGTGCTGAAGCGGATCCGCGGCGCCCCGCTGCCGACCGGCTCCTACTTCGGCGGCGTGGCCGCCAACGCGGTCACCAACACGGCCCTGCAGATCGCTCTGGTGGTGCTCGCCGGACGGTTGTTCTTCGGGATCGGTTGGCCCCCCGAGCCGCTGTCGCTGATCGCCTGGGTGCTGGTCGGGGTGGTGGCCTTCGCCGCCCTCGGCGTTGCCTTCGCCCACGCGATCCCCAACTTCGAGTCCACCGCCGCCTACGTCAACGCGGTGTTCCTGCCCGTCCTGTTCCTGTCCTTCTTCGTGTTCGATGCGAGCAACCCGCCGGCGTTCCTGAAGACGATCGCGGACGCGCTGCCGCTGCTGCCGCTGATCGAAGGCCTGTCGGGGGCGATGGTCACCGGCTCGCCGATCGGCAAGCACCTCGACGGCCTGGCCGTGCTCGCCCTGTGGGCCGCGATCGGGATCTTCCTGGCGGTTAGGGGGTTCTCCTGGGAGCGCGCCGAAAGCCGCTGACGGAGTTCGCCCTGCCGCCGGGCACCTGGGTGATCGACCCGGATCGCTCGGAGGTGGGCTTCGAGGTCAGGCATCTCGCGCTCTCCCGCGTGCGGGGCCGGTTCACGCGCTTCGAGGGAACGGTGCGCGTCAGCCGCGGGCGGGTGTCCGCCACCGGCAGCGTGCGGGTGGCGAGCGTGGAGACCGGGGACGATCGGCGCGACCACTACCTGCGTACCGACGAAGGCTTCTTCGATCCGGACCACCACCCGCATATGCAATTCACCGCCGCACCCGTGAGCCTCTCCGACGGTGGTTCCTTCCGGCTCGAGGGCGAGCTGACGATACGGGCTACGCGCCGGCCGCTGGTCCTCGACGTCGGCGTGGCGCGGCCCGCGCGCGGGGGGCGTGAGGACCCGCGAGGCGAGGTCGTGCTGACGGCCGTGGGCAAGCTGAAGCGCTCGGACTTCGGCCTGCGCTTCCCGGCTGTCGGCGGCTACGGCGACTCACTCGTCGGGGACACCGTGGGGATCGAGCTCGACCTCACGGCAGCGCGGGCGCACGGCTAACGGATTCGTCTCAGCAGCGCCGTGCCGATCACCAGCAGCGCCCCGAACACGACCGCGGCGATCACCAGGCTGCGGACCGCGAACAGCAGCACGAAGAACACGATCCAGGCGAACAGGATGTACCCGACCGACAGTTCGGTCTTCGAGCGCCCTTCGCGGCGAGCCGATTCGTTCGCCTCGTTCTTGCGGGGGTCCCCGTAGCGTTTGCGCTTGCTCATCGCGGCTAGCGGTAGACGGTCTCGCCCATCGCCACGTCGATCGCCTCCAGCACGTCGGCGCTCAGCGTCACACCCGAGGCGGCGGCGTTTTCATGCACCTGCTCGGGACGGCTGGCGCCGATGATCGCCGAGGCGACGTTCTCGAGGCGCAGGACCCAGGCGAGCGCGAGCTGGGCCATCGTGAGTCCGGCCTGCTCTGCGATCGGGCGCAGGCGATCCACCGCTTCCAGGACGTCGTCGCGCACGAGTCGCCCGATGAAGCCGTTCATGCTCTCGCTGGCCGCGCGGGAGTCGCCGGGGGGCGCCTGGCCCACGTGGTACTTGCCGGTGAGCACGCCCTGGCCGAGCGGTGACCACACGATCTGGGAGATGTGCTCGCGTTCGCACAGCGGGATCAGCTCCCGCTCCGGCCGGCGCCACAGCATCGAGTACTGCGGCTGGCTGGAGGCCCACCGCTCCACCCCGGGGAGGGCAAGCGACTCGGAGATCCTCTCAGCCGGCCACTCGCTGAAGCCGATGTGGCGGGCCTTGCCTTCGCGGACAACCTCGGCGAGCGCCTGCATCGTCTCCTCCAGCGGCGTGTCGTCGTCGTAGCGGTGGCACTGGTAGAGGTCCACGTGGTCGGTCTGCAGCCGCTGCAGGGAGGCGTCGATCTGCTTGTGGATCTGCGCCGAGGAGAGCCCGCGGTCGGTGTCGGACATCGGAAAGTAGACCTTCGTGGCGAGCACGTAGGAGGAGCGCTCACGGCCGGAGAGCACCTCCCCGAGAAACGTCTCGGACGCCCCCTGGCCGTACACGTTGGCGGTGTCGATGAAGTTGATCCCGACCTCGAAGGCCGCGTCCACACAGCGCCGTGCCTGCTCGCGCTCGACGCCACCGGAATAGGTCAGCCACGAGCCGAGGCTGATCTCCGACACCTCGATGTCCGTCCAGCCGAGTTTGCGCAGGCGCACCGTCGGCAACACTAGCGCCGTGGCCCAGGATCCAGGGTTCTCCCAGAAGATGCCGCACGGGCACCGCCCCAGCTCGTCGCGGGCCCGTGCCCGCCCGCGAACGGGCCCGCGCCGCATGCGGCTCGTGGCCTGCGCCCTCGCCTGTGCCGCGACCGTGGGTGCGCCGGTGGGCGCCGCCAGCGGCGAGGCCAGCCACGCCGGCTGGCCCCACATCGGTCACCTCGCCGAGCACCGCTTCAACCAGTCCGGCACGCTGCGCGGCCTCCAGCACGTCCACAACGAGCTGCTCGGGGGCAACGGCAACGACACGATCTGGGCCGGCGAACAGGGGGATGTGATCTGGGGAGACTTCCACCCGAGCGGCCAGCCCGAATCCCAGCAGGACTACCTCCACGGGGGAGCGGGCAACGACTTCATCTACGCCAGCCATGGCCACAACGTGATCTGGACCGGCGCCGGCAAGGACCAGGTCGCACTCGTGTACGGCCATGGAGCGGTGTTCTGCGACGGCCCCGGGCGCAAGACGCTGGTGGTGCGCTACCTCCCCGAGAACCGGCACTACCGGATGATCGGCTGCAAGCACGTCAAGCTGGTCCGGTACCGCGCCTGAGGACCCGCTGCGGGCGTAAGCTTCGTGGCGATGAGCGGGATCGATCCGGCCCTGCGTATCCGCTCCGTCACGCTCGGCGTGAGCGACCTCGACCGCAGCGCGGCCTTCTACGTGCAGGCGCTGGGGCTGTCGCTGATCTCGCGTGAGAACGGCACCGCCGTCCTCGGCGCCGGCAGCTCACTGCCGGCGCTGGTGCTGAGCCGGATCGAGGACCCCACGCCACTGCCCCCGGGCGCCAGCGGCCTCTTCCACGTCGCCTGGCTGCACCCCTCGCGGGCCGCCCTGGCGGACACGGTCAGGCGCGTCGCCGGCACGCGCTGGCCGCTGGAGGGGGCATCCGACCACGGCGTCTCCGAGGCCATCTACCTGAGCGACCCCGACGGCCTGGGGATCGAGATCTACGTCGACAGGCCCGCCGAGCTGTGGGCGCGGACGCCCACCGGGGGCGTGGAGATCGTGACGCTGCCGCTGGACCTCGAGGACCTGCTCGCCCAGTCGAGCGGCGAGCCACCGGACGCGATTGCGCCGGGCACGGGGGTCGGGCACGTGCACCTCAAGGTCGCCGACGTGGGTCGGGCGACCGGCTTCTACGACCGTGATCTGGGCTTCGAGGAGCAGGCCCGCCTGCCCTCTGCCTCGTTCCTCGGTGCCGGCGGCTACCACCACCACATCGGCCTGAACTCGTGGCAGAGCATGGGCGCCCCCCGCGCCCCCGACACGGCGCCGGGACTGCACGAGGTGCTGTTCGAGCTGAGCGACGAGCGGGCGCTCCAGGAGCTCGAGCGCCGGCTGGACGAGCGCGGCGACGAACCTCACGAGCGCGACGGCCGGGTGCTGGTGGTGGACCCCGACGGTCAGACGCTGGCGTTCGCGGCCCCCGGCTTCTGAGCCCACGCCTCAGCGGCGCCGCCCCATGGCGAAGCTCTGCACCGCGGGGGCTGCCGCGCGCATGCTCGATGCGACCTCCTCCCCGGGCGGCTCCTCGGTCGCCTGCTGATCGTTCCCGGGGGGCGGGGGGCGCAGGTGGCGGACGCCGGCGCCGGGGACCTCCTCCGGACCCTCCAGGCCGCCGTCGAGGAAGCGTTCGAGCGAGACCAGCTCGCGCACGACGACGTTGATCACGGGGCGGATCTGCTCGGGACCGAGGCCGTCGCCGCCCTCGCCCGCGCGGACGTCCGCGCCGGCGGCGGGGCCGTGCAGGGGGGTGGGCTCCTGGGTGCGCTCCAGGCGCCCCCTGGCAAGCAGCAGGGGCTCGGTGCGGGCCAGCTGCCGGTGGCGCTCGTAGACCTTTTCGGGGACGATCAGGTTGACCGTCCCGAACTCGTCCTCGAACAGCAGGAACATCGTCCCCGAGGCGGTGGCGGGGCGCTGGCGCGCGATCACGAGGCCCGCGACGGCCACCTCCCCCCCACCCGGCAGCCGCTCCAGCTGGGCGCTGGTGGCCAGCATCGGCACCGTCAGGCGGGGACGCAGGATCGCCAGCGCATGCTCCTGCAGGGTGACCGTCGTGGCGGAGTAGTCGGCGATCAGCCGCTGCCAGCGGCCCAGCGGGCGCAGAGCGGGCGCAGGGGCGAGCTCCAGCGGCAGGGCCAGCTGGGCCCGGCGGGGCCCCGGCTCGGAGGCGTCGTCGAGGTCGCGGGCGGGTGCGGCGATCCCCAGCTGCCACAGCGCAGTGCGGCGCCGGCCGTCCCCGGCGAGGCAGTCGCACGCGCCCGCCCAGGCGAGCTGCTCGAGTGTCGCGCGCCTGGCCCCCGAGCGGGCGGCCAGCTCGGCGAGGCTGCGGAAGGGGCCCCCGCGGTCGCGCTCTGCGACGAGCGCGGCGAGCTCGGCCTCCGGGGCCCCCTTCACGTAGCGCAGGCCCAGCCGCACGGCGCCCTCCTGCACCGTGCACTGCACCTCGGAGTCGTTGACGTCCACCCCCCGCAGCTCCGTGCCCCTCAGCTGGGCCTCGTGGGCGAGACTGTCGGGGGCGTAGAAGCCCATCGGCTGCTCGTTGAGCAGCGCACACAGGAACTCCGGGCCGTAGTGGATCCGCAGCCACGTGGACTGGTAGGCGAGCAGCCCGAAGGCGGCGCTGTGGGACTTGGGGAAGCCGAACCCGGCGAAGCCCTCGACCATCTTCCACACGCGCTCGGCGACGGCGCGGTCCGCCCCCACGTGGCTGATCGCGCCCTGCACGAAGCGCTCGCGGTGGCGCAGCAGGCGGTCGTGGGAGCGCTTGCGGCTCATCGCCCGGCGCAGCCCGTCCGCCTCCCCCGGACCGAACCCGGCGAAGGCTTCGGCGACCTGCATCACCTGGTCCTGGAAGATGATCGTGCCGAGCGTCTCGCGCAGCACCGGCTCCAGCGCCGGGTGGTCGAAGGGGATCTCGTAGGAGGGGTCTTCGCGCAGGCGCTGGCGGCGGGCGATGTAGGGGTTCACGGCGCCCCCCTGGATCGGCCCCGGGCGCACGATCGCCACCTGGATCGTGAGGTCCTCGAGGTTGGCGGGGCGGGTGCGCAGCAGCGACTGCATCTGGGCGCGGCTCTCGATCTGGAAGACGCCGACGGTGTCGGCGGCACGGATCGCCCTGAAGGTCCGGGGGTCGTCGAAGGGGATGCGGGACAGGTCGATGCGCTCGCCCCGTACCCGCTCCACCTCCTCCACGCAGCGCTCGACCGCCGAGAGCATCCCCAGGCCGAGCAGGTCGATCTTCAGGAAGCGGGCGTCGGCGCAGGAGTCCTTGTCCCACTGGACCATCTGCCGGCCCTCCATCGCCGCGGGGACCACCGGGCAGCAGTCGATCAGCGGGCGGGTGGAGACGATCATCCCGCCGGAGTGCTGGGACAGGTGCCGTGGCAGGCCATAGGCCTGCTCGACCAGGCGCTCCAGCCAGCGCCAGCGCAGCGGCCCCTGGCGCGGTGCGCCGCCGGCGCGCCCGGCGGCCCCGGGGAGCCCGTCGTGGCGCAGGCGCTCACCAGAGGCGAAGGGATCGGCGCCGCGCGCGACCCGCTCGATCTCGCCCGGGGCCAGCCCCAGCACCTTGCCGAGCTCGCGGATCGCCCCCCGCGCGCGGAACGTCGGGAAGGCCGCCACCAGCGCCGAGCGGTCCTGGCCGTAGCGCTCGTGCACGCGGGGGATCAGCCGCTCGCGGACGTCGCGGGGGAAGTCGAGGTCGATGTCGGGCAGCCCGTGCAGGTCCTCGTGCAGGAACCTCCCCAGCGCGAGCCGGCCGAGGACGGGGTCGATGTGGGAGAGCCCCGTCAGGTAACAGACCAGCGAGGAGACCGAGGAGCCCCGCCCGCGGCCCGCCGCCAGCAGCGCACGCACCGAGTCCGGCCCGCGGACCTCCCGGGCCACCTCCCCGGCGAGCTCCATCATGTCGTGGTGCAGCAGGAAGAAGCCGGCCAGGCCGAGGTGGTCGATCACGGCCAGCTCCTCCTCCAGGCGCGCGTGGGCCTCCCCCCGCAGCGCCCGCGCGGATCGCGGGGCGCGGTCGCCGTAGCGCTCCCACAGGAGCCGGCGGCAGAGCTCCGCCAGGCGCCCGGAGGCACCCTGCTGCTCGGCCCCGGGGTAGCGGTAGCCGAGGTCCCAGCGCAGGTCGAAGGTCAGCTGCTCGGCCAGCAGGACGGTCTCCCGGACAGCCTCGGGGTGCTCCTGGAAGCGCCTCGCCATCGCCTCCGGGGAGCTCATCACGTGGCAGTGGTTGCCCCTCCGCAGCGGCTCGCTGGCGTCGAGCGTGGAGTGGTTGGCAAGCGCCACGAAGGCGTCCTGCAGCTCTGCCCGGCTACGGGCGTGGGCGTGGACGTCGCCGGTTGCCACGCAGCGCACCGAAAGCCTCCGGGCGAGCGCCTGCAGGGCGCGGTTGCGGGCGCGGTCGTGGCGGTGGAACGGGCGCTGGAGCTCGACGTAGAAGCCCTCCGGGCCGAAGGCGTCGAGCAGCCTGCGGGCGAGCCCCTCGTCGTGGGCCCCGGGTCGCGGCCCCGCAGCCGCGTGGGGGAACAGCGCCGAGCGCGAGGCGCAGCCGCTCAGGCACACGAGACCCTCGGCGTGGTCGAGCACCCCCTGCACGTCCACGTGCGCCTCGCCGAGATCCCGGCGGCGGCTGCCCTCGCGGGTGTGGGCGTGGGCCAGCGTGAGGATCCGGCAGAGGTTGCTCCAGCCGCGTCCGTCGCGTACCAGCAGCGTGAGGTGGCGGGTGGGCCCCTCGCCGCAGAGGACGTCCACCTCGGCGCCCTGGATCGCCCTCACCCCGTGCTCGGGAGCGGCCTGGGCCAGCTCCATCGAGCCGCTCACGGAGTTGTGGTCGGTCAGCGCGAGCGCGGTGTAGCCGAGCTCTCCCGCACGCTGGGCGAGCTCGTCGGGCAGGGACGCCCCGTCCAGGAAGGAGTAGGCCGAGTGGCAGTGGAGCTCGGCGTACGGGGGCGTCGGCGCCGCCATCCCTGCACGCCGCCGCTAGGCGCTCTGGCGGAACCAGCCGCCCGAGCACAGGTCGTGGAAGACGACGACGTTGCGCCCGTTGCGCCCCACCAGCTCCCAGTAGCGGCGTCGCAGCGGCTCGGCCGCCCACCAGCGGTCCTCCACCAGCCAGGACTCGCGCAGCGACTCGATTGGTTCCCCGTCCACCTCCGCCGGCGCCGGCCCGCTGCAGCGCACGCGGGCGGGGCGGGGTCGGTTGAGCGCGCGGGCGCTCACTCCGGGATCGGGGTCAGCACGACCCGCCGCTCGGGGACGCGCGAGGCGGGATCCACGCACACGGCGCGCAGCGCCGCCTGGCCCCCGGCCAGCGAGCGGACCTGTGCGAGCGCCTCCCGCAGCAGGACGGCGCGGGCGGCGCGCCGGGCACCAGCCGCCCGCTCATCGCCGTCCTGGAGCACCCCCTGCTCGGCGATCGGCGCCCCGAAGCACTCGACGCTCAGGCCCAGGCTACCGGCGGGGCCGGGGAGCGCGAGCAGGCGCACCGACAGCGCCAGCCTGATCCGCTCCGCGTCCGCCAGCGGCTGGCGGAACACGACATGCTCGCGCCAGCCGCCGCCGGCGAGCAGCTGCGCCGACAGCACCACCGCGCGCAGCGAGCGCCCCTCCCGCTGGGGCCGCGCCAGCAGCCGCCGGACGAGCACCCCCAGCACCCGTCCCAGCGCCAGGCCGCTGCTGGCGTCCCCCACCTCCAGCGACTCCTCCAGGCGCTCCTGCGGGCGGCGGGGCCTGGGCGCACGGTCCCGTTCTCCGGCAAGCCCGTGGGCCAGCGTCCCCGCATCGCCGAAGCGGTCGCTCACCGCCGCCCGCCCGAGCCGGGTCAGCTCCCCGAGCGTGCGCACCCCCAGCCGGGCCAGCGGCTCGGGCAGCATCGCGGTCTGTCCGCGGTAGCCGAGCAGCTCCACCGGCTGCGTCGCCAGCCAGCGCCGGGCGTGCTCCCCCTCGAGCACCAGCGGCCGGCCCGAGCGGGCCGCCAGCGCGCACGCCAGCGCGCAGAAGCGCGTGGGGGCGGCGCCGATCCGCACGGGGTGCACGACCGCCTCCCGGGCGGCGGCAAGCGTGGCGGCGAGCGTGCCGTGGAGCGCCCTCAGCCCGTCCGCCTCGAAGTAGGCGAGTCCCGGCCGCGCCGGCTCCACGGCCGCCCCGATCGCCTCCAGCGCCTGCAGGGCCTCCTCCCACCGTTCGGCCACCCTCACCGGGTCGGCGGGCAGCAGCACGAGCTCCGGGCAGCGCGCCAGCGCCTCCCCGAGCGCCATCCCCCTCCTGACGCCGTTCGCTTCGGCCGCCTGGGAGACCTCCCCCATCCCTGCCGTCCCGCCACCGCCGCCGCTCCCGCCACCGCCGCCGCTCCCGCCGCTCCCGCCGCTCCCGCCGCCCACGATCGGAGCCACCGCCAGGGGTCGCCCGCGGAGCGTCTGGGAGCCCACCTGTGAGCCCTCTCCGGCCGCCACCAGGAGCTCGAAACGGGGGAGGTGCACGCACACGACCATGCGAACGTATGTTCGCATACGGTCGCCCGCGGGTCAATCCATCGTGAGGGGGCCCTCCGCTGAGCCGCTCAGGAACTGGCGCACGAAATCGTTGTCGGAGGAGAACATCCGCTTGGCGTCACCCGCCTCCACGATCCGCCCCCGCCACAGCAGTGCGATGTACTCGCCGATCCGCCGGGCCGAGGCGATGTCGTGGGTGACGACGATGTAGGTGCCCTTGTAGATCGAGTGCATCTCCTGGATCAGTTCGCACAGCAGCGCCGTGCGAACCGGGTCCAGGCCCGAGTCGGGCTCGTCGAAGATCACCACGTCGGGCTCCATCACCAGCGCCCGCGCGAAGCCGGCGCGCTTGCGCATCCCGCCGGACAGCTGCGAGGGGGCGTCGTCGATCGCCGCCGCCAGTCCCACGTCCGTGAGTCGCTGGGTCACGCGTTCGTCGATCTGGGCCTCCGACAGGTCGGTGTGCTGACGCAGCGGGAAGGCGACGTTGTCGAACACCGACATCGACCCGAACAGGGCACCGTCCTGGAACAGGACCCCGATTTTGCGCCGCAGGGCCAGCAGCTCGGGCATCGTCAGCGAGGGCACCGACTGGCCTTTGACGACGATGTTGCCCGAGTCGGGGAACATCAGCCCGATCACGTGCTTGATCAGCACGCTCTTGCCCGTCCCCGAGGGGCCGAGCACGACCGTGATCGTGTCCTCGGGGAAGGCCACGTTGAGCCCGTTCAGCACGGGCACGCCGCCGAGGCGCTTGTGCACGTCCAGGCAGCGGATCGACCAGCGCTCGTCGTCGGGATCCCCGAGCAGGTCGAGGTCGGCGGCGTGGTAGCGATAGTCGTCGGTGGTGCTCATTTTTCGGGGTAGGTCACATGCGGGAACTGGCTCGTCTGACCGTTGTAGCTGAACGGGCCCTGCTGCCGGCACGCCGGGGCGGCGACGTCGTTGGGCTGTTCGGGCACGTTGGCGACTTTGAATTCCTGGATCTCGCTGATCAGTTCTTCGTTTTCCTTGGTCGGGGTTTCGCCCGGGGCGGCGCTGATCGACGGCGCGCCGCCGCTGCAGTTGGTCGCCTGGAACACGGGCAGTCCGCCCGCCAGCTGGTTGTAGGTGCCGGGCAGCGGATACGCGTTGGTGCGGCCGGTTTCGACCTTGGAGGGGTACACGGCGAGGCTTTCGGGTCCCAGCGTCGACATCGTCGTGAGGTAGTGGAGCTTGGGCCCTTTCTGGCCGCGGACGGCTTCGATGTTGCCGTTGCCGAGGCTCCCCTGGGAGGCCGCCGTGACGTTCGCGAAGAACGCCTGCAGCTCCGGAACGTACTCGCCCGTGAACTGTAGGAACGGGTCGAGGTTGTGCAGCACGGGAGGCAGGTTTTCAAGGATCGGGACGGTCAGGTTGAGCGTCTTTTTCACCTGCGGGAGACCGACCTTGGCGGCCTGCGTGAGCGGCCCCAGCGAGGTGAGGAAGTTGTTGAACTGGGGCGCGAACGGTTCCGCGGCCTTCAACAGCGCCGACAGCTTGCGCTCGGTCACGACGAATTCTTCGAAGTACGGGTTTGCGACGTTCGCGAACTTGTCGGTCGCTTCGAGGGCCACCTTCGAGTTGTGCTCGAACGGGGGCAGTTCGCGGAACGCCTGGGCGAACGCTTCGCTCGCTTCGGAGGCCGCGTGGAAGGTGTGTTCGCTGTTGACGATCAGCCCTTCGAGCTGGTGGTCGCGGCCCGCGAGCGCGTTGAACACGACACCGGTGTTCTTGATCACCGCGCGCAGCGCCCCCTCCTGGGAGGCGAGCACGCTGACCAGGCGGTTGGTGTGTTCGACGAACGGTTCGAGCACGGCGAAGTCGGAGTTGATCTGTTCGCCGCGGCCGTGAATGGCGACGGCCACCGACTGCTGCCACACCTGGAAGTATTTGCGCATCTGCGGGTTCAGTGCCGCCAGGATGTCGTCCAGCGTGACCGTCGGTTCCACGTTGGCGTCGGCGAGGTGACCGTTGTCCGGCAGCGGCGGGGCTTTGTGGGGCTGCGGGTTGAGCTGCACGTAGGTCTCGCCGAGCAGCGTCTTCACGCGCAGGATCGCGTGTGTGTTGGAGGCGATCGGCGCGTACTGGTGGTCCATTTCGATGGTCGCGTCGGTGGAGCCGTGCTTGTTGAGCTTCAGCGAGATCACGTGCCCCACGTCGACGCCGCTGATGCGCACGTTCGACTGTTCGGAGAGCACCAGCGTGCGGGGGAAGGACACGGTGAAGCGGTAGCCCTTCGGCTTCAGCGGCAGCGGCCCCCCGAACGACTCCCACAGGAACATCAGCAGCCCGAAGCAGCTGAGCGCGAACAGGATGATCACGAAGATGTTGCCGAGCGTGGGGGCGCGCTTCTGCATCTGTTACCCCCTGCCCCCCGAACGGGCGGCCGAGGAGCTCGCGTGCGCACGGGCCGGAGCCGCCGCGCCGCCGCTGCGTCGGGCGGCAGCCGTGCGGGCCGCGGACGTGCGGGCCGCCCTGGAGCGGGAGCGCGCGGCCGCTGCGTGGGACGCAACCGGTTTGAGGCGGTTCGCTTCGAGGCTCGTGATCCGGGAGGGGAACTTGTGCGTGGAGGCGGCGCTCGCCGTGGCCGCCGTCGCGCCACCGATCAGGCCCTCCGCTTCGCAGGTCTGCTTGTTGGGCGGGTTGAGCAGGCTGACCAGCAGTTTCACGGTCGGGTTCACTTCGGAGACGCCTTTGAGGATCGGCAGCACTTCGCAGTTGAAGTACACGAGGCTGCGTCCCAGGGTGCCGTTCGCGTCGGCGTTGCTGACCACGCTGTTGAGGTCGTGGTTGCCCCAGTCGAGGAAGAACAGGAAGCCCCCCTTCTTCGACCCCGGGTTGTAGGCGAGCTCGTTGAAGAATTCGTTCAGCACACCGAACGAGACGGTGAACTTGGGGAAGGCCTTGGCGATGTCTTCCGTCGAGGGCGCGAGTTCGTTGACGGTCGGCAGAATTTCGTGCGCGAACGGGCGGATCTCGTTCTTGATGATCGGGGTCGTGGCCAGCGACAGCTTTTTGGTGGCGATCTGGGCGGGCGCCAGCGCCTTCGCGAACGGCTGCAGCGCCGTCAGCGTGTGGCCGAGCGCGTGGGAGGCCTTCGTGACCTTCTGCAGTTCGTTGCCGGTCTTTTCCAGCGCCCCTGGCAGCAGGTGCAGGGTCTTGCGGAAGTTGGCGTCCTCCTTTGCGAAGGTCGCGAACACCGCGTTGGAGGCGTCGACCAGCTCGGCGAGCTGTTCATCCTTGCCGCCGACCGCTTCCACGAGCAGCCGGAAATTGTGTATCGAGCGGGCGATGTTCCGGTGGCGGCGCTGCAGTTCGTGGGTGATTTCGGTCCCCAGGCGCGTGGTCGGCAGGAAGCGCTTGAGCGTCGCCGACAGCGCCTTGCCGTTGTGGTTGAGCCCTTCACCCGCGCCGGCGAGCAGAGCCTGCAGGTAGAAGCGCGTTTCGGAGTCCAGGCCCGCCAGGAACTCGTCGAAGTTGATGTTGGGAGCGGTCTGCGACAGCGGCAGCGTTTCGCCGCTCGGCAGCTTGCCCGCGCTCGGAGTGCCCGGGTTGACCTCGATGGTGATGTCCTGCAGCGCGGTCTTCGGACGCAGCAGCATGGTCGCGTTCCTGTAGAAGCGCGCGTACTTGGGGGTCACCTTCATCGTCACGGTCGCCACGCCCTGGTTCAGGTTCACGGTCGCTACTTCCCCGACCTTCGCGCCGGCGATGGTGACGGCCTGGCCCTGTCCCGGCGTGACGGCCTGGGCGGTCTGGAAGCGGGCCTTCAGCGTGTACCAGTTCTTCCCCAGCACGGGTACCCACCCGGCGAGGTGGAGGTTCTGGTGCGCGAGGATGTAGCCGCCCACGAGCGCCGCGAGCAGGACCATCGTGAGCACGGCGATGAACGACGAGCGGTAGCGCTCGATCTGGTCGCGGACGCCGCGCCCGCCCTCGTGGGAGTGTGGGGTCGGGGTGGGCGCCATCAGGGGGTCCCGTCCGCGGGGCCGTTGGACAGGGGGCCGTTGAAGTCAGGCAGCTTCTGCTTGTAGCACGGGACTTTCGGCTGGTAGGGGGGCTCTTCGGTGGGGAACGCCGGGCGCGTTCCGAGTGGCTGCAGCGGCGAGCGGGTGAGCAGCTTGTTGCCTTTGAGTTTGGGGAAGCCCTGGATCCCCGTTTCGCGGGACTTGAGCACCTGGCCGCGGTTTCCGACCACGAACTTGGCGCTCGAGCCGTTGCCGTCGAAGCTCTGGCCGATCCCGCTGAGGCCCACCAGGCCGTACCAGAATTCCTTGTAGTCTTCGACGCCCGAGCTGGCGCTGCCGTCCTGCAGCTTGGTGTTGCCCGCCGGGATGATGACGTTCGTGAGGCATTTGTTGAACTTGTCCGTCTGTTCGTAGAACGGGACCTGTTCGCCCTCGAGCTGGGCCAGCGGCGGCACCGCCTTCACCAGTCCGTTCGACACGCCGCCCAGCTCTTCGGGGCCGAGCAACAACTGCGTCTGCTTGATCCACGGCAGCGTGGCCGCGACCGTCGCGTTGGTCTGTTCGACGCCGGGGATGATGTTGTGGGCGAACTCCTGGGTCGGGGCGTACGAGGACTGCAGCGCGGCGAACGCTTCCTTGATGATGCGCAGGTTGCGCGGCAGTTCGGAGACGAGCTTGGTGAGGCCCTCGGACTGCGACGCGAAGGCTGCGAAGAAGGTGTTGAAGTTGGGGATCAGTTCGCTGAGCGACTGCTCGTGGACGTTGAGCGCCGAGGTGACCTTGCCGATCGAGGCGATCAGCTTGGAGAGGTCGTCGAAGGTGACCCCCGCGAACGCCTGCTGGACGACCGCGGTGCCCTGCAGCGAGGGCGGGGCGATGCGGTAGGTCTTGTTCAGCGCCTGGGCGGCGTTCAGGCCCTGGACTTCCGGTTCCTGTTCGGCGTTCTCCCTGGGGCCCGGGAACGCCGTAAGACCTTCGCCGTAGTAGATCAGGAAGTGCTGCAGGTCCTGGCGCGTGTCGGTGTTGAGCGCGTCGAGCACCTGGTCGAGCTGCACGGGATCGGCGGTCTGGGCGACCGGGATCGTGGCCCCCGAGTGCAGATCGGGCGCTGATGGGCTGCCGGGCTGCAGGTCGATGAACCAGTTGCCTTCGAGGAAGATCCTGGGACGGATCTTCATCGTCGCGTCGGAGTGGATCGGCAGCCCCTTGGACTCGATTTCCATCGTCACCAGACCGGTCTTGCCTTCGCGCTTGATCGCCGTGACGGTGCCCACGTCCACGCCGGCTACGCGCACGGGGGATTTCGGGTGGATGTCCAGTGCGGAGGCGAACTCGGCGTGGATCGTGTAGCCGTGTTTGAACGGGATCTTCTTGGTGAAGCCGAAGTACACGACCACCGCGATCGCGACGATCATGATCACGCCCGCACGGACGGGGTTGGCGCGGCTGAGCTCGACCACGGGGATTTCGTCGTGCCGGCGCCAGAAGCGGAGTTTCACTACTTCTTCCCCTTCGAGCTCGGCGCCAGGCCGAGGGCCTTGAGCGTCGATTCGGGGTACTTTTCCCCGTACTCGTTGTCTTCGCGACTGGTGAATTCGCGGTTCTTGGTGACCTGGCTCGCCGGCAGGTTGCCGATCGAGAGTTTGCCCGGGACATAGGTCTCGTTGCCCGCTTCGCACACCTGCGGCTGACCGGGTCCGCCGGTGTTGGGGTACATGTTGGCGTGCAGGTGGTTGTTGTTCTTGTCGATGATCTTCGACGACCCTGCGACGTGTTCTTCGGAGGGGCCGTTCGCGGGCGCCGATGCCGGATAGCCCTCGTTGTTGACCCCGGTGGGCGAGAGGATGAAGCCGGCGCGGGCAAGCGTGCCGATGCCGATGTTCTCCGACTCGAGGCTCGCGAGGTTGCGGAAGGCGAGTGTCCAGTAGTTGCACAGGGCCTGACTCGGGGCGATGCCCGCCAGTAGCGGGTTTGCGATTTCAAGCGTGTTGGTCAGTTCTTCGAGGCCCACCTGGGCGATCGGGTTGTTCGCGAATTCGGCGAGCGCCTGGGAGGATTCGAGCAGCGCCTCGTTGAGCTGGGTGGCAGCCGTGAGGTTCTTGGCGCCCACGCTGACGGCGTGGCCGAGCTGCGGGGCGACCTTGACCAGCGACTTGGCGCTCGGGTGCAGGAGATTCATGAACTCGGTCGCGTTTTCGTAGAACGCGGCCTGGTGGGGCAGCGAGTAGATCGCCTGTTCGAGCGACGCCGGACCACCCGTGTTGGCTTCTTCGATCGAGCGCGCGACGCTCGCCCACGAGGTGAAGAATTTGTCCGAGTAGACCCATTGGTTGGCGTTCTGCTGGGCGACCGGCGCGTTCTGCTCGGCGGCCCGGTTGAGGCCGACGAAGAACCCGTGCAGATCGGTCTGCGGCGAGGCCAGGTTGCGCAGCACGGGTATGGCGTTGGTGACGAGCGGGCGCAGTTCTGCGATCACCTGGTTGAGCCCCCTGCCGCGAGCCGCGAGCCCGTCGCCGAAGTTGTTGGTGTTGATTTTGATCGCGGTCCGCGTCGGCTTGTTGAACATGTTGAAGAGTTCTTCGAGGTTCACCGGTTCACGCGTCTGGCTGATCGGGATCGTCTGGCCGGACTTGATCGTCCTGACCGAGTGGCCCCGCTTGAGTTCCAAATACTTCAGGCCGATCGTCGAGACCGACTGCACGGCCGCGGTCGTGTCGGCGGGCAGCGGTTCGACTTTCTTTTCGAGCTTCAGCGTCGCGATCGCGGTGATCTGGCCCGTCTTGGGATTCTCGCTTGGGCTCAGCGAGCTCACGGTGCCGATGCGGGTGCCGCCGAGGCGCACCTGGTTCTGGTCCTGCAGGCCCGACGCCTGGGGCAGCTGGACCTTGATGTTGTAGGTGGGCACGAACGGCAGGCCGTTGTTGGCGTTGTAGGACAGGTACACGGCGACCACCACGATCAGCGTCGTGATGGCGCCGATCAACAGCGGGCTGCCGGCGATCGAGCTGCTGCGGCGGCGTCCCATCAGGGAACCTCCGCCGCGTCACAGCTCAGCAGTTCGCCGTCCACGAACGGCGAGGACTTGTCGCCCGCGGGTTCGGTGGCCCCACCCGGGCAGCGGCGCAGCTGGCCGCTCTTCAGGCTCGACAGCGCTTCGGTGTCGCCCGCCGGGGTGAGGTTGTTGTTTTCGCCGAGCTTGAAGCTCGCGAACACGGGCGTGACGTGTGCGTAGTGCCCGTCGGCGTCATAGAAGGCAGCGGACTGCCCGAAACTGCGCACCGTGCCCGCCAGGTCCGGAGAGTACGGGCCCCAGAACGCCGTGATCGGCACCGATTCCTTCAGCGACTGGACGGTCGAGGGCGAGGATGTCGTCAGCGCCTTGGCGAGCGCGGGCACCGCCGCCGCGAGTTCGGTGAGGTCGTTGTTCTTGCCTGGACGGCTGAACGACAGCGCCAGGTTTTTCACCACCGGGGTCGCGGTCAGCACCAGTGGCCGCAGCCGTTCCAGCAGCAGCGTCAGCGACTTGGTGGTCGGCCTGGAGACGTTTGTTAGTTCTTCAAGCGCGGCGAGCGTCGGCGGCAGGCCCTTGAAGGCTTCGTTGCCCTCGTGGAGCGTTTCGGGGAGGGTTTTCAGGCCTTCCTTGAGTTCTTCTTGCTGGTCGCCGATCGCTTTGAAGGTCGTGTTGGCGTTTTCGACCAGGTCGGTGAGCTGCGGGGCGCGGGCCCCGATCGTGGTCAGCGCCTTGGCGGATTCCACGAGGAAGTGTTCGAACACGGGCTGGTCCGCGATCAGCTGTTCGAACACGTGGCTGTTGGCCTGGAACGCCGGCGCGAACAGTTCCGTGTCCTGGCCGAGCTGGCGCCCGGCGCCCGCGTACTGTTCGGCGGTCCCCTGGAGGAAGCCCTGGAGGCCCTTCAGCGTCCTCGGGTTGAACGTGTTGAAGACTTCATCGAGGTCCGTGACCGTCTTGGAGACCGTCGCCGGCAGCGTCCCCCCCCCGGGATAGGCGGGGGCGCTCTGCGGCCCGGGGCTCAGCGCCACATAGCGGTTGGCCACGCTCGACAGCGAGGGCGTGCGCACTTCCGCGACCGTGCCGTGGTGCAGCGGCGCCAACGAGGACTTGACCTGGATCGTGACCTTCGCCTGGTAGTTCTTGTCGAGGACGATGTTCGTGACGCTCCCCACGGGGACCCCGCCCACCTGCACGGTGTTGCCCCGCACCAGCTGGTAGGCGTTGGGCAGGATCAGCTGATAGGTGGTCGAGCCCGGACCGCTGAAGATCAGGTAGGCGATGATCAGCACGACCAGCGCCAGCGCCGCCACCGGCAGCGCCCTCCCGAGCGTCGAGGGGGTGTGCGTGCGCCGCGGGGGCGCGGGCGGCCCCGGGGGTGGCCCGGGCGGCTCGGGTACCGAAGGCGGAGTGGGCGGCCGGGTGATGGCCATCATTCGCCTCCGAGCAGGTAGTTGAGCAGCAGCTTGCCGGCCTGGGCTTCCTTGGCGGAGGCGCCGAGCGCGCCCTTCAGCGTGTTCCAGCCGGCGGCGGCGCCGGAGGAGCCGCTCGGCGCCGAGGCGCCGCCGCTGTGCGCGGCGGCCCTGCTCTTGGAGGCGGGCTTCGCTTCTTCTTCTCCGCCCGGGTATTCGGCGATCGCCTGTTCTGGCGTGTCACCTTTGATGACCGCGAGCGTGCGCGCCATCACGATCCCCTGGACGGAGGGGTCGATGCCGAGCGAGGAGGCCTTCGCGGAGGCGGCCGTGTTGGCCGAGGCGGCGGTCGCGGAGCTCGGCGCGGTGCCCGTGTTGAACAGCTTGCGGTTGCAGGCCCCGAAGGGGGCCGTCTTGTATTCGAGGCAGATGTTGGCGACGCCCTCGGTGCGCAGGAAGTGGCCGAGCGAGTCGTACCCGTTGGCGGCGCCGGTCCCGAGGAAGATGAAGTCGAGCAGCCGCTCGAGGCCACCCGTGCCGCGCAAGCCGCCGAACAGGCTTTCCAGGTTGGTGGTCGCCGGAAGGGCGGCGTTGCCGAGCTTTTTCAGGCGCCCGAGCAGCGGTTTGGTGGCCACCAGCGCGGGGCCGGAGAGCTTCGAGGTCTGGCCGAGGTTCTTGTAGAACTTTTCCGAGGCCGCCGAGAACGCGGGGATGCTGGTGAAGGTCTTGTTGATGCCGGGCGCGGCCTGGCCCAGGGATTCCATCGTCGGCGTGGTGGCTTCGGCGAAGCGCCCGATGCGTTCCACGGCCGGCACCAGCTCTTCCAGGAACCGCGGGAACAGCTGCAGGTTGCGCGCCAGCGATTCACGCGTTTTCGCGCCCGCCTGCGCCGTCTTGTTGCTTTCGGCGATGAATTTCGCGACGTGCTGACGGACCGCGGCGAACGGCTTGAGGGCTTTGTCGGAGTTGACCGCCAGTTCTTCGAGCGTCGTGTTCTCGTCCGCCAGGATCGTGAGCACCTTGTCGAGTTCCTGGAGGGCCGGGTTGGCGCGGCGGATGACCGCGCTGAGGTCGCTGCCCCTGCCCAGCAGGCCGGCGCCGAGTTCGTTGATGATGATCGTGAAGCGCTGCCGTTCGGGCAGGCGGTTGATGTCCCCCAGCAGGTCCTGGTCGACCGGGCTGTGGGTGTTGGTGACGGGCAGGTAGTACTCCCCTTCGCCTTCGTGACCGGAGGGGATCTTCTTCAGCGGGGGCGGCGGCGGCGTGCCTTCTACCCGCGGCGCCGTGGGGAGGCAGTCGACGTACTTCTCGCCGATCAGCCCCTGCGGGCGGATCGTGCAGCTCGCGTCCGTGCGGAAGTTCTGGAAGCCGGGGTTGGTGATGTCCAGCACCACGGCCGCCTTCGCCGTCGGGGTCGGCGTGACCGATTTGACGGTGCCCACTTTGACGGCGGCTACGTCGACGTTCTCGCCGGCGATGATGTTGGCGGCGTCGTCGAAGATCGCCCGCACGGCGTAGCCGCCGTTGGACCCCCCGGCAGACGTCGCCAGGAGCACGATCGCAATCAGCGCGGCGATGCCCGCTGCACCCGCCGCCCCGACGACCGCTCTCTTGCTCCCCGACCTCTCCTGCCTCACCCGCATCCTTCCTTGCCGTTACAGGAGGGCGACCCCGATCATGCTGCTGGGGTCGCCCATCCTGCGAACCTTCTAGCTCGAGCTTACGCCCTCGCGGGCATCAACTCCAACGTCGCTACTTGCGGGGGCAGGGCGCTTTGTAGCTCTTGGTCACCGTGACGGGGTGCGATTCTTCGCCGTTTTCGGCGAAGATGATGTCCGTCTTGATGTTGAAGCCGCTCTTCGGGCACTGACCCTTCTTCGGCACGCGGCCGTAGTAGATCGTTTCCTTGCCTTTCTTGTAAGCCGACCCGGCCTTGATCTTGATGCTCGAGACCGAGGCGAACGGGGCGCCCGGGACACTCGGTACCAGCGGCACCTTCGTGATGAGCTCGGGGCCGAAGCCGCCCGCGCCGTTCAGGCTCGTGTACTTGCCGGTGGAGAGAATTTCCAACGCCACCGGCGAGTGGCCGACCGTTAGGAACTCGAGCCCTCCGCCTGGGGCGTAGTACGAGTGCAGTTCCGAGTTCTCGACGACCGGTTCGTGGCCGAAGTTGACGAAACCCGTCACCGTGCCCACCGGGCCGGCATACGAACCCTTCGGGCAGCCTTTCGGTTCGGCGCCTTCCTGTTCGAGCGCGCTCGCCGCGCACGTCGGGAAGCCCGTGGTGTGCAGCTTGGTGCCCTTCGGCAGGTAGAAGTTGACGCCGATGATCGGCGGCGGCGCGCCCAGGTATTCGGTGCCTTTGATGCTGTATTCGGCTTCCACGGCCGCGCCGGCGCCGTAGATGTTGCCCGTCCCCTTGAACCCCGGGATCGGCACCGCCTTGGCTTTGAAGGTCACTTCCGGTGCCGCGGAGGCCAAGGCCGGCAGTGCGAGCAGGCCGAGGGCGAGGGCGGCAACCACTGTGGATGCTCTGCGCATCTATGTCTCTCCTCTGTTGATGACAGGTCCGCCTCGATCCGGGTAGCTCCGGAGCCTTGACGGTCCGGCGACATCGAGATCCCCACGGCCGGGGAACGTGGCGAGTTGTCGATGAACTCTAATCGGCCTACCCAGGCCGTTCAAGTTTGAACCGCCGGTTGCCGCCGCCGCTCGCCCGTGAGGCGCACGCCCGCAGCTCCGGGCTCGACGATCGTTGGACGCCCGCCGCCCGGCCCCGCGGGCGGCGGGTACCCGGTGCCCTCGCTCAGCTGCGCTCCACCGAGAGCTCCAGCTGCGAGCCGTCGTAGCTGACGCCCAGCGGCTCCAGCACCACCCGGCGGGGGCCCTCCTCGACGCGCCCCGCGAGCATCGCGTCGAGGCCGAGCCCGGCGGCCGCGGCGAGCACCGCGTCGGCCTGGCCGCGGGCGCAGTACACCGCGAAGCCGGCGCCCATGTTGAGCGTCGAATATGCCTCGGCTGCGTCCATGCCAGCCTCGGAGACAATGAACGCGAGCACCGGCGGGACATCGGGCAGGCCGGTGATGCGGTAGGTGAACGATGCGCTCGGGCGCATCAGCTTGAGCAGGCCGTGGCCGGTGACGTGGCTCAGGTATCTGACCCCGATCCGCTGTCGCAGCAGCTCTGCGACCAGCCCCACGTACATGACCGTCGGGTCCAGCAGCGCCTCGCCGAAGCTCCCGCCCGCGGGGAGCGGCGTCGCGAAGCCCTCGGGCAAGCGCTCGGCCAGCAGCCGCGCGAGCGAGGCCCCGTTGGCGTGCAGCCCGCTGGAGCGCACGAGCACGATCTCGTCGCCGGCGACTAGATCGGCGCCGAGGATCGGCGACACCCCCTCCGGCAGCGCGCCGACGGCCGCCCCGGCGAGCTCTATGTCCTGCTCGGAGAGCATCCCCGGGAGCGTCGGCGACTCCCCTCCTCCCCACACACAGCCCGCGTCCTCACAGCCGCGTCGCCAGCCCTCGAGCAGCGCCGTAGAGCGTCCCCGCTGCTCGTACCAGCGCGAGTCGCCGGTGGCGAAGTAGGCGTTCACGACGAGCGGCAGGGCGCCCACGCACACGAGGTCGTTGAGGATCGCCGCGACGGTGTCGTAGGCGACGTCGCCGAAGCGGTCGATCCCCTGCTGCTCGAGCACGGCCCGCGCGATCACGGACTTGGTGCCGAGCCCCTCGAGCACCAGCGCGAGCGAACGCCCGCCGAGCTCGAACACGAACGCGGGCTCGCCTCGGGAGGCGTCGAGGGCACGGCCGCCGCGTGCTCCCAGCAGCGAGGAGGTGGACAGCGCACCCAGCATCGCCAGGCGCTTGGCGGAGTCGAGCGCCTCGTAGTCGACGCCCGCGTCGCGATAGCTGGCGCCTCCCGCGCTCATCGGGGATGATCCTAAGCCCATTGCCGCCCGAGAGAGGAGTACACGATGGACTTCGAGCCGAGTGAGCGCTGCCGCGAGTTCGCCGAGCGCCTGCAGGTCTTCATGGAGGAGCAGGTCTACCCGGCCGAGCCCGTGTACGAGGAGCAGCGGCGGGACTCGGGTGACCCCCACCACCAGCCCGCCGTGATGGAGGAGCTGAAGGCCACCGCCCGCGACCAGGGCCTGTGGAACATGTTCCTGCCCGACTCCGAGCACGGCGCCGGGCTGTCCAACAGCGACTACGCCCCGCTCGCCGAGATCCTCGGCCGCTCGCGGATCGCCTCGGAGGCAACCAACTGCTCGGCCCCCGACACCGGCAACATGGAGGTGCTCCACCAGTTCGGCAACGAGGAGCAGAAAGCGGCCTGGCTGCTGCCCCTGCTGGACGGGGAGATCCGCTCGGCGTTCGCGATGACCGAGCCGGCGGTGGCGAGCTCCGACGCCACCAACATCGCCCTTCGGATCGACCGCGACGGCGACGAGTACGTGCTCAACGGGCGTAAGTGGTGGATCTCGGGCGCCTACCACCCCCACTGCCGGATCATGATCGTGATGGGCAAGACCAACCTCGAGGCTCCTGTCCACAAGCAGCAGAGCCAGATCCTGGTCCCGCTCGACACGCCGGGCGTGACGGTCATCCGAAATCTGTCGGTGTTCGGGTACGACGACCACGAGGGCCACGCCGAAATCGACTTCGACGACGTGCGCGTGCCGGCCTCGAACCTGATCGCCGGCGAGGGCGACGGCTTCATGATCGCCCAGGCCCGTCTCGGTCCGGGGCGCATCCACCACTGCATGCGCGCGATCGGAGCGGCCGAGCGCGCGCTCGAGGCGATGTGCGAGCGGGCGGTGTCGCGCGTGACCTTCGGTCAGCCGCTGGCCATGCGCGCCAACATCCAGGACTGGATCGCCGAGTCGCGCGTGGAAATCGAGATGGCCCGCCTGCTCACGCTGAAGGCGGCGTGGCTGATGGACACCGTCGGAAACCGCCAGGCGCGGACCGAGATCGCGGCGATCAAGGTGGCCGCGCCGAACGTGGCGCTGCGCGTTCTGGATCGTGCCATCCAGGTGCACGGCGCGGGCGGGGTGTCCGACGACTTCACGCTGGCGAGCGCTTACGCGCACCTGCGCACGCTGCGCCTGGCCGACGGCCCCGACGAGGTCCACAAGCTGTCGATCGCGCGTCGTGAGCTGGCGCCGTACGTGTCCCGGGAGGAGCCCGCGGCGGCCCCCGCCTAGCGGTGAGCGCCCTGCACTACCGCGAGCGCGTCCCCGACGGCGAGCCCGAGGGGCTGCTCGTGCTCCACCACGGCCGCGGATCGGACGAGCTCGACCTCCTCGGGCTGGCGGACGTGCTCGACCCGCGGCGGAGACTGTACGTCGTCACTCCCCGCGCGCCGCTGCAGCCGCCGGGCTCACCGGGCCACCACTGGTACCTGGTGCCGAGCGTCGGCTATCCGGACCCCGCCACCTTCGACGCCGCCTACGTGGCGCTGGCCGAGCTCCACGACGAGCTGTGGCAGCGCACCGGGCTCGGCCCCGAGCGCACCGTGCTGGGGGGCTTCTCCATGGGGGCGGTGATGAGCTACGCGCTGGGCCTCGGCGCAGACCGGCCGGAGCCCGCGGGCGTGCTCGCCTTCTCGGGCTTCATCCCCACGGTCGAGGGCTGGCAGCCGGCGCTCGCGCAGCGGCGGGGCATGCCGGTGTTCATCTCCCATGGCACCCGCGACCCCGTCATCTCGATCGAGTTCGCCCGCGAAGCCGAGCGGCGGCTGCAGGAGGCCGGGCTGGCGGTCTCCTACCACGAGTTCGAGAGCGCCCACCACATCGACCCGCGCCACCTGCCGCTCGCGGCCGAGTGGCTCGCGCGCAGCATCGCCGCCGCGGGCGCGCGCGAAAGCGCATAACGCCGGCGCACGCAAAAGCGCATAAGGTTGTCGGGGAGCAGAGGACCAGGGAGCAGGCCGAGCATGTTGCAAGCGGGAAGCGGGACCAGCGGGCGCCCGCCGGCGAGGGACCTCGAGGTGATCATCATCGGCGCCGGATTCGGCGGGGTCGGAGCCGCGATCGAGCTGCGCCGCCACGGGATCCGCTCGGTCAGGATCCTCGAGAAGGCGAGCGACCTCGGGGGCACCTGGTACTACAACAGCTACCCGGGCGCAGCCTGCGACGTCCCCAGCCACCTGTACTCGTTCTCCTTCGCCCAGCGCAAGGACTGGACGCGGCTGTGCTCCCTGCAGGCGGAGATCCACTCATACCTGCACGACGTCGCCCGCGACCACGGCATCGAGCCGCTGATCCGCATGAACACCGCCGTCACGGGGTGCTCGTGGGACCAGCACCGCTGCCGCTGGACGGTCCGCGACAGCGAGGGCAACACCTACGAGGCCGACGCGATCGTGATCGCCACCGGCCAGCTCGACCAGCCCTCGATCCCGGACCTCCCGGGCGCGGGGGACTTCGCGGGGCACGTCTTCCACTCGGCCGAATGGGACCACGGCTACGCCCTCGAGGGCAAGCGCGTGGCGGTCGTGGGCAACGGTGCCAGCGCGGTCCAGTTCGTCCCCGAGATCGCCCCGCACGTGGGCCGCATGAGCATCTTCCAGCGCACCGGCAACTGGTTCCTTCCGCGCAAGAACCGCGTCTACCCGAAGTGGGGGAAGGCGGCCTTCGAACGTGTCCCCGGCCTGCAGGCATGGCGGCGGATCTTCCTCTTCTACTACACCGAGTCGCTGACGCTGTGCATCCGCAACCCGCGCACGTTCGGGCGCCTGATGGCGCTGCGCTCGACGGGCTTCATGCGCTCGCAGCTGAAGGACGGCGAGGTGCGGCGCAGGGCGTGGCCGGACTACACCTTCGGGTGCAAGCGCATCCTCTTCAGCTCCGACTTCCTGCCGGCGCTGCAGCGTCCGAACGTCGAGCTCGTCACGGAGGCGATCGAGCGCGTCGAGCCCGAGGGCCTGAGGACGCGCGACGGGCGGCTGCACGAGTTCGACTGCCTGATCTGGGCGACGGGCTTCAAGACCAACGACTTCATGTTCCCGATGGAGATCACCGGCACCGGCGGGGTCAACCTGAGGGACGCGTGGGCCGAGGGCCCACACGCGCACCTGGGCATGACCGTGCCGGGCTTCCCGAGCATGTTCCTCATGTACGGGCCCAACACGAACACCTCGGGCGGCTCGATCATCGTGTACCTCGAGGCGCAGGCGCGCTACCTGCGCCAGGCGCTGCAGCGCGTGCGCATGCGCGGCGCCGGGGCGATCGACGTGCGTCCCGAGATCGAGGCCGCGAGCGATCGGTCCGTGCAGGAGCGTTTTGCGGGCACCGCGTGGCTGGACTGCCAGAGCTGGTACCGCGACGACCACGGGCGGATCGTCGCCAACTGGCCGGGCTACATGCGCGACTACCTGCAGATGACGGAGTCGCTCGACGAGGCCGAGTTCACGTTCGCCCCGTTGCCGGAACGCGTGGCGGCCTGAAGCCGGGCGGATCGGCGTGTACGACTACGTGATCGTGGGGGCGGGGTCGGCGGGCTGCGTGCTCGCCAACCGCCTGTCCGAGGACCCTTCCGTACGCGTGCTGCTGATCGAGGCTGGCGGCCGTGACCGCTCGCTGAAAATCAAGATCCCGGCGGCCTTCCCCGAACAGTTCCACACCAAGCTCGACTGGGACTTCGCCACCGACCCCGAGCCGCACGTGGACGGGCGCGAGCTGTACATCCCGCGCGGCAAGGCGCTCGGCGGCTCGAGTTCGATGAACGCGATGCTGTACGTGCGGGGCCGGCCGCTCGACTACGACGGCTGGGAGGCCCAGGGGGCGCCCGGCTGGGGATACGGCGACGTGCTCCCCTACTTCATCAGGGCCGAGGACAACGTCCGCGGACCCTCGGAGTTCCACGGCGCGGGCGGCCCCCTGCGCGTCAGCGAGCAGCGTTCGCCCCGCCCGATCGACGGGCGCCTGATCGCTGCCACGGAGGCCATCGGGATCCGGCGCATCCCGGACTACAACGGCCCGGAGCAGGACGGGGTGTCGATGTTCCAGGTGACCCAGAAGGACGGGCGGCGCTTCAGCTCCGCCGACGCCTACCTGCGGCCGGCTATGTCCCGCCCCAACCTCGACGTGCGCACGCGCGCCACGGTGCAGGGTGTCGCACTCGAGAACGGACGCGCGGCCGGGGTCCAGATCGCGACCCGCAGGGGTGGCACGGAGCTGGTCCGGGCCGAGAGGGAGATCGTGCTGAGCGCCGGCGCGATCGGTTCCCCGCAACTGCTGCTGCTGTCGGGGATCGGCGCGCCCGACGAGCTGCGGGCCGCCGGCGTGGAGCCGCGCCATGAGCTGCCCGGCGTCGGGCGCAACCTCCAGGACCACCCGTTCGTGACGATGATGTGGGAGGTCTCCGACCAGAACACGCTGTACGGCGCCGAAAAGCCCCGCGCGCTGGCGGAGTGGATGCTGCGGCGCAGCGGCAAGCTCAGCTCCACGGTCGCGGAGGTGGTCGCGTTCACTCGCACCCGCGGGGGACTCCCGGCGGCCGACATCCAGTTCCACATGGGCGCCGCCTACTTCGAAGACCACGGCGCGGAGACATACGACGGCCACTGCACGGTGATCGCACCGGTGCTCGTGTCCCCGAAGGCCCGCGGGCAGGTGTGGCTGCGCTCGGCCGATCCCACCGCCAAGCCCCGCATCATCACCAACACCCTGTCCGAGCCCGACGACCTCGAATCGATGATCGCGGGCATGGAGCTGGCACGCGAGATCGCCGGTCAGGAGTCTCTGCGCGAGGTGATCCTCAAGGAGCTCAAGCCCGGCCCCGAGGCGCAGGGCCGCGAGGCGCTGGAAGCCGACCTGCGCCGGCGCCTGATGCTGATCTACCACCCCGTCGGCACGGCCCGCATGAGCGACACACACGAGCAGGCGGTGGTGGACTCGCAGCTGCGCGTGCACGGTCTGCGGGGACTGCGCGTGGTGGACGCCTCGATCATGCCCACGATCGTGGGCGGCAACACGAACGCGCCGACGATCATGATCGCCGAGCGGGCCGCGGACCTGATCCGCGGCCGCGGGTGACCCGGGGGCGCGCATGATCCTGGGGTCACGCATGATCCTGGGGCCACGCGTGACCCGTGGCCCACGCCCGACCCGGCGGCCGCTCGTGACCCGGGGCCGCCCGTGAGCATCGCGATCAACTATCACCGCACCGGCTCGGGACCGCCGCTGGTGCTGCTCCACGGCGTCGGGCACCACTGGCAGGCGTGGGAGCCCGTGATCGAGCTGCTCGCCGGCGAGTTCGACGTGATCGCGTGCGACACGCCCGGATTCGGGCGCTCGGCGCCGCTGCCCGCCGGGGTGACACCCTCGATCCTCGCCTACGTTGATGCGTTCGAGTGGTTCTTCGCCGAGCTCGGCCTGGAGCGGCCACACGTCGCCGGCAGCTCGATGGGCGGAGGACTGGCGCTCGAGCTGGCCCGGGACCGGGCCGCGAGCTCCGCCACCGCGTTCTCGCCGATCGGCTTCTGGACCGGCCCCGAGCGCCGCTACTGTCAGCTGTCGCTCGCGCTCGTGGGGATGATCCCGGCGCCGCTGCGTGCGCCGATGCGGAAACTCGTCCGCAGCCCGCTGGGCCGGCAGATGCTGTTCTCCCAGACGTTCGGATACCCGCGGCGGCTGCCCGCGGCCGAGGCGGTCGCAACGCTCGACGACCTGTGGGCGGCACCTGCCCTGCAGGCGACGCTGCGGTCCTTCGAGGACTACCAGTTCGGCTCCCCGCAGCAGCTGCGCAGCACCCCCGTGACGATCGCCTGGGGGAACCGCGACTGGCTGCTGCCCTATCAGCTGCAGGCGCCACGCGCCCGCGCGGTGCTGCCGTGGGCCGAACACGTGACCCTCGGCGCCGGACACATCCCGTTCTACGACGACCCCGCCGCCTCGGCCGAAGTCATCCGTCGCTGCGCCGCCCGGGTCCCCGTCGCCGTCCCCGCCGGATGACATGAGACTGATGGGACCCGGCGACCAGGCGATGATCGCCCAGGCGGTTGCACGGGCGCGCGCCGCCGGCGTGCCCGAGGAGACAATCCGGCACGTGATCGACCGGGAGGGCGCAGCTCGCGGGGGCGCGGTCGTACCCGCGGTGGTCGTCGGGCGGCTTCGTGCTCTCGCGAGCCAGTTCGAAAGCCGCCAGCAGCCCTAGGCGGTAGCTGAGGGACTCCCTGGCAGTGTGACCCGCCCCGGCCGCCTGAGAGGCTCCCCGGCCGCCTGACCAGCTCCCAGCAACCCGCCGGCGCTCACAGGCGCTTCGTCAGCAGCACAAGATCGACCCACTGGCCGAACTTCTGGGCGATCTCCGTCATCCGGGCGGACTCGACGAAGCCCAGCTCTTCGTGGAAGGCGATCGAGGCCACGTTGGCGGCGTCGACGCCGGCCACCATCACGTGCCGGCCGTCCTCGCGGGCGATGTCGAGCAGGCGCGTGATCAGCGCGCGACCGATCCCCCGGCGCCGCGCGCCGTCGGCCACGAGGATCGTGTGCTCGACGGTGGTCCGGTAGCCGGCGTGGTGGCGGAACTCGCCGTAGGTGGCGTACGCCAGCACGGTGTCCCCCTCGCGGGCCACGAGAACGGGAAAGCCGTTCTCGCGCCGGTGCGTGAGCCAGTCGCGGTGCTCCTCGAGTGTCAGCGGAGCGTCGCTGAAGATCGCTGTGGACGTCGCAATCACGTCGTTGACGATCTCGAGCATCCCCGGGAGGTCGCGTTCGTGGGCGTCCTCGATGCGCACCGCGGTACCGGTTGCCGCGCTCCTCTAGGAGGCGTCGTCGGCGAGCACGCGGCCCACGCTGTCGGCCACGCAGGCCGGCTTCTCGCCGCCCTCGACTTCGACCGTGAAGCGGGTCACGACCTGGTGCCAGCCGCCACCCACCTCGTCGACCTCGACGATCTGGGCGTAGCAGCGCAGGCGCGAGCCGACGGGCACCGGGGCGGGGAAGCGCACCTTGTTCCAGCCGTAGTTGACGCCCAGCTTGAAGCCGCTGAAGGTGGTCAGGTCGCGGCGCAGGCCGTCGATCAGCGAGAGCGTGAGGTTGCCGTGCGCCACCGTGGTCCCGAACGGGCTTTCGCGCGCCGCCCGCTCGACGTCGACGTGGATCCACTGGTCGTCGCCGCTCAGCTCGGCGAATGTGTTGACCATCTCCTGGGTTACCTCGCGCCAGCCGCTCGGCCCCACGATCTCGTCCTTGAGCGCGTTGAGACCGTCGATGCCGTTCGCCTCAGCGGTGGGTTTGCTGGCCGTCAGTGCCATCTGTGGCTCCTTTCGCCGGGAGGGACGTTTCCGCCGGGGACGGGATGCTAGTTGCTGTGCTGCTCGGGGGAGCGGGCGCGCACGACCAGCGCGAGCGCCAGCACCCCCATGATCATCGCGGCGCGTCCGAGCCGGCCGCGCGCGGCCGGCGTTCCGAGCACGCAGTCGCGGGATCCGGCCGAGAACGCCGAGTACGCCGATCCCGCCGAGAACAGCGACCCGATCGAGCCCGCCGAGGAGATCGAGAACGCGGAGCATGCCGACCCGATCGAGCCGATCGAGAGCACCGACCCGACCGACGCGATCGACAGCACCGACCCGTCGCTGGCGATGGAGAGGAACGAGTCGCGCGAGGAGAGCGTCACGGGCACGGCCGGGACCGAGGCTAGCCGAACCGCGTGAGCGGGGCCGCGTGGGTTGGCCGGACCAAGCAAGCGGCCACCCATCTCCGCCCGAGCCCCCGGCAGGGGTAACGTTGCGGTCAGATCCGGCGAGGCGTCGGGCAGGGCCGCGCCCCTGCAGCGCCCCGCGGCATGACCGGGGGACCCGTGCAGCAAACCAGCACAGCCGAGCTCGCCACCGCCGCGGAGGTGCGCGTCAAGCTGCTCGGCGGTTTCACCGCAACGAGGGACGGAGCACCGCTCGACGAAGCGCGCTGGCGGCTTCGCAAGGGGCGCGACCTGGTCAAGATGCTCGCGCTCGCACCGGGTCACCGGCTGCACCGCGAGCAGCTGATGGACGCCCTGTGGCCGGAGCTGGATCCGGCGGCGGCGGCGAACAACCTCAACCAGGTCGTGCACGCGGCGCGACGCGTGCTGGGCGCGGACGCGATCGAGGTGCGCGAGGAGCTGCTGAGGCTGGGGGCGGACGTCGACGTGGACGAGTTCGAGCAGGCCGCCGCCCATGCCCGCGCGACGGGCTCGGCCACCGCCTACCGGGCCGCGCTGGCGCTGTACGGCGGCGAGCTGCTCCCTGAGAACCGCTACGAGGACTGGGCACGGGAGCGACGGGAGCAGCTCGAGGACCTGCGCATGGAGCTCGAAGAGGAGCTCGGGCGGCTGGCCTCGGGCCGCGCCACCATCGGGGTCATTCCCACCCGCGCGAGCTCGTTCATCGGACGCGAGCACGAGCTCGCAGAGCTGACGGCGCTGCTGCGCTCCTCGCGTCTGCTCACCCTCGCCGGGGCCGGCGGCGCCGGCAAGACGAGGCTCGCGCTGGAGCTCGCCCGGCGCAGCGAGGACGGGTACGGCGACGGCGCCGCGCTGGTCGAGCTGGCGGGCGTGCGCGAGGGGGGCCTCGTCGTGAACGCGGCCGCCGTGGCCCTCGAGGTGGCCTCGCTGCCCGGTCGCTCGCCGCTTGAGGGGATCGTGGACTACCTCTCGTCGCGCAGCGCGCTGCTCGTGCTCGACAACTGCGAGCACCTGCTGGCCGCCAGCGCGGCGCTGTGCGACGAGCTCCTGCGCGCAGCCCCGGGACTCACGATCCTGGCCACAACGCGCGAGCCGCTGCGGGTCGACGGCGAGGTCGTGTTCCGCGTGCCCTCGCTCGGGATCCCGGACCCCGAGGGCGGCGACACCGCGGACCAGCTGATGCGATACGAGTCGGTCCGCCTGCTCGCCGACCGGGCGGCCGCGGCGGTCCCCGGATTCGCCGTGGACGCCGACAACGGCCGCGACGTGGCACGCATCTGCTTCCGCCTCGACGGCATGCCGCTCGCACTCGAGCTGGCCGCGGCGCGCCTCGGGGGACTGGGCACGAGCGCGCTCGCAGAGCGCCTCGACGATCGCTTCCGGCTGCTGCGAACCGACTCGCGCCCGGCGCCCACCCGCCAGCAGACGCTGCTCGCCACGCTGCAGTGGAGTCACGACCTGCTGAATACGCCCGAGCAGGTGCTGCTGCGCCGCCTGTCGCTGTTCGCGGGCGGCTTCGACCTGGCCGCGGCCGAGGTCGTGTGCGTCGACGCGCAGATGCCCGTGGAGACGATCGCGGACGTGTTGGCACGGCTCGTGGAGAAGTCCCTCGTCGACGCCGACGGCACACTGCGCACACCCCGCTACCAGCTCCAGGAGAGCGTGCGCCTCTATGCCGGGGAACGCCTCGCCGAGGCTGGCGAGCGGGCCCGCTTCGCGCGGTGCCATGCGCGCTGGGCGCTGGCGCTGGTCGAACAGGAGCGCGGCGGCGTCCGCCTCGATCGTGAGACGGCGAACCTGCGGGCCGCGCACCACTCGCTCCCGCCCGAGGAGCGACTGCGCTACTGCTCGGCGCTGCTTCCGCTGTGGCTGCGACGGATCGATCTCGAGGGTGCCCACAAGCGCTGCACGGAAGCGCTGCAGGCAGCCCCGGAGGCCACCCGGGAGCGTGCCCGCACGCTGCTCGCGATCGCCGCGATCGACTACCGCGCCGGCATGCTCGCCTGCGGCGAAGCGCACGTTCAAGAGGCCGACGAGATCGCACGGGAGCTGGCGGCGACCGAGCTGCGGTGGCAGACGCTGCAGCGATTCGGCGAATTCGCGGTCGCGCGCGACGAGCCGGCGAACGCCGAGAAGCGCTTCGAGCAGGCCCGCCGCCTGGCGGCGCGCGAGGGCCTGGCGCCCGAGCAGGCGGCGTCGGTGTACTCACTCGGGGTGGCGCGCCGCTTCGCGGGCGACCTCGAGGGATCCGAACAGCTGATCAGCTCGGGCGCGGCAGCGCTGCGCCTGCTGGAGGGCGAGCAGCGCTCGATCCTGTCACCTCTGAACATCTCCGAGACGCGCCCCGGCAACCTCGCGCCGCCGGCGACCTCCTGGGTCGTGTTCGAGGAGACGTTGCAGCCGTTCGTGGAGATCCCGCTGGAGCTCACGGTTCCCTACGCGCAGACCAACCAGGCCGCGGTCGCGCGCCTGCGTGGCGAGCCCCAGCAGGCCCAGCGCCTGCTCGACGAGGCGGACGGCCTGTTCGAGCGCGCCGGCGACCCGCGGGGCCGCGCCGGGGTGCTGGTCGGCCGCGCCTACCTGGCGCTCACCACCGGAGACCCACGGCACGCACAGGACCTCCTCGAGCTGGCCCTGGAGATACGCGACGAGCTGGGCGACCGGCGCGGCGCCGGGCTGGCGATGGTGGGGCTGGGACTGGTCGGGATCGAACGCGGCGACCACGAGACCGCCGAACGGCACCTCGGGCGTGCCCGCGAGCTGTTCCGGCGCGCGGGCGACAGATGGGGGCTCGTCAGCTCGCTGTGGCGTACGGCCGAGCTTGCGATCGCTCGCGGGCACCTCGACGACGCGAGCGACGCGCTCGCGGCGGCGCGAACCGCGGTCGCGCCGACAGAACGGAAGAACTGGATCCACGCCACGATCGGGATGCAGGCCGAAGTGGCGGCGCTGCGCGGCGAGCGGGAGCACGCCCGGGCCATGTTCGAACAGGTCCGCGAGGCCTACCTCGCGGCCGGCGACGCCGCCGCTGCCGCCGCGGTCGACCGGCGCGCGCAAACGACCGCCAAGAAACCGCAAAGCCGGCGCAAAGGGTCGGCGCGTACCAATGCGCGTGCCACGACCACGAACCAACGGAGGCACCGATGAGCGCGACCATCACACCCACCCTCGGAGAGGCGACACTGCAGGAGCTGCGCGAAGCGATACGGGGCGAGGTCCTGCGCCCCGGCGAGGACGGGTACCTCGAGGCCGCGCGCGTGTGGAACGGCATGTTCGACGAGCGCCGCCCGGCGGTGGTCGTGCGCTGCAGCGGCACCGCCGACGTGATCGCCGCGCTCGGCTTCGCCCGCAGCAACGACCTCGCTGTCGCGGTCCGCGGCGGCGGACACAGCATCGCCGGCTTCTCCACCTGCGACGACGGCCTCGTGATCGACCTCTCGCCGATGCGGGAGGTGCGCGTGGACACCGGCGCCCGCACGGCGGATGTGGGCGCCGGAGCGACGTGGGGGGACGTTGACCACGAGACCCAGGCCCACGGGCTGGCCACGACCGGGGGGCTCGTGTCGAGCACCGGCGTGGGGGGCTTCACGCTCGGCGGCGGGATCGGCTGGCTGATGCGCAAGCACGGGCTGGCGTGCGACAACCTGCGCGCGGCCGACGTGGTGACGGCCGACGGGCGCCTGCTGCGGATCAGCGAGGAGGACAACCCGGACCTGCTGTGGGGCCTGCGCGGCGGCGGCGGCAACTTCGGCGTCGTGACCCGCTTCCAGCTCGACCTGCACCCCGTGGGACCCGAGGTTTACGCGGGGCCGATCTTCTTCGCGGCCGAGCACGACACCGAGCTGATGCGGCTGTTCCGCGACTGGGCCCCCGACACCCCGGACGACATCACCTCCGCGCTCAACCTGACGACGGCTCCGCCGCTGCCGGTGATCCCGGAGAGCTGGCACGGCCAGAAGGTGATCGCCCTCATCGCCGTGTCCGCCGGCCCGCCGGAGGAGGCGGCCGAGCACGTGCGCGCGTTCCGTGAGGCGGCCGAGCCGGTCGCCGACCTGCTGGGGCCGATTCCCTACATCGGGATGCAGACGCTGCTCGACCCGCTGTGGCCGAAGGGCATCAGCGCGTACTTCAAGTCGACCAACCTCATCGGCCTCGACGACGAGCTGATCGAGCGGCTGCACGAGCTGCACATGCAGGCCCCAGGGCCACAGTGCGAGATGCACGTGCACCAGATGGGGGGCGCGGTGGCGCGGATCGGCGAGTCCGCAACGGCCTTCTCCGAGCGGACCATGCCGTTCGTGCTGAACGCCGTCACCGGCTGGCACGAGGCGGGACAGGCAGCGGTCCACCAGCAATGGGCGAGGGACGTCATCGAGGCCGCGAAGGACGCCTCCACCGGGCGCGCGTACGTCAACTTCCTTGGTGACACCGGCACGGCCCGAACCTCCTACGGACCCGAGACATACGACCGCCTGGTGTCGCTGAAGCGCAAGTATGACCCCACCAACGTGCTGCGCCTGAACCAGAACATCGACCCCGACGCTGCCGGTGCCTGACAGCGCACCGCGCGCGCACGCGCACGCCGGCGGGAGCCCGGCCGGGCCTCCGCCGGCGCTGCCGGTGGTGTTCGTATTCGACGAGGACGCCGGATCGCTGGAGGTCCTGATCGCGGACATCTCGCGGCGCTTCGGAAACGACTTCGCGGTGCTGGGCGAGTCCTCCGGCGACGCCGCCCTGGCCGTGCTGCGCGAGCTCGCCGCGAGCTGCTCGCCGGTGGCGCTGCTGCTGTTCGACGGGCGCGACGGGGTGCTGCTCGCCCGCGCCCACGAGCTGCACCCCGAAGCCCGTCGGGTGCTGCTCGTGGATCGCGACTACACCTCCCACAGCCCGGCGGTGCGCGCGATGACGCTCGGCGAAGCCGACTTCCACATCACGCGGCCCTGGGCCGACGACGAGATGATGTACCGGGCGATGAGCGAGTACCTGTCGTCGTGGACACGCGAGCACGAGCCGAGCTTCGAGCTGTTCCGGATCGTCGCCCCCTCCGCCGACAGTCGCGTGCCGGAGATCCGCGACGTGATGACGCGGCTGCACCTGCCATACGGCTTCTACCCGCTCGAGAGCGAGGACGGGCGACGGCTGCTCGACGAAGCCGGGCTGGAGCGCGACGCGGTGCCGATGGTGCTCGGCCACGACGGCCACGTGATGGTCGACCCGAGCATGGCCGAGCTGGCGACGGCGTTCGGGGTGAGCATCAAGAACGAAGTCGAGTCGTGCGACCTCGCGATCGTGGGGGCGGGCCCCGCCGGGCTGACGGCGGCCGTGTACGCCGCCTCGGAGGGCGTGGAGACGGTGGTGCTCGAGCAGTCGGTGTCCGGAGGACAGGCGGGCACGAGTCCCCTGATCCGCAACTACCCGGGCTTTCCCCACGGCGTCGAGGGAGGCCTGCTGATGGAGCGCACGTGCGAGCAGGCGTGGCTGATGGGAGCGAAGATCGTGTTCGCCCAGCAGGTGACCGGGCTCGAGGAGGGGTCGGGCCGCCACGTCGTGCGGCTCGCCGACGGCAGCCGCCTGCGCGCCCGCAGCGTGATCGTCGCCACCGGGATGCAGTGGAGGCGCCTAGGGGTGCCCCGCCTGGAGGAGCTGATCGGCGCGGGCGTGTACTACGGCGCGGCCGCGGGCGAGACGCGCGCGATGCAGGACCAGGACGTGTTCGTGGTCGGTGCGGGCAACTCCGCCGGCCAGGCCTGCCTGCACCTCGCCGGGCACGCCCGCCGGGTGACGCTGCTCGCGCGCGGGGAGGACCTCGGGCGCTCGATGTCCAGATACCTGATCGACGGCCTGCGGGCCGCGCCCAACGTCGAGATCCGCCGGCGCACGGAGGTGATCGACGGCGGCGGCGCCGAGGTGCTCGAAGAGCTCACCCTGCGCGACCGCGCCCGCGGCGCAACCGAGGCTGTGGCCGCCGGCGGGCTGTTCATCATGATCGGCGGTGAGCCCCACTCGCAATGGCTTCCCCGGAGCATCGCGCGTGACGCCAAGGGCTACGTCCTCACGGGATCGGAGCTGCAGTCCGAGCAGCCGCATGAGTGGCGCCTGGGACGCGAACCGCTGACGCTCGAGACGAGCCTGCCCGGAGTGTTCGCCGCCGGCGATGTGCGGCGGGGTGCAATGGGGCGGGTCGCCGCGGCCGTCGGCGAAGGCGCCACGGTGGTGCGGCTCGTGCACGAGCATCTGCAACGCGGGCAGGAGACCTCACGGCCGCCTGGCGGACGGGATGCCCTCCCGGCGGTCCGCAGGCGCAAGCGCGCCAGGGCCGGGCGACGCCCCCGTCGCCGGACTGCGCCGACGAGGTGAGGACGCGCCGCGCTTCACCGGCGGGGTGCCGGATCCTGGGAAGATAGGGCAGGTGAACGCACCCAACCAGCCGCGGCCGCCGGAACGTCCACCGGTGCCTCCCTCGCCGGGGGCTCCACCCACTGAAGTCCTCGGCTCCGAAGAGTCTCCCCGGGGGCCGTGGTGGCAGCAGGGATGGGGACTCGCCCTGATCGCGCTCGTCGCCCTGCTGATCGGGCTCGGGGGCGGCGTGGCGATCGGGAAATCGAGCAACAACACCACCACGACCACCGCCGGCGGGCCAGCCTCGCCCGTCACCCACACCGTCACGAACACCGCGCAGCACACCCAGACGGTCGTCTCCACCCACACTGTCACGGTCACCAAAGAAGCCGAAGGCGGGGAAGGCTCGGGGGAAACGCAGAGCTTCCACGGGAGCGGCAGCAAGAACCTCGGCACGATCAAGGTCTCGAGCGCCTCGGCGCTGCACTGGACCAGCGAAGGGGAAAGCTTCGCGATCACCAGCTCGCGCGGAGAACTGCTGAGCTCGGAAGGACACAAGGGCACGGCCTCGCTCGCGCCCGGCACCTACGCCGACTTCGAAGTCCAGGCCGACAGCGGTTGGACGCTGACGATCACCCCGGGCGGCTGACGCCGAACTCCTGACACGCTGGCGGGGGATGGTCCCGCTCGCCACCGACTGGTCCACGGTCTCCGCGATGGTCACGGGCGTCGGCACGCTGGTGCTCGTCATCGGCGAGCACGAGGCGCACGAACGCGCCGCGCGGTCAGGCCCCTCCCTCGATCACGTTGTAGACGCGTGACACGCCGGGCTCGTTCAGCTCTACCCCGAGGTCGCTGAGGATCGGCACGAGGGTCGCGCCGAACGCGTCGAAGGCCTCCTGGGACTCCCACACGTCGAACACCTGTATCTCGCCGTTGCTTTCGAGCGCGAAGTGGTAGGTGCGCCCTCCGGGGCACCCGCGCCAGCCGCCTCCAGCTGGCTGATCGCCTGCATGTACTTCTCCGGCGTGAAGCCCTGGTGGACGAAGTAGGACCCGAGTGCCATCGGCCCAATCCCCTTTCCGCGCCTGGACGCGCGTTCGAGCTTGTCGGTGGGAACGGCACGCTAACCGCTCCCGTGCCGCGCCGGGCCGCAAACCCCCCGCCTGCCGCTACAGCTGCAGCGACTTGAGCACGAGGAACTCCTCGATGCCGTACGGGCCGAGCTCGCGGCCGTTGCCGGACTGCTTGTAGCCGCCGAACGGCGCCAGCGGGTTGAAGGCGGCCCCGTTGATCTCGACCTGACCCGTGCGCAGGCGGCGGGCGACCGCCTTGGCGCGCTCCTCGGAGGCCGAGTACACGCCGCCGGCGAGCCCGTAGTCGCTGTCGTTGGCGATCCTGACGGCTTCGTCCTCGTCGTCGTAGGGCATGATCGCCAGCACCGGGCCGAAGATCTCCTCGCGGGCGATGGTCATCTCCGGGGTGACCTCGCTGAACACGGTCGGCGCCACGAAGTAGCCGCGGTCCAGGCCCTCGGGCGGCTCCTCGCCGCCCGCCACCAGCTTCGCGCCCTCCTCCACGCCGCGGCGGATGTAGCCGCAGACGCGCTCGCGCTGGACGTCGGACACCAGCGGGCCGAGCTGGGTGGATTCCTCGAACGGCTCGCCCACGACCGTCTGTGAGGCGGCAGCCGCGGCGATCCGCTCGACGTGGTCGAGCTTCTCGCGGGGGACGAGCATCCGCGTCAGGGCCGAGCAGGTCTGGCCCGAGTTGAAGTAGCACTTCTCGATCCCGTTGACGACCGCCTTCTCGAGGTCGGCGTCGTCGAGGATGATGTTCGGCGACTTCCCCCCGAGCTCCACGGCGACCTTCTTGATGGTGGCGGCGGCGAGCTCGCTGACCCGCCTCCCGGCGCGGGTGGACCCGGTGAAGGACACCATGTCGATCCCCGGATGGGAGGCGATCGCCTCTCCCACGACCGGGCCGTACCCGGTGACCAGGTTCAGCACCCCGGCGGGCACTCCCACCTCGTCGAAGATCTCGGCCAGGACGAAGGCCGTCAGCGGCGTGACCTCGCTCGGCTTTAGAACCACGGTGCAGCCGGCCACCATCGCGGGAGCCACCTTGGCGGCGACCTGGTGCAGCGGGTAGTTCCACGGCGTGATCGCCCCGACCACCCCGACCGGCTCGCGCACGACCAGCGAGTTGCCGATCTGCTGCTCCCACGGGATGTGCTCGGCGACGTGCTGCATCGAGCCGAAATCCATGATCGGCAGGCCGGCCTGGACCATCATCGCCAGGGCGATCGGCGACCCCAGTTCCTGCGCGATCAGGCCCGCGATCTCCTCCTGGCGCTCCTGCAGCTTGGCCGACACGGCCGCCGTCAGCGCGACCCGCTCCTCGAGCGGCGCGCTGCTCCAGGCGTCGAAGGCCGCCCGGGCGGCTGCGACGGCGCTGTCGACGTCGGCAGGCGTCCCCTCGGGGACCCGGCCCATGACCTCCTCGGTGGTCGCGTTGACGACGTCGATGGTGTCCTGCGACGACGGTTGGACCCAGTCACCGCCGATGTAGAAGCGGTCCCGCTCGATGAGCGTCGGGGTGGTGGTCATGCGGTCACCTCCTGTCGGGCCGGGGCGGGAGAGGTGCTCGCCGCGCCGACGATGTTCTCGGCGGTTCGCGAGGCGAGCGCCATGATCGTGATCATCGGGTTCGTTCCCGAGGGCGTCGGGAACGCCGAGGCGTCTCCGATCCACACGCCGGGCGTGTCGTGCAGCTCGCCGTTGGGCTTGGCGACGCTCGTCTGCGGGTCGCGGCCCATGCGGCACGAGCCCATCTGGTGGGCGGCGAAGACCCGCAGGCCCCCGGCACGGGCCGGGATCCGCTGCACGCGGGCGATGAAGCCGTCGAGGTCGTCGCCGACCCTCCATTCGGGTGCCCCCTGGGCGAGCAGCCACACCCGCCGTGCACCCGCCGCTACGTGCGCGCGGACCTGGACTTCGAGGGCGTGGGCCGTGTTGCGCAGGTCGACCGGATCGGTCAGCTCGTACCAGGGCACCGCCATCCCCTGCTCGTCGAGGGTCACCCGGCCGTGTCCCCGGTCGCGCACGAGGCCGATGAAGGTGGCGGCGTCGCGGAAGTCCGACAGCGCCGCCTTGTGCTGCGCTCCCCCGGCCCACGACAACGCCGAGGCACCGAGGCCGGTCGTGTACTGGACGCCCTCGATCAGGAACCCGTAGCCGTCGCCGGTGTCCGCGAACTCGTTGATGAGCCCGGCGTGGGGCGGGCCCCACCAGGACTGCATGTCCTCCCCGTAGTCCCCGAGCGTGGCCGTGCACGGGTGCAGGCGCAGGTACTCGCCGGCGGCCGGCCCGCCGATGCCCGACCGCAGCAGCACGCCCGGCGACTCCAGCGAGCCCCCGGCCACGACCACCCGGGGCGCACGGACCGTCACGCGCGCCGTGGCACCGGTGCCGGCGGGGTCGCTCCACTGCGCCTCCACGCCGGCGGCGCGGCCGTTCTCGACCAGCACCCCCTCGACGAACGCCCCGGTCATGATCTGGGTGCCGTGCTCGACGGCGTCGAGCAGGTAGGTGCGGTCGGTGGACTGCTTCGCTCCCGACAGGTCCCCGAAGCCCATGTAACCCGCGATCGCCGGGTCGTGGCGGGCGGGGTCCCAGTTGCGACTGATCTTCGCGAACGACCACCCGAGGCGCTCTGCGGCCCGTTTCATCGCCTGGGTCGGCTTGTTGTACTCCGAGCATTCGTCGTTGACCTTGATGCGCTCGCAGACCTCGTCGAGGTGGCGGTCGAAGGCGTCGGTGGCGACGTCCTCGAGCCCGTGCTCCTCCGCCCACTGGCGGCGCACCCAGTCCTTCGTGCGCAGCGAGGTGGTCCAGTTGATGACCGTTCCGCCCCCGAGTCCCGAACCCGCCTGCAGGGTGACGTTCATGTCGGCGGTGGGCGTGGGCCCTCCGCGCCAGTAGAGGTTCTGCCATGCCCACAGCTCGAGCTGGTTGAAGTCGGCGTCGGTGTGGTATCCGCCCATCTCGAGCACCACCACGCGCAGCCCGGCCGCGGCGAGCTTCGCCGCGATCACGCCGCCGCCGGCGCCCGAGCCCACGATCACCGCGTCGGCGTCGATCACGGTGTCGCCGTCGGGAACGATCGGCTGGATCGGCTTTGCGGCGCCGGTGTTCGGGGCCGCGATCGGACCGGGGTAGCCGAAGGTGGCCCAGGCCGGATTCTTGCCCGCGGCCGGGTCGACGTTCCCGTAGGTGAACAGCAGCGTCAGGCCCACGAGCACCGCGATCCCGGCTGCCGCCTCCATGGAGGCGAGCGAGACGTTGGTGAACAGCTGCTCGCGGGAGAGCTGGCTGGCTCCGTTGAAGCCCTGGGCGGCGAGCGCGTCGAGCAGCTGGCACATCCCGTCGGCCTGTTCGGGCGGAAGCGTGTCGAGTGTCAGCTCGAGCGCCTGGTCTGCGCCGACGTCGGTGGCGCGGCGCGCGAAGAAGCCGTCGGGGTCGTCCGCCCGCTCGATCGACGGGACGACCGTGTCGCAGACCGCTCGCAGCGTCTGACGCTGCAGGTCGGTGAGCTCAGCCATCTGGAACCTCCCTCTCGGTGTACCGCCCCCGGGCGGCCCTGATGCAGCCGAGCATAGCCGGGGTGCTTACGATCGGCGCAGCGCCCCCCACGCCCGTCCGGTCCGACCCAACCGGCAGGCCGGCGGCGTGACCGGTGCCTCACGCCGGACCCTCCCCCGGCGTTTAAATCTCGCTACCCCCCTTAATAAACGGAGATATCCTCCGTATAGTTCCGGAGGCAACCTCCGATTAGCCAGAAGGCAACCACTCCCCAGCGTCTTGATCCGAGCTATCGCCAAGTTGATCAACCTCAGATCGGGTAACCGTCGTGCCATCGACCAGACGGGTCCAGAGGCAGGTGTGGGCTGATGCGCCGGGGCTTGCTGGCAGGCCGTTACGGCGCCGCCGCGGCGATGGTGATCTTCGCCCTCGTGCCCTACCTCGGACTCTCGGCGGCGCTGCAGCCGCTGACGCCGGCGATCCGCGAGCAGCTGCACATGAGCGTCCAGACGATGAGCCTGGGCCTGGGCATGGCCAACGCCGGCTACGCGGTCGGGACGGTGCTCGCCGTGCAGTTCGCCCAGCTGCTGCCGCAGCGGCGCATGATGGTGCTGTACGCGGCGATGCTGGTGATCGGATCGGTGCTGGCCGCGTCGGCGACCGATTCCGCGATGTTCATCGGCGGCCACGTGCTGCAGGGACTGTGCACGAGCCTGCTGCTGATCGCGGCGGTGCCGCCGCTGGCGCTCGGGTTCGGCCTGGAGAAGTTCCGCTGGACCGCGATCATCATGAACGTCTGCATCTTCGGGGCGGTCGCGCTCGGGCCGGTGATCGGCGGCATCCAGGCGAGCGCGGGCGGCTGGCGGCCGCTGTTCTGGATCGTCGCCGGGATCTCACTGACGGCGCTGGTGCTGTCGCTGCTGACGTTCGAGGACGCTCCCCCCGCCGACCCCGAGGCGCCGCGGGACGGGCGCGCGATCGGGCTTGCGGCGGCGGGCTGCGTGGCCGCCTTCTACGGCGCCTCCGAGCTCGCCACCCACACCTTCGTCGGCGTGCACACGCTCCTGCCGCTGGCGGCGGGCCTCGCGCTGATCGTGATCCTGGTCGTGTACCAGTACCGGAGCCCCCGCCCGCTGCTGACGATTCGCACGATGATCACCAGCACCATCCCGGTTGCCGGGATCGTCGTGGCGCTGGCGGCCGCGGCGGCATCGGTGTCGGCCACGGTCATCACGGCCGCCGAGCTGGCCCCCCACTACGGCCCGCTGCACCTCGGCCTGCTGTACCTGCCGGAGCTGGGTGGCGCGCTGCTCACGGCGGCCGTGCTGGGACTCGTGCTCAAGACCCGCGAGATGCACTACCTTCCACTCGCTGGGATGGCGTTCCTGGCCGCCGGGATCCTGGTGTTCACGCTACAGCGCCCACCCACCGAAACGCTCACCCTGATCGGCTCGGGGCTGACCGGGATCGGGCTCGGCGCGGCGGTCGCACCGGCCCTGTTCGTGGCCGGCTTCTCACTGGCCGCCTCGAGCCTGCAGCGGGTGTTCGCGATCGTCGAGCTGTTCCGGGCGGTCGCCGCGTTCATGGTCGCGCCCGTGCTCCTGTACATCGCCGCCACCGTCGGCGGCAGCCCCGGGAGCGACGGACTCACCGAAACCGGCACAGAGCTCGCGCTGTGGATCGGGTTCGGCCTGGCGACCTGCGGTGCGGTCGTGGCGGTCGCCCTCTATGCGCTCGGCGGCGCCCGCCCGCAGACGCCCGACCTCGAGCGCTTCATGGACGGCGACGGTCCGGCCTGGTATTCGCCGCGACTGCTGGCACGGGTGCGGGAGCGCCGCGCGCGCCGCAGCTTCGCCGCCCAAGAGCCGGCCTGACGATGGCAGGCGAGCCCGGGAGCGCAGAGGACGCCCCGCGGGGCCCGGTTCTGTTCGCCTACGACGGATCGGAGCTGTCCAAGCGCGCAATCGAGGAGGCCGGGCGCCTGCTCGGCGCCGGGCGCGACGCGCTCGTGCTCGTGGTGTGGCAGCCGTTCGACGTCGCCTTCGTTCCGAGCCTGCAGCTGCGCGTCAACGCCGCCGACATCGCCGAGGTCAGGGACGCCGCCCAGCAGGCCGCCGAGGACGGGGCGGCGCTCGCCGATGCGGCCGGCTTCAGGGCACGCGCGGCCGAGCTCGAGACCTCGCCGACGTGGAAGGGCATCGTCCACGCCGCCGAGGAGCACGACGCGAGCGTGATCGTGATCGGCTCACACGGGCGCACGGGTTTGTCGGGCGTGCTACTCGGGAGCGTCGCGGAGGCCGTCTCGGCCCACTCGCATCGGTCGGTGCTGATCGTCCACCGGCGCGGCTGAGGCCTTAGGAACTACACCTACACGGGGTGGTAGCGGAGCCCGTCGAGCGCGATCCGCACCAGGTGTTCGACCTGCCCCGGCTCGGTGGCGGGCGTCTTGGCGATCGCGACCACCATCTGCACGACCTGGGCGATGTCGACGTCGGTGCGCACCACACCGGCCTCCTGGGCGCGCTTCAGCAGTGGCTCGCCCGCGGTGAACAGCGACGCACGGCAGCTCTTGAAGAGCGAGGCGTCGGGCTGGAGGTAGTTCATCAGCTCCGCCGCCAGCGCCTGCTTGGCCGCGATGTAGCCCACGAAGCGCTCGAACCAGATGTTCAGCGCCTCCCAGGGATCGGCCGAGTCGAGCTCCGCCGCCACCTGGCACATCTCCTCCACCTCCTCGAGGTAGAGCGCCTCGATCAGCGCCTGGCGGGTGGGGAAGTGGCGGTAGAGCGTGCCGATCCCGACGCCCGCACGGCGGGCTATCTCCTCCAGCGAGGTCGCCTCGCCGCCTTCGGCGAAGGCCTCCCGCGCGGCCGCGAGCACCTTCTGGTAGTTCCGCAGCGCATCCGCGCGCTTAGGGCGCTCGAGCAGCGGCTGGGATGGAGTTTCGGCTGTGCTCACGTCGTTCCCCTTGACAACCGGAGGACCCCTCCGTATAGTTTTGGAGGGTCCCTCCGCTTCTTTTCGGAGGCGCCCTCCATTTTACTCCCAAATGACCGTATCTACAAGTTTGGACTCGACATGAACCTCTCACCCGCCCCCCGCACCACTTCCCCCATTCTCACCCCCGGCCCGGCGTACAACCGCCGTCGCGACGCGGACGCCGGCCATCGGACACGCTCCGGGGTCGGCGCCGACGCGATCGTGTCGGCCTACGTCAACGAGATCGCCCGCGAGCCGCGTCGCCACACCGCCCCGGACGGTCGTGGCCGACGCCGCCGGTCCGCGGTGAAGTAGCGTGCCGGACGTGCCGAAGCACGTTTTGATCCTCGGGGCCGGGTTCGGCGGGATGGAGCTGGCGACGCGGCTCTCGGAGACGATCCCCGACGAGGTTCGGGTAACGCTGATCGACCGCAACGACGCATTCTTCTTCGGCTTCTCGAAGCTCGAGGTGATGCTCGGCCGCCAGTCGGCCGACGAGATCCGCCTGCGTTACAGCGACTTCGTCAAGGACGGCGTGGAGTTCCGCCAGGAGACGGTGACCGGCGTCGATCCCGTCCTGCGCCGCGTCGCCACCAACGCCGGCACCTACGACGCCGACTTCGTCGCCGTGGCACTCGGCGCCGACTATGACTTCGCCGCCACACCGGGCTTCGAGCAGGGCGGCCATGAGTACTACTCGCTGGCCGGCGCGGAACGGCTGTGCGATGCGCTCGCGGGCTTCAAGGGCGGGAACGTGCTCGTGTCGGTGCTCGGGCAGCCCTTCAAGTGCCCGCCGGCCCCGTTCGAGGGGTCCTTCATGCTCCACGAGCACTTCACCGAGCAGGGCGTCCGCGACGCGGTGGAGATGGCCACGACCTTCCCGATGTCGCGACCCGTGCCGGTGACCGGCGAGATCGCGCAGATGTTCCGCGAAGGGCTCGCCGCGCGCGACGTCAAGGAACTCCCCGAGCACCTCGTGACGGGCATCGACCCCGCATCCGGCACGGCACAGCTCAAGAGCGGCGAGACCCTCCCCTACGACCTGTTCGTCGGCATCCCGATCCACCGTGCCCCTGCCGTGCTCGCCGACAGCGGTCTGGTGGAGGACAACTGGGTGCCGGTGGACCAGACCAACCTGCGAACGCGGTTCCCGGGCGTGTACGCGCTCGGGGACGTGTGCAGCGGCCCGCGCAACGTCCCGAAGGCCGGGATCTTCGCCGAGGCGGCCGCCCGCGTCGTCGCGGACGACATCGCCGCCGAGATCCAGGGCACCGAGCCGCCCGCTCCCTACGAGGGCGCGGGGGTCTGCTACGCCGAGTTCGGCGGCGGGCTGGTCAGCAAGGTCGAGGTCAACTTCCTGCGCGGCGACACGCCGCAGGCCGAGCGCCACGATCCCTCGCTCGAGTTCGCCGCCGAGAAGGAGGAGTTCGGCGCCCTCCGCCGCGCGCGCTGGTTCGGACGCTCCTGAGCGTCAGCGTACGAAGCGGTAGTGGAGATGGACCACTCCACCGGCGAAGCGCCGCTCGCCGAGCAGCTCGAGCCGCGCATGGAGCCCGGGCGGCAGCGCGCGTGTGCCGCCGCCCACCAGGACCGGGATCAGGAACAGATGGCACTCGTCGACGAGGCCATCCAGCAGCGCCTGGCGGGCGAGCTCCGCGCCGCCGATGCTGAGGTCGCTTTGGGCCCGCCCCTTCAGCCCGCGGACCGCCTCAGGATCGAACTCTCGCTCCAGGCGGGTGCCCGCGCTCGAGACGCCCGGCAGCGTGCGCGAGTACACGATCTTCTGCGCACGCCGCCAGATCCCGGCGAAGTCCCTCGAGACTGC
>Ga0335083_10000588_pt1 | contig 53983 bp, 51 predicted proteins | sample Lox_Sample_42_FD_206716 | JGI IMG/M metagenome (GOLD analysis project Ga0335083, IMG submission 206716) | Soil microbial communities from Loxahatchee National Wildlife Refuge, Florida, United States - Lox_Sample_4.2 | ecosystem: Environmental > Terrestrial > Soil > Wetlands | place: USA...
TTCCCGGAGCGACACTCTGAATCCCGAAGATTTCCCCGATAACATCCGTGCGGCGACGGCGGGAGCCGCGGGCAGCATCGCCGGTCTCCGGTCGCTCGAAGAAGTCGAGCGCGAGGTCATCGTGGCCACTCTCGAAGCCACGCATTTTCGCATCAGCCGGGCAGCCGAAGCGCTGGGGATTAGCCGCAAGACGCTTCTCGAAAAGCGTAAAAAATACGGTTTGAAGTGAAAATTCGCTTGCTCATGCTAGGAAGAACGCGCCGCGCGGAATTGCGCGTGGTGATCGACGATTACGTGAAGCGCATCAGCCGCTCGATGCCCATCGAGGTCATCGAAGTTCGCGATGGCGACACCGTCATTAAGAAACTCGATGCGGATCGCGCGGCCGCCGCAGTCCTGCTGGACGCGGGCGGGAAAAACTACGATTCCCGCTCATTTGCGAAGTGGCTCGGCGAACTCCGTGACCGCGGCGCTCGTGAATTGATCTTCGTCTGCGGCGACGCAGACGGCTTCCCTGCCGCTCTTCGCGAGCGCGTTCTACAAAAATTTTCACTCAGCCCCATGACGTTTTCCCACGAGCTTGCCCGGGCCATGCTCGCGGAGCAGCTTTACCGCGCCTTCGCGATCCTTTCCGGCAGCCCCTATCCGAAATAGCCGCTCTGGTGTAAAACCTTAGGACCATGTCCATCCGCGTTATTCCAGACGAAGACCAGCCCTCCGCAGCCATTGAAATTTCTCTCGAAAAACCTCTGCCAGATTACGACTTGCTCCAGATGGAGCAGCCGACGCCTCGCGACGTCGATCTCATTCTGGTTTCCCAGGGCTTTCGCGACCTGGTGGACGACGCTCGAGGCGTCTTGATGGATCTCCTTTGCCACCCCCCATTCCAGGCAAATTCTCCCGAACACGCGAAACTCGATTTCACTCACTCCACGCCGCTTCCGCTCGAAATCACGCAGCTTACCGGCGCCATCTGCCCCGGCGATGATGAGGTTTACCGTCCCGGCCTGTGGATTATCGTGCGCGATCCGCACGCCAAACCAAAAACAACGCTTCCTGCTGCAACACAGGAACGCCTCGCCGCCGTCGCCGCGGAATTCGCCAAGCGTCTCGGACTGTCCTGAAGCAACCTGAGGCGATTTTTGTCTTGACCATCGGAAAGGCCTGGCTTACCGTTGCGTTCAATGGGTGGTCCGCAATATGCGATTATCCCCGGAACCCTGGTTTAGCGGACCCGCCAAAAGATAAATCTTCAAAACACAGGAGTCTCCATGGAACGTCCCACAGGCGTTACGATCCTTGCCGTACTGTATTTCATCGGTGCTGTGTGTGTTGGACTCGGTGGAATCTTGTTCATTGTCGGCGGTTCGTTGCTTTCCGGGCTGGCCCACACAGGAGGACCTGCTTCGGCGCTCTTCGCGATGGGAGGGGCGGTCATCGGCGCTATCTTCCTGGTTCTCGCGATTTTGTATCTGGCGCTCGGGATCGGGTTCATCAAGCTGCAAAACTGGGCGCGCGTCGTTGCCATTATTCTGTTGGGTATCGGCGTACTTTTCGGACTGCTGGGTCTGTTGAGCGTGCTTGTGCACATGATGGTGGTTGTCATGATGTTCCGGCTGATCGTACTGGCGATTGAGATCTGGATCCTGCTATATCTGTTCAAGCCGCACGTGAAACAGGCGTTTGGCGCAACGGGGTTCTGAAGCTTACGAAAAGCACCAAAGAGGAAGGCAGCGCGAAGCGGCTACCTTCGTTGTCTTGACCTTTCTTTCCACACCCTCCAAACTCTAGACCTTCCCGAAGACCAGCGGTTTCCGCCGGGAAGAGACTTCATGCCGGAAGAAAAAGGATTGCTGATCGTTTATACCGGGCCGGGCAAGGGCAAAACGACTTGCGCGCTGGGGACCGCTTTTCGTGCGGTGGGGCAGGGGCTGCGCGTGCTGATGGTGCAGTTCATCAAGGGCTCGTGGCACTACGGGGAACTCGATGCGGCGAAGATGCTCGGGGATGATAAGTTCGAGATTCGGCCGATGGGCCGCGGCTTCGTGAAGGTTGGAGGCGCCGAAACCGATCCGGAAGACATCAGACTGGCACGGGAATGCTGGGAAGCTGGGCGGGATGCGATCTACGGGGGAAAGTACGATCTCGTCGTGCTGGACGAAATAAATTACACGATTAGCTACAAAATGCTGGACGCGGCGGAAGTGGTGGAGGCGCTGAAAAACCGGCCCGAGCGCGTACATGTGATTTGCACGGGCAGGAACGCGCATCCGCTGCTCGTCGAGGTGGCCGACCTTGTCACCGAGATGCGCGAGGTGAAACACCCGTACACCAAGGGTATACTGGCTCAGCGGGGGATCGACTACTAGGTGCGGCGCGGAGTGGTAGCCTCGCGGCTTTTCTCATTTGCGATTTCAAGCAGGCGACTGTCTAAATTTTCCTATGGCCTGGTTCAAGCGGGATAAAAAAGCGATCGAACAGACCACGCCTCCCGAAGAGCGCCGCGTGCGCACGGAGGGGCTGTGGGCGAAGTGCGAGTCTTGCGGGACGATTGTGTTTCGCAAGGACCTTGAAGCCAATCTTTACGTCTGTCCGAAATGCCAATTCCATTTCAAGATGAGCGCGAAACAGCGGTTGGAAATGCTGCTGGATTCGCGCTGGACCGAACACGACGCGGGCATGACTTCGACCGACCCGCTCAAGTTCGTGGACACGAAGCCGTATGCGGCGCGGCTCAAGGAAGCGCGCAAGAAGCTCGGGATGAATGATGCGGTGATCACAGCGGAAGGCAGGCTGAATGGCCGCGGGATTGTTTGCTGCGCGATGGAATTTGGCTTTATCGGCGGCTCCATGGGGGCAGTTGTCGGAGAAAAGGTTACGCGCGGGATCGAGCTGGCGATTGAAACGCGGCAGCCGCTCGTCGTGGTCTCTTGCTCCGGCGGGGCGCGGATGATGGAAGGTACAATCAGCCTGATGCAGCTTGCGAAAGTTTCCGCGGCGCTGGCGCGGCTCGATGACTCCAGGCTGCCTTATATTTCGCTGCTCACAGATCCCACGACCGGCGGAGTCACCGCCAGTTTTGCGATGCTCGGGGACATCAATATTGCCGAGCCCGGAGCGCTGATCGGATTTGCGGGGCCGCGCGTCATCGAGCAAACCATTCGCCAGAAATTGCCGGAAGGATTCCAACGTTCGGAATTTCTTTTGGAACATGGTTTCCTTGACGCCGTGGTGCACCGGAAAGAATTGAAAGCCTTCATCGCCAACGCCTTCGATCTGCTTCTGAACTGAAATGAATTACGACACCGCGGTACGTTATTTGCTTTCGCTCGGCCGGGAACTCGCCGCGCCGACGCAAGCCGCGGCCGCGAAATTCGGCCTGGAAAATATCAGCATACTGGCGGAGCGGCTTGGGCGGCCGGATCGTGCCTATCCGGCGGCGCACATCGCGGGGACGAACGGGAAAGGATCGACCGCGGCATTTCTCGAAGCGATATTGCGCCGGGCGGGGTTTCTGACTGGCCTCAATATTTCGCCGCATCTTGAAAGAATCAACGAGCGCATTCGCGTGAATGGCGAGGAGATCAGCGATGACGATTTCGCCGAGACCTTCAGCCGAATCCAGGCGTTGAATGAAGAGTTGCTTGCGGCCGGAAAACTTCGCGCGCATCCGACGTACTTCGAATGCGTCACCGCAATGGCGTTCGAATATTTTGCGCGGGAAGGAGTGGATTTCGGCGTTTTTGAGGTCGGGCTTGGGGGACGGCTCGACGCCACGAACATCTTGACGCCGGCCGTCACAATCATTACGCGCGTGGACTTCGATCACGAGAATTTTCTTGGGCATTCGCTTGCGGAGATCGCGCGCGAAAAGGCGGGAATCCTCAAGCGGGGCGTGCCCCTGATCCTTGCAGGCCAGAGGCCGGAAGCGCTTGAGGTCATTCGCGCCCGCGCTCAGGAGTTGAGCTGCCCGCTTGTGGAAACAGGAGCGGCCTTCCGCATTGAGAGGGAATGGGTGGAGAGAGGTTGCAGCCGGGCCGTTGTCACGGAAAATGCTTCTGGATGGGCGCTCGAGGTTGCGCCGCGACTGCCGGGGAAATTCCAGATACAAAATGCGCTCAACGCCGTTGCTGCCGCGAAGTATTTGCAGCGGCGCGGCTACCGGATTTCCGACGACGCGATGACCCAGGGAATTGCCGAGGCGGTGTGGCCCGGCCGACTCGAAAAGCTGCAGACAAGTCCGGACGTGTACCTAGATGGCGCGCACAATTCATCCGCGGCGAGAGAGCTGGCCAATTTTTGGAAAGAGAATCTTGCCGGCCGTAAGACCTTGCTGATCTTCGGAGCGCTGCGCGACAAGGCCGTAGACGAAATTGCGGGCGTACTTTTCCCGTTGGCCGCCGAGGTGATTTTCACGCAACCAAGCACGACGCGCGCCATTTCCGTGACGCAACTTGCCGAGATTACGGCTCACCACGCCGCGCATTCCATAATCCTCCCCGAGGCGGAAGCGGCCCTGGAATACGCGGTCGACCGCGCCGAGCCGGAAGATGCCGTCATCGTCGCCGGTTCGCTGTATCTTGTCGGGCAGCTGCGCCATTATTGGAAAAATCGCGCGCCGGTCGCCGCTCGCTAAAAAACGCCGTAGAATATTCAGCTCGGATTCCGGTAAAGTGCTGGGGCGCCGGAAATTGCGCTCGCACGCAGCGCTCGACATAGATTCAACGGATGGCGATGCCGAAGAACACCTCGAACAGAGCAAAAGGGAGAAAAACACAAGGGCTCGCTGGAGTGCATTCACCAGCGCATCCGCTTGTGGGCGTCATCATGGGCTCGTCCTCCGATTGGGAGACGCTGGAACACGCGGTTACAACACTCAAAGAACTTGGCGTGCCTCACGAAACGCGCGTTGTTTCGGCGCACCGCACGCCGGATCTCCTCTTTGAGTACGCCGATAGCGCGGAGAGGCGCGGCATCGAAGTGATTATCGCGGGAGCCGGCGGCGCAGCTCATTTGCCGGGTATGACGGCTTCGAAAACGGTGCTGCCGGTGCTCGGCGTGCCCGTAGAATCGAAGGCACTTAAAGGGCTGGACTCGCTTCTCTCGATTGCGCAAATGCCCGGGGGAATTCCCGTTGGGTCACTGGCTATCGGAAAAGCCGGGGCGATCAACGCGGCCCTTCTGGCTGCCGCCATCCTTGGCGGCAAATATCCGCAGATCCGCGAGGCGCTGCGCAAATTCCGGACTGAGCAAACGGCCCGCGTTCTCGCCACTCCCGATCCAGAGTCCGGAGCGACTCTCCTCAAGAAGGGAAAGTCCGCGTGAGCATCGGGATTCTGGGCGGGGGACAGCTTGGTTACATGCTCGCCCTGGCCGGTTACCCGCTTGGCTTGCGTTTCCGCTTTCTCGACCCGTCCCCGGAAGCTCCGGTGGGCCGGATCGCGCCGCGAATGACCGGAGACTTTTCGGATCGCGCGGCGCTGGAGAAATTCGCGCACGGGCTCGAGGTCGTGACGTACGAATTCGAAAACGTGCCCGTGGATGCGGTACATTTTCTGGCCAAAAGAGTTGCTGTATATCCGCCACCCGGCGCTCTGGAAGCGGCACAGGACCGTCTTCGCGAAAAACAACTCTTCGAGAAGCTGGGAATCGCCACGACGGAATTTGCCCCTGTTGCGGCGGCCTCCGATCTCGAGCTGGCACTGAAGAAAGTGGGCCTGCCGGCAGTGATCAAGACTCGCCGGATGGGGTACGACGGAAAGGGCCAGTGGACCCTGCGGACGCCGGAAGACATCCGGCTGGCCAAGGAGGGTTTACCGAGAGTGCCCTTTATCGCGGAGCGGTTTGTTTCGTTCACGAGAGAGCTCTCTGTGATCGCCGTGCGAAGCAAGAGAGGAGAGATCGCGTTTTATCCGTTGATCGAAAATCATCATCGAAGCGGGATCCTGCGGCTCTCTTTGGCACCGGCTCCAAGCGTCAGGCCCGAAGTTCAAGAGGCCGCCGAGAATGCCGCGCGCAAGGTTCTGGAAGCGCTGAGTTACGTTGGGGTGCTGGCGATTGAGTTTTTCGAGCGCGACGGCGAATTGCTGGCAAACGAGATGGCGCCGCGCGTCCACAATTCCGGGCATTGGACCATCGAAGGAGCCGCGACGAGCCAGTTCGAAAACCACCTGCGGGCCATCAATGGTTTCCCTTTGGGCTCAACGACGGCGATTGGCGCTTCCGCGATGATCAATTTTATTGGAGAAGTTCCCGACTCAGCGCAGGTCCTGGCGATTCCCTCCGCTCATTTGCATCTTTACGGAAAAGAAGCCCGCCCCGGCCGAAAATTAGGCCATGTGACCCTGCGGGCGCCGGCGTTCGAACAGCTGACGAGCCGTTTCTCAAGCTTGCCTTCCTTTTTCCAACGGCCAGACTTCTGCCTGGATCGAGCCGGCCGCGGGAGCGACCTACCGCAGACCTGATTGCTGCCAACATGGGCTGAGGCGGCCCGGGTTGCCGCGCTACGTGTGCGAATGCTACGATTTGGGATTCCATGAGCACTGCAACTCCCAACCGGCCCCGTGTGGGGATTCCCTGGAGAACGTTTGAAGAAGAGGCGGCGAAGAATCGCCCCAAGATTGCGAATTACGAAAAGGCTGTGCGTGATGCTGGTGGGGAACCAGTACTCATATCCCTCAACGAAAGTGCGGAACAGCGATCACTGATAGCGAAAATGGATGCGTTTGTGCTGCCGGGTAGTCCCGCGGATGTCGAACCGGCGGAATACGGCGCCGTGAACCAGGGCAAGTCTGCACCGGCCGATTTGCACCGCGAGGAGGCCGATCGGGCCATCCTGGCGCATGCCTTCGCAGAGAAAAAACCGGTGCTGGCGATCTGCTACGGTTGCCAGCTTCTGAACGTCTATCTGGGCGGAACGCTGATTCAGGATGTCCAGTCGGAATTGAGCACGACCACGCCGCATCGGAAAAAAGACCTCTCGCCGGAACCGGAGGACGATCCAGTCCACGACGCAAAGTTTGAAGCGCAAAGCCGGCTGGCTGAGCTGGCCTGTGGCGAGCGGGCCAAAATCAATAGTTCGCACCACCAGGCCATCGCAAAACCAGGAAAGAATCTGCGCATCACGGCGCACTCGAACGATGGAGTCGTCGAGGGCGTGGAATGGACGGGCGATTCCAACTGGGTGGTGGGCGTGCAGTGGCATCCGGAGCGTATGTTTGGCGATGGCTTATCGGAACGACTGTTCCGAGATTTCGTGGCAGCGGCGCGCGGCGCAGTCGTGCAAAAAGCTTAAGTCTCTGCTTACCGATTTTCGATTCGCAAATGGATGGGGGAATGGATGATTTCACTTGCAGGCAAGGCAGCACTGATCACGGGCGGTTCGCGGGGAATCGGCGCGGCGGCCGTCAAGCTGTTTGCGCAGGCTGGCGCGGACGTAGTTTTTAGTTACAACAAGGCCAAGGAAGCCGCGCAGCAAGTCGAGCAAGAAGCCAAGAAGCACGGCACGAGGGTCGAGGCGTTCAAGGCGGATGTTGGCCGGCACGCGGACAACAAGAAGCTTGTCGATCAGTGTCTTGCGCGGCTGGGGCGGCTGGATATTGTCGTGGCCAACGCTGGAGTTTGGAATGCGGACGACTTGCCCATCGAAAGCATGACCGAAAAACAGTGGGATGAGATGATGCGCGTGAACCTGAAGAGCGTCTACTCGATCATCCACTTCAGCGTGCCGCAAATGATCAAGCAAAAGTCCGGAAAGATTATACCGATCACTTCAACGGCAGCACAGCGGGGCGAATCGTTTCATACGCACTACGGGGCGAGCAAGGGCGGGGTCATCAGCCTGGTGAAGGGGCTTTCGACAGAGCTAGCGCGGCACAACATTCTGGTGAACTCGATCGCGCCGGGTTGGGTGGCCACGGACATGTCGAATCCCTACATTCAGACGAAAGCCGGGGCCAAGGCAGTTGCCGCGGCGATTCCTCTAGGACGAGCCGCGACGGCTGAAGAGATTGCCGGCCCAATTCTCTTTCTAGCTTCGGACCTGGCCAACTTCCTTACCGGGGAAATCATCAATGTAAACGGAGGATCGGTCTTGTGCGGTTGAAGTTCGCGCCGTTTTTAATGGCTGCCTTGGTTGCAGGCGCGACGCTTGCTTTGCACGCTTCGCAGCAAAATCCGGACAGTATGATGCCGGAGGCGAGCGCGGCGAAAGCCAAGGAAATTATCAGGGATCTGATCAACGCACGGGGCGCGGCGGGCTACACGGATGCGATCGAAAGCGAGTGCCAGGGCACACGCGCGCAGTTTGGCCACAACGGTGACGTGACGGGGTATGTGCGGTTCCTGGATGCTCGCCGCTATCCGGACAAAGAGCGCCTGGAATATTCGGCGAAGAATCACAACCTGAAAAGCATCATCAATACGGTCATAGGCGTGGACGGGCTGGACTGGTCTCACGGCGGCGTGATCATCGCGCTGTACAACGGCGATCGCGGCTGGACGCTGGACAAGAGCGGTGTGACTGAACTGCCGGTGACGTCGGTGGCCGACTTTGAAGAGCAGACCAAGAGAAACATCGACAACGTACTGAGAATCCGGCTGAAAGAGCCAGGTTGGACTTATCGCTACGGGGGAATTGATACGGTCGATTTGAAGGAAGTGGACTGGGTGGAGTTGGACGACAGCGAGGAGAGGACGTTTCGCCTCGCCGTGGACCACAACACACATCTTCTCGTGCGCAGCGTCGTCACGACCAATAATGAAGAGACTCGCGAAAAGGACGACGACACTACCATTTATACGAACTACCAGTTGAAGGATTCGGTGTGGGCGCCGATGCAGGTCACGCGAGACCACAATGGGCGGCGCACGGCTCAATTTTTCTACGATTCCTGCAGGTTCAATCCCGGATTTCCGAGCGACTACTTCGACAAATCCTCCCTCCAGAAAAAGGGCGGCGACGCAAGCCTCAAGAAAAGCAAGAACGACAAAAATTAGCGAGACCTCTGCGGCCGACCCTTCTGAACGCTGACTATGCAACCGCGAAAGGGGATTGCGCGGCGCGCTTTTGCTAGACTGGCAGCCCACGATGAAACTTACTGCCCGCCAGGAGCGCGCACTGCGGTCCATTTGCGAGACGTTTGCTCCTGCGATGGCGGGCTGGCCTTCTGCCTCGGAGCTCGGTCTTCCGGCGGCGATTGCGACCGCCCTTGATTTCAATCCGCGCGCGGGGGAGCGAGCGCAATTCTTGCAGCTGCTCGACCTGTGGGATTCGCATCTCCATAGTTTCCTTTTGGTCGGGCGGTGGCCGCGATTTTCCTCTCTGCCGCTGGAAGCACGTTGCCAAGTTTTGCTTTCGTGGGCGGATAGCGGTTCGAGGCGGCGGCGCGGCGCTTTCCAAGCGTTGCGGAAGGCGATCGGGTTCCTCTACGTCATGCTGCCAGGGGCGGACGGCTCGGCAAGCGCAGTGTGGAAGCAAATTGGATATCCAGGCCCGCTCGGCGCACGGCAACAAGCCAAGCCGCGTCCTTTGAACCCAATCATTCCGGAAAAGGATTTGGATTTGTCTTGCGATGTCTGCATTCTCGGTTCCGGCGCAGGTGGAAGTGTAGCAGCGGCGATTCTCGCTGGCGCGGGCGAGGACGTTATCGTGCTCGAGGCCGGCGGCTACTACGACGATGCCGATTTCGATGGCGCGGAACTGGGCGGCTTTCAGCGGCTCTACCTCGAGGGTGGATTCGCGGCTGCGGCGGATCAAAGCGTCGGCCTGCTGGCGGGACAGTGCCTCGGCGGCGGCACGGTGATCAATTACTGTACGTCATTTCGGACTCCCGAGGATGTGCGCGCCGAATGGGCGGCGAGCGGCGCGCCTTGGATTGCGGGCGAAGAGTACAGCCGAAGTCTTGACGCGGTCTGCGCGCGCTTGTCCGTCAACCTTGACCACAACCACGTCTCCGCGCGCGAAGAAGTTCTCCAGCGCGGCCTGCGCGCGTTGGGCTGGCATTCGGCGGAAATGCCGCGGAATGTCGTGGGCTGCGAGCAGGGCAAAATTTGCGGCTACTGCGGCTATGGCTGCTCGTTGGGTGCGAAACAGTCCGGCACGAAAACTTGGCTCGCTGACGCGCAAGCCGCTGGCGCTCGATTGGTTACGGAAACGCGCGCAGAGCGCGTTCGAATCGAGGCTGGCGTTGCGACTGGTGTGGAAGCGCGCTCGCGCCAAGGTTACAGAGTGACAATTCGATGCAAAGCCGTGATCGCCGCGTGCGGAGCGATTCACACGCCTGCGCTGCTTCTTCGCTCCGGGCTGCGAAACGAAAATATCGGCCGCCATCTTCATCTGCACCCGGTTTCGAATGTTTGTGGAGTTTTTGAGGAAGAGATTCGTCCGTGGGAAGGCACGATGCAGGCGATTTATTCCGATGAGCACCGCTACCTCACCGGAAACTACGGCGTGAAATATGAGACCACCGCTCTGCAGCCGGTCATCGCGGTTGCGGTCCTACCGTGGCGCGATCCGGAACAGTATCGTTTGCTGCTCGGAAAATTGTCTAACATGACGGCGATCGGCGTTTTGTTGCGTGACCGAGATGGCGGGCGCGTCAAACTCGATCGCCAAGGTAATCCTGTCACTCATTACGAGCTGTCCGATTTCGATCGCTGCCATTTGCGTCGTGGCTTTATCGGCGCGGCTCGCATCCTTGAAGCCGCCGGAGCGAAACTCATTTTTTCTCCTCACGCAAAATTATGCTCTTATGAGCCAGACCGCAACGGCTCTTTGAATTCTCTCACCCAAGCAATGGACGCTGCGGGCTGGGATTCCGGCCGTCTCGCGCTTTTCTCGTTTCACATCATGGGGAGCGCGCGGCTCGGCGGTTCCGCGAAACACTCTGTCACGAATCCCGACGGAGAGACCTGGGAAGTGCGCAATCTCTATGTGATGGACGGCTCGTCCTTTCCAAGTGCTTCGGGAGTTAACCCGATGGTTTCCATCGAGGCGATAGCACACCGAAACGCTTTGGCAATGGCGGCCAGGATTATTTCATAAGTATCTTTTTTACAATGAGATAGCCGCAGTGTCGGGCGGTAACCTGGCAACTGCCCAAAGGTACTGCCGGTAACTAGTGCTATGGGTGTTTGGATTTGGGTACCCCTTGCCTATGGGTTTTTGCTGCTAAAATGTAATAATCTTAGCGGGTTTGACGGGCTCGCGGCTTTATTGTAGAGCCCGCGTGATGAGTCTCGTCCCAAAATGAAACTGAGCGCCAACTTCGTGCCTCCGCGTCGAAGTCCACGAAATGGCTTTAGCCTCGTGGAGCTTGCCCTTTCGCTGGCGGTCCTCCTGGTGATCTCAGTTATTGCGGTTCCAGTGATCCTTCGTTCTCTGCAAACATATCAGTTGAACGCGAGCTCTTCTCAACTCGCAGGAATACTCAAATTCGCAAAGTTTGACGCGATTCGGCAGAACACTCCTGTGAGCTTCCAAATCCTGCAGCAGGCAGCGAATTGGCTTGTGTGGGTGGATTCAAATGGCAACGGCGTCGCGGATCAGGCCGAGCCGCAGATGTTTATCGGCGGCACTTTCACCATGTTGCCGGAAAGCTCGGTTCCCGATCCGAGTCCTATCAAGACTGCTTTGGGGTTAGCTGCTTCGAGCTATGCATGGACCGTGCTTTCTGGAGCTAACGGCAACTTCTTTTACGACCAGCGCGGCGTCCTCGGATGCATTAACAACACGACTTGCAACACGGCTGTCGTTTACGTGATGTACCTCGGCAGTGCCGTCAATCCGAACTCAGGATTCCGGGCGGTGCTTACGCTTCCATCCGGAGCGGTGCAGGTGTGGTCCAGCTCGTCTGCCGGGGATTGGCATCGCGTCAGTTAAATCGGTTTTTGGGGCGAGGCAATGATGGAGCAAGGTAGTGCGATGAGGGCCAAACTGAAAAGATGCCGCCAATGCGGCTTCACGCTGGTGGAAGTCCTGATGGCCATCGTAGTGTTGCTTGTAGGCATTGTGGCCGTCGCACAATTGGTGCCCGCTTCGATTAGCTCGAACTCGACAAATCGCAATGATTCTTCTGCTCTGGTTTTCGCGCAGCGGGAGATGGACCAATTCCTAAGCCAGCCACTCAATATGTCGATCATTCCACCATCATTTATCGACGCGGAAGGGAACAGCTGCAATCTCGGAGACCCGACACAACCGAACGTCGTGGTTGGCAGCCCGGTCCTGGTGAACTACGACCAGCTCATCATCGATTTTACGGCCGGTGTGGTGGCCGGCTACAACTTTAGCTATCACGATCCGAACGATCCGGCCGGCGTGGTTTATGACGTCCGATGGGCGATCATCACCGTACCAGCAAATGGGATGGTCAGTTCCAAACGATTCATTCTGGGAGTGAGAAGGAAGGGCGGCAACGGAATATTCAGGCCTGTAACACTCGACACAATACTTGAAAAATGAAAGTCGAAAAGCGCAAACGCGGGCAACGAGGGTTCTCGCTCATCGAAATGATGATCGCGGCCGTGATCTTTATTTTGCTTTGCGGAGCCGCGTTCGCGCTACTTTCGGTTGCGCAGCAGAGATACCAGACGGAATCACAAGTATTGAATTCCTTTCAGGAGGCCCGTTTCGGTCTGGATGAAATGGTTCGAGACGTGAACGGTTCCGGTTTTCCGCCGAAAGATCTGTTTGCGTTTGGAACCTCCACGCCGCCGGCCGCGAATCTCTATGCGAGCACTCCCGTGGCCTGGGATCCCGGCTATCCCAGCTCCCCCTGTCAAATCGGCGGCAGCTGCGACCCAACACCATCAGATTTCGATATGATCATCGAACGGGATGTTGACCCTTGGAGACGAGATGGCGTCGAGTGGACGCGCTATCAATTGGCGGGAAACGTTCTGTCTCGCGCTCAAACGTACAAAGTCGCCGGTGGGGACCCAGACTCCACCACCTCGCCCGCGTTTGTCCCATACGTGCAAAATGTGATGAACAATGCATCCGCCGCACAAATTGCGCAGTTCCGGGCGGCGTATCCACAAATGTTTCCGGGGGCAAACCCGGTCCCCATTTTCACTTATACGTGCTACACACCGTTTGGCTCGCAGCCGTGCACCTCTGCTGGATCCTACAATTCGCCGCAGAATATCACCGACGTAGAGATTACGCTGATCGTCATGGCGCCAACGGTGGATGCACAAACGGGACAACCGAGGCTCGTGGAATTGCAGGGGCGAGGCCACAGCCTCAATTCGATTCAGTAGCGGTATAGAGCAAGCATGAAGAAAGCCCGCAATACACGCCGCCGGTCACAAGAAGGAATCGCACTTCTAATTGCGATCTTTGTGCTGTTATTGGTGAGTGTAGTGGCGATTGCTTTGCTTGTGTCTTCCGGAACCGAAACTGCCCTTGGGGCGAATTACCGCGCATCTTCGACCGTGTACTATGCCGCGCTCGCCGGCCTCGAGGAGGGGCGAGGGCGCCTGCTTCCAAAGAATCCCAACTATTTTGGCATCTCTTACATTCCCTCGCCTTTCCCCGTGGGCCAGACGTTCTACATGATAAATCGCTTCACGGGCGATAACATCGCTCCCTGGGATCAGGCCAATCAGTACTACGACAAAGAGTACAAGACCGAGTTCGGCGTAGAAGCCTCGAGCACGTCATGGGGTTCAAGACCCTCGGTCTGGGACAACAACGCGCAAGGCATTCCGGGGCCAGTCTTCAAGTGGGTTCGCATAAACGCAGTCACCGAACAGGCGATCTTCACGGATGTAAACAATAACGGCAGTTGGGACCTTACTCCGCTTTATTACGATCTTGGACATGTCGATTTTAATGGGAACGCCTGGCCCAGCTTGGTCGTGGGTTCGACCGCCACTGCCACGCAAGCTCTGGAAATCACCGCTCTCGCCGAGCTGCCCAGCGGAAGCAAGAAAATTTTGCAATACCTGGTAGCTCCCGTCACATTGAATCTATCTTTCCCAGCCGCATTGACTATGGACGGATACTCAGATGCCTTCAGCAGCCCCGACCATTCTGCATTTCAGATCTCCGGGAATAGCGATGGGGGTGATCCTGCCTGCAGTTCGATGCCGTATCCCGTGCCGGCTATCGGCGTTCCTGACAGTCTTGACGTCAACTATGTAAAGAACGGAAATCCCGGACCGGGCAGCACAGGCATTCCCGTAAGTCCCACGAATGAAACCGGGAACTTTACTGGAACGGGACCCACTCCCAGCGTGGCGCAGGTTCTGCCCCCGCCGAATATTCAAACTGTGCAAAGCCTCGATCAGATTTCCCAAATCGTTTTTCAAAACGCGGACGCTACCCTAGCAGGACCCGCAACCGAGGCAAACTTGCCGGCGGCGATGTCCAACTCGAATCCCATGACCATAGCGGTTCAGGGCGACTTTCATCTGGGATCTGGCTTTACGGGCTACGGACTTCTGCTTGTGACCGGCAATTTCACCTATGACACGGGCTCCAATTGGAACGGAATTGTGTTGGTTATCGGGCAAGGCTCGGTGGCGGCAACGGAAAATGGCGCTGGCGGCACGTTCAATGGTGCGATGCTAGTCGCGCAAACGCGCGACAGTTTGGGGAACCTGCTTCCCGGACCGCACCCGGGGCCCGCAACTTTCACCGACACGGTGGGTCCAAATGTGGGCCGAGGCATTATTTACAATTGTTCCTGGATCAAATCCTCGCAGGCGCCAATTACATACAAGGTATTGTCCTTCCACGAAATTCCGCAATCGTAGAGACCAGGATTGAGCATGAGACTCCAAAACCCCTTTCAAAAACTCGGCGCTTCCACTTTTGTTCTCGGCGTTGCAATGTTCTTCGTGCAGGACGCGCTCCATGCGGGAATGACGCCACTTCAGGAATGGCAGGACGCCCATCAACCGGCATCTCAACAGCAATCGCAGCAGACTTCATCACCATCGGCTGCCGCGAATTCGCAAGCTTCCACATCTCAATCAGCTCTTCCAGGTGAGCTGCCCGTCAAACGGCGCAAAATTTGGACGAACGGGGATGTAGTCTCCCTGCGTACGCCCGCAGATAACTATCAGTTGGAACAAGAAACCAAACGCGCGGCGAACGCCCAAGCAGCTGCGAGGGAGGCGGCCGCAAAAGCTGGGGCGAAATCCGGGAAAGAACTTTCGCTGGAGATCAACTTGCCCGCGACTGCGGAAGAGACCGAAAAGATGCTGAAAAATGCCCAAAGCGATATTCAGGAGGAGACAGATGTGCTCGACAATCTGCACAAAGAGCTCCTCAATACTCCCGCCGGGGAGCAAGCGCAAAAACAGAAAGAAATAGATCGCATAACCGCAAACCTGGCGACACAGCGAACACAGCTGAAAGCGCTAGAGGATCATCTTCAAGCTCTACGCCCAAAGCCTCAAGGCGAGAATCCGCCCGCGCAGCCTCCGCCTCCTTCCTTGTAACTACCGAAGCTCCGCTTGCCAGGAAATCGCTTCGTTCCGGTCATTTCGTGCTGTGGCGCTTCAAATGGCCTCGCGACGCATCGACGCTGTATAATGGGTGGATGCGTAACAGCCAGGGAAGCGCGCCGATGCACGGCACAACGGTGTTGTGCGTGCGCAAGGACAACAAAGTTGTGATGATCGCCGATGGCCAGGTGACCATGGGCGACCACGTGATGAAGCATACCGCCCGCAAGACGCGCCGCCTTTACAACGACAAGGTGATCGCCGGTTTCGCCGGCTCGACGGCCGACGCGATTTCGCTTTTCGAGCGGTTCGAAGGAAAGCTCCAGGAACATTCCGGCAATCTCCAGAAGGCCGCCGTCGAGCTCGCCAAAGAGTGGCGCAAGGACCGCGCGCTGCGTCACCTCGAGGCGCTGCTTATCGTTGCGGATGCGAAGGCCACTTTTCTTCTTTCCGGCAATGGAGATGTGATCGAGCCAGACGATGGATTGTGCGCCATCGGCTCTGGCGGTAGCTTTGCCATGGCCGCGGCGCGCGCCTTGATGAAGCATTCGAAGCTCGGCGCGAAGGATTTGGCCATGGAAGCGATGCGCATCGCCAGTGAAATTTGCATTTTTACCAATGCCAACTTTACAGTGGAAGAGCTCTAGGCCTCGCGCGATGGCACGCCGGGCGTTTTCGCGCATCAAAGAAATTGCAGACACACAGCCTCTAAACTAAACGGCTTCACTAGCAAGGATCGGACATTTCATGGCCAGCAAGATTGAAAAAGAGCTCGTTTTCGTTCCTGGCGGCAACGGCGCACCGCCTGCAGAGGAGCACGAACTCCTCCCCGCTCTCGACGACATGACTCCGCGCGAGATCGTCGCGGAGCTGGACAAATACATCGTAGGGCAGAACGCAGCCAAGCGCGCTGTCGCCGTCGCCTTGCGCAACCGCGTCCGCCGGCAGAAGCTTCCTCCGGAAATCGCGGAAGATGTGCTTCCCAAAAATATTTTGATGATCGGCCCGACGGGCGTCGGCAAGACGGAGATCGCTCGCCGGCTTGCGCGCCTGGCCGGCTGCCCCTTCGTCAAAGTCGAAGCCTCGAAGTACACGGAAGTCGGCTACGTGGGGCGCGACGTGGAATCGATGGTGCGCGATCTCGTCGAAACCTCCATCGACATGGTGCGCGAAGAAAAACTTGATGAGGTCGCCGACCGCGCGGAACAAGCCGCGGAAGAGCGTGTTCTGGATCTCCTGCTGCCCCCCTCTCCGCCGCCCGCTCCCGGGACCACCGAAGCTGAAGCCGCCGCCCAGCGCGAGCAGACGCAACGCACGCGCGAAAAGCTTCGCGTCCAGTTGCGGGAAGCGAAGCTCGATCAGCGCATGGTGGACATCGAGGTTCGCGAACGATCGATGCCTTCTTTTGAAATCATCTCCAACCAGGGCGTCGAAGAGATGGACGTCAACATCAAGGACATGCTCTCCGGGATGTTCGGGCAGCAGAAAAAGAAACGGAAAATGTCCGTGGCCGACGCTTTCGAATACTTGATTCAAGAAGAGGAAAACAGGCTCCTGGATATGGACCAGGTGACGCGCATCGCCGTCGAGCGCGCCGAACAAATGGGAATCGTCTTCATCGACGAAATCGACAAGGTCGCGGGGCGCGAATCCGGCCACGGTCCGGATGTTTCCCGCGAAGGTGTGCAGCGCGATATCCTGCCGATCATCGAAGGCACCACTGTTAACACGCGCTATGGCATGATCCGCACCGACCACATCTTGTTCATCGCCGCCGGGGCGTTTCACGTGACAAAGCCGTCGGACCTGATCCCCGAGTTGCAAGGCCGCTTGCCGATTCGTGTCGAACTGCAATCGCTCAAGGAAGAAGACTTTATCCGCATCCTCACGGAGCCGAAAAACGCGCTGATCAAGCAATACATTGCGCTACTGGAGACCGAAGGCGTGAAGCTCAACTTCACCGAGGACGCCGTGGCGTCCATCGCACGATTTGCGACCACCGTGAATGAATCGACCGAGAACATCGGCGCGCGACGGCTGCATACCATTCTCGAAAAGGTGCTCGATGAGCTCTCGTTCGAAGCGCCGGACTTGAAGAAGAAAAACGTGAAGGTCGATGCCGCCTACGTCAACAAGCAGCTTGCGGAGATCGTCAAAAATCAGGATTTGAGCCGCTACATCCTGTAAACTCCGAAAATCGAAAATGGAAATTCGAAACGCGCAGCAGCCTGCGTCACGCCACATGAACCGCTTCGGCTTTGCTAGTTACCTTTTTTTCGCTGCCGTGTTCGCGCTTCTCACCGTCGCAGGCTGCGGCGCACCTGGCGAGCCCGTCCCGCCCTCGCCGCCTGTTCCTGTCGCCGTTACAGATCTCGCCGCGCAGCAGGCCGGCGATGGCGTGGAGCTCACTTTCACCTTGCCCGTTAAGACCGTCTCGGGCGACCGCCTCGCGACGCCGCCTGCCGTTGAATTTTTTCGCGGCGCGGCGAAACCGGACGGTTCACCTGACAAGAAATCATTTCGCGTCGTTTACACCATTCCAGGCGCGCTTGTAAGTAATTACCTCTCCGACGGGCGGCTGAAGTTCGTTGATCCCATCGCCCCGTCGGAAACGCAAGCGCATCCGGGGGCTTCCGTCTTCTATGAAGTTCGGACGCGTGCTTCGAGGAAACGCTCTTCGGCAGATTCCGCCATAGTTTCCGTACGTATGTTTCCCGTGGCGGAGGCTATCGCCCATGTCGACGCTCGCATCACAGAGTCCGCCATTGATTTGAGCTGGCCGGCCCCCATGCGCACGTCTGCAGGCGATCCGCTCACCGCACTCTCCGGCTACCGGATATATCGCGGCGAGCTCGATCCCGCCACCGCTGAAATTGCGGCGACGGACTTCTCGAAAGCCAAATGGAAGTCCCCGCTCACTTTGCTAGCTCCTTCGACCGAAAACTCATACGCCGACACACTTTTCGATTTTGGCAAAACGTATGCCTACGTCGTAAGAAGCGTCGTGCTGGTGGACGGCAACTCGCTTGAGTCTTCCGATTCCGCTCCCGCTATCGTTTCGCCTCGCGACACTTTTCCTCCCGCCGCGCCTCAAGGACTGGTAGGTGGCGCAGTCGCCGGCCCGACGCCAGCTTCCGTTGTCGTGGACCTCTCCTGGTCCATTAGCCTTGAAACCGATTTAGCCGGGTACCGCGTCTATCGAAGTGAGCAGCAGGGCACACGAGGTACGCTTATCACCTCGGAGCTGTTGCTTGCACCGGCGTATCGTGATACGTCTGTGGAGCCCGGCCACCGCTACTGGTATACCGTGACTGCCGTCGATCGCGCTGGCAATGAAAGTGCCCCCAGCGCGGCCGTCGCCGTGGATGTCGCGAAACCTCTTTCGTAGCTCCGGGTTAAACAACGAAATTCTTGGGAGCGCATCGCTTGACGTCCGTTCGAGCAGACATGCCCGCATACGGATCGTTCCATGTTCTTCGGAACGCCTCGGTTCGCACTGGTCTGTATGTAGGTGTTTTTCTCTCCATTGCGTTCAGCGGCTGGGTGATCGTTGCGAATCGTGTTCCGGCGCTTGATCGCTTCGCACTGGAGCGAAATCTGGCGGCGGTGGCTCTGCTAGGTCTCCTCGCAGCGATTCCGGTTCTCCGATTTTGGCGATTGCCGGGTAATCTGCTTGCTTCAAGCCTGGTCGGCTGGCTCTTTTTCAGCCTGACTTACCGTATTCTATGCATGGAGTTCCCGGGCATCGAGGAGCGTTTCAGCGCCGTGCAGATCTTCATGCTGGGTGCGGTATCCTACATGCTTATCGTCACGGTCTCTTGGCTTGGCACCATCATCAGGCGCGCTCGCGCGTCCGATAGTTCGCATTTAAATCACCACCCGAGCTGAGCTCAAATGAAATTCTGTCGATTCGTTCCGCTTGATTCTGCCGTTGCGAAGCCGCCCGTGTCTGTTTACGGCGTGCTTGAGGGCGATCTCGTTCGTGAAATTTCAAGCGCGCCATGGAGCTCCTGGTCGCAGGGATCACGTACGTGGCCCGTTGCGGGCGTACGTCTGCTTGCTCCTGTCGAGCCCAGCAAAATCGTCTGTGTCGGCCGCAATTACGCGGCGCACGCCGCCGAATTCGGGAATGAAGTGCCCAAAGAGCCGCTCATTTTTCTCAAGCCTCCTTCGGCCATCATCGCCGCCGGCGAGCCCATCGTTCTGACGCCCCAGTCCCAGCGCGTCGAGCACGAAGCCGAGCTTGCGCTGATCGTCGGTCGCCGCTGCTCGCAACTCAAGGATTCCGAAGACGCGTTGTCTTATCTGCTCGGCTACTGCTGTCTCAACGACGTCACCGCGCGCGACCTCCAGAAAAGCGACGTGCAGTTCACGCGCGCCAAGGGCTTTGACACGTTTTGCCCCGTTGGCCCTCACATCGAAACGCAACTCGATCCGTCCGATCTCCTGGTGGAAGCGCGGGTCAACGGCGTCCTCCGACAATCCGGGCGCACATCGCTGATGGTTTATCCGCCCGCGTTTCTCGTCCGCTGGATTTCGCGCGTCATGACGCTGCTCCCCGGTGATGTGATCGCGACTGGCACGCCCGCAGGCGTCGGCCCACTCGTTGCCGGTGACATCGTCGAGGTCAGCGTCCAGGGTGTTGGCGTGTTGCGCAATCCGGTGCAAGCGCCGCACACGTAGTTCACCTCTCTGCCGCGGTTCCGGTAAAATGTACGGTCGTGGGGCGATTTGTCCGGACATGTCGGTTCGGTGTTCCGTGAATTCGGCAGTTCGTGCCCTGCTGCACCCACCATTGCTTGAGATTTCGGGAGCTCGCTAGTTGAAATCCCTCTTTGCCGACTGGAAACTTGTACTCGCCATGGGTGCCGCTGCTCTCGTGGCCATCGCCATGATCGCCTACGCATTCTTCCGCCCTGCGGAGGAGCCCGAGGATGTTGAGCGGAGGCGTCGTCTTCACTTGAACCAGATCGGGCGCATCGCGGAGGGCCAGGTCGTTGAACTGGCCGAGCATCCTGCCGAGCCCCGCGGCAGCCAAAAGAAACTATTCGCTTCGCGCGCTCGTCCGCTTGCCGATACCGGCCCCCGCCACCTCGTCACCTATAGCTATGCGATTTCTGGCGTCACCTATCACACGGCGCAGGACATCACCGGCCTCGAAGGGCAGATCCGTTTCGAGCGCCTCGTCGCAGGCCAGCCTGCCAGCGTGAAGTACGACCCTTCAAATCCCAGCGATTCGATCCTTGTTGCCGACGATTGGTCCGGCTTGCGCTGAGCTTCTCAACGCTGGCTTCTGCTTCTTGACTTCGTTCTGATTTTCGCCCAGTTGCGCTATCCTTCTCCTTGCCTTTTCGCTCAGCAGCGCAGTCGCATGAAAATGATTCTCGCTTCCGTCTTGACCACGGTTCTCATCGTCGCGATGACTCTCGGCGCAATGTTCCTTCTCGTCCAGGCCACCGATTACGTTACGTCTCTCGCCTCGCCTCTCCAGCGCGCCGCCGCCATCTGCGCGGAATTGCTCCTCGGCGTTGTCCTGCTTTTGGGCACCATGTGGCTTGCTACTCATCTCGCCGTCCGAATCTTCGCCAAGAACGAGTCTTCGCCTCCGGGAGGAAAGCTTGTCTGAGGAAAACGCCGCCGCAAGCGCAAGAGAAAAGCATCACGACCGCATGGAGGAGCTTCGCCGCCAGTCCGCGGAAGCCGAGGCCGGCGGCGGCCCGGAACGGCGCGAGCGCGAACACAAAGCCGGAAAGCTAGCGGCTCGCGAACGCATCAATCTTCTGCTCGATGAGGGCACCTTCGAAGAGTTGGACAAGTTTGTCCGCCACGGCTGCGTCGATTTTGGCATGCAGGAGCAGCGCCCTGCGGGCGATGGCTTCGTCACCGGCTTTGGCCGGATCGATGGCCGCCTCGTCTACGTTTTTGCTCAGGACTTCACCGTTTTCGGCGGTTCGCTTTCCGAGGCCAATGCGCGAAAAATCTGCAAGATCATGGATCTCGCCATGCGCGCAGGCGCACCCGTCATCGGATTAAACGATTCCGGCGGCGCGCGAATCCAGGAAGGTGTCGCCTCGCTCGCGGGCTACGCGGATATTTTTCTGCGCAACACCCTTGCCAGCGGAGTTATCCCTCAAATCAGCGCCATCATGGGACCGTGTGCAGGCGGTGCCGTCTACTCCCCCGCGATTACCGATTTCATTTTCATGACGCGCGAAACCTCCTACATGTTCGTCACCGGCCCGGACGTCATCAAGACCGTCACGCACGAGGAAGTCTCCAAACAAGAACTCGGCGGCGCCATGACGCACAACGAAAAAAGCGGCGTGGCCCATTTCGTCTCCGCAGACGACGCCGATTGCCTCGCCATGATTCGCGAGCTGCTGAGTTTTCTCCCATCCAACAATGTCGAGGATCCGCCGCGTCGCCAATCTTCGGATTCCCCGGATCGCTGCGAAACGTCCTTGAACACTCTCGTCCCGGATGATCCTCAGAAGCCCTACGACATAAAAGACGCCATTCACGCCATCATCGATGACGGCTACTTTTTTGAAGTGCACGAGCATTTCGCGAAAAATATCGTGGTGGGTTTCGGGCGGCTCGATGGACGCCCCGTCGGCATCGTCGCCAATCAACCAGCCTTTCTTGCCGGCGTTCTCGATATCAATGCCTCTCTCAAAGGCGCCCGTTTCGTCCGTTTCTGCGACGCGTTCAACATTCCGCTCATCACCTTTGAGGATGTTCCTGGTTTTCTGCCCGGCACGCAGCAGGAGTTCGGCGGCATCATCAAGCACGGCGCAAAATTGCTCTTCGCCTTCGCAGAAGCCACCGTCCCAAAAATCACGGTCATTACGCGCAAGGCCTACGGCGGCGCGTACTGCGTCATGGCCAGCAAGCACATCCGCACCGACGCCAATTTCGCCTGGCCCTCCGCGGAAATCGCAGTGATGGGCCCCGAAGGCGCCGTGAACATTGTGTACAAGCGCGAACTGGACAAGGTTCCCGACTCCGACCGCGAACGACTTCGCCAGGAAAAAATCGGCGAATTTCGCGACCGTTTCGCCAATCCTTTCGTCGCCGCCGAAAAGGGCTACATCGACGCCATCATCGAGCCGTCCGAAACCCGCCCCCGCCTCATCACCGCTCTGCGTGCTCTCGAAAACAAGCGCGATACCAACCCCCGCAAAAAACACGGCAACATCCCTCTTTAGTCGTCAGCAGGCTTTGGGGTCTATTTCGACCCTCCGCTAGGCACATTTTGCCGATTTTCTCTTTGGCACCGAGCCGGTCCGCTAAAGTTGACCGCTTCTTCTGCCGATTCTACTCTCGAAGCGAACCTTCCCTCCGGCCCAGCCGGAGCCCCCACCTCTTACTTGGAGGGAAGTCTCATGGCCACCACCGTCCGGGAATATTCGCTGGATTACTACCTGCTCGACCGCTTGAAGTACAGCGGCATCGAAAGGGACAATCTGGAAGATCTTGTCAACATCGTCGCAAGCCTCAAAAATAAGTATGGGATCGCTCCGTATGCCGTAATCGCGCAGGGCCAGCCCGTTGCCAATGGCCTGATCGCCAGCTATCTCATCGAGACACTCACACTCAACAAAGTGCTGAATGTCCTCCTGGACACGCCTCGTCTCCAGGCCGTCAGCATTCTCCCCCGGGGTATTCCAAAGTCAAACCAGTTCGAGGTCGAAATTACCATCGGAGACTAATTCATTTCGCACGAAAGCCGTGGGCTGCTTGCAGCTCAAGTAATTAGACACTTATACTGCGCCCGCCCCTCGGCGCCTATACGCCTCATGTTAAAATTTCACAGCGTTGACTGAGGCTCATGTTCCGGAAAATCCTGATTGCCAATCGCGGTGAAATCGCCGTCCGCATTCTTCGCGCCTGCCGCGAGCTCGGCATTCGCTCGGCGGCAGTCTTCAGCGAGGTCGACCGCAAATCCCTGCACGTCCGCCTCGCCGACGAAGCTTACCCCATCGGCCCCACGGCCTCTCGCGAAAGCTATCTTCGCATCGACAAAATTATGGACGTCGCCCGCCGCTCTGGCTGTGACGCCCTCCATCCAGGCTACGGTTTCCTTGCCGAGAATCCCGCTTTGGCTCGGGCTTGCGCGGATATTGGTCTCACCTTTATCGGCCCGTCCGCCGAGGCTATGGAAGCCCTTGGCTCGAAAACTGCCGGTCGCCAGCTCGCCCGCCGCTCCGAGGTGCCAACCGTCCCGGGCGCCAACGATCCCATCGAAAATCCCGATGACGCCCAGGCCCTCGCCCAGAACATGGGCTATCCAATCTTGCTCAAAGCCGTCGCCGGCGGCGGCGGCAAAGGCATGCGCGTTGTGGCTCGTGACGCCGAATTTTCTTCCGCGTGGCGCGATGCCTCCTCGGAAGCTCTCAACGCCTTCGGCGATGCGCGCCTCTATCTTGAAAAATATCTCGAAAAGCCGCGCCACATCGAGATTCAAGTCCTCGCTGATACTCACGGCCGTGTCGTTTCTCTCGGCGAGCGCGAATGTTCCGTTCAGCGCCGCCATCAAAAAGTGATTGAAGAAGCTCCGTCTGCATTCATTACGCCGGAAGTGCGCAAGAAAATGGGCGACGCCGCCGTCCGCCTCGCACGCGCCGGCGGGTACGTCAACGCGGGCACCGTGGAATTCCTCGTCGACGCCAATCTGAATTTCTATTTCCTCGAAGTGAACACCCGCCTTCAGGTCGAACATCCGGTCACAGAACAAGTCACCGGCCTCGATCTCGTCAAACTCCAAATCGCCATCGCCGCCGGCCATCGCCTCCCCTTCGCCTGGGAGACGATCACTCCGCGCGGGCACGCCACGGAAGTCCGCCTCTACGCGGAGGATCCTGATAACAATTTTTTTCCTTCACCCGGAAAAATCCTTTCGCGCCATGCCCCCAGCGGCCCTGGCATCCGCCTCGATGAAGGCGTGTACGAAGGCTGGACCGTCCCCACGGACTACGATCCCCTTCTCAGCAAGCTCATCGCCTGGGGCAACAGCCGCGAGGAGACCATCGCTCGTCTCCGCCGCGCGCTTGACGAGTACTTCGTCACCGGCATCAAGACTAACGCCGCCCTTTTCCGACGCATTCTCGCGGAGCCCGATTTCCTTCGCGGCGAAATCCACACCAAGTGGCTCGATGAATTGCTTCAACGTCCATCCTCTGCCGCACCTGATTTGCACATGCCTGGACATTCGGACCGCTTTGCGGATGCCGCCGCCATCGCCGCCGCCCTCTGGCAAGCAAATCAGTCAAACAAAAATGCCGGCGCTCCTTCCGTCCAGGATTCCTCTCAGCCTTCTCGTTGGAAGCAGGAAGGCCGCCGCCAACAGTTGGACCGTCTGCCATGAACATGAAGTTTGAGGTCCAACTCACAGGTCCTTCTGGAAAATCGCTTCGCCTCGTTGAACTCGAACGCAATGCCGGTGGTTGGAGAGTCATCCTGGACGGCCAACTGGTCCGGGCCGACGCCGCCCAAATTACTCCCAACGCATTCTCTATCCTTCTCGAAGGCCAGTCCTTCGAAGTTCGTATTGCGCCGTCGCCGGATGGCCAGCTCAAGCTGCAAACTGGCTTGCAAGAATTTGCCGCCGACGTAGCCGACCCCCGCGCCTGGCGCGGCCGAAAACATGGCGCTCTCGAAGCCGAAGGCCGCCAGCAAATCGTGGCTCCTATGCCGGGTAAAGTCGTCCGCATTCTGGTAAACGCTGGAGACAAAGTCGAAGCCGGCCAGGGTCTTCTTGTGGTGGAAGCCATGAAAATGCAAAACGAAATTCGCTCGCCCAAAACCGGCACCGTCGAACGCCTCCAAGTCAAAGAGGGCCAGCCCGTCAATGCCGGCGAAGTTCTTGCCTGGGTGGAATAATGCGGGGATCAAACTGCGGATATCTGGTTTAGTGCCCTGAAGACTTCTCTGGAATATTCGTCTTTGCCGCATCCGGCAGCTTCCCCGCCGCTTCGATGATCTGCTGCGCCAGATAATTCGTCACATGCGATTCATCCCGCGCAATCGTCAAATACGCGGCCCTCAGCAGCTGTTCCTTGTGGTTGCGCAGCGTATCGCGAATCGTCTGCTGCACTTGCGGATCGGAAAGACTGCGCTGCCCGGGCGACTCGCGCGAGATCAACTTCAGTATCACGATGCGCGGCCCGTCCTTCGATTGAATCGCCAGCGGCGGCGTCACTTGCCCCGCCTGCATTCCCATCACGGCCTTCTTCAGCATCGGGTCGGACTGATTCAGCGCCGACTCCGGCACATAGCCCAAATCCCCGCCCATCGCCGCGGAGTTCATATCCTCGGAATAGTCCATCGCCAGTTGGGCGAAGTCCGCGCCGCTCTTCAGCTTGTCCTCGAGCATTCTCACCTTGCGTTCCGCTTCCGCCTCGGTGGTTGCGTCGTCATTTTTCAGATTGCGGATTTGCACTTCCTTGCGCGGCGTCACCACGATCTCGGAAATCCGGTAGCGTGGCTCCGCGATATTGAATTGCGCTTTATTCGCGTTATACGCGTCGGCGATATCCTGGTCGGTGATTGTGATCTTAGCCACCACTTCGTGGTTCAGCAATTTCGTGATGGAAAGCTGTCTCCGCAGGTCGCTTTTCAGGTCGTCCACGGAAACGCCGCGCTCTTTCAATTGTCTTTGGAATTCGTCTTCCGTGTAGGGGCTCTTCAACTCGGTGAACTTGTCTTCCACTTCGCCATCGCTGGCTTCCAGGTTCATCTTCTTGGCGCGCTCCAGCAGGATCTCGTTGTTGATCAGCTCGTCCAGCACGTTGAGCTTCAGCGAGAGCGCTTCTTCCTGCGAAGGCGTTTGCCCGTCCGGATTCACCCGCGTCCGGTAATACTTATCCACATCATCGCGCTTGATCTCTTGTCCGTTCACCACCGCCCACACGTCCGGTGAAGGCTGCGACTTTTGCTTGCAGCCGACCCCCATCGACAGGGCCATCGCTGCCGCAGGCAATAAAAGTGCCATGCGTACCACGCCCCTCGTCGGGCCGTGCGCATGCACTGCTGCACACTTATTCGCAAGCAGTGAATTCAAGGTGGGGTGCTCAGGCCGCTTTCTTCACGCGGCCCAAGCGGATGCAGGCCGTGCAAACTCGCACATGCTTCTGAACGCCGTCCACCACCGCCCGGACGCGCTTCAGGTTCGGATTCCACCGTCTCCGCCGTGTATTATTCGCGTGACTGATCACGTTGCCAAAATGCGGCCCTTTGCCGCAAAGTTCACACTTCAATGCCATTGTTCTTCCTACTCAGGCCGTCTCGTCCAGCCGGAAATTTTACTCTTCTGAAGTCGCAATACTGAGCTTCCCATTCTAGCAGACCCCCCACCCCCGTCAAAGCCCGCCTTTCGCTCCGTGTCTTGCTCCGTCTCATCCCCGTCTTCGCCCACGCCCGTTCGGGCACAGCGACAGTTAACAACCGCGCGTGGCTGAGTATTCTTGCACGAAGACCAGCCACGCGCGGCAATTACCTCTTGAAAACCCGCACCGTTCCTTAGGAAACTTGCTTTCCAAGGCGATCAACAAGTACTACGGCTTTTTCTTGGTCTGTGGTTTTGCTCCCCTCACATTGGGGCTCAGCAGGGTTAGGGAATCTTCAGCGTTGAAGGGGAACTGGCGAACGGATTGCTGCCCGGTGCTACTCAAAGTAATGTCCACTCGTCGGTTTTGTGCCAGTGTAATGATTCGAAGGTTGCTCAGGATTTTGTCCCTCTGTTCCTGGGTCAAGTCAGGATGTTCCGCAACCAGTTGCTTTACCTGCTCCGGCGTCATATTTTGCTCTTCCCCGAAGGCTTTGGTCTCAAGGTTCGCTTCCGGAATGCCAAGTCCAATAAGGAATTGTCTTGCGACTTCTACACGCCGCTCAGACAGTGCTTGATTGAATTCTGGGGTGCCACGGCGATCCGCATGGCCTTGGAGGACGAGATGGGCGCTGGGATTGGTTGCAAGATACTCCTTGAAGTCATTCGCCAGCGAAGTGAGCGTCTTTTGCTGGCTTTCCACTAGACCCACGGTTGGCCTTCCCGTTGAGGGCAACGCCGTCGGGAAATAGATGCTCCGGATTGCGAGCCTGGCTTCCACGGCAGGAGGCGGAAGAGCTTCGACTTTGACTTCAGCTTGACAGTCCGCGGCGCCACCCCGGCCGTCATCGACGCGACCCGTCACAGTGTAACTTGAAGGAGCTATACCCGTAGTGTCGAGGTCAACTTCCGCCCCCGACCCCGTGATCTGACCGCCGTTTGCATGCCAGGTATATGCAAGCGGATCGTTGTCGGGGTCGCTGGCCGTAGCCGTGATATGCACGCGGTCGCCAGGGTGAACCGAAACCGGACTTGCGGTGCAGCTCATCGTTGGTGGACGGTTGGGCCGGGGGTCTACTCGGACATCAGCCGTGCAGCTTACAGTGCCGCCGCGTCCGTCATCCACGCGGGCCGTCACGGAGTACGTGCCCAGGGCCACCCCTGCGGGATTCCAATGGACTTGTGACCCAGTGCCATCGACGCTGCCTCCCGTGGCAGTCCACGCATACGTAAGCGTATCGTTTTCAGGATCAGTCGCATCCGCCCTCACCTCAACGGTGTCCCCAGAGCCGAGCGTAACCTGGGGCGGATTGGCGGAACAGGATGCCAGTGGAGGACGATTGGGCGGCGGGGGAGGAGCACCGCCGCCGAACCTGAATACGATTCCGGCTTGGTAACGGAAATTGCTCTGGTTCTGGTTGCCATTGGTAAAGCCGTTTCCGAAGCGCGTCAGCACAAAATCAAACTGCGCGGGCCGGATGGCGAAGGATTTGGTCACGGGAATGTCGATTCCTCCGCCGATGACGAAATCGAAGGCATTGTTACTTGGGTTGGAAATGGTGGTGCAGTTCGCCTGACAAGCTTTGAGCAGATTCGCGTACACATTAGAATGGGCTCCGCCAAATAGCGCTTCCACGAAGGGTTCGAAGTGTGCAGAGCGGTGCTTCAAAACGGGCCCTACGTTGTAAGTGAAGAGGTTGCCGTCATTAGCCATCACAGTGCATCCCGCTGGACACGGGCTATTCGCTGTCGCTGGGAACACGAAGGTTTTGGAGAGCCCGCCGTAGCCATTGAATTCCGCAGTGATCCCAAAGACGTGGTTTACGAACACAGTGATCCCACCTCCCCCGCCGTTCAGCGAAAAACCGCTAACGATGTTGCTGTTCTCCGGGTTAAATCGCATATAGGAGTAATTGATGGGGACTTCAACCTTGGGGTAATCTTGTGCAAACGCACTATCTACAAGCAACAAAACCAGCGCTGAAAGAACCACGGCTCTGAACTTCATTTTTCTGCTCCTGAATTCCAACCTCGAGAATCACCTCATTGCACGAACAAGACTGTGCGCGTTCGTCCGTGGCAAGTCCGGCAAAATCACTTGGCGAGATCCTTTTCTCCACCTTCTCGCTAGTGGACTTGCTATAGAAGTGAAAACTTACCGGAATCGAAAATTGCTGAGCACTGTCAATAGTTACAGCGGTTTGCTTGACAATCCTAAAGAACGTGTCAGTTGACCGTCGTTCAGGGTCGAACGACATTTCAAGGTTGGTGACTGCGCCGCGAATGAAGTGAATGCTAAGCGCCGAAACAGCCTGCGGTTCCTATCGACCCGCGAACCGATTGCTGAGCATGCGTACGAAGCCGCGAGCCTCAGCGAGCCCCATCGCCAGCAGCGCTCCAAAATAGATGACCCCAAACGGGACTAGCACCACGATGGCCACCAGCACGGGAGAATGACGCCCGAGGAAATGATCAATCGCCCATCCTGCCGCGGCCGCAACCAGAGCAGCGCCCCACAGCCTCGCCATGGAACCCAGTGGAATTCCCGTCTGGCCGATCCGGCGGTTTAGCGTCCGCCGCAGCAGCGCGAACTCGACCCAGGACGATATCCCCGCGGAAATCGTCAGTCCCGCCGCTCCCCAGCGCGTCTCGATGCCCAGCCAATGCGGCAAAGGAAACGCGCAAAGCAGTCCCAGGATCGTCGTCAAAATCACGCGGACTACCGCAAACTTCAGCGGCGTCCACGTATCCCGCAGCGCATAGTAAGTCGAGGAATAGAGCCGTCCCAGCGTCGATGCCAGCAGCCCAACCGTGGCTCCCGCAAGGATTCCCCAGACATAAATCACGTCGGCCTGCTTGAATTGGCCCGTGCGATAAATCGCTGCCACGATCACGTCACCAAGAATCAGAAAAGCCGCGATGGATGGCACCACGAACATCGCGATCTGCCGCAAGCCGGAATTCAGCCGCCCTCGCAACGCCGCCGCCACTTCCTCTTCGCTCCCTAGCGTGCCGGACATATGCGGCAGCTCCGACGCCGATACGGACATTCCGAAAAGACTCACCGGAAGCAAATAAAGAATCTGCGCGTAAGAAAGCGCAGCCACCGCGCCCATCGGCAGCCAGCTCGCCAGCAGCGTATCCACATAGGCGCTGATCTGCACCACGCCGCGGCCAACGAAAACGGGAATAAAATTTTGCACCACGGTCTTCACGTTCTCCGCTTTGTAATTCAGCGAAAGATGAAGACCCTGCAGCAATCGCAGTACGACCGGCAGTTGCACGGCTACTTGCAGCGCGCTGCCGACCACCGAGCCCCAAGCCAGGATTTGCGCCAGCGGATATTGCGCGTAGCGCCCGCCCCAGCCCCACATCGTCGCGATCATCGCTGCGTTCCACACCACGGGCGCCGCATACGACAAGAAAAACCGCCGGTGGCTGTTCAAAACTCCCAGGCACCAAGCCGAGAAAACCATCAGCCCCGCGCTGGGAAAAAGAATGCGCACCAGGCGAATCGTCAATTCCCTCTTCTCGCCGGTGAATCCGCCCGCAATGGCATCGATCAGGTAAGGCGTCGTCAGCACGCCCACCAGTACGATCAGCGAGGTGGTCAGCGCCAGCAGCGCCGCCACGGCTCCGGCAGTGCGCCGCGCTTCCTCATCGTCTTTATGCGCCAGAAGCTTGGCATAGACAGGAATAAACGAAGCCGAAAGCACGCCTTCCCCGAACATGTTCTGCAGAAAATTGGGAATGCGGAATGCGGCTTTGAAGGCGTCTGCGGCGTCGGAGTTGCCGAAGTAGTGCGCAAACACGCGCTCGCGCACGAGTCCCGCGACGCGGCTCAGGAAAATCCCCGCCGCGACCAGCACAGCGTGGCGCTTCGAGCCTCCATGCGAGGCTTCTGCAGTTCCGGCGGTTGTCACGAGGGATTTGGGACTGGCTTGCGCATAAAATGGAATCAATTCATTACAAGAGCCGCCCGCGGAGATGTCAACCTCGATTCTGGGCCCTGTGCGCTCTTCGGCGAATACCTCTTCGTCCGCGCGCCTCGGTAATTCTCACTTGCGGCGAATCCGTCGCTCGACGCCGAGCTGGGTGAACTAATCGGCATCCTCTACCGACCAGGACTAGTACTGACGGCAACTCCGAACCGCAACTCTCCCGTCTCAGTCGGGTTCGTTTATGTGGGTGTCAGGGAGGCAATCAGTTTGACTTCTACGCATACTGGGCCTGGAGCGGCCCCGGCTTTATAGCTGGCGGTCGCCCCGCCCCGGCCGCAACCTTCATTGTTGTTTTGGCATCTCAGAATAAGGGTAGGTCATTCCGTTTCAATGGCTTACGGAATATCTACCTGTACTTTAGTGCTGGCTAGAATTTGCCTAAAGCACTATTAGTCCGGTCCCTACAGGGGCCGCCTAATTCCACCCAGACCCGCTAAACTTGTAAGTGCAGCCTTCGGCAGTAAGGAGACCGAGCGCCTTGCCCAAGTTGACTCCATTCAGCTCCCACAAGGGCTCGGCCAGCCCCATGACCAGCTGGGCTGTGGCAATCGCTCGTCTGGCGATCGCTCTGGGTCTCTTAGGCTCCTTCCTCGCCACTTCCCCCGCCTATGGCGATGTCGGCGTCCTTCTCAACGAGTCCCTGGATACCAGCTTCGCCAGAATCTCCGGCACCGGGCACAGCGCCGTCTATTTCTCGAACATTTGCGCCGATTCTCCCATCAAGCTCCGCCTCTGCCGTCCCGGCGAAATTGGGTCGGTTATGAGCAACTACACCACTCTCGGCGAAGACCAGCCCTTCGAGTGGAATGTCGTTCCCCTCTCGGTCTATCTTTACGGAGTTGAGGATCCACGGAATCGCCCTCTTTTCGGGTCTCAAAAAATCAAGCATGTCCTCGAGGAAAGATACCGCGCCGCCTATCTCTCCGGCCTCTGCGAGAGTGACTCCTGTCGCACGAGCAGCAAAGCTGAATGGCGCGAAATGGTCGGCGCCACCCTCGAGCGCAGCATGTACGCCTTCGTCGTCACCACTTCCGTCGATCAAGACCGCGCCCTCATCGAAGAGTTCAACTCTCTGCCCAACCGGAATCATTTCAACGGTATCACCCGAAATTGCGCCGAATTCACTCGACGCGTCCTTAACACCTATTTCCCCCATTCCGCCAGAGCCGACTATCTCAACGACTTCGGCCTGATTACCCCGAAAGCCATCGCCCGCTCTTTTTCTCACTATGCGGAGCATCATCCCGGCGCGCAATTCCGCGTCCTGCATTTTGCGGAGTTGCCCGGCACCTTCAAGCGCAGCTCCGAATGCCGCAACGCCACCGAGCAGTTGTACCACTCCAAAAAGTTGCTCGTGCCCATGCTGATCTTTGCCGATCACGAATTGCCTTTCATGGCCGCATCCTACCTGCTCACGGCACGCTTCAATCCAGAGCACGAACTGGAGCAGAATCCCAGTGTCGCCGCTTCTGACATGAAGCAGCAAATTCGAGAAGCAAAAACCGCGAACGACGTCTCCCGCGAAGAAGAGCTGGAAGCCGTGGTAAAGCAGCAAGGCGCGCAGCTCGTGGGCTCTGACCAGGAATGGAAACAGTATCGAATTGCTTTTGATTCGCTCGCCGACGAAGCGCTCAGCCGCGAAATTATTCCCAACTTCGATTATCTAGGCCATCTTTTCAAATATCTCGATCGCGCGGGCACGCCTTCAGTCGACTCCAACGGCGCGGTTTGGCTGGAACTGGCCCAAGGAGGCAAATCAACAAGGCTGGGCCTCAGCGCCAGCAACCTCTTCGCCCCAGGAACGGACTCTCAATGGGCGTATGCCATCACGCTTGCGCGCGTCGATCATTATCTCAAAAGCCCCAAGCACAGCCGCGAAATCATGCCGGAATTCAAGGAGGATTGGGCACTCCTGCAAGCCGCCCGCATGAATAGTTCGATCTCCACGGCCGCGAACACCTCCATCGTTTTGCCCACAGCTGGCTCGCGTACCGTTGTTCCGCTGCCTGCCCAAGCCCCCTAAAGCAGCTTTCTAAGCTGGTCCTGTGAGTACTAATGCATCTAGTTCATACTTTCTGTCGCCCCGTACCATTCTCCCTCTTCTGATTTTGCGCAACTTTAGTCTTGTCTCTTTCATCCGTACTGATGTAGTTTCCCGGTCACGGTGCGGCAAATGCTTCCCTCGGTCCGGTTTTTGGTCTCGGTCTTTGCTGTATTATTCGCCTCCTCTGCGGCGAACTCCAATACACCCGCTACCCCTGCAGCCATTTCTTCCGCCACTCCCGTCATAGTCATAGGATTCGTCGGCGGTTTTGTTCGCCACGATGATCGAGTGCATACGGAGGTCCAGCTCGTCGATCGGCTTCGCGAAGAATACGCTTCCGGTGCCTACGTTCAGACGTTCGAGAACCATCACGGCAAGGACGCGCTCAACGCGGTGCTTCATCTCCTGGACGCGAACGGCGATGGAACTCTCACTCCGGAAGAAAAGCAGAATGCTCGCATCATCATCTTCGGCCACAGTTGGGGAGCATCCGAAACGGTCGAGCTCGCGCGCCAGCTGGGGAAAGAAGGCATTCCCGTCCTGCTCACCATCCAGGTCGATAGCGTCTCGAAGATTGGCGAGAATGATTCCGTGATTCCCGCCAACGTCGCTCAAGCCGTCAACTTCTATCAGCTCGATGGCATGCTTCACGGCGAGCCCAAGATTCGCGCCGCCGATCCAGCGCACACGCGCATCCTCGGGAATTTCCGCTCCGACTATAAATCGAAGCCCCTTACCTGCGGCCAATATCCCTGGTGGGACCGCGCGTTCATGAAGCCGCACATTCAAATCGAATGCGACCCCGCGGTGTGGAAGCAGGTCGAATCGCTCATTCGCTCGAATCTCTCGTTGGAAGCGCGAGTGCCATCGCCCGCGGAATCCAATTCGCCGGCTTCGCCTTTCAACTGATCTGCAAATCTCTCTGATAACTGCGCCTGCGCCCGCCCGTCCAATTCGGGTGTACCATCCTTTCTAAAGGTGTTTGTCGGGAGGTCCCATGAAACGACGCGAATTCCTCCTTCGCACCGTACGCACTGCAGGAGCGGCCTGGCTCGGCGCTGCGTTTCCCTGGCGCACTCACGCAGTAACTCTCAAGCCGTTGCCGCGCAGGTTCAACGCTGCGGACACGGTCACAATCGGCAAGACCGGCATCAAGACCAGCCGCCTCGCGATGGGTACCGGCACCGTCGGCTCCGGCCATCATTCGCACCAGACAGCCCTCGGCATCCAAGGCCTCTCAGCTCTCCTGCTCAATGGGTACGACCACGGGCTGCGCTTCTTCGATTCCGCGGATAGCTATGGCAGCCATCCTCATGTTGCCGAAGCGCTGAAGCATGTCCCGCGCGACAAAGTCACCGTTCTCACCAAGACCTGGGCACGGGACCCTGACACCGCTCGCGCTGATTTGGAGCGATTTCGCCAGGAACTTGGAGTGGAATACATCGATATCTGCCTGATGCACTGCCTTACAGAACCCGACTGGACCGATCGCTTTCAAGGCGTGATGGATGTCCTCTCCGAAGCAAAGGAAAAAGGCGTGATCCGCGCGCATGGCTGCTCTTGCCATTCCATCGAAGCTCTTCGCGCTGCGGCGAAATCTCCGTGGGTGGACGTCGATCTGGTTCGCATCAATCCAATCGGCTCGTATATGGATTCCGATCCGGAGACCGTCATCGGCGTGATAAAGGAGATGCGCGCAGCGGGTAAGGGCGTTGTCGGAATGAAAATTCTAGGCCAGGGCGATCTCCGCAATCGCCAGGACGAGGCACTCAATTTCGCGCTTGGCCTCGATCTGCTGGACGCATTCACGATTGGAGCGGAGTCGATTAACGAGCAAGAAGACCTGATTCGACGCATCGCGGCAGCATAGTTGGCGCGCTGCTTCTGCCTCTGAGCATTTCGCGGACGTCATCCGGCCTCGGAGTCCGCTACATTTCCAAGCCGATCAATCGCATCAGTTCCAGCGCATTGCTTTTTTCGACCACGCCCTCGCGCAGTTTGTAATCGAAGCGCATCTTGCCGTCCACGACTTGATCTTCGAAATGCATGTTTCGCAAAACTTTTCCCACTGACGAGGCAATTTCCGTCAACGCCAGATCGTGTGTCGTCACAATGCCAATCGCCCGCCGCTTGAGAAGCGATTGGATAAGCCCTTCGGCGCCAATTCTGCGGTCTTTGGAATTCGTTCCCTCAAGAAGTTCATCGAACAAGAACACCAACGGCACTGCGTCGTTGGTTCTATCGAACACTTTCCGGATGTGCAGAATTTCCGTATAGAAACTCGAGCGGCCTTCCTGCAAGGAGTCCGTGCTTCGAATTCGGGTTCCAATCCGTAGCGGGGTCAATCGGAGGCTCTTTCCGCGAATCGGTGCTCCCGCCATCGCCAGCGCGGTGTTGATGCCCACGACGCGCAACAACGTGCTCTTCCCTGACATGTTTGAACCGCTCACCAGGAGAACGCGCGTTTTCTCATCAAGGCGCACGCTGTTGCGCACGCATTTCTCCGCGGCAATCAAGGGATGCCCCAGCTCTTCCCCCTCAAAAAATCCCAGCCCCGCTTCCGCGCTGACAAATTCAGGAAATGGATCCGTCGGATGTTCGTAGGAATATGCCGCCAGAGAAAGTAGCGCCTCTATTTCACCTGTCAGCTCTGCCCACCGCCGCATTCGCGCGCCCCAGCGGCGCCGCCACGCCTCCGCCGCCATCCCGACTTGCACGCTGTACAGAAATGGAAGTTCGGACATCCGTGCTATCAGGCTGTCGCCGGCATCGATCCAAGTGACGATTCGCGCGAATTTGCGCACAGCTCGCGAAGCAGGCTCGTTTCCTTGCTTCAATTCCGCAGCTAACTGTTGCAATCGCGGCGCGGCGAATGGCTCTTGTTCGAGTCTTCTTAGAATTTCAGAGAACAGCAACAGCCCCTCCGCGTTGCAGTCCACCCCTTCCATAACGGTGTGCGCTCTACGCCAAAGCGACCGAAGAACCGCCGCTTCCACGATGAGCACGCTCATCAGCGGCCACACTCTCAAGACATCAAAGTAATAAAAAAAATAGACCCAATAAATGATTCCCGCGCCCGCCCCCAGGGCCAGCAACGCCGCCGCCCAGCGCCAGATCCGTCCAGCCGGAAGAATCGACTTCCCTTCTGCCCATTCCACGAGTGATTCTGGATTCATACGCGGCCGCAGCTCTTCGCCTAGCACCGCCAAGTCTTCACGAAGATCCAATTTGTCCCTGAGCTCTTCAATCAGCCGCTGCCGGTCCTTAATCGCCGCCGCATCCGATCCTTGACTCAGCCAACCGGCCAGCTTGCTTTCCCCCATCGGCAATCGCGCCCTGGAAAGCAGCTCGAAAAGGCATCCACGGCCGAACAAATCTAAATCTTCGGCATAAACATGATTCGCATCGCGAAATCGCTCCCCGGTTTGCCCGTCTCCGGCCCAGCGATCCTCGATACGCGCAATTCCCTTGCGATAAAAGTCCGCCGCCATCTCGGCGCGCGCCTTTGCCCGCAAAATGCGCCCGTGCAAAATCCCCAGAAACGCATACGACGCCGCAGGTGCGATCAGCCAGTACATCGCGAAAAGCTGCTCTGCAAATACCAGCCACAAAAGCAGCAAGCCCGCCGCAATTACGGCCAACTTCGCGTAACCCACCCGCAGATGAGCGCTATCTTCCTCGCTAACTGCTTTGAGAGATTTTTCGAGCCGCGTTGTGTACTCCGCCTTTGGCTCCGTCACGTTCCCTCGCTAACTCCTCTTGCTCTGTGCGCATCGAGTCTATCTCTTATCCAGCCTTCCAGCACTGGCCTGCTGTCGGTTTTCGCTCTTTCGTCCCAGCTCGAATTACAAAGGTGATACGCTCCCCTGATGCCGCTCCGAAAATCGGAAGCTCGGAACGATTTCCCGCGGCTCCGCTTCGCCGCGCCATGCGGAATTCTTGTTTGCATCCTGACAGGCGTCGTCTTGCTTGCTACTGGATCCCTCTTCGCTGGACGGCCGCAGAGCAGCGAGAAAAAATTAAAAAGCCGGGCCTTGCACTGGGACCCGCCAAAGCTCGACCCACCAATAAAGGGTGTCTCCGTGTCGCCTCCGTGCGATCTGGCTGAAGTGCTCCAACGGGCCGCGGCCAGCACGAGCGAACTAATCACCAACCTTCAGAACTTCACGGCGCAGGAAAAGATCGCCTATCAGGTTTCCGATCGTGAGGGCTTCGCACTGGATGCCGGCTCGGGGTCATTTGACTATGTTGTGATTTTCGAGCGCGCAGAGGGAAAACCGCTTGTCGAAGAGAGCCGGAAACCAAGCCGCGGAAGCATTATGTTCCCAGCCGCAGCCCAGAGCAGGGGACTACCGGAGATGGTCTTGATGTTTCTTCCCAATTTGCAGGGCGATTATGAAATGAAGTGCGAAGGCACCACTGATTGGGGAGGGCAACGCGCCTGGGTGGTTCATTTCCAGCAGCGCCCAGACAAACCTAGCCGCACATTTTCTTTCAGCGGCCTAGGCGCCGTGTATTCAGCGAGCCTCAAGGGGCATGCGTGGATTGCAGTAGATTCGGGCCAAGTCGTGCATTTGGAGACGGGCCTGATGCAGGGAGTCCCCGAGACGAGAGTCCGGCAATGGCTCCTATCGATTAACTACGCTCCAGTCCAATTCCGGACGCGGGATGTAAGAATCTGGCTGCCGGAGATCGCGGATTCTTACTACGACTTCGGCGATTACCGCGAGATCGTTTATCACACTTTTACGAACTTCATGCTCTTCTCCACGCAGGTCAACCAGAAAATCGACAACCCGAAAATACCCTGACATTTTTCGCGGCGATGCCTCCAATTACCAAAGAAGTCTTCTCCCCCTGAAATAGCCTCTGTGACCAAGACGGGGAGCGCAAGCGGAGGGCATCATGCAAGGGATTCGCAGACAAAACGCCGTTCGTCCAACTCTCCTTCAGGTCCAGCGTTTCCATCATTCGATCAAATCTTGATCCAGCACCATTCTTTTGAGTAGGGGACGCGGCTCATGCGGTAGCCGGATTTCATTCCGGTGACGACTTGATCGCTCCAATTGAAGCCAACGCCCGTTTTTGGATCGTAAAGCCCTGGCTCTTCGGAAAAGCACATTCCTTTTTTCAGAATCGTATAGTCGCCGAGCGACATGTAGGGCGGCTGGTGCCCTTCCGAGCCTTCTCCATGGGCCGGCCGGTGATAAATGTAATCCTGCATTCCCTGCGCTACCTGGTATTTGTGAATTTCGTAGGCGACGCTCGAGCACGTCGAACCTTCCTTTTGCAGTTCGACCTGCATATCGCAGGTGTGCTCGCTCACTTCCCAAAGTTTTTGCATGTGCGCGTCGAACTGACCGGAGTTGTCCGCAAGGATGTACATGCGATAGTTTTCGCCGCCGTGGCCCCCGATGTAGGCGTCGCCATCAACTTGCAGCGGCATGTTGCGCTGAATGCGGTTGAATCGCGGCTGATTCGGGTGCGGGTAGGCGCAAAGCCGCCCGACGCGGCAGTCAATCTCGACGCTGGACTGCACACCGTGGTGCGGCAGGCCGTCCGCGAGATCCAGTTCCGAGTACAAGATATTGCTGATCCAAAAGGTGCTGGCGGCGGCCACTTCGTAGTCCGTAACGTCTGTTCCATAAGTGAGAATGTAATCGCGGGCATAGGCGTGCGCGCGATCAAAGTACGTGTAGGCGCGGCGGATCAGGGCAAGCTCCTCCGGTCCTTTGATTTCGCGCATGTCGAGCAGCGTTTGGCTGACGTCCACCCATTGAATCTTCGGAAGAACTTTTTTCGCAGTCGCTAGTTCATCGGCGTAGAGCTTTCCGTCGATTCCGATTTTATTTCCCTGGACGCCTTTTGCCTTAATTCCTTCGAGGAGCATCTCGAACAAATCGACGGTCTTTCCCTGCACGACCTTCCCTTGTTCCGGGAAACCTCCCTCGGCGTGCTTCGTATCGAAATATTCCAAGCCGCCGCCGAACCACCAGCCCTTCACCAGGCCGCGATCCAGCGCGGGATAGAAGTACCAGGGATCCGCATCGTCCTTATTCATGAATACGCATTGCGGCCTCTCCGTGTGCGTGTGCCAGTAGCCGGTCAGGTAAATGACGTTCAGGCGATCGCGCACAAGGAACGCGTGGATATCTTTTTTCGCCAGCTCAGCCTTGAACCGCGCGACGGTCTGTTTGTTCCACTCGAGCGGCAGGCGGTCATATTTCGCAGGCTCCGGCGGGCCTTCCTCGCCCGGCGCCGCGCCAAGCAACAATTTTTCGCTGGCGCCGGTGCCGCGGCCTTTTACGATTTCCGCAAGCGAGCCGCCGCCACCCTGAGACTGCATTCCGTCGATCTTGTCCATGCGGCGAAATAGTCCGGCTCCGAGCAATGCGAGACTTCCACCTTTCAACATATCCCTGCGATTCGGATTCATCTCTCCTCCACTTTTGTCCAACACTTTCGAAAGCCACAGTTTTATTTCTGCCCTGTCACGTCCGCCCATTCGAGCTCGCCGCGCCGCAGTATCGCGGGCAAATCTTCGGGTAGCAGGAAACGCTCGTGGATCAGCTTCATCGCGGCTTCCTCGAACTTACCCATGTATTCCTCGCGCGAAGTATACCGCTCCGCCACGGAAAGCCGCGGATCGCCGGATTGTTGCCGCTCCGTCGCGGTTTTTGCGAATGGAATGAACGAGCCAAAGAAACTGAGCCGCAAGTCGGAAGCGCCGATGGTCGGATCGCGCAAGTTCCATCCGGTGTAGGTGGCCAGAGGAACTTGCAATTCCGGCAAGCTCACGCCGCCTTCGTCGTTGCCATCGGCGTCCACTTGCGGAACGAGCACGGGAAACGGTTTGCCAACCTTGGGGGGCTGGAAGTCCACAATGCCTTGCTTCCAACGCGGGCCGAAATCCAAATGGTAGGCGAGGCTGGTTTCGTGAGGCTTGTTGACGCCCGGAATCTTCGGGAAATTCCATTTGGAGAGTGGCACGAGCGTGCCGTCGGCAATCTTAGGATACGTGCTCGTTGGCGGTACCGTGCCGTCTTTCACCCATTGGTCCATGTCCGTGATCAACGCGCGCCAATACCATTGGATGGGGTTCGGGTTGTAAAGCTGCTGCGCGGTGAAATCGGGGGAGTTGGGCGTGGACTTGCGCGGCGGAAAACCGGCGGAAAAATGCTGCAAGCCGGCGAGCAGATAGACACGAACATTTTCGCCGAGCTTCGCGTCGCTCAAGCCGTCCGCCGAGGTGTGGATCAAGGAGGCGGAACGGCCCCAATATTCGTAGGAGGTATTAGTGAAGAATATTTTTGGCGCGGTGTGGGATTTGTTCGTGGCGTCCAACAGGCCCGCAGCGACGCCCGTCTCGGGATCGGTTTCGGGTTGATCGGTGAACGGGAACAAATCCGTCGGAAAGAAAATGCTCGAGAGCGGCTGGGCATCGCGCGAAGGCTGCGCGAAACGATGATTGAAGCTGCCGCGGCCGGCGCCGGCAACATGGGCGATGACGCCGTCCATGACTTGCCGGCCCTGCTCGTCAGCGTTGAAATCCTGGTAGAGAAAATGGCGAAGGAAACGTCCGCTCTGCGAAATTCCAACGGCGTAGACGCGATGGACCGGCGCAGTCGATTTCGGATCATATTTCAAGTAGGAAAGAAAATCGCGCACAGCCGCGAGTCCCAGGCCCGCGACAAACGGATCTTTCGCTTCGTAAACCACTTCGTAGATTTTTCCGGCCTGAAATCCGCCGTTCAAATGAATGAAATGCGGATCGGCAGTAAGCTTGCCATCCACGGTGTGGGCAAAACTCCAATCGCTGCGCGGAATGATCTTTCGAAGGCCATCCGGCGTATCGCGAACCGTCAGAATATTTTTTGAGTTGGCGGGATTATCGACGGCATAGCTTGTTCCTCCGGTCGGCCCGAGAAGAAAGTGTCCCAGCGGCATGTCGTCGATTTTTTTCGCGGGCGTGAAATCCGAACGCACCAGGCCGCGAATACTTTTGCCGCCCGGATCGTGCGCGACAGGAGCAGTGAACCGTAGCCGGTCGCCTTGCCCGGCGAGGTCGGCTTCCCATCCGACCCAGGCAATGGTATAGCCTTTGCGCATCAAAAATCCGTCGCCGAATTCCTCCTTTGGATCGGAGGAAGTTACGCCGTTCACAATGTGCAGAATCCCTTTTCCGCCGCGATTGGAGACTTCAAACAGCACAGCGCCGTTCCCTTTGTCCATGTCCTTCGGCCTCAGAAGATACAAGTCCGCGGAGAATTCGACTTCGCCTTGGGCATTGGGAGGGGCTTTATCGAGATCGACGATCTGACGGTTGTGAATATTCGCGGGCTCGACCGCAAAATAAATGCGGCCGACGATTTCTTCGTAGGGCCCGGCGAGCCCGAAGTCGTGGCCCTTCTGAATAGGCGTGCGGGAAATAATCTCGATGCGCGTGACGCGGGCGTCCGCGGAAGAGACTGACCATAGCAGCGTTACGATCGACAAAATCCAAACGACGCTCGCGCGAAAACGGCACATAAGAATCCTCCCGAGAGGCCACAGCTTACCTCATTCGCTGCCGAAGCCAAGTCCGCGAATGCGGATTTTTTTGAAGGAGGGATGCGCCGAAACGGGGTGTTATTGATCGTGGGTCATTCCGGCCATGTGGTGGGGGCGCGGTTTGCGCCGCAGCGAAGCGAAGGGCGCGTCATTCGCGGGCACGAAATATCCGACGACGATGCCCATCGCGCCCTCGCGCAGCAGTCTTCCGGTCGTATTGTCATAGCTGGCGGAGACCTTGAGAAAATCGTCGGCGGAAAATTTGTATCCGCCGCGATCGAGGAAGAGGACCGTGGGCATGCTGAGAATTTCGCCGTGCTCATCTAGCTTGGCATCGAGAGTGGCCACGGTTTTCTTCTGCGTGACGTCCTCGAGGACGATCTGCTTGGCGTAGTCGTGCATATGGCCGCCGACGCCGAGCAACACTCCGGCGTATTTGACCTCCACAGTCCCAGTTTTTTTGCTTTCGCCAGCGGGGAGATCGTAGGCGGAATCTTCGCAGGATTTCACGTCCATCCAGGCGGGGTAGAAGTTCTTTCGGTTTTCTCCCGCCCCCGCTTGCTGATAGGGGATCGACACTTCGAGATACACCTTGTCGTACGAAATGTCCGTGGGATTGTGAACCATTGTTTCGATGCGGATTTTGTCGCCCATTTGGATGCGGTAGCCATAGCCGGGGACTTCGGCCCAATTGGTGAGCTCGCCGCCGGCGCCAAAAATGTGCTCCTCTTTATTGGGACAGAGAAAATCGCCGCGGTTTTCGTTCCAGAAGGCGGTGTGATGCAGCACGCGGCCGGGCACGGCGTTCCCGTTGGCGTCGACGAGCCTGGGCGAGTAAGCGAGCAGCCAACCGTCGACCGGGATCTGCCAGATCAAATCGGGAGGCTGGGGCATTTTCATGTGGCTGGTGTGCGCGGGCAAGTTCATGGGGCCGATACGAACGATAATGGTGTGGCCGTCGATTCTCTGTTCGAGCTTCACGCCTTTGGCGATTACGTGATGCATGCCGCCTTGCATGAAGCCGCCGTGTTGCATGTGCTCCATGCCCGGCCCCGCAGGGGAAGGATTCTGTTGCCGAAGAATCGGGCCGGTCATCAGCAGGCCCACCAATAGGAAATAGATTGTTCGCATGATCACGCCTTCGCGCAGTTGCAGCGAACCGCGCTTCTTCATGATAGCTCTATTCGGAGTATCGAGGGGCGGCGAGGGATCAAGGATTTAGAGGGATGTGAAGTTCTTCAGCCAGTTGTTCCGCATCGAAGGGACTGGAGGAAAAAAATCGTCCACCAATTTCCATTGTGGGGACGACTCGCCTGCCGTTATTGGCATTGACGACGATTTCTTCCGCCGTGGGATCTTGTTCGATATTCACTTCGCGAAATTCCACGCCGCGCGCTTTCAAGAATCTTTTAGCACGCCAGCAGTCCGGACACCAGGCGGTGGTGTACATCGTCAAGGCTTCCATTCGATGCTCCGGCCCAATGAGATGCGGCGCGGGGGGATGAGGTCGCATCCGCCACGAAACGGCTCTGAAAAGTCAGCGATTCTCGGGAGGCAAGCTCCCATACTTGCGTGCAACCTGGATGCGCAGAAGTGCTCGCTGAAGCGCGATGGCAGCGCGGTCCCAATCGATATTCGGATCGCCCGAGGCCAGGTGCTTTTCAGCGCGGGCCTTTGCGGCCTCCGCGCGCGCCAGGTCAATTTCCGCCGCGCGCTCGGCAGTTTCAGCAAGAACTGTGACGCGGTCTCCCAAAACCTCCGCGAAGCCTTGAATGACGGCGAGACCGCCGCTGGGATTCGTGCCGGCGCCGCGATAGGTTAGCTCGCCGATGCCGAGTTCCGTCATCAGCGGCGCGTGGCCCGGCAAAACGCCGAGAGCACCCCGCGAGCCAGGCAGAATTGCTTCGACGACGCTTTCACGCAGAAATTGCTTTTCCGGCGTGACGATGACGAGTTCGATGGAATCAGGCAGCATTTTCGTTTCTAGGCGTTCGCCTTCATTTTCTCGGCCTTTGCAAGGGCTTCCTCAATCGTGCCGACCATATAGAAAGCTTGTTCGGGAATGTCGTCATACTTGCCTTCGACGATTTCCTTGAAACTGCGGACCGTGTCGGCGATTTTCACGTACTTGCCTTCGAGGCCGGTGAATTGCGCGGCCACGAACATCGGCTGCGAGAGGAACTTCTCGATTTTGCGCGCGCGAGCTACGGTTCGCTTGTCTTCGTCGGAAAGTTCTTCGATGCCGAGAATGGCGATGATGTCCTGAAGATCCTTGTAGCGCTGAAGAATGGACTTCACTCCGCGCGCCACAGCATAGTGCTCCGCGCCGACGATGCGCGGATCAAGAATGCGCGAATAACTCGCCAGCGGATCGACGGCGGGATAGATGCCGCGCTCGACGATCTGGCGGCTGAGGTTCGTTGTCGCATCCAGGTGCGTAAACGTCGCTGCTGGAGCGGGGTCCGTGTAGTCGTCCGCAGGCACGTAAATGGCCTGCACGGAAGTGATGGAGCCGGACTTCGTCGATGTGATGCGCTCCTGCAATTCGCCAATTTCGGTGTTGAGGTTCGGCTGGTAGCCGACGGCGGAAGGCATTCGCCCAAGAAGCGCTGAAACTTCCGAGCCGGCCTGGACGAAACGGAAAATATTGTCGATGAAGAGGAGTACGTCGAGATGCTCTTCGTCGCGGAAATATTCGGCGACTGTCAAACCGGTGAGGCCGACGCGAAGACGTGCGCCGGGTGGTTCGGTCATCTGGCCGTAGATCAAAGCGGCCCGGGACTTTTCAGAGTTTCCCGGGACGACAACACCTGCTTCCTGGAACTCGAGCCAGAGATCGTTGCCCTCGCGGGTGCGCTCGCCGACGCCTGCGAACACGGAAACGCCGCCATGCTGCATGGCGACGTTGTTGATCAATTCCTGAATAAGAACGGTTTTGCCGACGCCCGCGCCGCCGAACAGACCAATCTTGCCGCCCTTCAAGAAGGGCTGGATGAGGTCGATGACCTTAATCCCTGTCTCGAACATTTCGAGAGTCGTCGATTGTTCGGAAAGCGGCGGCGCAGGGCGGTGAATGGGGTAATTCGTTTTGCTTGTGAGCGGGCCCAGTTGATCGACAGGCTTGCCCAGCACGTTCATCACGCGGCCGAGCGTTGGACGACCTACAGGGACGGTGATGCCCGCGCCGGTGTCGTAGGCTTTCATACCGCGAACGAGGCCTTCTGTCGGCTCCATCGCGACGCAACGGACGCGGCCCTCGCCCAGATGTTGCTGCACTTCGGCAACGACGTCGATTGGCACGGGAACGTTGAAACCATCGCTCGTGATTTGCACCGCATTGTAAATTGCGGGCAGATGCCCTTCTTCAAATTGGACGTCGAGCACTGGCCCGATGATCTGCACGATGTGTCCCGTGGCTGCGTATTTTTCTGCCATGCCTTCTCCTAAGCGCCGTATGAAGCGCCGCTGACAATTTCAATAATCTCTTTGGTGATGGCCGCCTGGCGCACTTTGTTCATGTGCAGGGTCAGGGCTTCGATCACGTCGCCGGCATTTTTCGTGGCGGCTTCCATGGCGGTCATTCGTGCGGCATATTCGGCCGCTGAGGATTCCAGCATGGCGCGCAGAATCTGCGTCTCAATATAGCGCGGCAGCAGCCGATCCAGAATTTGCTCCTTGGGCTGCTCATAGATGTAATCGACCTGTGAACTGGCCTGTTCGAAAGCGGTTTCTTCGCTGGCGCTCAGCGCTTCGACGGGCAAGAGCTTTTGAAGGACGAGCTCCGAGGTCATGACCGTCTTGAATTCGCTGAAGACGATGTAAACCGAATCCGCTTCTTCCTTGGTGTACAGCTCGGTCACCACGGACGAGAGGTCGCGGGCTGTTCCAAAACTGACTTTCGCGAGTACGTTTATATACTCCTCGGGAAAATGAAAGCCTGCCCGCTTCAGGGAATCACGCCCCTTTTTACCAACAGGGATGACGGAAAGCTTTTTATCCTTGTGGGCTCGGAAGAATTCATTGGCCTTGCGCAAGATATTGGAATTGAACGCTCCCGCGAGGCCGCGTTCTCCGCTTAGAACGACAACGAGAATTTTTTCTTCCGGGCGGCGGGCCAGCAGTGGATGTTCAGGTCTATCGATGCGCGACATGATGGAGCGCAACACGCGTGCCAGTTCTTTGGCGTAAGGTCGAGCGGCGAGCGCCGCTTCCTGCGCCCGGCGAAGCCGGGCCGCGGCGACAAACTTCATCGCGCGGGTAATCTGCTGGGTGTTCTTCACCGAGCGGATGCGGCGCCGGAAATCGAGAAGAGTGGGCATTGTTGTGTATTAGGACTGCAACCTCAATTCGCCGCCACTGCCACGGCAGCCGTGAAACGCTCCTTGAACGCGTCCACAGCCGTTTTGATTTCCGCCTTGATCGCATCATCGAGCGCTTTTTTCGCGGCTATATTTTTCAGCAGCGCCGGATAGTTAGTATCCGCAAATTGCAGGAATTCGCGCTCGAAGCGGCGCACGTCCGCGACGGCCACGTTGTCCATCGCGCCGCTGGTCGCCACGAAAATGCTGAGAACCTGTTTTTCAACGGAGAGCGGAACGTACTGATCCTGCTTCAGGATTTCCGTGAGTCGCTGGCCGCGCGCCAGCTGCGCCTGCGTGACCTTATCCAGCTGATCGGAGCCGAACTGCGCGAAAGCCGCGAGCTCGCGGTACTGCGCCATGTCCAGGCGCAAAGTCCCGGCCACCTGCCGCATGGCCTTGATTTGCGCGTTGCCGCCGACGCGGCTGACGCTGATGCCGACGTTGATGGCAGGGCGAATGCCGGCGTTGAATAGATCAGCCTCCAGATAAATCTGCCCGTCGGTAATGGAAATGACGTTAGTGGGAATGTAGGCAGAGACGTCGCCGGCCTGCGTTTCAATCACAGGCAGCGCGGTCAGCGACCCGGCGCCCAGCTTGTCATTCAACTTGGCAGCGCGCTCGAGCAAGCGCGAGTGAAGATAGAAGACGTCGCCAGGGAAGGCTTCGCGGCCGGGCGGGCGCCGCAAGAGCAAAGAGATTTCGCGATAGGCCTGCGCGTGTTTCGAAAGGTCATCGTAGAACGCGACGGCGTGGCGTTTGTTGTCGCGGAAATATTCGCCCATCGCGCATGCGGCGTAGGGAGCGATGTATTGCTGCGAAGCGGGCTCGGCGGCGCTTGAGGCAACGATGATGGTGTATTCCATGGCGCCGGCGTCGGTCAGCGTTTTCACAACCTGCGCAATCGTCGAGCGCTTTTGCCCGATGCCGCAATAAATGCAAATAACGTCGCCGCCCTTTTGATTGATGATGGTGTCCAGAATGACGGCGGTCTTTCCCGTTTGGCGGTCGCCGATGATCAGCTCGCGTTGGCCGCGGCCGATGGGGATCATGGCGTCAATGGCTTTGATACCGGTCTGGAGCGGCTCGCGGACGGGCTGGCGATCCAGCACTCCGGGAGCGATGCGCTCCAGCGCATTCCTCTGCTTCGAGACGATCGGACCTTTGCCATCGAGAGGCTCGCCGATCGGATTTACCACGCGCCCAATCAAACCATCCCCGACGGGCACGGACATAATCGTGTTCGTGCGCTTGACGACGTCGCCCTCTTTCAATTCGGCGGACTCGCCAAGCAGCACGACGCCGACTTCTTCCTCTTCCAGGTTGAGCGCAATGCCGAAAACATTGTTCGGGAAAGCGAGCATTTCGCCGGCCATGACCTTTTCGAGGCCGTGAACGCGCGCAATGCCGTCGCCGACGCTGATGATCGCGCCGACTTCATCGACGGAAACGGTCTGCTCGTAGTTCTCGATCTGCTCGCGCAGAATCTTGCTAATTTCGTCTGCTTTGATGTTCGCCATGCCTGCTCCTGAAATCTGTTCTGCTATTCCGCAACGAGGCGCGCGCGCAGTTCGTTCAAGCTGTTGCGCACCGAGCCGTCATAAACCGTGTCGCCCACACGTACCACCGCTCCGCCTAACAGCGTGGGTTCCAGCGAATACGTGGCCTGAATTTTCTTGCCCGTGAGGCGCTCGAGGGTCTGAGTGAATTTCTTTTTTTGCGCCGCACTCAATTCCGTAGCGGAGGAAATCTCCGCTTCGGCGATGCCTTGCCTCCGCCTCACCACTTCCAGAAAAGCAGCGATAATTTCCGGCAAAATGTGCGTGCGATGATGGTCCGCGATGACAAAAAGAAAATTTCGCACGATCTTGCCCGCGCCGGTGCGAGCCGCAATTTTTTCGATCACGCCGTGCTTGACGCTGGGCGGCACGCCAGGTGTGCTCAGAAAATTCCGCAATTCCGCCGAAAGGGCGAAAGCCGCGCCAAAATCGTTCAGTTGTTTGAGGGTGGCATCGGCCGCACCCTGCTCCAGCGCAACGTCCGCGAGAGCGTTGGCATATTGGAGGCTCGCGGACTTCAATTCGGCCTCCCCTCGAGACTCTTCACAAACGTGTCGACGAGTGATTCCTGCGCGGCAGGCGTGAGCTGCTTGGCGAGCAGCGATTCCGCGCCGTCAACCGCCAGCGAAGCGGCCAGAGCTTTCAGTTCGATGCGTGCGGCGTGCTCGGCGGCTTCGATTTCTGCCTGAGCCGCAACGCCCACTTTTTTCGCGTCTGTTTGTGTCAGCGCACGGATATGTTCCGCTTCCGTGGCAGCTTCGCGCTGCGCGGCGGCCTGCAGGGAGGCAATTTCCTCCTGGAGATGTGCCAGCTTGGTCTCGGCTTCTCGGACCTGCCGTTCCGCTTCTTCCCGCGCGGCGGTTGCTTTGGTGATCGCAGCGCTGATGCTTTGGGCGTTGCTTCGGAACCAGCCGGGCAATTTCTTCCCGAAGAGCCAGACCATGATGCCAATCACGATCGCGAAGTTAATCCACTTGAAAATATGATCGGCGGTCTCAGCGGCCGCTTTGCCGCCTTCCTCCGCGGCATGAGCACTCAGCGCCACCGCGAAAAAAAACAGCGCCAGAGTCGCGGCTGCATACACCCGGCTTCTCCACATCAAGTTTTGCCTCATCGGGCCTCTCTCGTAGAGCCGCCGGGCCGCCGCGGCTGCGATGGCAGGATGCGGCCGGCAATTTCAGCGGAAAGCTGGGCGACGGTGGTTTCAAGCTCGTGGCGTGCTGCGGCGAACTCTCCGGCGATGCGCTCTTTGGCGCTGGCAACCTGCGCGGAGGCGGCGGTGCGCGCCTCCTTGATCCGTTCGGCGCGCTCATCCAGAAGCTTTTTTCGCGCGGCCTCTTGCTCTGCATAAACCTGCGCACGCGCCCGTTTCAGCGCTTCCTGATACTGCTTGTCCTTCTCGGCTGCAGCGGCCTGGGCCAGCTCCGCGGCCTTCTGCGCACCCACGGTGCGGGCATCGCGCTCGGCCATCACCGATAGCAGCGGCTTAAAGAAAAGCGCCCGCAAGATGAAGTAAAAAAGGAGGATGATCAGGACTGTAGGCACAGCCTGAAGGAACAGGTCTCCCAATTGGCGAACCATTTCTTGCATTAAGTTGAGTAGCCTAACACTCGCTTCGGGGCCACGGAACGGCCACCAAGTTGGCAGCCGCGCCGCGCCCCTCTACCTGGGAAGGGGCTCTACGGTGGGCCTGACGCTGCCTGTCTGAACAGTATTTTATAACATTCAGCGCAGCGTTGCGTCAACGTGGCTTGGAAATGGGTGTTCCGCCCGATTTCGGCGTGTTGGCCGCGACTACATCCGTCACGACTTCACGGATCTCGGCGACGATCGTGTCGGGCCGCTCGAATGGGATCATGTGATCGCTGTCGGGAACGATGATTCGCTTGCCGCGCGTGGAAAGCTGCGACTCCTTCAGTTGCAAATCATTGACCCAGACTTCGTGGAAGTCGTCGAAATCCTTCGCTGGCATGCCGGCGGGCAACTACGATGCGGGCACCATTTTGCCGGCAGTCAGAACGACGAGTGGTTTATCTCCAAGATTGCCGGAAGCGCGCACTTCCTTGGCGCTTTCTGAAAATAAGGCCAACTCATCGGCGGCGGCCTCAATGAATTTAGGTTGAAGCTGCAAGTAAAGCATTTCCCTCCCAAACTCCTTTGAGACGCCTGGGCTTTCGCCCTGATTGCGCTGCGCGAAGCGGGCAATCCCCAAGCGGATCAGAAGCGGAGCGAGCTTCTCCTGCCGTTTTATCTGCTCGTTTGATTTCGCCATGAACGCTTGAAGGGCGGGCGACATGCGGCTCACCTGGTCCTCGTGCGACGCATCCACCAGCACCATGCCGGCGACTTCGGCCGGATACTCGCCGTTATAAACGCGCACATTGTAGCCGCCGAAGGAATGTCCCACCAGAATGTACGGCCCTTTCTCGTTAGCTGCCTGTAGAAGAGCGTGCAGCTCTTTCACAATCTGCGTACTGGTGCGCGGATATGGACTCGCGCTGCTCCAGCCATAGCCTGCGCGATCATAGGAACAGACGCGCGCGAATTTTGCCGCTTCGGTCTCCACGGGATTCCAGCCGATGGCCGGAACGCCGAGGCCGCTGTCCAGGATCACGGTAGGACTGCCATGCCCACGGCAATCGAGATTCAATTTCAGGTTATCGAAACCCGGCCCGAGAGAAACAGATGTGCCTTGCTGTGGAAATCTTCGCGCGTCCGCGCTGTTTTCAATCGCCTGGTAAGAGGCGCCCACGACGGCTGCCACAACGGCAAGCAGGAGCACTAAGAGAAAAATGCGGCTCGCCCAGCGCTTCAAGCGACCCCGCGGCTGTGAAACATTTGCTGCATTTTCGTTCTGCACGAAATTCTCCTGCGAACTGATGATTGAGGCGCGTTCGGTGGCCGGATATTAGAACGTTCGTTGCAGCGCGTCAATGAATGTCTAGGTGGACAATGACGCGGGCGGCCGGAGGGAATCGAATTCAGCGGCTCGCTAGCCACTCGTTGAGAGCTGCAACACGCGGCAAAAGCGCGAGCGCGCCGAGTTCGCGAAAACGAGCCGCGCGCTTACGGTACTCGAACGTCCCCGAAGGCAAGATGGCCATGAACGGGACTCGTGCGTCGCGGGCCGCAAGTGCGTCGTCGATGTTGTCGCCGACGTAGAGCGCCGAAGCAGGGTCACGCCTTCCTAAAATTTTTAGCAGCCCATCGGGGTGGGGCTTTTTCCGCTTGACGTCGTCCATGGTAATCACCGTGCTGAAATGGCGGCTGGCAGGCCAGTGGTCAAACGAATAGGAAAATTCCTGCCGTGTCCGGCCAGTGAAAAGATTGAGCTCAAAGCGCCGCGCCCACCGCTCGATTTGCCGCGGCGTGACTACGAGTTTTTCCTTGCAGACGTTCCCGGGCTGGCCATTCTGGCCCCAATAGAATTGTTGGAAGGCGACTCGAGCCTGCTCATACGTGGTTGGCCGGCCCAGCGCGGTGGCCCAGTTCGAGACCAGGTTCCAATCATCGTTATTGCCGGGCTTGCTCTTCCATTTGTGCAGCTCGGACCACGATACGCGCTTGCCGGTGAGGAATCGCATCGTCTCGATAGCGGAAAGCCAATACGAACGGCGCACGTCCACCAGCACGCCGTCCACATCGAATATCAGAATCTTCGGCAGAGTGGCGAGGGTTTTGTGGCGGCGCGTCAACGCTTTTCTCCATGATGAAGTAGCCTGAGCAACCCGCCGCTAAAGGCAAGCCAGATTGCCCGGCCAGAATTTCTGGTTCATTTACACAAGAAGTGTCTCCGCTCGGCAGCGGAGCGTCAACCCATCCACGGTTTGGCTGCCGCTAATCTCAAGGATCATGAAGTACATGCAGGCCAGGAACGGCAAACTAAGTGAATTGCGCTTAAGAAGACAAATCGGCAACCTCTGGCAAGTTATTTTTGCGGAGTTACTGCTTCGTCGGCATTCCGCGCCCCCGCGCGGCGCGCCATGTAGGTCTCAAGGAGCTGATCGAGTTCCTGAGGCCGGATTGGTTTTGTCAAATACCCGTCCATCCCGCGCGCCAGGCATTTCTCGCGGTCTCCTTTCATGGCGTGCGCCGTCAAAGCAACCACCGGTTGATGCTGTCCAGTGAGTCTTTCTTTCCGCCTGATCGTCTCGGTCGCTTCGAACCCGTCCATCTCCGGCATCTGCACGTCCATAAGCACCAGGTCAAAGCTCTCCTTTTCCAGCGCCTGCAGCGCTTCCAGGCCGGTCGCAGCCACGGCCACTTGGTGTCCTCTTTTCTCCAGTAAGCGCACGGCGAGCCGCTGGTTGATCAGATTGTCTTCTGCAAGCAGCACTCGAAGGAACGCGCCGGGTTCACGCCCATCGTGCAGCGAGAACCGGGTAATTAAAGGCACGGCGCCGTCTTGCTCGCGCGCTCCGAGAACGCGCGCCACGGCCTCCCGCAATTCGGATTGCCGGATGGGTTTCAACAAGTACGCGGCTACCCCCAATTCCTGGCAGTGCGCCGCATCCCCCCGGTGGCCCGCTGAAGTGAGCATCATGATGGTTGCGGTGGCAAGCTCCGGACGGCGGCGGATTTCTTCAACCAGTGCGAATCCGTCCATATCCGGCATGTGCATGTCCGTCAAAATCAGGCTGAAGGGCTCGCCAGCCTCGCGGGCCGCGGCGAGCCGTTCAAGCGCCAGCCTGCCACCTTCAACGGAAGTCGGCTTCATTTGCCAGCGCGCCAGCATGCCTTCGAGAATTCTGCGGTTGGTGCGATTGTCGTCGACAACCAGGACCTTGACGCCGATCAGCAGCTCCGCTGGGGCGATTGTTCCCACTCTGATTGCTTTCGCCTCTGCTGCCCCGAGCCGCGCGGTGAAGTGAAACTGGCTGCCGTGCCCTGCTTCGCTCTCCACCCAAATTTGTCCTCCCATCATTTGCACCAGTCGCGTCGAAATCGTCAGCCCCAAGCCGGTCCCACCGTACTTCCGCGTCGTGGAAGTATCCGCCTGAGAAAAAGGCGCAAAGATCAATTCTCGCTTGTCCTCGGGTATGCCAATTCCCGTGTCGGAAACCGTGAAGCGGCAGATAAAGTCATGGCCTTCTTTTGTCTCGACTTGGACTTTCACCGCGATCTCGCCTTTTTCCGTGAACTTGATCGCATTTCCCACGAGGTTGACCACGATTTGTCTTAGTCGCGTCGAATCCCCTCGCACGATCTCCGGCACCTCCGGCGCCACTTCGCACAGCAACTCGAGGCCTTTTTCGTCGGCACGAAGCGCCAGCGTCTTGAGCGTGGATTCCAGAGAATCGCGCAGGTTGAAGTCGATTGCCTCCAGATCGATCTTTCCCGCTTCAATTTTCGAAAAGTCCAGAATGTCGTTGATGACGGTCAGTAATGAGTCTCCGGACATCTTCACCGTCTCCAGATATTCCCGTTGCTCCGGTGTCAGTTGTGTCTCTAGCGCCAGATCCGTCATTCCCATCACGCCGTTCAACGGCGTGCGGATCTCATGGCTCATGTTGGCCAGAAATTCACTCTTCGCCCGGCTGGCTTTTTCCGCGATGTCTCTTGCCCGGCGCATCTCCTCTTCAGCTTGCTTGCGCTCGGTGACTTCTAGCCTCAATTCTTCCGTACGCGCCTGCACGCGGAGCTCCAGGTCCTCCTTCGCGTCGCGTAATGCCGCGTCCCGTTCCTGTATTCGTTCTAGCATCTGGTTGAAGGAACCGATGAGCCTGCCTACTTCGTCATCCCCCCGCGGGAGAGCGCGAAGCGCGTAGTCTTCCTTCGCCGTGACTGTGGCGGCAATTTCTGCCAAATGCAGGATCGGATCCGTGATGAGCTTCAGCAGCCGGGTGGAAACCAGGTAGGTGATCACCACGGAAAACAAAATGACTACCGCTGAAATTTCGGTGTACTGCCTGAGCTGGGCCTGGAGCGCGCCGAGGTCGGAAATGATGGCTATGGTCCCGGTTTTCTCACCTCCCAGGAAGACGCTTCGAAAAAGCAGGAGCGAATTGTCGCCAAATCTAGCGCCGTCTTCTTGCCCGGGAGGCATCGAAAAGTGGGGGTCGATCCCCTCGCGGCGATATTCCGCGAAAGCGACTCCCTCCTTGTCGTAGAGGCATGCGGCGATAATGTGCCGCTCGCCGTGGAGGGCGGCGAGCATGCGCTCTGCGGAATTTCTATTGTTGAAAGCGAGGGAGGCAGCGATGTTTTCCCCCAAGGTATCAGCCAAAGCAGAAAGTTCGCTAGTCATCGAGGCGCGAAAGCGCGCTTTCTCAAAGAGGTCAAAGCTAAGGCAGGCAAGGCTGAGGCCTGCAAGACTCGTGCACACGATTACGAGAGTCAGCTTGCGTTGAATGGAAGAATTCTTCATCGGCTGCGTTCCGAACTCCGCCAGCTCCCTATCGTCCTTCCCTCATTTGCAGACACTTCTCCCTTGTCCAATGAACTGCGAGCAACTGTGGTACCGAACGTTTTCACCCACATCTGAGACAACCTTTTTACTTTCAATGGATTATCGCGATTGGGGCGCCGCGCCGATTCCTGAATTGAGCTTCCCACTTCTACTTGTTCCATAGTGGTGCAGGGTGAATGCGAGGGCTTGCCGGAATATTTCGTTTCAACAAGCGCTTCGCCGTTTAAGATGCCTGGGCGATCTCCGGTATGATTGCTGGAGCCGGAAGGGGCTTGCT
>Ga0335083_10000590_pt1 | contig 53946 bp, 45 predicted proteins | sample Lox_Sample_42_FD_206716 | JGI IMG/M metagenome (GOLD analysis project Ga0335083, IMG submission 206716) | Soil microbial communities from Loxahatchee National Wildlife Refuge, Florida, United States - Lox_Sample_4.2 | ecosystem: Environmental > Terrestrial > Soil > Wetlands | place: USA...
CGCGGCAGAAGATCAACCCGGCACAAGCGGAGTTGATCGATCGGCTCATTCACGCGCTGCAGCAAAAGCGTTAGACTGCGCGCATGGCGGACAAAGTCCTCACCAAGCCGCGCACGAAAACCAAGAGCAAGACCGAGCGGCCGCCGCTGTGGAAGGTGATCCTGCTCAACGACGACTACACCCCGCGTGAGTTCGTCGTGCAGGTGCTCAAGGCGGTGTTCCGCATGAACGCCGACCATGCCTACAAGGTGATGATGACCGCGCACCAGCGCGGCGCCTGTGTGATCGCCGTCTATACCAAAGACGTCGCCGACACCAAGGCCAAAGAGGCGACCGAGCTCGGCAAGCAGAAGGGCTATCCGCTCTACTTTACGACGGAGAAGGAAGAGTAGGACGGCCGTCACCCCCGCTCGTGCCCCCCGATGCGGGCATCCAGTCTTTGCCGGATATCCCTGGGCCCCCGCTTTCGCGGGGACGAACGGTGTGGGTATGCTCGGCGAAATAAACCGGGGAAAAAAGTGCAACGCGTCCTCATCACCGCCGGCGGAACCGGCATCGGCCTCGAATTTGCCCGCGCCTTCGCCGCCACCGGCGCCAAGGTGTTCACTTGCGACATCGACACGCAGGCGCTCGCGGCCGCCGAGCGCGAAGTAAAGGGGCTGATCGCCAAGCCTTGCGATATGGGCAAGCGCGAGGAGATCGAACGCATGGTGCCGCAGGCAATTGGCGCGCTCGGCGGCCTCGACGTGCTCATCAACAATGCCGGCATCGCCGGACCCACGCAGCCGGTCGAGAAGATGCCGCCGGCGGAATGGGACCGCACGCTCGCCGTCAACATCACCGGCATGTTCGACGTGACCCGCCTTGCCGTTCCGGCGCTGAAGGAGGCGAGGGGCGGGTGCATCATCAACCTTTCCTCGATCGCCGGCCGCTACGGCTTCCCCAACCGCGCGCCGTATGCGGCGAGCAAGTGGGCGGTGATCGGCTTCACCAAGACGCTGGCGATGGAGCTCGGCGAGTGGGGCATCCGCGTCAACGCCATTGCGCCCGGCGCGGTGGAAGGGCCGCGGCTCGAGCGCGTGTTCGCCGGCCGCGCTTCGATCAGCGGCCGCAGCGTCGCGCAGGAGCGCGAACGGGCGATGTCCGAGCAGTCGATCCACGAGACGATCGACGCCAAAGACATCGCGCAGCTTGCGGTCTTTCTGGCTTCGCCCGCCGGCAAGTCGATTTCCGGGCAGGTGATCCCGATCGACAATGACCGGCAGCGCGCCTGAGTTGGACTGACGGCGCGAGCCATATACTCCGTTCGTTCCCGGGGAAGCGGGACTCCAGCTCTTTGGCGACACGAAAGAGGGCAAAGTCTGGGTCCCCGCGTCCGCGGGGACGAACGGAAAAAATTTGGCGCTCCGCCTACTTGTGCATTGCCGCCGGCGCGGCGGTGAGCGCCTGGTTGTGCGACTTCATCTGCGGATAGAAGATGCCGGCGCTGACGACGGCGATGAGGATGAGCATGCCGACCAGCGCGTTCATCACCGCATCGCGGCTGTAGGCGGGCAGGGCCGGCATTTTCGCCGGATGGGCATGCTTGGCGGGCTGTGCCGCGGCCCTGATCGGGATCATGATCGGCGCGGCCGGCGCCATTCTCGCGGCGTTGCGCGAGCGCTTGCTGGCGCGTCTGCGAGCTGGTTTGGCGACATGTTTGCCGGCGCGTTTGCCGGTTTTCTTGTGCGCCTTCCGCGCGGCCATCATCGCCTTGCGCGGCTTTTTCGCCTTGCCGTGCTTGCCCTTGCGTTTCGTGCTGTGCCTCTTGGCCATGGCGGAAGCCCCTTTTGCCGATTCGGATTGCCCCGACGCTGCGGCGCAAGGTCGGCGGAAATGGCTAATATTTTGCAAACAAGGATGATGAGGGGCGGGGCGCATCACAGCCCGCGAATGCGCGGGGCGCGCGGATGGACGGTCGCTCCGCTCATTCCCGGCCCCGCCTGCGCGGGGCCAGGTTCCTGCGACTGTCGGCTCGTTGCCGCGCGGCCCTGGATCCCCGCGTCCGCGGAGATGAGCGGATCAAGCCGGTCCACCGCGGCCTCTTGCTCCCGCCGCAGATGCTCCGCCATGCTGGCCTCGGCGGCGGCAATCGCCTCCTGCCACTCGAGGCCGTCGCGCACGCCGTCGAAGACCTTGCCGAGGAAGGCCTTGAGGTCGGGCGGCGCCAAAGGATGCCAGCGCTCGATCATGCAGCGCTCGGCATCGCCGCGGCAGGCGCGCTGGCGCTGGCAGAGCTTGGCCGGGCAGACCTTCCAGATGCCGAAGGCGGTGTACAGCTTGCGGCGCGTGCCGGAGAGCGCCCGCGCGTCCTCCTCGCGCTGGCGCTGCCATTCGGCCTGGCGGGCTTTCAGCGCTGCGTCGTCTTCGGGCTTGGCGTTACGTGGCATTCGAAAAGGCTCCATTGTTTTGATGGCATTGAGGCTTGTGCGCTTCCCGCAGGCGCGGGCAGCAAACGATCGAGTAAACCCGCAAACTCCGCTCATTCCCGCGGACGCGGGAATCCGGTCTTTGCCAAAGGCTCGGCGTTTCGCGCCAGGTCTGGGTCCCTGCTTGCGCGGGGACGAGCGGATGAAATTCGCTGCACGCCCCGCAATTCAATCATCGAGGCAACCTCCATCGTTCTCGCGGGCCGTTTTCCCGCCCCGAGTTTTGGCATTGGGGCCGCTCCGCACTTCGGAAAAAAAAAAGAAGAGGGGAGCGGGGCGCCGAGAGGCGCCTGTCGTCTCAGTCCCCGCCTTCGCCTCTCGGCTAAAAACGGGGCGCGCTCTTTGCGCAAGAGCGCGTCGCCTCTCGGCGCACCGCTTGCGGCGATTTCTGTTCCGGTATCCACGTTTCCGGGTCCTGCTTCATCTTCCACTTGAAGTCGAAGCAGCCCCGTCCAGCGAAGCACCTCGCGGAGCGGTCCTATTGCCGCCCGAGCGGAGTCCCCGGACCTCCCGGGGGACGGGGAACGACCCCGCCCGCGGGCGCCGCGCCAACCGCGCCGGTTTCCCGGCTCCGGCCCGGCCGGGCGGGTATCTGTGCCGCATCTCCGGCACCCGCCCGCCGCCGCTTCCGCCTTCAGGACCGTCTCTAGAAGACGCCCCTCTTCAGTTGAAGCGTGGCGATAGGAATATAGTGGAGATTATAACCTTGACAAAGCAAGGCTCCACTAATAGTCCTGCGCCGCCTGAAAAGGCTGGCGCGCCCGACTTCCAAATCACGGCTGAAATGTTGGAGGCGGGACGTTCCATCGTGGAAGCTTGGGACTACGATTCTCCTTCGTTACCTGCTTCCACCCATTCTGATCTTGCCAAGCTTGTTTATTTGGCGATGAGGCAGCGTGCGCCTGATAGAACGCATAGCTAACTTCCAAGGTCTCTGCTCTTATTCGGCGCAAATCTTCGCCGAGCTGTTCAATGTCTGAAAGGCTTTGTTTTTCGAATCTAGTTTTGCGCCACGGCCGAGGAATCATTAATCCATCGAAGCTTTTACCGGCCACCGTGATCCGACCAGGATGCCCGTGCGCTATATCGTCTCGTTTGTCGTTCAGATTACGCAAGCGTTGAATATACCAGGCGAATGTGACCCACTCGTCGGGTTCCTTCAACCTGTCTAGATACATAATTTTTGCAAAACTTTTTGCCGCCTTGGACCGCTTATCGAAGGGCCGTGGTACTGCGTCATTAGGATGCGCTTCGCACCAAAAGGTGTGGCATAACTGAGTGATGCAGTCGTCAATAACGGCCCATTCAAGAATTACGCGGCCTACCGCCGCTTCCAATCTTGGGGTTATCGTGTTGAAGTCCGCGTGGAATTGAAAATCAGCCATGATGACAAAGCAAAACCCCAAACAAGAATTTCATCCTGACGCGTGGTCGCGCTTTGAACACGCCGTGGGCGTTGTTGCGAAAAGCCCTCCGCAGCATCGCAAATCGAAGAAACGGGACCGTGCCGAAGCACGGCCCCGCCCGTCACGAAAAAAGAGTCAACATCGTCGCAAGCCAAAGTAGGCAAGCGGCGACGTCAACCTTGATCGTGACATTGACTCGGATAGTTGACCGCATGGGTCAGCCCTCCGGGCCACGCCAGCGCAGCCCTTGCGGGTTGCTCTTACGTCCCGTCGAACGGATAGGCCGCCGTTCACGGGTGCATCGGCCCACTCGCCGCATCACGTGCTGCGGCGAGCAGCCCCACGGTGCATTCCGGTAGCCTCGCGGCACCGGCCTGTGGGCTGCGGTTATCCCTTCTGGGGTGGCTGCGGTGCGACCGCAGCGCCAGAGGGGGCCGCAAATCGGAGGGTGGGCCGATTCGCTATTTTGAGTCGACGGGCTTGCGCGACTGCCAATAGCGCACAAACACGGGATTTTTCGGCTTGATATGCTTCTTGCGCCAGCGCAGGAAACGCGCGGCCTTGTGTTTGAACTCAGGCTTGGTGAGGCCGTCGATAGGTCAGGCGCTTGCCCTTGATGCCTTCGGCCAAGATCGCGGCGCGCTCAGCGTCCTCAACGCCAAGGGCGGCGCGGTTGTTGTAACGGAAATCAAATTCCGCGAGATAGCGATGAAGGTGCTTCTCGCTGCAATGCTGGTAGATGCCGCGCATGCCGCGCTTGAACACTGAAAAGTAGTTTTCGACGCTGTTCGTGGTCACGTCACCGCGCACATACTCGTTAGCCGTGTGTTTGACGCGCTTGTGCATGCGAACGTCCATCAGGCCTTTGCTGTAGAGGCGGCTTTCATCAGTGTGAACGTGGGTTTCGCGTTCCACATTCTCGCGCACGATCTGGCAAACGGTCGCCTGATCGGCAACGGCGGCATGGAATGAACGGACTTTGCCGCCGCGCTCGACAAGGGCGATGATCGGGCGGTTGTTCATGTAGTGGCCGCGATGGATGAACTCGCGGCCTTTGCGTTGCGGGGAGACGTGTTGCTGTTCGGCTTTGCCGAAATAGGTCTCATCGGCCTCGACAACCTTGCCACGGCCGCCTAGAGGCTCCAGACCCCCGGAACGCATGGCTTCACGCAAGCGGTGCATCATGAACCATGTCGATTTGTAGCTCACACCGAGCATGCGATGGACCTGATGGGCACTGACGCCTTTCTTAGAGGCGGTCATGAGGAATAGGGCGGCTAGCCACTTGGTGAGCGGGATTTTGCTGCGCTCGAATACGGTCTTGACCGTAACCGTGAATTGTTCGCGGCACTCTGAGCACTGATAGACGCCCGGACGGTGCGCTTTGCCTTCCAGCTTGGTCACGTCGTCCTCAGACGCCCCACAGTGCGGGCAGATGGGACCTTCCGGCCAAACGCGGGCTTCTAGCCACTCACGGGCGGCTGTTTCGTCGTTGAAAATTGGGTTTTTGAGCAGGTCCGTCATGGCCGTCTTTCCTTATGTCGGGGAAAGACTATACCTAGCGGTCTGCTTTGTCAAGGTTATAATCTCCAATATAGTCAAGAGTAGGAAGAAAGTCAAGGGCCATCCGCCGCAATTTCGCCAACGGAGATCAAAGTGCCAAACTTCGATTAAGTCTTACGTTTAGTGGCGATGCTCAGCGCTTTGAGCGAGATGGCTGGCCAAAAGCGGCCGACCTAGCCAACTTTATTGAGATGGCCTTGCCATTCGTGTCCTAAGTCCAGAACGCCATTGGTACCAAAAATTTTGTCGATGGCAGAATTGCGACTGGTCAACTCCGCGCGAACCTCCCTCAGAATATTAAAAAGCTGAAGACCTGTAAGTGCGCAAATCCCGGAGCGGTTTATGACTCGCACCACAGGATCATTGAAGCTATTGGATCGCTCGTCGATCGGAGTCTTTCTAAAGGTGCCTAATATGACAATGCCTTTGCAAGGCAGCTCGGGTTCCGAATTTGCTATCGGAACGCCAAGGTCAGCTAATTTGGTGCGATAATTCTCTAGATCAATATCGTCAGCTGCGTCTTCTTCGGTCGAAAGTCGTGCGGCTGCGATATCAGCAGCCCAGCGAACCGCCTGAGCGATATTCTTTTCACGTGCGGGCCCTTCGATCCCCTTCGCTTCGATCGCGGCAAGTCTTTTGCCATCCCAAGCGATTAAATCCGCCCGATGTTTCGGACCTTCAATTACCTTTAATCCGAGTTCGCGGAGAGCTTCGGCGACAGCGTTTGCGAATGCGTCTCCTGTTCCGGTAAAAAGAATTTTCGCGGACTGTTCAAGAAATATAGCACGCTTGAGTTTTACAATCTCAGCTTCAATTTTCAGTATTTGGCTATGGGCATTTTTTATTTTCTCATTTGCCTCTTGCTCGGCGCTTGTTTGAAATAGAGAGAGCCAATCCGGACCTTGCTCGGAGAATTCCTTATTCAGGTATTCAGGAATAGATAGGGCAGCGGCATAATATGCGGTAATTTCAGATGCCATGCTGGTGCTGAGCCATGGAAGAAACACAACCATGCCATTTCCCAGCGGCTTAAACGCACCAACAATTTGATCTCGCCGTGTCGAAGCCTGCGAGACGCGAAAAAGTGGAACCAGCTTTTGTCCACTTATAATCGCGTTGTATGAAACTGCGCTCGCGAAGTTTCCGATCAATTGAGATAGGTTATCGGGCCCGCAATATTCGACAAGAGAGCCGCTAGTATGCCGGAATGTGATGTCGCTGAATATTTCGTTGGCGAGAAAGTCGTAGGAGTGTGGAATTCGTTTATCGACATAGTCAACTTTGAGATGGTCGCGGGGCGGACCCACAATTACGATTATATTTCCTTCCTTCACCCATTCGGTCAGCTCATGAAATCGCCTAACTGCGCTTAGGGTATGTCCCGATTCGAGCTCCCTAAGAAGGGTCGCTGGAGACCAAAGGACTCCACTAAACTCACCCAAATTAGGCGATTCGTGTAGTTGACTACTTTCCAATTCGGAACCGATATTCCGATAGTCAATATTCTTTTGACGTCCACAAACTGCACTCCACCAGACGTCGGTGGTGAAGCCGACGCCACTAATGAGAACGAATCGCCAAAGGCACCAACGTCCCGTAGTACTTCCGCACATGTCGCACTTTATGCAAGTACACTCGTCGTAGGCTTCGCCCTCCTAGCCCTTGGCCCTGCGGGCATCAAGACCTCTCGGACATAGACACCACCATCAGAATCACGCCATCAAGGCCGATGAAACACCTCGTCCTCGGCCTTGCGCTCCTCGCCATCGCACTCGCGCTCGCCGGCTGTTTCGGCTTTTCCATGCCGAAGCTCTAATAACCCCGCCTTAACGCTTTCGCCCGCGCCGCCCTTGCTATTGCCCGGGCGAAGGGCTACATGCCCGCTATCGATTTTCGGCCGAACGACTTGGCCTTGCCGCGCAAGACTCTATCCGCGCGCCTTGACTGACGATGTTGTCCTAAAATTCGACCTAACGAGCGGACCGCGCAATCCTGCGCGGCGTCCGCGTCAACACACGAGAAGGTTATTATGATTAAAGGCACTGTGAAGTGGTTCAACGGACAGAAGGGCTTCGGATTCATCCAGCCGGACGACGGCAGCAAGGATGTCTTCGTGCACATCAGCGCCGTCGAACGCGCCGGCATGTACAACCTCAATGAGGGCCAGAAGCTCTCGTTCGACGTCGTGCAGAACAGCAAGACCGGCAAGACGGCAGCGGAGAACCTGCAGGCCGCCTAACGGCCGCGGACTTCGCCGACGTTCGCGCCTCGACCACGGATGTAATGGCGAGGCGCTGCTCGAACCCCGTGCCGGCTTTGGCCGCGCGCGGGGTTTTTCGTTCTTGTGGGAGCAGGGCCGCCGACGCCCCGACCACCTCAGGTTTTTTTCTTGCCCTTGGCCTTTGCCGCCGGGGGAGCCGCTTTGCTGGCGCGGTCCTGCTCTTCCTTGGCCTCGCGCAGCGCGCGCAGCTTCTCGGTCTTGGCGCGCACGGCATCGCCCGCGGACTTGTACTCCGCCATCGCCTTGGCGCCGTCGCGCAGCTGCATCTCCTTCTTGTGGAACGCCGCCTGCGCGCGCTCCATGTCTTTCGGGTTCTTTGGCGTGCTCACAAACGCTCCATTGTTCTCTTCTTTGTCATGGCCGGCTTGTCCCGGCCATCCACGTCTTTCTTGCTGCGCCGCTCAAGTCGTGGATGCCCGCGACAAGCGCGGGCATGACGACTGAGGGACCGATCACGAACACACGGCAATAGCTTCGGCGACTGCCCGGAGCTTATCGCTGAGCCGGGAAATCTCCGATTGCGAAGGCCACCGCTTAAGGTCCTCGACCAGCCGTCGTTGGAGCAACATCAGGTATTCTCGATTCGGCATGTCCGACCTCACGAACACCCCGTCGTGCTTCCGCAGGTGTCGCACTTCATGCAGGTGCCGTTGCGCACCAAAGTGAAGTTGCCGCACTCGCCGCAGGCCTCGCCTTCGTAGCCTTTGGCACGGGCCTCGGCGCGTTTCTCCGAGGCCGCCGCCTTGGCGTGGGCGCGGGCGTCGACCGCGGTGTGGATTTCCAATGCCTGCGCCGGCGACAGCTTGGCCTCGGGCTCGGCTTTGAGCGCGGTGGCGGCGCCGGAGTGCAGCGCGGTCACTTTGCCGCTAGCGGAGACCCCACCCGGCGCGGCTCGCGCCGCGCCACCCTCCCCGGAAGACGGGGAGGGATGGGAGACCGTGGCGCCGCCGGCGGGCGAGCCTTTGACCACCGAGAGGCGGTCGGTGCGCGAGCGGGTGAGACCCTTGGAGACGTAGTTGGTGGCGGGGGCGGGCTTGCCTTCGGCCTCGCCCTTGCCGAGCGCGTCGAAGCCGGCCTCGCTCGGGTCGACATGGGCGAGATCGAAGCGCTCGAGGTAGGAAACGGCGAGCTCGCGGAACACGTAGTCGAGGATCGAGGTCGCGTATTTGATCGAGTCGTTGCCCTGCACCGGCCCTTGCGGCTCGAAGCGGGTGAAGGTGAAGGCGTCGACATATTCCTCGAGCGGCACGCCGTATTGCAGGCCGAGCGAGATGGCGATAGCGAAGTTGTTCAAGAGCGAGCGCAGCGCCGCGCCTTCCTTGTGCATGTCGACGAAGATCTCGCCGAGGCGGCCGTCGTCGTATTCGCCGGTGCGCAAGTAGACCTTATGTCCGCCGACCACGGCCTTCTGCGTGTAGCCCTTGCGGCGGTCGGGCAGCTTCTCGCGCTCGCGCAGGACGGTGACGCGCTCGACGATCTTCTCCACGACTTTCTCGGCCAACCCTGCGGCGCGCGCTGCGGCCGGACGCTCGAGGAAGGCTTCGACCTGATCGTCTTCTTCCTCGTCGTCGGCGATGAGCTGCGAATTGAGCGGCTGCGAGAGCTTGGAGCCGTCGCGGTAGAGGGCGTTGGCCTTGAGCGCCAGCTTCCAGGAGAGCAGGTAGGCCTCCTTGCAGTCCTCGACCGTTGCCTCGTTCGGCATGTTGATGGTCTTGGAGATGGCGCCGGAGATGAAGGGCTGCGCCGCCGCCATCATGCGGATGTGGCTTTCGACCGAGAGGTAGCGTTTTCCCGTGCGGCCGCACGGGTTGGCGCAGTCGAACACCGGATAGTGTTCGGCTTTCAAGTGCGGCGCGCCTTCGACCGTCATCGCGCCGCAGACGTGGATGTTCGCCGCCTCGATCTCGCGCTTGGTGAAGCCAAGCGCGGCCAAGAGGTCAAAGGTGGGCAGTGCCAAATCTTCCGATGAGACGCCGAGCTTGTCGCGGCAGAAGTCTTCGCCGAGCGTCCATTTGTTGAAGGCAAATTTGATGTCGAAGGCGGTGGGCAGCGCCTTCTCCACCTTGGCGATCGCCTCGTCGGTGAAGCCCTTGGCCTTCAAGGTGGTGTGGTTGATGGCGGGTGCCTGGGCGAGCGTGCCGTGGCCGACGGCGTAGGCCTCGATCTCGGCGATGTCGGCTTCCGAATAGCCGAGCGTGCGCAAGGCTTCCGGCACGGCGCGGTTGATGATCTTGAAGTAGCCGCCGCCGGCGAGCTTCTTGAACTTGACCAGGGCAAAGTCCGGCTCAATGCCGGTGGTGTCGCAGTCCATGACCAGACCGATGGTGCCGGTCGGCGCGATCACGGTGGCCTGCGCGTTGCGGTAGCCGTGCGCCTCGCCCAGCGACAGCGCGCGGTCCCATGCGCGCTTGGCGTGCTCGACCAGCGCCTGATCGGGGCAGGCGGAATGGTCGAGCGGCACCGGCGGTGTCGCCACCTTTTCGTAGCCGGTGCGCTCGTTATAGGCCGCGCGCCGATGATTGCGGATGACGCGCAGCATGTGTTCGCGGTTCTTCTTGAAGCCGGGGAACGGCCCGAGCTTGGCCGCCATCTCCGCCGAGGTGGCGTAGGAGATGCCGGTCATGATCGCCGAGAGCGCGCCGCAGATGGCGCGGCCGGCGTCGGAGTCGTAGGGGATGCCGGAGGTCATCAAGAGGCCGCCGATATTGGCGTAGCCGAGGCCGAGCGTGCGGAATTCGAAAGAACGCTCGGCGATCGCGCGCGAGGGGAATTGCGCCATCATCACCGAGATTTCCAGAACCACGGTCCACAACCGCACCGCGTGCTCGTAGGAGTCGACGTCGAAATCCATTCCCGTCATTCCGGGACGGCGCGGAGCGCCGGACCCGGAATCCAGAGACGCACGTGATGAAGCTCTGGATTCCGGGTTCGCGCCTTCGGCGCGCCCCGGAATGACAGAGGATGGGATGCGGAAGGTGAGCAAATTGAGCGAGGCGAGATTGCAGGCGGTGTCGTCGAGGAACATGTATTCCGAGCACGGGTTCGACGCGCGGATGTCGCCCGAGGCCGGACAGGTGTGCCAGTCATTGACGGTCGAGTGATACTGCAGGCCGGGATCGGCGCTTGCCCAGGCGGCGTAGCCGATCTTCTCCCACAACGCGCCGGCGTCCAGCGTCTTCGCCGTCTTGCCGTTCTTGCGGTAGGTGAGGTCCCACTTGCCGCCGCCTTCGACCGCTTTCAGGAAGCCGTCGGTGACGCGCACGGAGTTGTTCGAGTTCTGCCCCGACACGGTGAGATAGGCTTCCGAGTCCCAGTCGGTGTCGTAGGTCGGGAAGGCGATGTCCTTGTAGCCCTGCTTGGCGAACTGGATGACGCGCTTGATGAAGTTGTCGGGGACTTGCGCGCGGCGGGCGAGCTTGATCTCGCGCTTCAAGGCCGGGTTCTTCTCCGGCGAGAAGCAGTCGTCGCCCGAGCCTTCGCAGTTGACGCAGGCCTTCATCACCGATTTGAGGTGCCTCTGGCAGATCTTGGAACCGGTGACGAGGGCGGCGACCTTCTGCTCCTCCATCACCTTCCAGTCGATGTAGGTCTCGATGTCGGGATGATCGACGTCGACGATCACCATCTTGGCGGCGCGGCGCGTGGTGCCGCCCGATTTGATGGCGCCGGCGGCGCGGTCGCCGATCTTGAGGAACGACATCAGTCCGGACGACTTGCCGCCGCCGGAGAGCTTCTCGCCTTCGCCGCGCAGCTTGGAGAAGTTCGAGCCGGTGCCCGAGCCGTACTTGAACAGGCGCGCCTCGCGCACCCACAAATCCATGATGCCGCCCTCGTTGACGAGGTCGTCGGAGACGGACTGGATGAAGCAGGCGTGCGGCTGCGGATGCTCGTAGGCCGATTTTGATTTGGCGAGCTTGCCGGTGAAGGGGTCGACATAGAAGTGGCCCTGGCTCGGCCCGTCGATGCCGTAGGCCCAGTGCAGGCCGGTGTTGAACCACTGCGGCGAGTTCGGCGCGCACATCTGCGCCGCCAGCATGTAGCGCAGCTCGTCGTAGAAGGCTTGCGCGTCCTCCTCGGTGTCGAAGTAGCCGCCCTTCCAGCCCCAATAGGTCCAAGTGCCGGCGAGGCGATCGAACACCTGCTTGGAGGTGGTCTCGCCGATCGAGCGCTCCTTCTCCGGCAGCTCTTTCAGCGCCGCTTCGTCGGCGACCGAGCGCCACAGGAAGGAGGGGACGGAATTCTCCTCGACCTTTTTGAGCCGCGCGGGCACGCCCGCCTTGCGGAAATATTTCTGCGCCAGCACATCGGAAGCGACCTGCGACCAGAATTCCGGCACCTCGACGTTCTCGGCCTTGAACACCACCGAGCCGTCCGGGTTCTTGATCTCGGAGGTGGTCAGGCGGAATTCGATGCCTGCGTAGGGTGACTGGCCTTCCTTGGTGTAGCGCCGTTCAATTCGCATGGTCGCAAAGCCCCAAATTGTTGGGCGGTCGTTGCCGCCGACGTTTAATCCCCTACGCACACCGTCAACGCGAGCACCCCGTTATCTAGGCCCGGCGCTCATAATCGGCACCGGTTGCGCCGCCGGATGTGATCCGGCGCAGAAGATTCCTGTCCCGAAACTGCCGTTTCCGGCGCGGGTGAGGGACGACGACCAAAGTCGTTTTGGAGGTCCGGAGGGAACCTGAAACTCACGCGCACCGAACTCACTAAAGCTAAGTGGACTCGCAGCCTTCGTCAACAACAGATAGACGTCAAAACTGAATCAAACACTAAATCTTGTGGTTTACGGGGACAAAGGCGTCGAAAACCACGGTCAGTATTGAGCCATTGGCGGCACGCGGAAAGACTTTTTCGCGCGCCCCCGCATTAGGGCTTTATTCCTCCGAGCATGACGGAAAAATGACGAGAAATTCGGCGCTCATGCGCTTGGGTCAGCAAATCGACAGTCCCCCCGAGACGGGGACAGGGCGGGGAAAAATGCCGGCGCAGCCGAACAATGGTCTCTGATTCTCAAAACAGGATCAGCCGCTTAAGGGAGTGGCGCCGGCCGCGCTCGAGCGCGTTTGTGTTTCCCCCCCGCTGTGAATCGACTTGCGCGCGTACGGCAGCCGCGCACCGGTAAGCAAAAAAAGGCGGACCCTTAAGGATCCGCCTTTTTCTTCCGGCACTGTCATTGCTCTTTTGGCTTTTTTGGCTCTTTTGGCATTTTGCCAGCGGCCGAATGGAGCGTCTCGATCCCCGCTGACTAATTCCTAGGCAGCATTGCCACCCTCGCCCCGAAAAATCAACGCAATTGCATATTGCAGCAGCGAAGCGCCGCAAGGTGCGCGGTCCGTGCATCTCGATTTCGGCAGTCAACGCGGCGCTTAGGGCGCGGTCTTGCGCCGGCGCCGGGCGAGGAGGCCGAGTGCGCCGAGCCCGCCGGCAAAGAGCGGCAGCGCTGCTGGCAGCGGCGCCGGCGAGGGCGCAATATTCAGGTTGTCGATAGCGAAGACCGTGCCCGAGCCGCCGCGGAAACCGGCGCTGCTGCACGGGCCGGAAATGCAAGTCGCCGAGAAGGAGACTTCGGTGACGGTCGGCCAGTCGAGTGTCACCAAAATCGGCCCGCTGGTATTGAAAAAGCCGCCGAACGACTTGATCGCCTGGCCGCTGAGCGAGCCGACAATAGACACGAACAGACCGTTGTCCCAGGCCGAGGTCAGCTCGAGATCGACGACTTCGAACGGCGTCGTCGAGGAGAAGCTTGCGACATTGCCGTTCTTGTTGAAGGCGACGTCCGGGGTGCTGACGACGCCATTCTTGAGCCCGCTCGGCGAGATCGACGCGCCTTTGATGTAGGAAAAATTCGTCCAGGTCAGCCCATCATAACCATTGGGGATGAGCGAGCCGCCGGCCACGGGCGTAGGTAGATCGTCAAAGGTGATCGTGGTCGCCGACGCTTGCGGGACGACGCAAACAAACGTCGCCGCGCTCAAGGCGGCGGCGCGGAGCCAATTCCTTTTGCTTGTCGTGCGCAACGTGGCTTCCTGGGGCCGGCAAAATTCCGGCAATTGCGCCACGGAGCCGATTATGTGCGCGGAACGGTGCGAGGCAAGGTTCGGCGACTCGTAACCATGTCCTACGGTTAACCGCGACAATTCGATTAAAGTTTTAACTAAAAAATTTCACCTAATGCAGCGCTGCGGTCAGCCGTTCCATGAGCCGGCAAAGGTCCGCCGGATCGTAGGGCTTGCGCACGAACACCGAGCGCGGCACCGGCGGCGACAGCGCCGAAGGCGAGTAGCGACCGGAACAATAGACGATCGGCAGCTCGGGACGCTGCTCGCGCGCCCTCTCGGCAAGCATCGAGCCGTCCATACCGCCGGCGAGATTGATGTCGGTGAAGAGCACGTCCACCGTCGAACCGGATTCGAGGTAGCGCAGCGCCTCTTCCGCGCCGGCAAAGGCCTGCACCTCGAATCCGCGCTCGCCAAGCGCATCGGCGATGAGGTCGCTGATCAGGACTTCGTCCTCGACCACAAGGATATTGGCGCGGCGTCCCGGCATGGCTTCCCGATCCCCTCTCGGCCCCTCGACATCGTGCAAACCCGGCGGGCCGGTTTCCGTTCAATCTTTCGCCAATTTGCCTGCGTCGTGGTGAGCATCCGGTTAAAATGGCGCTCTCCACAATGTGTCGCACCGCGCTACTATAAGGTTTGACACGGGAACCCCATGGCCAACCGCGATACCGCGCATATCGAGATCACGCCGGAAGTGCTGCTCAAGGCCTATGCCTGCGGCATTTTTCCCATGGCGGAGAGCGCCGACGACCCGGCGCTCTACTGGATCGAGCCGGACCTGCGCGGCATCATCCCGCTCACCGGGTTCCATGTGCCGGCGCGTCTGGCGCGCTCGGTGCGGACGACGCCATTCACGATCGTGATCGACCGCGACTTCGACGCGGTGATCGAAGGCTGCGCCGAGCCCAAGCGCGGCCGTGCCCGCACCTGGATCAATGCGCGCATCCGCCGCATCTACCGCGGGCTCTACGAGCGCGGTCATTGCCACACCGTCGAGGTCTATGACGGCGGCCGTCTCGTCGGCGGCCTCTATGGCGTCTCGCTCGGCCGCGTGTTCTTCGGCGAGAGCATGTTCCACCGCGCGCGCGACGCCTCCAAGATCGCGCTGGTGCATCTCGTGGCGCGGCTGATCGCCGGCGGCTACCGGCTGCTCGACACGCAATTCGTCACCGAGCATCTGAAGAGCTTCGGCGCGGTCGAGGTCCCCAAGCAGCGCTACCACGCGCTGCTCGAGCAGGCGCTGGAAGGCGAGGCGGATTTTGCCGCACTGCCGATCGATCGGCCGGTGACTGGCGAAGAGGCGCTGGCGATCATCGGCGATGGCGGTTAGGGGCGTTAGACCAGTAAGCAAACGGCGTCGGATATCGGGAGAAGAGCGGACGTTCCAGCTACAGGCGGAGACGTCCGCCAATGCCCCATGGTGGACATCCGCCAACTGCCGTTACGATACATTAGCCTAGCCTTAGGGGACGTCACCGTGTCCGATGATATGCGCGAGCCGCGCCCGCTGCTGCCATTTCTTGAACCTTTCTATAGAGCCGTCGTTCCGCTGGCGTGGCCGATAGTCAGGGTTGGCGTCGGGTGGGACCTAATCGTGCATGGTTGGGGCAAAGTGATGCGCGGGCCGGCTGCACAAGCCGTGCTGTTAGCGCGGGACGGTTATGATTTCGGAATATCCCTAGCGCTACTGTTGATCTTCGTGGAGCTGATCGGAGGCATTTGCATCGCTCTTGGTCTCTTCACTCGATTTTTCGCTGCGGCCGTGGCGATTGAAATGGGTGTGCTCACATTCGATCACTATTGGAGCCACGGATTTTCTTGGCTCAGACAAGGCTACGAGTACACTCTGTTGTGGGGAATGATGAGCCTAGCAATCGCGCTTCGTGGGGGTGGGGCGTTCTCGCTCGACCGTAAAATCGGGCGCGAGCTTTAGCCTTTCGAGGGCCGGTTTCAGCGGTAAAGCCGACATCGTGTTTGATAATCGCAATGTCCGCCAATGACCCACAGCCGACCGCGCTCTTTTCTGACGCCTAGTCGTTTGAAGGACGAGAGGGCCATTCCCCGAATTGGGCAGAGGCCGTTGCAACGGCGGGCGTGCGCTGTGTTCCATAATTTATAGGCAATTTACGCTAGCCAGCTACCACCGGCGGTTAAAATACGTTTTGTGGCGGTCAGCTCAAGTAATCGAGATCGACCCGAACTTTTTTTGCACCGTGGGGGGTATCGAAAATCATTCTAGCGTTTCTACGTGGCAATACTCGAAGTGGCGAGGTACGACATGAAATTCCCATTCGTATTGTCGGCAGCCGCATTCATGGCATTCTTTGCTGCACCGGCCCAAGCCGTGACGGTTAAGACGCTCACGGAATCGTTCAGCATAACCGCATCAGAGACCGTGCTGTCGAGCAACACGATTTTCCCCGGAACATCTTTTGCGAAATTTGACCCGGCGCTCGGCACCCTTTTCGCGGCCTTCATAACCGTCGACGGACCCGCGACATGGACGAGTGCGGACGTCTCTCCGCAAATTCCGGGATTGTTCGCTAACCTTGTCTTAGAGGGCGGAGGAGATATTTCGCCGCCCTTTTTCTTCACTACGCCAGGCACCATGACCTACGGGCTGATTGCGCCTCCGATCTTACTCTCCGCCCTCGCGGCCTTCACCGGAAGTGGAAACGCGATAGTTGACTTGAAACTTGCCACTACTGATCCGGCAGACACGTTTCAAAGCTCTGGCCTGGCAGGCACGGTTATGTACGACTACTATGCTGCCACACCGCTTCCGGCCGCGTTACCACTGTTTGCCGGGGGCCTCGGCGGCTTGGGTTTGCTCGGCTGGCGCAGGAAGCGTAAGAGCGCTACTGCAATCGCTGTCTGATCAAAACACCTGATCGAATTTCCGAGAGGTCGTCGCTAGGCGGCCTCTTTAGCTTTTTGCGGTGCATGAGTCCGAAAGTGGCCCTTAGCTGACATACAAGGCGACCCATATGGTGTCGGCCTTCATGGGCAAAGCGGACGTTGTGCTCAAAGAAATTTTTGAGCGTGCGCGCTAGCGCGGGAAAAAGCCGCGCGGCGCCGGCGCGCGCTTCGGCGGCGGCCGTTTCGGCGCCGGAGCGGCGGGCTTGGCCTCGGTTGCGCCGGGCGCTTCGGCAACCGCCGGCAGCTCCCCGCCTTTGCAGTCGGTGAGCCACACGTCGTAAATCGGATGCTCGACCGCGTGCAGGCCCGGGCTCGCCGCGAACATCCAGCCGGTAAAGATGCGCTTGATCTCGTTCTGCAGCGTCACCTCGTCGACCTCGACGAAGGCGTCGGTGTCGGGCGCTTCGGTCGGCGGCCGCGAATAGCACACCCGCGGCGTCACCTGCAGCGCGCCGAACTGCACCGTCTCGTTGATGGCGACGTCGAAGGAGATGATGCGGCCGGTGATCTTGTCGAGGCCGGAGAACACCGCGGTCGGGTTGGCGATGCGCTGCGGCGGCGGCGCGACCACGACCTCGTCGCTCGGCGGGGCTGTGTCGGCGGGCTGCACCGACGTTTGCGTTTTGCCGAGCGGCGCTGCGGGCACCGGCTGGATCGGCCCGGTCTGCCGTGGCGCCGGCGCTTGCGGGCGCTCATTGGCCGGCGGCGCCGGCGCAACCGGCGCGCCGGGCAGCGGCGCCAGCGGCTGCGACTGCACGGGGCCTACGCCTGGCCGCCGCGAGGGCGGCAGACTCATCGGCGCCGGCAGCGGCTGCGCCGGCGGCTCGTCCGGGCGCGCATCAGGCGGTGCGCCCGGCACGTCGGCAGGCGGACGCGGCGGCGGCTCGCGGAAAATCTGGTCGAACTGCGCCCGCGCCGGCGCGCCGGCAAAGAGCGGCGCGGCAAGCGCAGCCGCCGTCAGCAACCCGGCGATTAGAGTGGCTCGCGCCATGAAAGCTCAGATTTCACCCTTGGGTCCCGGTTAACATGGCGAATATGGTTGGGAGAAGGCCGTCTGGGGGTGAGATTGCTTTGCCGTGACATCGATCCCGCATGAATTAACCCTAGATATCAGGCCTTTATGAGTGTTCCATAGCCGTGCATTCGTGATATTGCGGACGGGCGCAAATGGTAATAAGATTTTGTGTGGTCACTTTTTGCGGGGGTGGATCGTGTCCATATTTGGTCCCAGGAAAATTGTGCTTGCGGCTGCCATGGCGGCTGCCGTGACAATGTCGTCGGGCGCGCAAGCCTTAACCGTCAGCGACGACACATTCATCTTAAGTTTCGACGTGACCAGTTTGTCGACCGACGTGATCGACGCGGTCATCTTCACGTCGAATCCAGTGGCTAATTCCGGTAGCTCCGGGCCGAAATTCGATCTCATCCCGGCGACAGTGACTGCCACGGACCCGACCGATCCATTCCCGTTGCCAAAGCCTGCTTCGGCGACCAAGGTTATGCTGCTGGGCGTAACCACCGACAGCGACAGCGTCAATCACTTGGCTCTGTTCACCAATACCGGCTACTCGGGCGGCAGCAGCGATTTCAACACGCAGTTTTCTCCGGCCGATGAAGGCACGTTGATCGCGGCGCTTTTGAGTGAAACGTCTGACGGTGACACAGCGCTGAATAGCTTTGTCGATGCCACAATCGCGACAATCGGCTTCACGGCAGGCAGCAACTTCAATGTCGTGCAGTTCTCCGGCGGCACCCCTATCGGCAATGGCATCAGTAGCGTCGCGGCTCTGCCTCTGCCCGCGACCTTGCCGATGATGGTCAGCGGCCTTGCCGGTATCGGCTTTGCTGCCTATCGCCGGCGCAAGCAGCAACGCGCCGCTTAACAATACGCGACACGCGAATAAGAAAGCCCCGGGCAATGCTCCCGGGGCTTTCGTTTTTGGATGTAGCCGTGGCGTCAGTTGTCGCCTGGCACCCAGGCCTTGTAGTCGCCGGTTGCCGGCGGGCGGCGGTTCTGCGCCAAAGTCGAGCCAGGCGGGCGATAGCTCGCCGGCGTGCCGGTCAGGTTCTGGAGGTGCGGCTTCTGCCATTCGCGCGGCGTGTAGCTTTCTGCCGTCGGCGGCGTGTCGACCGTGTGATGCAGCCAGCCATGCCAGGACGGCGGCACGGTGGAGGCTTCGGCATAGCCGTTATAGATCACCCAGCGCCGCTCGAAGCCGAGCCCCGGATCGATCTTGCCGCCGCGGGTGCGATAGTAGCGGTTGCCGAATTCGTCCTCGCCGACAGGTTCGCCATACAGCCAGGTCCAAAACTGAGTGCCAAAGGTCTCCCCGTTCCACCAGGTGAACAGCTTGAGCAGGAAACTTTTCATTGCCGCCGCGCATCGAAAAAGGGCTGGAGAAGGGGGCTATTTGCCAGTTCGCGGCATTGCTGTCCAGCGGACGGCCATGTCGACGCTTCGTGGACTCAGTGTATTAGGCTTGCATGGATTTGATCCGCTCCGTGCTTTTCACGGTCGAGCGCTGGCTGGACTGGCTGCCCAACTGGGTGGTCTCCGCGATCATCATCGTGCTGGCGCTGGCGTTCGCCTATTCGCTGCACCGGAGCGCGCGGCGGCTGGTGCGCCATCTGCTGGCGACCCGTTATCCATACGCCTTCTCGGTGTTTTCGCAGATGCGCGGGGTGACGCAGCTCGGCGTCATCATCTTCGCGCTGATTGTCGCCATCTCGGTGGCGCCGCTGGGTGAGGACGCGCAGGCGTGGTTCGGGCGCCTTCTGCTTGTCGCCATCGTGTGCCTGATCGGCTGGGCCGCGATCACGGCGCTGCATATCGCCGCCGACCTTTACCTGAGCAGGTTCCGGCTCGACGCCGCCGACAACCTCATGGCGCGCAAGCACAACACGCAAGTGCGGGTGCTGCAGCGCACCGCCGATGCGCTGGTCATCATCATCACCCTGGGCGCAGCGCTGATGACGTTCCCGGCGGTGCGGCAATACGGCTACAGCCTGTTTGCGTCGGCCGGCGTTGCCGGCATCGTCGCCGGCCTTGCGGCGCGGCCGGTGCTCTCCAACCTGTTCGCCGGCGTGCAGCTCGCCATGACGCAGCCGATCCGCATCGACGACGCCGTGATCGTCGAGAACGAGTGGGGCTCGATCGAGGAGATCACATCGACCTACGTGGTGGTGAGGCTATGGGATTGGCGGCGCATGATCGTGCCGCTGTCCTACTTCATCGAGAAGCCGTTCCAGAACTGGACGCGCGAGTCCTCGGCGCTGATCGGCTCGGCGATGTTCTACCTCGATTACCGCGCGCCGATCGCGGCGATGCGCGAGAAGCTCAACGAGATCGTCAAGGCGTCGAAGAACTGGAACGGGCAGGTGGTCAACCTCGCCGTCACCGATATCAAGCAGAACGTCATCGAGGTGCGCGCGCTGATGAGCGCCAATTCCGCGGGGCAGGCGTTCGATCTGCGTTGCGAGGTGCGCGAGAAGATGATCGAGTTTCTGCAGAACGAGCATCCGACGGCGCTGCCAGCAACGCGCGGCATCACCGAAATGGCGCCGGCGAGTTCCGGCGACGTTGCGGATGCGATGCGCGAGCAGGCGCGCAGACGCTCGCATAAGAGCGCAACGCGCAGCTAACGCCCCATTTTGGACGAAACAAACATTAAATTTGCAAACGAAGGCCGTTGCCGCGCGTCTTTGTGTTTTGACGCGCCGCGACCGTTGCGATTTAATTTTGCGGTGGCAAACAGGGGGCGGCGATCGGCTGCGCGGTTTGCCCATGGCAAAGCGCCCAGCCGGCAATTGGGTCAGGCGCCGCAGGCGCAAGACGGCTTGAGCCGCCGACAAGCTTGAAAACGAAAAGACCGCCCTCGGGCGGTCTTTTTTATTTGGCCGATGCTGTCTCGCTTTATTCGGTGCTCTCCATCCCGCCCTTGGCCAGAAACTGCTCGAGCCAGTGGATGTGATAGTTGCCGTCGATGATGTCCTTCTCGCGCACCAGCGCGCGGAACAAAGGCAGTGTCGTGTCGATGCCGTCGACCACGACCTCGTCGAGCGCGCGGGCAAGCCGCATCAGGCATTCGGTACGGGTCTTGCCGTGCACGATGAGCTTGCCGACGAGGGAATCGTAATAGGGCGGGATGGTGTAGCCCTGGTAGACCGCTGAGTCGATGCGCACGCCCAGCCCGCCGGGCGCGTGATAGTGCAAGATCTTGCCGGGCGAGGGGCGGAAGCTCACCGGGTTCTCGGCATTGATGCGGCATTCAATGGCGTGGCCGCGGAATTCGATGTCGCCCTGCTTCAAGGTCAACGCGTTGCCGGCGGCAGCGCGGATCTGCTCGAAGATCAGATCGATGTCGGTCACCATCTCGGTCACCGGGTGCTCGACCTGAATGCGGGTGTTCATCTCGATGAAATAGAACTCGCCGTTCTCGTAGAGGAATTCCACGGTACCGACGCCGAGATAGGAGATGTCGCGCATCGCCTTGGCGACGGTTTCGCCGATCTTGTCGCGCGTTGCGGTGTTGAGCGCCGGCGAGGGGCTTTCCTCCAGTACCTTTTGGTGGCGGCGCTGCAACGAGCAGTCGCGCTCACCCAGATGGATGGCGTTGCCCTTGCCGTCACCCAGCACCTGGATCTCGATGTGGCGCGGCTTCTCCAGATATTTCTCGATATAGACGGCGTCGTCGCCGAAGGCGGCCTTGGCTTCGGTGCGCGCGGTCGACAAGGCCATCGACAGTTCGGCGGCCGAGCGCGCGACCTTCATGCCGCGGCCGCCGCCGCCGGCCGCCGCCTTGATTAGCACCGGATAGCCGATGCCAGCGGCGATTTTTGCCGCTTCCGCATCCGAAGAGACCCCGCCCTCCGAGCCCGGCACCACGGGAATGCCAAGCTTCTTCACCGTGCGCTTGGCCTCGATCTTGTCGCCCATCAGGCGGATGTGCGCGGCCTTCGGCCCGATGAACTCGACGCTGTGCTCGGAAAGGATCTCGGCAAAGCGTGCGTTCTCCGAGAGGAAGCCGTAGCCGGGATGCACCGCGTCGGCGCCGGTAATCTCGCAGGCGGCGAGGATCGCGGGGATGTTGAGGTAGCTATCCTTGGCCGCCGGCGGCCCGATGCACACGCTCTCGTCGGCAAAGCGCACATGCATCGCTTCGGCATCGGCGGTCGAATGCACGGCGACGGTCGGGATGCCGAGCTCCTTGCAGGCGCGCAGGATGCGCAGCGCGATCTCGCCGCGGTTGGCGATAAGGATTTTATCGAACATATCGCATCGCAGCTTCCGCCAATGTCATGGCCGGGCTCGTCCCGGCCATCCACGCCTTGGAAACAAGTAAGGCGTGGATGCCCGGCACAAGGCCGGGCACGACAATGGAAAGGTCATCGCGATCCTCATTCGACGATCACCAGCGGCTCGCCGAACTCAACCGGCTGGCCGTCCTCAAACAGGATCTGCACCACGGTGCCGCCGCGTGTCGCCGGAATCTGGTTCATGGTCTTCATCGCCTCGATGATCAACAGCGTGTCGCCGCTTTTGACTCGGCTGCCGATCTCGATGAACGGTTTGGCGCCGGGCTCGGGCGCGGCATAGGCGGTGCCGACCATCGGCGAGATGACGACGCCGGGGTGCTTCGAGGGATCGAGCGGCGGCTCGGGCTGCGCCGGCGCTGGGGCGAGCGCCGCCGCGCGCGGCGCCGCGGCCACCACGGTCGTGCCGCCGCGGGCGACGCGCACGCGCTGACCGTCTTGCTCGACCTCGATCTCGGTCAATCCGGTTTCCTCGAGCAACTTGCTGAGCTCGAAGATCAGATCGCGGTCGACGGCCAGGCCTTTCGGAGTTTTCGCCACAAAATGCTCCGTTCAGCTTTTCGCGTTTCGTTGGCGCATGATCTTGTCCGAAAATCGGTCTCCGCTTTTCGGCATCATTTGCGCGCGCCGATGAATGCCGCCATGCCCTGGATCGCCAGTGCATAGCCCTCGATGCCGAAACCGGCGATAACGGCTTTCGCCACTTTCGACACATAGGAATTCTGCCGGAAGCTTTCGCGCGCGTGGATATTAGTGATGTGAATTTCGATGACCGGCACCTTGAGGATCAACAAAGCGTCGAGAATTGCGATCGAGGTGGTGGTGTAGGCGGCGGGATTAAGGATCAGGCCGGCCGCGCCCTTGGCGTGAGCTTCCTGAATCCAATCGACGAGCTCGCCCTCGATATTCGACTGGCGGAACACGAGGTCGAGGGCGCAACGCTCGGCGGTGGCGCGGCACAACTTCTCGACGTCGGCAAGCGTCGAGCGGCCGTACTTCTCCGGCTCGCGCGTGCCGAGCAGATTGAGATTGGGGCCGTTGAGGACGTAGATGGTCTGCGCCATGAGGCCGCCTCGCGGGGTGAACGGGTCCGCGCTTTATAGGTGGCCGGGACGGCGAGGGGAAGCCCGCGCCGGCCGCCGGTTAACGACCTGTTTGCCCTCGAAGGGAAGCCTTTAACGAAAACAGCCGCCTTGAGCGGCGGCTGTTTCAAGCGGTGGACAAACCCGCCGGTCAGCAGGCGGTCTTGCCGCAGCGTGCGGTGTTGATCTTTTCCTCAAGCCCCTTGAGGCCGATGGCGCCGACGACGACGCTGTCGCCGATTACGTAGCTCGGCGTGCCGTTGAGCCCCAGCGCTTCCGCAAGCTTGAAGTTCTCCTCCATGGTCGCCTTGACCTCGGGACTGTTCATGTCCTTCTCGATGCGGGTCATATCCATGCCGACGTCCTTAGCCACAGCAAGCGCGCGCTCCTTGTTAGCGGCGCCGCGGCCGCCGAGCAGCTCCTTATGGAACTGCAGATATTTCTGCCCGGTCTTGTCCTGCATGCGCACGGCGACAGCAACGCGCGCGGCTTCGACCGAGCCGGGCCCGAGCACGGGAAATTCCTTGAGCACCACGCGCAGCTTCGGATCGTCCTTGAGCAGCGTGAGCATGTCGCCCATCGCGTGCTTGCAGTAGCCGCAGTTGTAATCGAAGAACTCGACGAAGGTGACGCTGCCGTTCGGGTTGCCGAGCACGACCTGGCGCGGCGAGTAGAACAGGGCCTGCGAATATTGTTTGACCGCTGCCTTGTGCTTTTCCTCTTCCGCCGCGGTTTGCCGCTTTTCGAGCTCGGTCATCGCCTCCTGCAGCACTTCCGGATGGCTGACCAGATAGTCACGGATGATGTGCTCGATCTCGCCGCGCTGGGGCGCCGAGAATTCGTCGGCCTGCGCGGCGATCGGCGTCACCAGACCGGCGAGCGCGGCGGCGAGGGCAAGGCGCGGGATCATGGACATTGTCATTATCCTTGTTCGGTTAATGAAGTTTACCACCGGGTTTCACGGTAACGATATCGTCGGCTTGCACCCAGGCCGGCGAGCCGACGGCGAGGCGGGATTTAGCCCGTTCGGCGAGCTGGCGCGCAGTCTTGATGTCGCCGCGGTTATAAGCGGCCTGCGCTGCGGCAAGATCGGCGTCGGCAAGATCGCCTTTGCGGCCATAGGCCATGGCGAGCTGCGCGTAGGCATCTGGGGTTTCCGGCTCGATCTGAATTGCAGCGCGCAGCAGCTGGACGGCTTCATCGGCATTTTTGGCGTTATTGGTGGCGATCAGCGCTTGCGCCAGCATGATCTGGATCAAAGCCGGATGCGGCGCAAGTTGCGTGGCACGGCGCAAGGGCGCGACGGCCTCCGCCGCGTGGCCGCCCTCGAGCAACGCCTGCCCCTTTAACTCGTCGAAATAGGGGTTGTTCGGCTCGGCGGCGATCAAGCCGTCGATCTGCGCCACGGCCTGGCGCAAGTCGCCGTAACGATAGGTCGAGATGGCACGGGCATAACGCGCCGGCAGACTCTGGTCGCTCGGCGGGTAGCGCCGCAGCACCGTGTCCGGCTTTTCGAGAAAGCCCGACAGCTTCGCGCGGATCAAATCTTGGCGCAGCTGCAGCTGCGGCGGATCCTTGACGTCCCAATACGGACTGGCTTTGGCCATCACCTCGAGCGCGGCGACGCGATCCGGCGGCAGCGGATGCGTCTGCAGATAGGGGTTGGCGCGGCTCAAGCCGAACAGGTTCTCATTGGCGAGACGCTTGAACAAATCGAGCATGCCGCGCGCCGACTGATGCGTCATGGTCAGAAATTTGACGCCCGCGTGATCGGCCTGGTCCTCCTGGGTGCGCACATAGGCGAGCAGCGAATGCTGGATGCCGAACTGCGGCGCTAAGATCGGCCCGGCGCCGACATCGACGTTGCTGGAGTGGCCGGCGGCAACCATAGCGCCGACGCCGAGCAGCATGGCGATGATCGACTGGGTTTGCGCCTGCTCGAGCTTTTCGCGCAGCCGCATCAGGTGGCCCCCGGCAAGGTGGCCGGATTCGTGCGCGAGCACGCCGATCACCTCGTTGGGCGTCTTCGCCTCGAACAGCGCGCCGGCGTTGATGAAGATGTGCCGCCCATCCATGACGAAGGCGTTGAAGTCGCGGTCGTTGAGGATGACGACGCGGATATTCTGCTTGGCAAGACCGGCGGCATTCAGGATCGGTCGCGCATAGTCGCGCAACAGGTTCTCGATCTCGGTGTCGCGGATGATCGGCAGGCCGCTCGTCGGCCGCTCCTGCGCGGGGGACGCTTGAGGAACGGGCCCCGCGGCCGCGACAATACCCACGGCGGTCGCCACCGCCAGCGCGCGAACGGTCGGGCGCGCGCGCGGCACCTTTCTAGCTGTCCCGGGTTCGATCATGCCATTATGCGCCAGTCGGGCGGGGACCCTAGGGTCGCGCCCGGAACCGGTCAACGCGGGCGCGCATCACATGTGGTTTAAGGCCAAAACCTCCTCGAACAAGCCCGCGGAATGCGGCAACAGCGGGGCGCGGCGATAAGTGATGCTGGAAAACGCCAAACGGCTGCTCAACCCGTCAAAGCGCAGCGAGGTACCGCCGTTCATTGTCATGGACGTGATGGCGGCGGCGGCGCGATTCGAGGCGCAAGGGCGTCATATCGTGCATATGGAGGTCGGCCAACCGGCTGCTCCCGTGCCGAAGACTGCGATTGCGGCGGCGCAAGCCGCGCTTGCGGCGGGGCGCATCGGCTACACCGAGACTTTGGGCATCGCTCCCTTGCGCGCGCGCATTGCCCGCCATTACGCCGAGACCTACGATTGCGCGCTCGATCCATCCCGCATCGTGGTGACCACGGGTTCCTCCGGCGGCTTCGTGCTCGCCTTCCTCGCGCTGTTCGAGCCGGGCGAGCGTGTAGCGCTCGCCAATCCGGGTTATCCGCCGTACCGGCACATCCTCAGCGCGCTCGGCTGCGAGCCGGTGCTGATCGAAACAAGCGCCGAGACGCGCTGGGCGCTGTCGGTCAAGGCGCTCGTCGCCGCGCACCGGCAAAAGCGGCTCGCCGGCGTCGTCGTCGCCAGCCCCGCTAATCCGACCGGCACCATGATGGAGGCGGACGCGCTGTCGCGTCTCATCTCAGTCGCCGAGGCCGAAGGCATCCGTGTCATCTCCGACGAGATCTATCACGGGCTCGATTACGCTTTCGCCGCGGAGACGGCGGCCAATATTTCAGAGCGGGCGCTGGTGATCAATTCCTTCTCCAAATATTTCTGCATGACCGGCTGGCGCGTCGGCTGGATCGTGGCGCCAGAGAGTCTGGTGCGCGCGCTCGAGCGCCTGCAGGGCAACCTCGCCATCTCGGTGCCGACCTTGGCCCAGGTTGCAGCGCTTGCCGCTTTCGACGGCCGCGAGGAGATGGAAGCGGTCAAGCACGGCTACGAGGAGAACCGCCGCATCCTCATCGAGGGCCTGCCCAAGGCCGGCCTCGACAAGTTCTTGCCCGTTGACGGCGCCTTCTATCTCTATGCCGACATCTCGCGCTTCTCCGCCGACAGCCTCGACTTCGCCAGCCGCATGCTCGAGGAGGCCGGCGTTGCGGCGACGCCCGGCATCGACTTCGATCCGGTGAACGGCAAGCATTTCCTGCGCTTCTGCTATGCCGGCTCGTCGGCGGACATGCACGAGGCGGTCGCCCGCATCGGCAACTGGCTCAAGCCGGGCTGACGGCGGCGAGCCCGGGGCGGGTTATGGACGAGGGGATGCTCGTGCAAGAAAGCAGTTGGCTTGAGGTCTTCCGCGTCTGCCTCAGGCTGGGACTCACCTCGTTCGGCGGACCGATCGCCCATCTCGGCTATTACCACGCCGAATATGTGGAACGGCGGCGCTGGCTGGACGAACGCACATACGTCGACCTGGTGGCGCTCTGCCAGTTCCTCCCCGGTCCGGCGAGCACGCAAGTGACCATCGGCGTCGGCCTGTTGCGCGCTGGTTTGCCGGGGGCGCTCGCGGCCTGGACGGGCTTTACGCTGCCGTCGGCACTGCTGATGCTGGCCTTCGGCTACGGCGTCGATGCGCTCGGCGGCGCGCTCGGCTCGGGCTGGTTGCATGGTCTCAAAGTGGTGGCGGTCGCGGTGGTGGCGCAAGCTGTGCTCACCATGATGCGCACGCTCACACCCGACCGCGCGCGCGCGACGCTGGCGGTTGTTGCCGCGGCGATCGTGCTGGCGCTACCGAACGCCGCCGGACAGATCGGGGCAATCCTCGTCGGCGCCGTCGTCGGCCTTATGCTCGGCGGCGAGTCAGCGGGGCCGAACGACGCGGCACTGCCGCTGCGCGTGAGCCGCACAACTGGCGCGGTGCTGCTTGCCGCCTTTTTTATCTTGCTCGGCGGCCTGCCGCTCATCGCGGCGAGTTTGCCGAGTCAGGGGCTTAAATATTTCGACGCTTTCTACCGCGCCGGCTCGCTGGTGTTCGGCGGCGGTCACGTGGTGCTGCCGCTGCTGCAGGCGTCGGTGGTGCCGCCGGGCTGGGTCAGCAACGACGCGTTCCTCGCCGGCTACGGCGCCGCGCAAGCTCTGCCCGGGCCGCTGTTCACTTTCTCCGCTTATCTCGGGGCGGTGATGGGACCGCCTCCGAACGGCTGGAGCGGCGCACTTCTCTGCCTCGTCGCGACCTTTCTGCCGTCGTTTCTCCTGGTCATCGGCACGCTGCCGTTCTGGGACGGCCTGCGCCGGCGGCCTTGGGCGCAGGCGGCGTTGCGCGGGGTGAACGCCGCCGTGGTCGGCCTGCTGCTCGCCGCGCTTTACAATCCGGTATGGACCGCCGGCATTACCAATGCCTACGACTTCGCTCTCGCCATCGCCGCGTTTTTGCTGCTGTTCATGTGGCAGGTGCCGCCCTGGCTGGTGGTGGTGCTCTCCGCGCTCGGCGGTGCGGCGATTGCCTGGCTCTAGAAGGGCGGCCGGCGCTCTCTAGAACTCGACATCGAGCTCGACGACCTCGTCCGGCTCGGCCTTGGCGCCTTCGATCCACTCCTGCATTTCCGGCATTGCCATGATCGCCTTGCAGTAGCCGGCGCAGTCCGATTCGAGTTTCACGTCATAAGTGAGGAAGCGCGTGACCACCGGCGCGAACATGGCGTCCGCCATGCATGGGCGATTGCCGAACAGGAACATGCCGCCATGGGCGTCGAGGCATTCGCGCCAGATGAAGACGATGCGGTCGATGTCGGCCTGGGCGCCGCTCCAGACCTTGAAGCCGGGATGATGTGCCTTGAGGTTCATCGGCAGCGCCGAGCGCATGTTGGAAAAGCCGGAATGCATCTCGCCGGAAATCGAGCGGCAGTGAGCGCGCGCCGCGCGCGATCCCGGCAACAGACCGGCCTCGGGCAGGATTTCATCGAGATACTCGGCTATCGCGAGCGTGTCCCAGATCTTGATGCCTTCGTGTGTGAGGCAAGGCACCAGGAACGAGGGCGACAGCAGCAGCAGTTCCGCGCGCGTCGAAGGATCGTCGCTCGCCGCCATCACCTCTTCGAAGGGGAGGCCGGCCATCTTGCAGAGCAGCCAGCCGCGCAGCGACCAGGAGCCGTAATTCTTGCTGGCAATGGTGAGAGTGGTTTTGGTGCGGGCAGCCGTGGCCATGAGACGGAAAAGTCTCCCTTGGTCGTAGCCCGGCATCCATCAGCTTAGACGAAAGTCGTCGCCGTTCAACACCTGCGTGGCCGAACAAGCCGCCAAGGCGATTTGTCCCCAGACTGCCCAAAATTTCGTCTCGCAGTGCCTACGTCGAGTCCACTAGCCTGCCAGTGCCGCTGCCGGGGTTCGGGGTTTGGATGCTGTATCAGGCGTATCAGGCGCACGCCGACATCATGGGGCCGGTGCGGGCGTTCGCGCGTTCGGCCGCTGAAACCGTCGGCGTCTGCCTCAACGGGGCGCCGCGGCCATCGGCGCTGTCCAATCTCACCGCGGCCTATGAGTTGATCGCCCGCGCGGGCCTGACTCATGAGCGGCCGGCCTACGGCATCGGTAGCGTCACCGTCGGCAATCGCGAGGTGACGGTAACCGAGGAGGCCGCCGACCGCACGCCGTTCGGGACGCTCCTGCATTTCAAGAAGGATGTCGACACGGCGCAGCCGCGGGTGCTGCTGATTGCGCCATTATCCGGGCATTTCGCTACGCTGTTGCGCGCCACCGTGCGCACCATGCTGCCCGAGCACGACGTTTACATCACCGACTGGCACAACGCACGCGACGTGCCCGTTGCCGACGGCCGCTTCGGCTTCGACGAATATATCGGGCACATGATCCGTTTCCTGGAAAAGATCGGGCCCGGCGCGCACATGATCGCGGTGTGCCAGCCTTGCGTCGCCGCGCTGGTTGCCGCAACCGTGATGGCGCAGCGCGACAATTTGGCGGCACCGCGCTCGATGACCCTGATGGCGGGGCCGATCGACACGCGCGTCAATCCGACCAAGGTCAACGAGCTTGCCAAAGAAAAGCCGATCGAATGGTTCGAAAACAACCTGATCGCCTCGGTGCCGGCGCGCTATGGCGGCGGTGGGCGCAAGGTCTATCCCGGCTTCGTGCAGCTGGCCGCCTTCATGAGCATGAATCTCGAGCGGCACCTGAAGGCCCATCGCGAGCTTTACGAGAATTTGGCGAAGGGCGATGAGGCCAAGGCCGCGCAGACCAAGGCCTTCTATGACGAGTATTTTGCCGTGCTCGACCTGACCGCCGAATTCTACCTGGAGACGGTGAAGCTCGTGTTCCAGGATCATGCGCTGCCGCTCGGCCAACTTACTTTCGAGAACCAGAAGGTCGAACCGGCGGCGATCCGCCGCACCATGCTGTTCACCGTCGAGGGCGAGAAGGACGACATCTGCGCGGTCGGGCAGACGCTCGCCGCGCACGACCTCTGTTCATCCTTGCGGCCCTATCGTAAGCGCCACCACATGCAGGCCGGCGTCGGCCACTATGGCGTGTTCTCCGGCCGCACCTGGCAGCAGCAGATTTACCCGATGGTGAAAAACGTCATTTTGCAGAGCGATTAAGCTCATTGCCGCGCGCGTGCATCGCCGCGCGATAGGCAAAGACAATAGCCGGACCGAGCGTGGTGCCGGGTCCGGGATAGCTGCCGCCCATGACGGAAGCCATGTCGTTGCCGCAAGCATAGAGCCCACGGATCGGCGCGCCGTCGCCGTTGAGCACGCGGGCGTCGGCATCGGTCGCAAGGCCGGTCGATACCGCGATGTCGGCGGGCCACACCGCGAGCGCATAGAACGGCGGCGTCTCCAGCTTGCCGATGCACGGATTTGGCTTGTGCGCGGCATCGCCATTGAAGCGGTTGAGTTCGGTCTCGCCCTTGCCAAAATCAACGTCGATGCCGGTTTCGGCGAAGCGGTTGTGGCGCACGACCGTCTCGCTCAAGGCCAGCGAATCGATGCCGATCTTGCCGGCGAGTTCCTCAAGCGTTCTGCCACGAACGAGATAGCCGTTCTTCTCGAATTTCGTCAGATTGCGTTGGCCGGGGTAGATGACGCCGAGCCCGTATTTCTTAATGAATGCGGCGTCGCAGAGGAGCCGGGCCGGCATCGTCGGTGCAATCTTGTGGCTCTCGAACATCGCCAGCACAAAGTCATGATAGGAGCACGCCTCGTTGACGAAGCGGCGGCCGGCGGAATTGATCGCGATCAGTCCCGGTTTGGCGCGATCGAACATGAAGTGCGGATAAAGGCCCTTGCTGCCGTCGGGGCGCGTGGTGATCGAGGCCGGCGTCCACAGGCCGCTGGTGCCCCGCGTCGGCGCAAGCGAAGCGCCGGCCTTGCGCGCCGCCGCAACACCGTCGCCGACATTGCCTGGGTAGCTCATCGAATGCGCCGGCACCGGCTGGGGCATCAAGCTCTCGCGCAGCGCCTTGTTGTGGCCGTAGCCTCCGGTCGCCAACACCACGCCTTTGCGCGTCTTCACCGTCACATCTTTGCCGGCGACCTTGAACCTCGCGCCGGCGATGCCGTCCTTGCCGCCGACAAGCTCGACGATTGCGGCGTCGAACAGGATTGGCACCTTACGCTTGCGCAGGCTGTAAAAAAGGCGGCCGACAAGCGCGTTGCCCATAGTGATGCGGGTGCCTCGGCGGTAGTTGATGCGATCGGCGACATAGCGCGCGAACAATTTCGCCGCGTAGACGAAGTTGCCGAGCGAGCGGAAGCGGCCGATGAGCGGCGCCATGTCCGGCTTGCCCACCATCATGCCGCCAAGGATCATGAATTCCGGGATCGGCGGGCGCAGCCGGTCGAAGTCGCGGCCGAGCAGCCGCCCGTCGAACGGCTGGGGCACAATGGCGCGACCCGAGACGGCGGCACCCGGCATGTTGCTGCGGTAATCGGGGTGTATGCCGCAAGGAACGAACTGCACATCGGTATTGGCTTCGAGGTAATCGATCGCCATTGGCCCGGTCTCGAGAAAGGCGCGGCGTAGCGCGCGATTGGTGTTCTCGCCAATCAGCGCCGAGAGATATCTGTCCGCGGCCTCGGCGCTGTCGGAAAATCCCGCAGCAAGGCTTTGGCGGTTGCCGGGAATCCACACCGTTCCCGCCGAAGTCGCGCCGGTGCCGCCGACCTGGTCCGACTTCTCACACAACAACACGTCGAGGCCTTCGATTGCCGCGACCAGTGCCGCGGTCATGCCGGCGGGGCCGGCGCCGGCGATCAGAAGGTCGACCTCTCGTTTTTCCTTCATCGCGATCCCACGCTGCCCGGTAATGCCGCTGGTCATCGTAGCGCGAGCGGAACCAAATGTTCCAGCGCGCGTTTGCCATTCTAAGAGCAAGTGTTGCTGGTTCTGTGCGGCGGCGGAGTCGGGGATGCCGCATGGTTTGTTTTTTTCAATGCAATATGGATGGACCACCGACCGCGTGCAACGCGGCCGGCCGCCGGCATTTCAAGACCTCGCTGACCGATCGACAGCAGGACTCCCTCCGGGGCGACGTTGTCGCAACTCCTAGGGAGGACACAAATGTCCATGGAATTTACCGCGTTGCCAGTCGAGGAGACCGGTTGCCACCTGTCGTTCCCGGCCTGATCGGGCCCAAGCCGGGCGCCGGCCTCGGCGTCCGGCTGTTTCAAACGTACAGAATGTAAAACGCAGCCGCGGCGATGCCGAGGACGGCGAGAACAAGCAGCAACGTTGTCGGACGGCGCGCTGCGGCGCCGCCGAAGACAGCGGCGCCGCCGGCCTTGAACACGTCGTTCGAGGACGCCGCGATGAGGATCGCGGCGGCAAGGTCGGCGGTCGGCATTCCGGCGACGCCGCCTTGGGCGATGTTGAGCACGAACGGGTCGATGTCGGTCAGGCCGACGACAGCCGACAGCGCGAAGATGCCAGCTTCGCCGAACGTCGAGCGCGTCCAGGCGGTGACGACGGAGACCACCAAGATGAGCGCGGCGAACAGGAACGCGGTCGGGATCTGCAACGGGTTCTTCGCTTCGATGGCAAGCGGTGCCGGCGACGCGCGCGCGCGATGGCGCCGCCATTCATAAAGCGCGAGCAGTGCGGCGATCGCGCACAGTACGAGGAGGGCGGGGGCAAGCTCTAAAGCGAGCTGCTGGTCGAAAAAAGCGACAACGACGCCGATGCGCAGGTACATCACGGAGGTAGCGATGACGATGCCGGCGGAGATCTCCGCGGGCGCAGGTTTGGCGTCCCGCGCGCGCTTGGCGAGCACGATCGTGGTCGCGGTCGAGGAATAGGCGCCGCCGAGCACGGCCGGAAGCAGGGCGTAGCCGCGCATCGGCACATAGCCTTGCACCAGGTAGCTGACATAGGACAGCGTGCAGATGGCGACGACGGCAAGCCAGATGCCGTAGGGCGTGAGCGGGGTGAGCGTAGTGACGCGCACATGCGGCACCAGCGGCAGGATGATCCCCGTGAGAATGAGGAATTGCGCCGCGGTTGACAGCTCGCCCTGCGGCACAACGTGGATAAGGCGGTGCAGCCGCTCGCGCGCGCCGAGCAGCAGAACCGCGCCGACGGTGAGCGCGACCGCGACCCATGCGGGCTCGATCAGCGCGATCGGGCCGAGCACATAGGCGAGCAGGTTCGACGCTGGGATCATGAAGCTCGGCGCTTCGTGACCGTGCGGCGAGGCGTTACGGATGAAGCCGTAGAGCCAAGCGGCAAGCCCGAACAGGCCGGCGACGAAGGCGAGCGCGTGCGTCGGTTCGATGAGGTAGAGGGTTGCCCCGCACATCGCCAGCATCGGGAAGGTGCGCACGCCGCCCGGGCTCGAACGCTCCCCCTTTTTGTAGACCTCTTCGAAGGCGAGCCCCATGAACACGGCAAGGCCGACGACAAGCGCCAGCCGTCCGGCAAGCTCGAGCGGGGGGAGCGATGTCGTCGCGTTCATGCCGGCGGCCCTGCCGGGAAGGCGCTAGCCGAAGCCACGCTCCCGCTTCTCGGTCGCGTTTTGCAGCAAATCCCACGGCTGGGCGCTGGCGGTAAAAAGCTCCAGCCCCGGCTTGTACCGCGAGGGATCGTCGAGGCTCGCCGCGTGCACGCCGATGAGATCGGGGAACCGCTCGAGCTTGACGGTGACGGGAGAGCCGCACGTTGCGCAAAAACCGCGCTCAATTGCTTTGCCTGCCTCGCCGACGGTCTTGTAGGTGCGCGGCGCTCCCTTGATCTTGATCGCTGCCGCCGGCAGCGCCATGACCGCCGCATAGCCGCTGCCGGTCGAGCGTTGGCAGTCGCGGCAGTGGCAGTTCACCATCACCGCGGGATCGGTATCGCCTTCATAGCGGATCGCGCCGCAGGCGCAGCCTCCGGATATCTTCATGATGTCGCTCCTCCCGGTCCGGCATCTTTAACTTGCGCCGGCAATCCCCATCTAAAGAAACCTAGCACCAACTCCGGGTCTTTCCATGCTCGACTTTACCTCGTCCTCCGTTGTCGAGGCTTTCGGGGCCGCGGCGGCGCCTGCGCCGTCCGACACCGATGTTCTCGACGCCTATTCCAACGCCGTGATCTCCGTTGCCGATACCGTCGGCCCGGCGGTGCTGCGCGTGGAGACCGTCGGCGCCAATGGCCGCCCTGCCGGCGTTGGCTCCGGCGTCGCCATCGCGCCGGACGGTCTCGTGCTCACCAACTGTCACGTGGTCGAGAACGCGAAAGAGGTGCGGCTGATGGATGCCGAGGGCCGCGTCATGGAGGCGCGCAAGCTCGGCGTCGATTCGGACACCGACCTCGCGCTGTTGCGCGCGAGCTCGGCGCGCGACCTTGCCTTCGCACCGCTCGGCGATTCCAAGCGCCTCAGGCGCGGGCAGCTTGTGGTCGCCATCGGCAATCCGCTGGGTTTTGAATCGACGGTGACCGCGGGCGTCATTTCCGCGCTCGGCCGCAGCTTGCGCGCGCGCACGGGGCGGCTGATCGAAGACGTGATCCAGACCGATGCTGCGCTCAATCCCGGCAACTCCGGCGGCCCGCTCGTCTCATCGCATGAGCAGGTGATCGGCATCAACACCGCGGTCATCATGGGCGCGCAAGGCATCTGCTTTGCAGTTGCCTCGAACACGGCGCAGTTTGTGCTCAGCGAATTGATCCAACACGGCCGCGTGCGCCGCGCCTTCATCGGCGTCGCCGCAGAAACACGGCCGGTGCCGCGCCGGTACGCGCGGGCGGCCGGCATCGACAACGTTTCGGGCGCGACCGTCACCGGACTCGATCAGAACGGGCCGGCGGCGCATGCGGGCCTCATGACGCTCGACACCATCGTGGGCGCCGACGGTGAGGCGGTGACCGGCGTCGACGACCTGATCCGCCTGCTCAACGGCGAGCGCATTGGCAAGACGATCGCCATCGATGTGCTGCGCCGTGGTATATTGCGGACCTTCGACGTCCGGCCGCTGGAGCGGCCGGCCGTCAAGCCGTCTTGAGCCAGCAAGGAGGCCGCGATGCGGAAAACGATCTTCGCAGCCACGGCAAGTCTCGCGCTGATCGCCTTTTCAAGCGCATCTGCCTACGCCTTCGATGTCAGCTTTTCCTGGACCGGTATTCCGGCGTGTCAGAAAATCTCGCCGGCCTTCTCGGTGGACGGCGCGCCCCCGGGCACCAAGCGCCTGCGATTCATCATGACCGATCTCGACGTGCCGAACTTCCACCATGGCGGCTCGACGGTCATTTATGACGGCGAAGACATCCCCAAGGGCGCGATCGATTATATCGGGCCATGCCCGCCGGCCGGCGAGCACCATCGTTACCTCTGGGGGATCGAAGCGCTCGACGCCACTGGCGCGGTGCTGGCGCGCACGACGGCGACACAGACCTTTCCGCCGTAATTATTGCTTCGGCGCGGGCGCCGCCATCGAGCCGGCCGGCGGCGTTGCCGGCTTCATCGCCGTGGGCTTCGGGGCCGGTCCGCGTGGATCGTTGCGGTTGGCCATGCAACGGGCAATGAAGCTCTTGCGCTTGGCGCCCGTGAGCTTCTGGTCGTTGGCGCCGAAAGTGCAGGTCTCCAGCTTTTGCTTATAGGTAAGCGCCGAGGCCGGGCTCGCGAGCAGGAATGGCACGAGCACGGCAACGGCAGCGCTTCGCAAGAATGTCATAGTGTGCTGACCGCGCGCGCGGTCCCCCTGGTTGCGTTAGCTTTTGTCGCCGAGCAGGCGACGGCCCCACCAGCCGCGCTTGGGCGCTGCGCTGTCTTCGCCGCTGCCGCTCGAGGAGATGACTGGCGCTGCTTGCGGCGCCGTCGCGGTCGACGGTGCGCCGAACGACTCGCGAATGGTCGAGCGGGCTCCTGCTCGAAGGCAGGCATCTGTTCGTAGGTCGGCCGCTCTTGGGCGCCCGGCGCCGGCGGCCGGTCGAGATCCTGGACAGCATGTTCGAGGCCCGGCTCCGGCTTCATCGGCTCGTTGACGCCGTTTTCCCCGGCGGCATAGGAGGGGTCGCCATTGTGGCCACGCCGGTTGCGCCGCCCGCCGCGTCGCCCGCGGCGGCGCCGACGGCCGCCTTCGCCGCCCGCTTGCCCGCCGCCCTGGCCTTCGGCGGCCAAGCCTTCCTCTTCGCCGCCGTCATGGTCCTCATGTGCGACCGCGTGCTCGGGCGCCGTGTCCTGCGTGAATTGCGGCGCCTCGTGCGGCTCGCCGCGCCTCCCGCGTCCGCGTCCGCCGCGGCGGCGGCGGCGGCGATGACCTCCGTCGTGTTCGCTCGTTTCGTGACGCTGGCCGTTGCCCGGCATCGGCTCGGTCATCGCTTCGCTGGTTTCAAGACCGAAGGCTTCCGTTTCTTCCGCGGCGGTCTCCTCGCCAGCCAACTGCTCGGTTTCCTCGATCGGCGCCGCCAACTCGGGCTGCGCGGCGGCGATTGCTCTTGCGCCGTCGGCGGTGTGCACCTGCTCGCCGCGGTCGATGAGGAAGGCCTGCGGCGCGGCAACGGTCGAATCGGCGGAAATCGTGATGGTGATGCGGAAGCGCTCCTCGAGCGCGCGTAAGTGCGCGCGCTTGTGGTTGAGCACATAGAGCGCGACCTCGGCACGGGTGCGCACATTGAGGTTATGCGTCGCGCCCTTGATCAGCATCTCCTCGATCGCGCGCAGCAACTGCAGCGACACCGAAGAAACCGAGCGCACGTGGCCGGAGCCGCCGCAGATCGGGCATTTCTCGGTCGAGGACTCCAGCACCGACGAGCGAATGCGCTGGCGCGACATTTCCATCAGGCCGAAATGCGAGATGCGGCCGACCTGGATGCGCGCGCGGTCGTGCCTGAGCGCCTCTTTGAGCCGCCGCTCGACGGTGCGGTTGTTGCGGCCCTCGTCCATGTCGATGAAGTCGATGACGATCAGGCCGGCAAGGTCGCGCAGGCGCAGTTGGCGCGCGACTTCCTCCGCCGCCTCGAGGTTGGTCTTCAGCGCCGTGTCCTCGATGTGATGCTCGCGCGTGGCGCGACCGGAATTGACGTCGATCGCCACCAGGGCTTCCGCCTGGTTGATGACGATGTAGCCGCCGGAGCGCAGTTGCACCACCGGCGAGAACATGGCGTCGAGCTGGCTCTCGACGCCGTAGCGGGTGAAGATCGGCTGCGTCTCGCGGTAAAGTTTCACGTCCTTGCTGTGCCCGGGCATCAGCATGCCCATGAACTCTTTGGCGTCGCGATAGGCCTCTTCGCCCGAGACGACCACCTCGTCGATGTCGTTATTGTAGAGATCGCGCAAAGATCGCCGCGCCAGCGAGCCTTCCTCGTAGACGAGCTTGGGCGCGGTCGACTTCAACGTCAGGTCGCGCACCTGCTCCCACAGACGCATCAGGTATTCGAAGTCGCGCTTGACCTCGAGCTTGCTGCGCGAGGCGCCGGCGGTGCGCAGGATCACGCCCATGCCCGGCGGCACTTCGAGCTCCTGTGCGATCTCTTTGAGGCGACCGCGATCTTCGGCGCTGGTGATCTTGCGGCTGATGCCGCCGCCGCGCGCGGTGTTCGGCATCAGCACCGAATAGCGGCCGGCAAGCGACAGGTAGGTGGTGAGCGCCGCGCCCTTGGAGCCGCGCTCTTCTTTCACCACCTGCACCAGCATCACTTGGCGGCGCTTGATGACTTCCTGGATCTTGTACTGGCGGCGGAAGCGCGGCGTGCGCTCCTGCGCCTCCTCCATCGCGTCGGCGCCGCCGACCGACTCGACGGCCTCGTCTTCGGCCGCGTCTTCGCCGTTGCCGTTTTCCGCCGGCGCGGTCAGCGCCTCATCGGCGTTGGCAAACGCGGCTTGCTCGGTCGGCTCGCTGGCGTCGTCGACGGGAATGGGTTCGCCGGCTTCGGTCTCGGCGTTTGCGCCGGCCTCGGCTTCGACCGGCTCGGGCTGTTCGTCGTCGCGGTCGGCGGCAGCATCCGACGGTCGTTCGACGTCGCCCATCGGGCTCTCGTAGGCTTCGCGCGCTTCGTCTGCGGCATCGGCGTCGCCGGGTTCCGACGCCGGCAGGGCTGTCGAAAGCGGCTGTTCCGGCGCGAGCCCGCCCAGCGCGGTCTCGCCGGGCGAGGCTTCGGCGGCTTCAGGCGGGGCCTCTTCGCCGGCAACCGCCTCGCTACGCCGCACGTCGCGATGGCGTTCGGCACCGCGGCGGCGGTGACGACGGCCGCGCCGGCCGGCGCGGTTTTCGGCGTCCGCGTCGGCGGCTTTCTGCGCGCGCTCCTCTTCCGCAAGTAAGGCCTGCCGGTCGGCGACGGGGATCTGATAGTAGTCGGGATGGATTTCCGAAAACGCCAGGAAGCCGTGGCGGTTGCCACCGTAATCGACGAAGGCCGCCTGCAAGGACGGCTCAACGCGCGTAACTTTGGCGAGGTAGATGTTACCGCGAAGCTGCTTGCGGTTGGCGCTTTCGAAGTCGAATTCTTCGACACGGTTGCCGCGCAGCACCACGACCCGGGTTTCCTCCGGGTGGGCTGCGTCGATCAGCATTTTGTTGGCCATTTTTAAATCTCACTGGGGCAGGCGCAACGGCGCGCTCGCGCATCGGCGCCAGGCGGCGGCGACCTGCCGGATTGTGGTTGAATGGAAGGGGCGCGCATTCACGCGTTGGCAAGGCGGGATCCGAATTCGCTGCCGCCGCGATTGCCTCACGACAGCCTTGGATCTTGATATGCCGTTGCTGCATTTGCAGCATGAATTTGCGACCCGTGGCGCTACGGCCGCGCGCAAGTTGAAAGCGCTGCCGAGGTTTCTCGTCGCTTACGGTCGAATAACGAGCGGCGTCTAAAGCCGCGCGCTGATCCGGATGTCCTCCACAAGGGCGTCGGCTCATTTCGCCGTCCGGTCGCCAACCTCCTCGAGGGGGCGATCCTGGACCGGCGGGCCTGCGGCCCGAACGCGGCACAACCGGAACTAAACCGTCAGCGTCTTCTACATACGAGGGGATTCCGGCGATGGCAAGGGAAGCCTTGCCAATCGGCCACACTTGCTTTGCAAACGGCTGATTTCGTCAAGTTCCGTTAACTTAAGACGCCGCTAATGGAGTAAATTGCCCGAAAAGGGACTGGATTCGTGACAGCGCGCGCTCTCGCCATCGCCGGACTGGTGACGGCGGCCATGCTCGGCCGCGCGACCTTTGCTGCCGAGCGCGCCCCGGACACGGCCAAGACCGCGGCGTTTCCGCTGGCCAGCGCCGTGCGCCTCGGTGGCGACGAGAAAGAAACACGTATGGTGGTCGACTTCGACCGCAAGGTCGATGCCGCCGCCTTCACCCTTGCCGATCCTTACCGCGTGGTGATCGACCTGCCGCAGGTCACCTTCAGGCTGCCGCCGAAGTTGGGCGAGGAGGGGCGCGGCCTCATCAAGGCCTTCCGTTACGGGCTTATCATGCAGGGCGGCTCGCGCATCGTGCTCGACACCAAGGGGCCGGTACGGGTCGACAAGGCCTTCTCGTTGCCGCCCGCCGACGGTCAGCCGGCGCGATTCGTCATCGACTTGTCCGCTACCGACCGCGACAGTTTCCTGCGCAATATATCGCTGGAGAACCGCAGCCTGCGCGCGCCCACGCTCAAGAATGCCGAGGCCGTGCCGCAGGAAAGCAGCGATCCGCGTCCGCTCATCGTGATCGATCCCGGCCACGGCGGCATCGACAGCGGCACCAAGTCCTATGACGGCAAAGTGGAAGAAAAAGACGTCGTGCTCGCCTTCGGCCTGACGCTGCGCGAGAAGCTGGAAAAGACCGGCAAATACCGCGTGGCAATGACGCGCAGCGACGACACCTTTGTGCCGCTGGAGGAGCGGGTGCGCTTTGCCCGCGCGCGCAAGGCGGCGCTATTCATCTCCATTCACGCGGATTCGGTGCCACGCAGCGAGGGACTGGCAAGCGGCGCCTCGGTCTATACGCTCTCCGACAAGGCCTCCGATGCGGAAGCGGCGACCCTCGCCGAGCAGGAGAACAAGTCCGACGTGATCGCCGGCGTTGACCTCTCCGCCGAGCCGGACGACGTCGCCAACATCCTCATCGATCTCGCCCAGCGCGAAACCAAGGTCTTCTCGGTGCAATTTGCCCGCACCCTGGTCGGCGAACTCAAGCCGACCACCAAGCTCCACGTGCATCCCTTGAAATCGGCGGGCTTCATCGTGCTCAAGGCGCCGGACGTGCCCTCGGTGCTGGTCGAGCTCGGCTACATGTCGACCAAGGACGACCTGGGCCACCTGACGACGCCGGCGTGGCGCAGCCATACGGCGGATTCGCTGGTGCAGGCGGTCGACACCTTCTTTGCCCCGCGCCTTGCCGGCGCGGCTCGTGCGCGGGGCCCGGAGTGATGGGCTATTGGCCTCAGTTTCAACATAAAACCGGTCGATTGCTGGCTTTAACCCCGCGGTCGGCGGCGAAAAACGCGGGCGGCGCGGCGGTGGCCGGGCGGTGAAAAAGCTGCCACTTTTATGCGCTAGGCTGCCGGCAATGGGCTGCTGCGGGAGCAGCCGCGGGATGCTTCGCGCATGCGATTGATTTTGCGGTTCTTTGGCTTGCTGTTTGCGGCAGGCACCATCCTGTTCGTGGTCGGCGTCGCAGCCGCCGCCGGCCTGCTCTGGCATTTTTCCAAGGACCTGCCGGACTACTCGCAATTGCAGGACTACGAGCCGCCGGTCATGACCCGTGTTCATGCGTCCGACGGTTCGCTGCTCGCCGATTACGCCAAGGAGCGGCGCCTCTACATCCCGATCCAGGCGGTGCCCAAGCTCGTCATCAACGCCTTCCTCGCCGCCGAGGACAAAAACTTCTACGAGCATGGCGGGCTGGATTTCACCGGCATTGCGCGCGCCGCCTTCAACTACATCGAGAATTACGGCTCAAACCGCCATCCGCAAGGCGCTTCAACAATCACGCAACAAGTCGCCAAGAACTTCTTGTTGTCGAACGAGGTTTCCTTCGCGCGCAAGATCAAGGAAGCGCTCCTGGCGCTGAAGATCGAGCGCACCTACAGTAAGGACAAGATCCTCGAGCTTTACTTGAACGAGATCTATCTCGGGCTCGGCGCCTATGGCATCGCTTCGGCTTCGCTCACCTACTTCAACAAGTCCGTCAATGAACTGACCATCGCCGACGCCGCCTATCTCGCGGCGCTGCCCAAGGCGCCGAACAACTACCATCCCTTCCGCGCCCGCGAGCGCGCCATCGAGCGGCGCAACTGGGTGATCGACCAGATGGCGGCCGACGGCTTCATCAAGCAAGCCGACGCCGACAAGGCCAAGCGGCAGCCGCTCGCGGTTACCAGCAAGCCGATGGGCGAGCATACCTTCCAGGCCGAATATTTCACCGAGGAGGTGCGCCGCGAGATCGCCGAACGCTATGGCGAAAAGAAGCTTTATGAGGGCGGGCTGTCGGTGCGTACCACGCTCGACACCAAGCTGCAGGTCCTGGCGCGCAAGACGCTCACCGCCGGACTCGTGCGCTTCGACGAAGTGCATGGCGGCTGGCGCGGCCCGGTCGCCAAGATCGACATTTCCGGCGATTGGGGCGCCAAGCTCGCCGACGTCAAATCGCTCAACGACATCGATCCGTGGCGTCTTGCCGTAGTGCTGCAGACCGATGAGAAATCGGCGCGCATCGGCCTGCAGCCGCAGCGCGGGCCGGGCGGCTCTCTGACCAAGGAGCGCAGCGTCGGCATCGTGCCCATCGACGGAGTCAAATGGGTGCGGGAGAAAGGCCGCGCCGTAACGCGGGTGAGCCAGGTGCTCAGTCCGGGTGACGTCGTTTATGTCGAGCCGGGTAAGCTCGAGGGCCAATTCGACCTGCGCCAGATCCCGGAAGTGTCGGGCGCCATGGTGGTCGAGGACCCGTGGACCGGCCGCGTGCTCGCCATGGTCGGCGGCTTCTCCTATGACCAGAGCCAGTTCAACCGCGCGACGCAAGCGCTGCGCCAGCCGGGCTCGGCGTTCAAGCCTATCGTCTACGCCGCCGCCCTCGACAATGGCTATACGCCCTCGAGCTTGATCCTCGACGCGCCGATCGAGATCGACCAGGGGCCCGGCCTCGGTGTGTGGAAGCCGGAAAACTACGAACGCGACTTTTTCGGTCCCTCGACCCTGCGTTTCGGCGTCGAGCACTCGCGTAACGTGATGACGGTGCGCCTCGCGCAGGACATCGGCATGCCGCTGATCGCCGACTACGCCAAGCGCTTCGGCGTCTATGACGACCTGCCGCCGTATCTGTCCTTTGCGCTCGGCGCCGGCGAGACCACCTTGCTGCGCATGGTCACGGCCTACGGCATGATCGACAATGGCGGGCGCCGGGTGAAGCCGACGCTCATCGACCGCATCCAGGACCGCTACGGCCACACCGTTTACCGCCACGATGAGCGCGAATGCATCGGCTGCGACGCGCAAAAGTGGAGCGACCAGCCCGAGCCGTCGCTGATCGACCGCAGCCAGCGCGTGCTCGACCCGATGACCGCCTATCAAATCACGTCGATCATGGAAGGCGTCGTGCAGCGCGGCACCGCGGCCGGCGCCGGCTTCCAGAAGGAGGTCGGCAAACCGGTCGCCGGCAAGACCGGCACCACCAGCGACTACAAGGATGCCTGGTTCATCGGTTTCACGCCCGATATCGTCGTCGGCGTCTATGTCGGCTATGACAAGCCGCGCTCGCTCGGCCGCGGCGAGACTGGCGGCGCGGTCGCCGCGCCGATCGTCAAGGACTTCATGAAGGTGGCGCTCGCCGGCAAGCCGGCGATGCCGTTCCGCGTGCCGCCCGGGATCAAGCTCATCCGCGTCGATCTCAAAACCGGCGTGCGCGCGGGGCCGGACACGCAGCGCGCGATCCTCGAAGCCTTCAAGCCTGGCACGGCGCCGCCCGACAACAATTCGATCGTCGGCTATGGCGCCCCCGAAACCGGACAAAGCTGGAGCGCGGGTGCGCCGCCCGGCGCCGAGCGCGCGATCCGATCCGGCACCGGCGGGCTCTACTGAGCGGTTGCGCCGGCGCGTTTGCACCGTTAAATCCCGTAGGGTGGACGGAAAACGCCGGCACGGGCAGCATTGGAATTCGTCATGCGTGCGGAAACGCAAAAACTCGTCGAAGCGATCAAGCAGTCGATGTCGCTGCTGAGGAGGCATCTTTGACGTCGACGCCGCGCAGCGCCGCCTCGCCGAGCTGAACAAGGACGCCGAAGACCCCGCACTGTGGAACGATCAGGCACGCGCCCAGCGTGTCATGCGCGAGCGCGACGCGCTCGAGGACCGGCTCGGCGCGCTCGCCCGCATGAACCGCGAACTCGACGATCAACTGACCATGATCGAGCTTGGCGAGTCCGAAAAGGACGACAAGGCGGTCGCCGAGGCGGAAGCGGCGCTGAAGAAGCTGAAAATCGAGGTGGCGCGGCGCGAGCTCGAGGCGCTGCTCTCCGGCGAAGCCGACGCCAACGACACCTATCTCGAAGTCCATGCCGGCGCCGGCGGTACCGAGAGCCAGGACTGGGCCGGAATGCTGGTGCGCATGTATGTGCGCTGGGCCGAGGCGCACGGCTACAAGGTCGATTGGCTGGAAGAGACCGAAGGCGAGGGCGCCGGCATCAAGTCGGCGACCTTGATGGTCAAGGGTCACAATGCCTATGGCTGGCTGAAAAGCGAAGGCGGCGTGCACCGCCTGGTGCGCATCTCGCCGTTCGACGCCAATGCGCGGCGGCACACGTCGTTTGCCAGCGTCTCGATCTATCCGGTGATCGACGACCGCATTAAGATCGAGATCAACGAGAAGGACGTGCGCACCGACGTGATGCGATCGGGCGGTGCCGGCGGCCAGCACGTCAACAAGACCGAATCTGCGGTGCGTCTCACGCACATCCCGACCAACATCGTGGTCAAGGTGCAGCAGGATCGCTCGCAGCATCGCAACCGGGCGATTGCCTGGGACATGCTGCGCGCGCGGCTGTTCGAAATGGAGATGAAGAAGCGCGAGGAGAAGGCCGCCGCCGAAGCCGCCGCCAAGACCGACATCGGCTGGGGCCACCAGATTCGCAGTTACGTCTTGCAGCCCTATCAGATGGTGAAGGACTTGCGCACCGGCGTCTCCACCTCGAACACCGGCGCTGTGCTCGACGGCGATCTCGACGAGTTCATGCAGGCCGCACTGGCGCAGAAGGCCTTCGGCGGCGGGCCGGAGCAGGTCGAGGACGTCGAGTAGGCGCGCTTTAGCGAACGGCCGCTACGCACGGACGTCGCGGCCTCTTGACTTGGCGCGATGCGGCGTCTCGAGCGCGACATATACGGTGCCCAGAACGACGCTGTAAGTCAGCAACATCGCGAGCGACAATAAAGCCGGCCCAATGCCTGCGCCAACGTCAAAGGCAAACGGGCCGAGGCCGATCAACGGAAAGAATACGAGGCCGGTCAGCATCCATCCGATCAGGCCGAACGTCACGCCTTTCGCGGCGCCGGATGTCCCGGGCAGCAAATGATGGAAGCGGCCGAATAGAAATCCGAGAATGGTCATGCCGTTCAAAAATGTCAGCGCCCACGGAACGATCGCCGGAACGTTGGTACCGATCCAGTCGCCGATGGCGACCTGGAAGCTATGGTAGGGCTGAAAGGACGGCAGCAGGCCGGTCTGCGCCTTGAAGTACATGAACAGCGCATGCACGGTGGTGCCGGCAAACCCGGCGACAACGGATTTCCAGACCCACGCTCTCATGGCGACCCGGCAAAAGAAGGAACGTCAATCTTTAGCGGTACCGGCCTGTCCCTTCATTGATCTGGATCATAGGCGCGGTCCCGCCGAAGCGGCGGCCACACGGCTAGAGTACGCCCGCGAGCTTCTTGCCGGCGCGCAAGAATTTCTGCGGATCGACCGCCTCGCCGTTGATGCGGGTCTCGTAATGCAGGTGCGGGCCGGTTGAACGGCCGGTCGAGCCGATGAGACCGACGGTCGCGCCGATGCGCACGAGCTGCCCGGGTCTGACCAGGATTTTCGATAGGTGCCCGTAACGGGTGGCAAGCCCGTTACCGTGGTCGATCTCCACCATATTGCCGTAGCCGCCGTCCCAGCCGGCGATGGTCACCTTGCCGGTCGCGGTGGCACGCACCGGCTCGCCGATCTCGCCGCGCAGATCGACGCCGGTGTGCATCGCCGGGCGGCCGAGGAACGGGTCGAGGCGCACGCCAAAGGGCGAGCTCATGTCGATGTCACCGGGCACCGGCTTGCGCACCGGCACCCTCGCCAGCGTCTGCGTCACCTCCGCAAGCTGTGCACGCGCGACATTGACGCGGTAGAGCTGATGGTCGAAGGCGCTGGCATTTGCCTTCGGCGGCCTGATCGGCACCAGCGGACCGCCCATCGCCGCGGTCACGCGCCTGTGGATGCCGAGCTCGTCGAGCACGCTGCGCGCGCGTTCGGCCTTGCCGTCGAGATGCTGCTCGAGGCCGGCAAGGGTCGCGTCCTGCCGCCGCTCCACCTTGTCGAGCGAGGACGAAACGCGCGCCAGCATGCCGTTGAGCCCGGCGTCCTCGAGCCGCGCCTCATGTCCGGGCGTCGTCGAAAAAAATAATGACTCATTGAACGGCCGTGAATGCTCCGACTGCGCCTTCAGCGACGGGCGGATCGAGCCTGTGATCAGCCCGTCGTTGGAGAGCAGTGCCGAATGTTGCTCGAGCACCGCCTGACGCTGCAAGAGCTCCTTGAGTTTCTGCTCGAATTGTTCCTGGTCGAGCAGCTGCCGGCTGGTGATACGGTCGATCTGCGCGCGCAATTCGGCGATGCGGTCTTCGTAGGCGAACTGCATTTGCGCCTGGCGGCCAACCAGCCTCGTGAGCACGTCGTCGTGAAAGGCAAAATAGGTGCCGGTGGCGATCGACCACACGCCCATGATCACCAGCGTGCCGACGACGATCCAGAACAGCACCGGCCCGACGCGCACCTGGCGGCCGCCGTGCACCAAAGTGTAGGCGTTGGAGGTATGCGCGAGATGGCGGGAGACCGCAGCGGCCGATTGCGCGCGCGGTGCGGCCTGACGGATGGATTGATCGGGGCGCCCGGCGTACGAAGAGGACGAATGCGACATCGACGATTCCCACGCCGGCTCGCCGGGGCGAGGCCGGTACCAGCGCGGATATCAGTCGGTTATGGTTAAGATTCCGGTAATTCGCGAATTTCCTGCGCGATTACAGGGCCTTTGCCGCGGCGAGCACCTCTTCGGCGTGTCCGTCGACGGTGACCTTCGGCCAGACTTGGGCGATGCGGCCTTTTGCGTCGATGAGAAATGTCTTGCGGATGACTCCCATGAATTTTCGCCCGTACATCGATTTTTCGCCCCAAGCCCCATAGGCTGCGAGCATCTGCTTTGTCTCGTCGGAAGCCAGCGCAATCGTCAGCTTGTGCTTGAGCTTGAATTTGTTCTGCGCGGGGACCGGGTCGGCGGAGACGCCGAGGATGTCGGTTTTGGCCCTGGCGAAGGCGGCGCGAAGTTTGGAGAAGGCGATCGCTTCCCTGGTGCAGCCGGGCGTATCCGCTTTGGGATAGAAATAGAGGACGAGGTTGCGGCCCTTGAAGTCCGTCAGCGATACGCTCTCGCCGCCGTCGCGTATCAATGCGAAGTCGGGCGCCTTGGCCCCGACGCTAAGTCCTTGTGCCACAATGCCTTCCTTTCGTCGCTTTCAACGTGTCCTCTGTCGATTGCCATGTGCGCTGGACGGGCGCAATCGGCAGCATGACGAATGTCCCAAGGTCGTCCGGCCGCTATTCTGCCGGCCGGCGGCCGAATCATTGCTGATGGCGGCAGCGGACGGCCAATAGGGTATGACGGGCAAAGACGGCAAGCACGGCCATACGGAGCATCACGCAACGGCCACGGGCCATGCGGCGCATCATTCGCATCAGGCGCATCATCATCCGCGTCACCCCAAGCGTCACGAGGCGATCGCCTTACTCGGGCCCGGGCGGCGGCGCTGGGGGCGGATTCAGCGCGGACTCGTGCGCTTCGCGCGCCGCCCGCTGGTGCGGCAGATTTTCTGGGGCACCACGCTCGGTCTCGCCCTCATCGTCACCGCGACCGTCGCGCTATGGTGGCGGCTCTCGAGCGGCCCGATCGAAGTTCCATTCGCCACGTCGTGGCTCAAAGCGGCGATCGAAGACAACTTCGGCGGCACCCGCACCGTATCGGTCGGCGGCACGCAAATCGAACGCGATGAAAACGGCCACACCTCGCTGCGCCTGACCGGCATCGTCGTGCGCGACGCCGACGGCACGGTGGTGGCAAGCGCGCCGAAGGCGGAGGTCGGCATCGCCGGCATGAGCCTGTTCTCCGGCAAGATCCGCGCACAGAGCCTCAACCTGGTCGGCGCCGAGATGGCGGTGCGCATTGAACGCAACGGTGCGGTCACCGTGTTCGCCGGCGCCGACAAGCGGCCGCTGGCCACCGCTTCTGCGCCGCCCGCGGGCGCGGTCAAGGGATCGAACACGCCGGCGCCGCTGCGCGCAGGCGCCGAGGACTTTGCCGGCGCGCTGGCCTGGATCGACGGGCTCAGCAGCAGTGGCCTCGATGGCTACGATTTGCACGAGCTCGGCCTCAAGGACGGCAACCTGACCGTCGATGATCGACGCACCGGCAAGCACTGGAGCTTCACGCATATCAACGTCAGCCTGCAGCGGCCGCGGCAGGGCGGGGTCGCCTTCCGCGTGAGCTCGGACGACCCGGAAAGACCATGGGTTCTGAGTGCGGCCATGCGGCCGCTCGCCGACGGCATGCGGGCCATCGGGCTGGAGGCGCGCAAGGTGTCGACGCGCGATCTTGCGCTCGCCCTGCGCCTCGATCAGGGCGACTTCGACAGCGACTTGCCGCTGTCGGCGAGCGTGCGCGCGGAGATCACGCCCGATGGCACGCCGCGGGCGGTGCAGGGGCAGCTTTTGATCGAGCGCGGCAGCATCTTCGACCGCAACAAGCCCGATATGAAGATCGACATAGACCAGGCCGAATTTCGTTTCAATTGGGACGCGGAGCGGCGCGAGCTCGTCGTGCCGTTCCAGGTGCAGGCAGACGGCAACCAGTTCACGATGCGCGCGACAGTGCAGAGCCCGCAGGAGCAAAGCGGAGTGTGGCTGGTCGATATCGGGCGCGGCGAGTCGGTTATCGACCCGATCATTCTCGCCGGCGCCGGCGACGAGGAGGCTTTCGCGCTCAATCGCATCGTCGCGCGCTTGCGCGTCGATACCGCGCGCAAGCGCATTGATCTCCAGCAGGGCGATTTCGGCCGGGTCGACACGCGGCCGACGCACAATGTCGGCATCGCGGTCACCGGCAGCCTCGATTATTCCGGCGAGCCGCATCTCGCCTTCGGCGTTGCCGGCACGCGCATGCCTTTTTCGGTTTTAACGCGCATCTGGCCGGTATTTGCCGCCTTCGATGTGCGCCAATGGGTTGAACAGCACATGTCGGACGGCATCGTCGAACACGTCGTCGTGGCCGGCAACGCGCCGCTCGAGGACTTCAAGGCGGAGGGGCCGCCAATGCCGGAGGACGGCCTCTCGGTCGAGGTGGAGACAAGCGGCACAACGCTGCATCCGGTTGCCTCGTTGCCGCCGATCCACGACGCCGATCTTGCCGTCCGCATCACCGGCCGCAACGCCAATGTCAGCCTCGGCCGCGGCACCGCGGTGCTCTCGGCCGGACGCAAGCTCAGCGTCACCAACGGCATTTTTGCCGTCGCCGACACGCATTTGAAGCTGGCGCCGGCGCAGACGACCTTCCGCATCGACGGCACCGTCCCGGCGGGGGCCGAACTTCTTGCGAGCGATGCCTTGCGCGACAATGCCGGGCTTGCACTCGATCCGGCCAGCAGCCGCGGCACCGTGACCGCGCAGGTCAACGTCGATCTCGTGGTCGGCAAGAACGTGCCGAAAAATTCCGCCGCTTATACGATCAGCGCCGACCTCACGAATTTTTCCGCCGATAAATTGCTGATCGGGCAGAAGGTCGAATCCGCGTTGCTGCACGTCAACGCAACTCGAAACGGCTACGAAGCCAAGGGCGACGTCAAGATAAACGGCATGTCGGCCAATCTCGACTTCCGCAAGAACGCCGCCGACCCGGATGGTGCGCTGCGCCTGCAGGCGAATATCGACGAGGCAGCGCGTGCGCGGCTCGGCCTCGACCTCGGCGCGACGGTTGCCGGAACTATTCCGGTCGTCATGACTGGGCGCGCGGGTGGCGATAATGACAACCGGTTCAACATCGACGCCGATCTGACGCCGGTCAAGATCGACAATCTGCTGCCTGGCTGGGTGAAGCCACCCGGTAAGCCCGCGCGCGCCACCTATACGCTGATCAAAGGCGCCAAGACCGCGCGCCTCGACGACCTCGCCATCGTCGGCTCCGGCGCCAATGTGAAAGGCTCGGTCGAATTTGATGAGACCAGCAAGGACATCACCGCGGCCAATTTTCCGACCTTCGGCTTCGCCGAAGGCGACAAGGCGACGCTGAAAGCCGACCGCGGCAGCGACGGCGTGCTGCGGGTGGTGATGCACGGCGACATTTTTGACGGTGGCAATTTCGTCAAATCGATGCTGGCGGGCGGGGAGACTGAAAAGCCTAAACACAAGTCGAGCGATCTCGATCTCGACATCAAGCTTGGCACGGTGATCGGGCGCAACGGCGAGACTTTGCGCGGACTCGACCTCAAGCTGTCACGGCGCAACGGGCGCATCCGCACCTTCCTCATGAGCGGCAAGATCGGCGCCGATAGCGCACTCAACGGCGACCTGCGGCTGCGCTCCCGCGACGGGCACCAGGTGATCTTCTTCGAAACCACCGACGCCGGAGCCCTGTTCCGCTTCACCGACATGTATCCGCGCATGCAAGGAGGACAGATGTGGCTGGCGATGGATCCGCCGTCATCGTCCAATCCGGCGCCGCAGCAGGGCAGCTTGTTCATCCGCAATTTCACGGTGCGCGGCGAGCCCGGCCTGGAGCGTGTGGTAGGCAACGCGCCGAACCAGCCGCGCGGAAGCGTGCAATTCACCGAGTTGAGCTGCGAGTTCAGCAAGGTCCCTGGACGCATGGCCGTGCACGACGGCGTCATCCGCGGGCCCGCGGTCGGCGCCACCATCGAAGGGCAGATCGACTACCTGCGCGACGACGTGCACCTGCAGGGCACATTTGTGCCGTTCTACGGGCTCAACAATCTGTTTGGGCAGTTGCCGGTGCTTGGGCCATTCTTCGGCGGCAACAAGGAAGGCCTGATCGGCATCAATTACGACGCGGTCGGCCCGCCAAACGCGCCGCGCATCACCGTCAATCCAGGCAGCGCCATTGCGCCCGGGCTGTTGCGCAAATTCTTCCCGGCGCCTGGCCAGCTCGACCGCAATTTCATGCCGCCGTCGCGCTAAGATTTTCCTCACTCGGAGCGAAGAATAAGAATACCGCGCTTTCGCGAACCTGCTTTCAACAAAGCGCGGCCATCGCTGCCAAAGTCTTCAAGCCTAAACCGATATGAAGGTTCCGTTATTTTGTTATTTCCAAGATAAATGGCCCCTTCCTTTACCATCTGGCGCGCGTGTGAATTCGAACTTGTGAAGCCCAACTTGGTATTGGCTTCCAAGATTCCGTCTCCGATCCGAACTTCTAGACTAGGCACGCTCGCGCCCATGCCGCCGTGTTGGAACGTTTCATCGGCGCTGCGTGCCGCGGTTTCTGCGGCGGCGCGGCCGTGTATCAAGGCGGTTGCCTCAGTCGCCAGCACTTTCTTCGCCTCATTGATATCCTGACCCTTCAGCGCCGCAAGGCGCGCGATCTCCTCGAGCGGCAGCATGGTGAACAGCTTGAGGAAGCGCGCGACATCGCCGTCCTCGGTATTGCGCCAGTACTGCCAGTAGTCGTACGGGGAGACGAGGTCGGCATTGAGCCAGATCGCGCCCGCCGCGGTCTTGCCCATTTTGGCGCCGGAAGAGGTGGTGATCAGCGGGGAGGTCAGCGCGAACAGCTGCACGTTATTCATGCGGCGGCCGAGATCGATGCCATTGACAATGTTGCCCCACTGATCGGAGCCGCCCATCTGCAGGATGCATTTGTGGCGCTTGTTGAGCTCGACGAAGTCGTAGGCCTGCAGCACCATATAGTTGAATTCGAGGAACGACAGCTCCTGCTGGCGATCGAGGCGCAGCTTCACCGAGTCGAAGGACAGCATGCGGTTGACCGAAAAATGCCGGCCGACGTCGCGCAGGAAATCGATGTAGTTGAGCGTGTTGAGCCAGTCGGCGTTGTTGGCCAAGACCGCCGAGCCGCCCTCGCTCTCGAACTTGAGGAACTTGGAGAAGATGGCGCGGATACCCTTGAGGTTCTCGCCGATCTGCTCATCGGTGAGGATGCGCCGGCTTTCATCCTTGCCGGAAGGATCGCCGACGCGCGTGGTGCCGCCGCCCATCAGCGCGATGGGCTTGTGCCCGGTCTGCTGCATCCAATGGAGCATCATGATCGGCAAGAGCGAGCCGACGTGCAGCGATGAAGCGGTGCAATCGAAACCGATATAGCCGGTGATCGCGCCGGCCTTGGCCAGCGCGTCGAGCGTGTCGGGTTCCGAAACCTGATGGATGAAACCGCGCTCGGCCAGAATATTAAGGAAATCGGATTTATAGGCGCTCATTCTTTTGCCGCGGCCTTGTCGCTGCCATGGGGCGGTGGTGTAACAGGTCCGGCGTCGGATTCAACACGCGCATGATCCCGAAAAGTGGGGACCGGTTTTTCGGATAAGATGCGCAAAATAAGATAAGGGGTCGAGGCTTGGGGGCGATCAAGGCGATCGGGTTGATGAGCGGCACTTCGCTCGACGGCGTCGACGTGGCGCTGATCGAAACCGATGGCAAAACCATCGGCGCCTTCGGACCGATCGGCTACCGGCCTTACAAGGATGAGGAGCGCGCGCTGTTGCGCCGCGCGCTTGCCGAGGGCGGTGCGCTCATCGACCGCTGGACGCGGCCCGGGGTGCTTGCCGAGGCGGAAAAATTCGTCACCGACGTGCATGCGCAGACGGTCGAGAATTTCCTCAAGGATGAAGCCATCGACCGCCGCCAGGTGGCGATCGTCGGCTTTCACGGGCAGACCGTGATCCACAAACCGGCGGCGCGGCTCACCGTGCAGATCGGCGACGGGGAGGCGCTGGCGAAGCGGCTCGGCCTGCCGGTTGCCTACGATTTCCGTAACGCCGATGTTGCCGCCGGCGGGCAGGGCGCGCCTTTGGTGCCGGTGTTCCATCAGGCGCTGGCGCGCGATCTCGCGCGGCCGCATCCGATCGCCGTGCTCAATCTCGGCGGCGTCGCCAATGTCACCTTCGTCGACGGCGGCGATCCGGTTGCTTGCGACACGGGGCCGGGCAACGCGCTGATCGACGACTTCATGCGCGCGCGCACCGGCGCCCCTTACGACAATCACGGCGACGTCGCGGCGACCGGCCAGGCGGACCGCAAATTCATCGCCGGCGTGCTCGACAATCCGTTTTTTGACCGCAAGCCGCCGAAATCGCTCGACCGCAATGAATTTGCCTTCGCCAATATCGGCCTGCCGGATTTCTCAGTGCCCGACGGCGCGGCGACCTTGTCGGCGCTGACGGTGGAAGCGGTCCATCGTATTCTGCCGCATCTGCCGGCGCTGCCGAAGGCGTGGATCGTCGCCGGCGGTGGTGCCCGCAACAGGACGCTGATGAAAATGCTGGCCGCAAAGCTCATGCCGGCAAGCGTCGAGACCGCCGACGATGCCGGCTGGTCGACCGACGCGCTGGAGGCACAGGCGTTCGCTTATCTTGCCGTGCGCGCGCTCGGCAATTTGCCGATCACATTCCCAACGACAACCGGTGTCCATTCACCTTTGCCGGGCGGCGTGATCGCGCGGCCTTAAGCGCGCCGTTGCGTTCAGGTGTTCCCTCCTTTTTCAGGAAAGCCGCGCAGAACGCCCTGTCGAACAGCCGGTAGTTGTTGGTGATCTCCTCACCTTTGGCGATGTCCCGCCGCGCGACGATATGATTGATGCGCCAGCAGGTATTGGCGTCATCGGAATGATTCATGTGGTGATCGTGGTCGACGGTGAGCAGGATTTCGCCGTCGACGCGATAGCCGTAATGCTGGATGAAATCCTGCGCCGGCTTCGGCAGTTTGGCGAAGTCTTGCGGCGAATAAACGCGGTCGAAGCCGTCGACGAAGCGCCAGACCTTCGTCCCCTTGCGGATGAATTCGCCGGCAAAGACGCCGAGCCCGTGGATCGAGCTGCGGTCGAGATACGTTTTGATGAGGAGCATTGTCTGTGGGCTCGAAAGCCGATTCGCAAAAACTGCTCTACGTTAGCGAATTTTGGGCAAGCCTTGAATTGGCGTGTAGCGCGCTGTTTATAATTTCAGGCCGCCGCGGTCGGCTTACGGGCGCCGGAAAGGCGCTTGTCGAGATAGACGCCGATCGAGGTCAGAAGCGGCTCCACCTTGCCGTCGAAGAAATGGTTGGCGCCTTGCACCACCTTCTGCTCGATGACGATGCCTTTCTGCGTCTTCAATTTGTCGACCAAAGTGGTCACGTCCTTCGGCGGCACCACCGCATCCTTGTCGCCATGAATGATCAGCCCCGAAGACGGGCAGGGGGCGAGGAAGGAAAAGTCATAGAGGTTGGCCGGCGGGCAGATGGAGATGAAGCCCTCGATCTCCGGGCGGCGCATCAACAGTTGCATGCCGATCCAGGCGCCGAAGGAGAAGCCGGCGATCCAGCAGCTTTTTGCCTCCGGGTTGATGGTCTGTGCCCAGTCGAGAGCGGACGCCGCATCCGACAGTTCCCCGGTGCCGTGGTCGAACGAACCCTGGCTGCGGCCGACGCCACGGAAATTGAAGCGCAGCGCGGAAAAGCCGCGGTGCACGAAGGAATAGTAGAGCTGGTAGATGATCGGGTGGTTCATCGTCCCGCCGAAGTGCGGGTGCGGGTGCAGGATGATTGCG
>Ga0335083_10000591_pt1 | contig 53927 bp, 51 predicted proteins | sample Lox_Sample_42_FD_206716 | JGI IMG/M metagenome (GOLD analysis project Ga0335083, IMG submission 206716) | Soil microbial communities from Loxahatchee National Wildlife Refuge, Florida, United States - Lox_Sample_4.2 | ecosystem: Environmental > Terrestrial > Soil > Wetlands | place: USA...
AGCTTCAAGGTCGTGACGGCGACCGCCGCGCTCGACTCCGGGCGCTACTCGATCGACTCGCGCTTCGTCGACCGCGGCTACTGCATCGAGTACGGCAAGGAGGTGCAGAACTTCGGCGACCAGAACGGGCCCGAGCGCTTCGGCCCGGTCTCGTTCCTGCAGGCGCTGCAGCACTCGATCAACGCCGTCTTCTGCGACGTCGGCAAGGCGATCGGCGCGCGCTCGATCCTGAACGCCGCGAAGCGCTACGGCTTCTACAAGAGCCCGCCGCTCGAGACGCCCGAGAACGAGCGCCCGCCGAGCGGCCTCTACAACCACGGCCGCCTGTTCAACCCATCGCGGCCGCAGTTCCAGGTCGACCCGGGCCGTCTCGCCTTCGGGCAGGAGCGGATGCTCGTGACCCCGCTCCAGATGGCGATGGTCGCCGCCGGAGTCGCGAACCACGGCGTGGTCATGCGCCCCTACGTGGTTCAGCGCGTGACCGCTCCGGACGGCAGCGTCATCAGCCGCACGAAGCCGCACAAGTACCGCCGAGCGATGAAGACGAGTACCGCTGCGGCGCTGAACGAGATGATGCAAGCCGTCGTCACCGGCGGCACCGGCACGGCGGCCGAGATTCCAGGCGTCCGCGTCGCGGGCAAGACGGGAACCGCGGAGACCGGCGGCCCAGGCACGCCGAACACGACCTGGTTCATCGCGTTCGCGCCCGCCGATGCCCCACGCTACGCGGTCGCCGTCGTGCTCCAGAACCAGACCGAGACCGGCGGGACGACCGCCGCGCCGATCGCGAAGGAGATCTTGCAGGCGTTGTTGGCGGGAAGGTCGAACCCCTAACCTCCATGGACAGATGGCCGTCTCGGACACGCTGATCGGCACCGTCTTCGACGGCCGCTACCGGATCATCCGGAAGCTCGGCGCGGGCGGAATGGCCGATGTCTACCTGGCCGAGGACCAGGAGCTCGGACGGCGTGTCGCGATCAAGATCCTCAACGACCGGCACGCCGCGGACGAGCAGTTCGTCGAGCGCTTCCGCCGAGAAGCGAAGAACGCGGCCGGGCTGTCGCACCCGAACATCGTCTCGATCTACGACCGCGGGACGGCCGAGGACACCTACTACATCGCGATGGAGTACCTCGAGGGCCGCTCCCTCAAGGAGCTGATCGTCGGGCGCGGCCCCGCGCCGATCAAGATCGCGGTCGAGTACACGCGCCAGATCCTCGCCGCGGTCGGCTTCGCGCACCGGCACGGGATCGTCCACCGCGACATCAAGCCGCACAACGTGCTCGTAGGCCCCGAGGGCCGGCTCAAGGTGACCGACTTCGGAATCGCGCGCTCCGGCGCGAGCCAGATGACCGAGGTCGGGTCGATCATCGGCACCGCGCAGTACCTCTCGCCCGAGCAGGCGAAGGGCGCCCCAGTCGACCAGTCGTCCGACCTCTACTCGGTCGGCGTCGTCCTCTACGAGCTCCTCACCGGGCAGGTTCCGTTCACGGGCGACACACCGCTCGAGATCGCGATGAAGCATCTCTCCGCGGTTCCCGAGCCGCCGTCCGAGCTGCGCCCCGAGGTCCCACGCAACCTCGACCAGGTCGTGCTGAGGGCGCTCGCGAAGGACCCGGGCGACCGGTACCACAGCGCGGAGGAGATGGACGCCGACCTCCGGCGCGTACTCGAGGGGCTCCCGGTCGGCGAGGAGACGGCGAACGCCGCCACCGCGGTCCTCTCCGGAGCGGGCGTGATCGCGGCCGCGCCGACCTCGGTGATCACGCCGCCGACCGAGACCACTCGCGGAGCACCTCCCGGATCGACGCCTCCTGCGGGCTACTACGGCTACGAGGGCCCGCCGCGGCGGCGACGGCCGATCTGGCCGTGGGTGCTCGCCGTGCTGCTGCTCGCCGCGGCCGGCTTCGCGTCGTGGTTCGCGTACACGAAGATCCGCGACCAGCTGAACGCCAACGAGCCGGTCTCGGTCCCACTCGTGATCGACCTCCAGGAGGCGAAGGCCGTCAACAAGGTCCAGAACGCCAACCTCGTGCCGCATGTCGTCCGCCAGACGAGCCAGACCGTCGCGGCTGGGGTCGTCACCGGCCAGAGCCCGGACGCAGGCACCCGGGTCGCGAAGAACACGACCGTCACGATCAACGTCTCGAGCGGCAAGCCGAAGGTGCAGGTGCCGGACGTGATGGGCAAGAGCCAGTCCGACGCCGAGAGCGCGCTCACTCAGGCGGGGCTCGTCGCGAAGGTCTTCTCCGTCCACTCGGGCAAGCCTGCGGGCACCGTCACCGGCCAGGACCCGGGCGCCGGCACGATGGTCGTCCAGGGCTCGCGCGTGCGGATCAACGTCTCGAGCGGCCCGACGCCGGTCTCCGTCCCGTACGTGGTCGGCCAGTCGTTCGCGAGCGCGAGCTCTGTACTGCAGGGCGCCGGCTTCGGGGTCAAGCGCGTCAACGTCGACAGCAACCAGCCCAAGGACACGGTCGTCTCGCAGGACCCGACCAACTCTGCCGCGCCGGGCGCCACGATCACCCTCACCGTCTCGAAGGGCCCGCCTGCCACGACGGTCCCCGACGTGACGAACAACGACGTCGACTCGGCCACGGCGACACTTCAGGCCGCGGGCTTCAAGGTGAGCGTCCAGACCCAGGACGTCACCGACCCGGGCCTCGACGGAATCGTGCTCTCGCAGAAACCGACCGGCGACACCATGGCGCCCAAGGGCTCGACGGTCACGATCACGGTCGGGAACTTCGCGGTGCCGTCGAACCCATGAGCCGGCGCATCCGCGTCGCCGTCCTCCTGGGCGGCCGCTCGAGCGAGCACGAGATCTCGCTCGCCTCCGCGCGCTCGGTCATCGAGGCACTTGACCCGGAGCGCTACGAGACTGTCGAGGTAGAGATCGGCCGCGACGGGCGCTGGGAGCTCGGCACGGGCGAAGACGGCGCTGCTGCGGAGACGCTGCCGGTCCCGACCGCGAAGGTGCCGTCGGCGCTCGGCGAGGTCGACGTCGTCTTCCCGGTCCTGCACGGCCCCTTCGGCGAGGACGGCACGGTCCAGGGCCTGCTCGAGCTCGCAGGTGTCCCGTACGTGGGCGCAGGCGTCCTTGGCTCGGCGCTCGCGATGGACAAGGACGTGTTCAAGGCGGTCATGCGCGACCGCGACGTCCCGGTTACCCGCAACATCACGCTGCGGCTGGGCCAGGCGCCGGAGAACCCGTTCGGCTACCCGGTCTTCGTCAAGCCCGCGCGGCTCGGCTCGTCGGTCGGGATCACGAAGGTTCTCGCGGAGGACGGGCTGGCGGCGGCCGTCGAGCTCGCCTTCCGGCACGACGAGAAGGTGCTCGTCGAGGAGTTCGTCTCCGGAGTCGAGGTCGAGTGCGGCGTGCTCGGAAACGACGAGCCGCTCGCCTCGCTGCCCGGCGAGATCGTCTCGCACGGGCTCACCGGGGCCGACTGGTACGACTTCTCCGCCAAGTACGACGAGGGCGGCATGGACCTGGTCGTCCCGCCGCGCCTGCCGCAGGACACGATCGAGCGCATTCAGGAGCTCGCGGTGCGCGCGTTCGTGGGCGGCGAGTGCGAGGGCATGGCCCGCGTCGACTTCTTCGTGCGTGACGACGGCGAGGTGCTCCTGAACGAGCTGAACACGATCCCCGGCTTCACGGCGACGAGCGTCTACGCGAAGCTGTTCGAGGCCTCCGGGATCCCGTATCCGGAGCTCGTCGACCGCCTGATCCAGCTCGCCCTCGAGCGCCACGAGCGCCGCTCGCGCCTGAGCTACTAGCTCCCGCGGGCGGTGACCTCGTTGACGTTGACGCTCTCGTTCTGGCCGAGAGACGTGATCCAGACGAGGTAGTACTCGGCCTTGGCACCCTGGAGCGCGAACGTCGTCGAACCGGTGACCGTCTGCGAGCCGGACACCGGGGTGAACGGCCCCGTCGGCGAGGACCCGGCCTTGATCACCGCCGTGTAGCCAGGCGTGGTCGTGGTCACGACCAGCCTGGCGAGCCTCCGTGGCGAGCCCGTGTCGAGCACGAGCCCGACGCCCGGCTTGTTCAACTGGAAGCCCTGGTAGTGCTCGGTGTTCCAGTACGTGGCGGCGTTGCCGTCGGTCGCGAACCTGGCCGCGTAGTCGTGCTCCTGCCCGTCCCCCGGCGGCGGGTCGTAGGCAGTGAGCCCTTTCAACGGCACCGGCCCTCCGACCGCCACAGGGCCGTTCTTCTTCCCCGGGAGACCCGGGAGGCTCGGCGTCGTGCCGGTCAGGGCGAACACGACCGCGAAGCCGCCCGCGAGCAGGGCGAGGCCGGCCAACACCAGGAGCAACGGGCCCACGTATGTGCGCTGCGGCGCGCGATACGGCTCCGAGCCGGGGGACGTGACAAGGGTCGCGTCGGCCGGGCCTACGCCGTTTTCGCCGCACTCGGCCCGGCAGGCCTGCAACTCGCGCGCGAAGTCGTCCATCGACGGATAGCGGTCTTGAGGGCTCTTGGCCATCGCGCGCCGGACGGCCGCGTCGAGCCGGGGCGAGACGTCGGGCCGGCGCTCGCGCACGCTCGGCGGCGGGTCGTTGATGTGCCGCAGCGCGACGGCCACGAAGTTGTCGCCGTGGAACGGGACGTCGCCGGTCAGCAGCTCGTAGAGGACGATCCCGAGCGAGTAGATGTCCGTCTGCTCGGTCGCCTTGCCGCCGCGCGCCTGTTCGGGCGCGATGTAGTCGCTCGTGCCGAGCACGGTTCCGGTCTGCGTCAAGCCGCCCTGGACGTCGAGCGAGCGTGCGATCCCGAAGTCGGTCACTTTCGCCTCGCGCCCCTCCCCGAGCAGGACGTTCTGCGGCTTCACGTCCCGGTGGACGAGCCCGTGCGCGTGCGCGAAGGCGAGCGCGCCCGCCACCTTGAGCGCCAGGTCGATCGCCTCGCGCTCCGGCAGCGGCCCCTCGCGCGCGACGAGCGCCTTCAGGTTCTCGCCGTCGACGTACTCGAAGACGATGTACTGGCGGCCGCCCTGCTCGCCGCGGTCGATGACCGTGACGATGTTCGGGTGCGAGAGCTGCGCGACGGCGCGCGCCTCGCTGCGAAAGCGCTCCACGTGCTCGCCGTCGGCCGCGAGCTGCTCGTGCAGGACCTTGAGCGCGACCTGCCGCTCGAGGAGCCGGTCGCTCGCGCGGTAGACGCTCGACATGCCGCCCGAGCCGACGAGCTCCTCGAGCTCGTACCGCTCCGCGATCACCTCGCCGACGACCACGGCCAGATTGTGCCCGTAGCCGCGGGAACTAGGCGAGCGTGGCTTCGAGCGCCTGCTCCCAGGCGTCGAGTGCCTCGTCCAGCTCCGCGTCCGAGATCACGAGTGGCGTGAGAACGCGGATGCAGTTCGAGTAGATGCCGCACTTGATCAGCAGCAGGCCGCGCTCGGTCGCCGCGTCGACGATCGCGGTCGCGACCTCGGCCGCCGGCGCCTTCGTCGCGCGGTCCTCGACGAGCTCGATCGCGAGCATCGAGCCGAGCCCGCGCACGTCGCCGATGGCCTCCCAGCGCTCTTGCCAGGCGAGCATCCGGGAGCGGATCGTCTCACCGATCACCACTGCGCGCGCGACCAGGCCCTCCTCCTCGATCACGTCGAGCACGGCGAGCGCCGCCGCCTGGGCGACCGGGTTCCCGACGTAGGTGCCGCCGATCGCCGAGTCGCCGGGCGCGTCCATGATCTCGGCCTTGCCGATCACGCCCGAGAGCGGCAGCCCCGCGCCGATCGACTTCGCGACCGTGATCAGGTCGGGCTCGACCCGGGAGTGGTCGATCCCCCACATGCTGCCTGTGCGCCCGAAGCCGGTCTGCACCTCGTCGGCAACGAGGACGATCCCGTGCTCGTCGCAGATCCTGCGCACGCCCTGGAGGAACTCGGGTGGAGCGACGTTGAAGCCGCCCTCTCCCTGCACCGGCTCGATCACGATTGCGGCCACGGTCTCGGCCGCGACCTGCGTAACGAGCGCGCGCTCCAGCGATTTCAGCGCCTCGGCGGCGCTCGGCCCACGGTACGCGTCCGGGAACGGCACGCGGTAGACCTCGGGCGCGAACGGCCCGAGCCCGGCCTTGTACGGGTGCGTCTTCGACGTGAGGCTGAGCGCCAGGAGGGTGCGGCCGTGGAAGCCGCCCTCGAACGCGACGAGCGCCGGTCGTCCGGTATAGGCACGGGCGAACTTGACCGCGTTCTCGATCGCCTCCGCGCCCGCGTTGAAGAACGCCGCCTTCGCCGGCCGGCGCACGGGCGCGAGCGCACAGAGCCGTTCGGCGAGCGTGACGTAGACCTCGTAGGGGACGATCGTGAAGTCGGTGTGCGTGAAGCGCTCGAGCTGCTCCTGCGCCGCCGCGACGACCTGCGGGTGCGAATGGCCGACGCTGAGGCAGCCGATGCCGCCCGTGAAGTCGACGTAGGTGTTGCCGTCGACGTCGGTCAGAAGCGCCCCGCGACCCTCGGTGATCACGAGCGGCTGGTAGATCGAGAGCGGGTCCGCGATTACACGCGCCTTGCGCTCGAGGATCTCCCTCGACCGCGGACCGGGAATCTCCGTCCGGAGCTCGATCGCCCTCGTCACCGCCATATCCCTGACATTAGCGGAGCAGGCGGCCGGTTGCATACGTGAATAACGGGAATACACACGCGCGTGACGAGGCGATGCCGTTCCCGGAAAGGCGCGCCGTAGAATCGCCTGCGTGGTTCTCTCCGACCGCACGATCCGCCGCCTGCTCGAGGAAGGTCGAATCGGGATCGACCCCTACGACGAGACGCTGCTGCAGCCGTCCAGCGTCGACGTGCGCGTCGACCGGCTGTTTCGCGTCTTCCACAACGCCCGCTACCCGTTCATCGACGTCCGGGAGCCGCAGGAGGACCTGACCGAGCTGGTCGAGATCGAGGACGACCAGCCGTTCATCCTCCACCCCGGCGAGTTCGTGCTCGGGTCGACGCTCGAGCGCCTCCGGCTCCCGGACGACCTCGTGGCGCGGCTGGAAGGGAAGTCGAGCCTCGGACGGCTCGGGCTGCTGATCCACTCGACGGCGGGCTTCGTCGACCCCGGTTGGGACGGCCACGTGACACTCGAGCTCTCGAACGTCGCGAACCTGCCGATCACGATCTACTACGGCATGAAGATCGGCCAGCTCTCGTTCGTCCAGCTGACCGAGGCAGCCGAGCGGCCCTACGGCGCCGACACGCTGGGCTCGAAGTACCAGGGCCAGCGCGGCCCGACGCCAAGCCGCTACTGGCAGAACTTCGAGGCCTAGGGAGCCGCCGCGACGGCGGGCCGGTCGGGGACGCCGAGCGCCTCCGGCTCGACGCGGTCGCGCACGTCGTCGGGCACGTCGTAGGCGCGGAAGAGCAGGTAGCCGACGAGGATGATCAGCCCGCCGACAGGCCCGACCAGGCGCACGCCCAGGCTGTGGCCACGCGTGTCGCCGAGCAGCCTCAGCAGCACGAGGATCAGCGGCGCGAGCGACATCGCCGTCCGCTCGACAAAGCTCGAGGCGCCCAGGTAGGTCGCCTCCCTCCGCTGCTTCGTGCGCCCGCTGTCGTGGTCGATCACGTCGGCGGTCAGCGTGACCGGGAAGAGGAAGTGCGCTCCGATGGGAGCGCCGATCAGCGCGGTCACGGCGAGCAGCTGGACGGGGACGGGGATCCCGGGCAGGAGCCCGGCGACGGCGAGCAGCGGGAACGTGGCGGCCGCCAGGAGCATCGACACCCGGTAGGCATGGCGCTTCGAGGTCCGCCGCGCCAGCCGAATGAACAGCGGCACGCAGACCACGGCGGCGGCGATCGCCACCGCCAGCAGCACGCGGGCGGAGACCCAGCTGTGCTTGCCGACGACCGCGTGGGCATAGAACGGGATGTCGATCGTGAGCAGCTGGAACGCCAACGAGAAGAGGACCACAGTCGGCAGCAGGATGCGGAACGGCACGTTGCGGAACGTCGCGCGGAGCGATTCGCGGAACGTGAGCTTCGCCGGCGTCTGCGAGAGCTTCGCGTGGCCCCAGACACCGGCGATGCCCGCGTACTGGCACACGATGGCGAGGACGGCGATCGAGAGCGCCATCGCCTTGAAGCCGACGCTGTCGACGAGGACGTCGCTGACGATCAGGCCGATCGCCGTTCCCGCGACCCCCAGGACGACCTTGATCGCCTGGAGGCTCACGCGCTCGCCGCTCGTTCCTGTCATCTCGGGCAGCAGCGCCTCGTACGGAGCGCTCGAGACGGACGCGAAGAACGAGACGAGCCCGATCATGACGAAGAGGTAGACGGCCGTGGCCGCGGCGCCGGTGCTAGCGGGCGGCGTGAAGAGCAGGACGAAGAAGATCCCCCAGAGCGGGGCGCCGACGACGATGTAGGGAATGCGCCGCCCCCAGCGCGAGCGCGTGCGGTCGCTCAGGAACCCGACGATCGCGTCGTCCAGCGCGCCGACGAGCCCGGCGACGAAGAGCAGGGCTCCGACGGCGAGGCTCGGGATCAGCGTCGGCAGGTTCGCGTCCTTCGGCGGCGCGTAGTAGTAGACGAGCCACAACGCCTGGGCTCGGCCGAGCGCCTCGATGCCCACCCTGCTCGTCCCATAGAGGAGCTTGCTGTGGAGTGGCAGGGGCACGCGAAGCGAAGGGTCGCAGCAGGTGGTGGCGCGTGCAACAATCGTCGGCTGCTGTGCTCTACCGGGTCGCCGCCGCGCTGCTGCGCCTGCCCGTCCGGCTCGCGTTCCGTCCGCAGGTGAGCGGGGTCGAGCACGTTCCTCCCCGCGGCGGCTTCGTCGTCGCCGCCAACCACCTCTCGGGCTTCGACGTGCTCGCCATCGCGTATCCACTCTCGCCCCGCAGGCTCTCCTTCATGGCAAAGAACGAGCTCTTCGCACGCCGGTTCCTCGGCCCGTTGATCCGGAGGCTGGGCGCCTTCCCTGCGCACGGGGACGGTCCGGGCTCGGGCGCCGACGCCGCTGCCCGGCTCGCCGGAGGTGGGAACGTCGTCGTCGTCTTCCCGACCGGAGCCCGTAGGCGTCCCGACCGCGTGCACCGCGCCCGCGGAGGCGCCGCTCACGCGGCGCTCGTCGGCAGGGTGCCTCTCGTCCCCGCTGCGCTTGCCGGAACGGACGGCTGGCGGCGGCTGCGGCGGTGGCGGATCGCGTTCGGCCCGCCCGTCCGGCTCGACGACCTCGAAACCCAGGACGCGGTCGACGAGGCGACGCAGCGACTCTGGGCGGCGATCGTCGCCCTCGGCGAAGGCCTTCCGCGCAAGGCGGCCGCCTAGTGCCTGCGCCCGGGTTCGGGCGGTTGCGGCAGTCGGAGGTCTACGTCGGCGGCGCACGCGGGCGGATGCCGCGGGTGCCGTTCGGCCCGGAGGAGCTCGAAGCCGCGGCGCGCAGGAGGATGTCCAGGGCGGCGTTCGCCTACGTCGCGGGCGGCGCAGGCGCCGAGCTGACCGTGAAGGCGAACCGGGCCGCATTCGAGCGATGGCACATCGTCCCGCGGATGCTGCGCGACATCTCGCAGCGCGACACGAGCGTCGAGCTCCTCGGCCGCCGCCTGCACACGCCGTTCCTGCTGGCGCCGGTCGGCGTGCTCGAGCTCGCATATCCAGAGGCCGATCTCGCTGTGGCCCGAGCCGCCGCGGCCGAGAGCGTGCCGATGATCTTCTCCAACCAGGCCTCGCGCACGATGGAAGCGTGCGCCGCCGAGATGGGCGACTGCGCGCGCTGGTTCCAGCTCTACGCGAGCACGTCCGACGAGCTGATCGACAGCCTGCTGGCGCGAGCCGCCGCGTGCGGCTGCGAGGCGATCGTCCTCACGCTCGACACCACGCAGCTGGGTTGGCGGACGAGAGATCTCGACCTCGCCTACCTCCCGTTCCTGCGGGGAAAGGGGATCGCGCAGTACACGAGCGACCCGGTCTTCCAGAGGCTCGTCGACGACGCCTCACCCGCGCCGGCCGGCCGGGTCACCCTTGCGGCCCTTCGCACGCTGATCTCGCTCACGCGCTCGTATCCCGGAGGGCTCTGGTCAAATCTCCGCTCTCTGAGGCCGCGCCTCGCGGTCCAGGTGTTCACCGACGTCTACTCCCGCGCGTCACTGGCCTGGGACGACGTCGGCCGACTGCTCGAGCGGGCACCGCTTCCGCTCCTGCTCAAGGGCATCCTCCATCCGGACGACGCCGAGCGCGCAGTCCGGCTTGGCGTCGCCGGGATCGTCGTCTCGAACCACGGAGGAAGGCAGGTCGACGGCTCGATCGCGACGCTCGACGCGCTGCCGCCGATCGTCGACGTCGTCGGGCGGCGAATTCCGGTGCTGTTCGACAGCGGGGTGCGCACGGGAGCCGACGTGCTCAAGGCCCTCGCCCTCGGCGCAACCGCGGTCTTGCTCGGCCGCCCCTACGTCTACGGGCTCGCGCTCGCCGGCGAGGACGGCGTCCGCGACGTGATCCGGAACCTGCTGGCGGACTTCGACCTCACGCTGGCTCTCTCGGGCCACGCCAGCGTTGCCGACCTCGGCCCCGACGCGCTCGCTCGCGACTGACCGCTAGCCCGCCAGAAGCCGGCCGCACACGAGCTGCACGTCCGCGAGTGTCTGCGCCGAGGCGGCGTTCGTGAGCGCCCACGTCCCTCCGCTGCCGACCGCCGCGGAGCCGCCGAGCCTGACGGTGAGCGGGAGCGAGTAACCGGTCCCGAGCGAGAACCAGCCCCGGCCGCATCGCTTGCTCACCACCTGCGGGCCCGGATGGAGCGGCGTGGTCCACGTAGAGACGTTGACCTGGAGGCGCTCTCTCGGCGCCTTCGCCGGCCGCACCAGGTTCAAGCAGGTCCCGTACAGAACCACCGAACGGGTGGAGCTGCCCGTGTTCCGGACGACGAGCGAGAACGCCTTCAGCGTCTGGCTCAGCCGCCGGATCCCGAGCGACGAGCCGCCGAAGTGGTCCGAGCTTCCCGAACGCCCTGGGTCGAGATCGACTCCCGAGCCTGCGGCCAGCGTTCCCGTGGGACACGGAAGCACCAGGCTCCTCTGGCTCGAGCCTCGAACCGCGAGCGGCTTCGACTTCACCTGCGTCAGCATCAGCGATGGTGTCTTCGAGGTCACGGCCGGAACCCTGCGGCAGGCGGCCGCCACGGTGACGAGCCGCGCGGAGCCCGACGACGGGTTGCCCAGACGGAACGTGTAGCCCCGTGGCCCGGTGGGCTTGATCCCCAGCGTGACCGCACCCTCGGCGGGAGTGGAGATGCCCGCGCTGACGGGCAGATACCCGGCCGGGCACGCAATCTTGAACGCCGTGATCGCGTCCGGGCGCAACGCGACCGTGCGGAAGACCGTCGTCGCCACCACGATCTGCGGGGTCGCCGAGGGGACGACCACCAGAGCCGCCAGCACCACCGCAATCGCCCTCCCGCACATACCGCAGTCCCCCTGGGTGAACCGTATACCAGCGCGCCCGTAGAATCGAGTCGTGATCTTGGTCACCGGAGCGACGGGCTTCGTGGGACCGAGGGTCGTGCACGCCCTGCGGGAGCGGGGCCGCCCGGTTCGCTGCCTGGTACGAAAGCCGACAGGCGCGGTTGCGGGCACCCTCGCCGCCTGGGGCTGCGAGCTCGTCGAGGGCGACGTCGCCGACGCCGCGAGCCTGTTGCGCGCGACCCAGGGATGCGAAGTCGTCGTCCATCTCGTCGCGATCCGCCAGGGCCGGGAGGAACAGTTCCGGCAGGTGATGGAACAGGCGACGCGCGAGCTGATGACCGTGGCGAGCGAGGCCGGCGTGCGCCGGATCGTCCTGATGAGTGCGCTTGGCACGAGCGAGGAGACGAAGGACCTCGTGCCCTACTACCACGCGAAGTGGGAGATGGAGCAGGCCGTCGCCGAGTCGGGGCTCGAGCACGTGATCTTCCGCCCGAGCTTCATCTTCGGGCGAGACGGCGGGATCTTGCCGACATTCAGGAAGCTCGCCCGCTTGGCGCCGGTCACGCCGATCATCGGGTCCGGTACGCAGCGGATCCAGCCGATCTGGGTCGACGACGTCGCGGCCTACTTCGCCGCAGGAGTCGAACTCGCCGAGGCGAACGGCCGGATCTTCGAGCTCGGCGGGCCAGACGCCGTCAGCTGGAACGAGTTCTGGGCCCGGCTGAAGAAGACCCTGGGCCAGCGGCGTCCGAGCATCCACGTCCCACTGAGCTTCATGCGCCTCAACGCGCTGGTCACCGAGCGGCTGCCCGGCGACATCCCGCTCACCCGCGACCTCCTCACGATGCTCGAGCACGGGGACAACACCGTGTCGAACGACGACGCGGTCGAGACCTTCGGCCTGCCGCTCGTGCCGCTCGACGAACAGCTCCGCCGCGCTGCCTAGAAAGACAGAGGGCCGCACGAAGGCGGCCCTCTGAGCTGGTTACCAGCGCTGAAGTGGTAGAGGCGCTTCCGGCCGGAACGCTCGAAGCGAACCGGCGGCGCGAAGTCGCGAGCCCCCTACGCTGGCTAGGCGATTCCCCGTGGGTCCCGGGGACGCACCTCTACCCGCTGGTACCTCCGCTGCCCGTACTTGAAGAGTTCACTCTCGGACCACCTCCTTTCCGCGGTGACCTCACTTTACAGGCTGCGTCGAACGGTCAGAGCTGACGGAGGATCACCGAGAGCTCGAGTCCGCGGTCGAGCGGGACGGTGACGCTCTCGAGCGTGGGGTCAGCCTGCCGGGCGGCCGAGTAGGCGCCCAGGTGGTCGACGTGGGAGAGGACGTTGTCGGCCACGACGAGCGCTGCCGGTTCGAGCTTCGTGCGGGCGAGCTGGAAGAGCTCCTCGTACTGCTCCTTCTCGGCGTCCAGCAAGACCACGTCAAAGACGTCCTCCAGCGCGGGGAGCGTCTCGAACGCGTCGCCGGGAACGAGCTCGGCCCAGTCGTCGAGGCCCGCCTCGGCGATGTTCTCGCGCCAGGCGTCGATCCTCGGCGGGTCGTGCTCGAGCGAGGTCACGCTGCCTCCGAGGTAGCGGACGCCGGCCGCGAGCCAGATCGCCGAGTAGCCGCGCGAGCCGCCGATCTCGAGCACCGAGCAGTCGGCCTGCGGCGCGACGAGCGAGAAGAGGAACTGCCCGGTCGAGCGCGAGACCTGGCGGGAGCGCTGCGCCGACGGCAGCCCCTGCTCCCGTTCGCGCGCGTCCACCTCCTCGAGGCGCGCGAGCACGGCACGGACGCGATCGTCGAGCACGTCCGGACCCTACTGCTCCCTTCGAGGGTCCCGCGCGCGCGCCTACCTTCGGGTCCCGACCCGCCCCCCTGCCATGGCGTTCAGCCTACCCCGGCAGGACACACGTGTCCGTGACGCGGTCGTGCCGATTCTGTGTCGTCTGCGCGACCCGGCAGCCCGAGGCTCAGACCGGTAGTCGCGCCCCGGCCAGGGCGCGCTCGGTCGCCGGCCGGGCCGGGCATGTCGCCAGATGGTCGTTCACCACCCCGCACGCCTGCATCGCCGCATACACGGTCGTCGGGCCGACGAACCGGAAGCCCGCGTTGCGCAGCGCCTTCGAGAGGGCCGTCGACTCGGGAGTCTGCGAGTGCCAGTCCGCGTTCGACCGCGGCACACGTGGCCGCTTCGGCCGGTGCGACCAGACCATCGACGGCAGCAATATCCCCGCGTCTCGCAGCGCGAGCGTCGCCCGCGCGTTCGCGATCGTGGCCTCGATCTTGCCGCGATGGCGGACGATCGAAGCATCCGCGAGCAGCCGCTTCACGTCGCGCGCGCCGAACTCCGCGACGAGCTCCGGGTCGAACCCGGCAAACGCCTCGCGAAACCCTTCGCGCTTGCGCAGGATCGTCAACCACGACAGTCCGGACTGGAAGCCCTCGAGGCACAGCCGCTCGTAGAGACCTCGCTCGTCGACGACCGGCCGCCCCCACTCGTCGTCGTGGTAGGCGTCGTACAGCGGGTCAGAGCTCTCCCAGCAGCGCTCGCCCACGGCCCGCGCTCAGCTCACGTCGACCTTGACCAGCCCGTCCTCGACGAGGACGGGGAAGGTCTCGACCGGGAGCACCGCCGGCAAGGTCAGCGGCCGGCCTGAGCGGATGTCCACGTGCGCGCCGTGCCGTGGGCAGATCGCGTATCCCCCCTCGAGATCGAACTCGCCCTCGCAGAGGGGCCCGTCGTCGTGCGAGCAGCGGTCCTCGATCGCGTAGAACTCTCCGCCCAGGTTGTAGACGCCGACCGAGATCTGGCCCGCGTGGACGATCTTCACCGTTCCCGGCGGCAGATCCTCCACCGGGCCAACGTCGATCAGCGCCACCTTACGACCAGATGGAGGACGCCACAGCCGTCCTACGTCAGTTCCAGCTCGTCGAGCCCGGCCCACTCCTCGGGGAGCGGGGTCCCCTTGGCCCGGTGCAGGGCGACCTTGAGCACCCCGAGGCCGAGCAGCGCGCACTTGAGCCGGATCGGGGTCAGCGGGATGCCGACCTCCTCGAGGAGCGCCTCCTTGGGAAGCCCTGCGATCTCGTCCGCGGTCCGGCCCTTGACCATCTCCATCAGCATCGACGTCGACGCCTGGCTGATCGCGCAGCCGCGCCCGGAGAACTTGACCTCCTCGACCGTCTCCCCGTCGTCGGCAAACTGGACGTAGATCGAGACCTCGTCGCCGCAGAGCGGATTCAGGCCTTCCGCGCTCGCGTCCGCGTCCTCGATCACCCCGTGCCCGCGCGGGTTCTTGTAGTGGTCGAGGATGACCTCCCGGTACAGATCTTCGGCCACGGCTACCCGAGCAACTTTCGCGCCTTCTCGACGCCCTCGACGAGCCGGTCGATCTCCTCCGGAACGGAGTAGAGGTAGAAGCTCGCGCGGTTCGTCGCCGCTACCCCGAATCGGGTCATGAGCGGCTGGCAGCAGTGGTGGCCCGCACGGATCGCGACCCCTTCCGAGTCGAGCACCTGCGCCACGTCGTGCGGGTGGATGTCGCCGAGGTTGAAGGACACGATCCCCGCCCGTCGGTCGGGTGGCGGACCGTAGAGCGTGATGCCCGGCACTTCTGCAAGGCGCTCGAGCGCCAGCGCCGCCAGCTCCTGCTCGTACTCCTCGATCGCCTCGATCCCGATCGCGTCGAGGTAGTCGATCGCCGCGCGGAGCCCGATCGCCTCGGCGATCGGCGCCGTGCCGGCCTCGAACTTGTGCGGCAGCTCGCCCCAAGTGGTGCCCTCGAAGCGGACCTTGCTGATCATGTGCCCGCCGAGGTTGAACGGCTCCATCGCCTCGAGCAGCTCGCGACGGCCCCAGAGCGCTCCCACGCCGGTCGGCCCGCACATCTTGTGCGCCGAGAACGCGAGGAAGTCGCAGCCGAGCGCCTGGACGTCGACCGGATGGTGAGGAGCCGCCTGGGCCGCGTCCACGACCATGATCGCGCCCTGCTCGTGCGCCCACGAGGCGAGCTTCTCGACCGGGTTGATCGTGCCGACCGCGTTCGAGACGAGGTTGGTCGCGACGACCTTGACGCTCCCGTCGCGAGGAAACCCGTCGAGGTCGGCGAGATCGAGCTCGCCCGAGTCCGTGAGGTGGATCATCCGGAAGCCCGCGCCGGTGCGGCCTGCCATGTACTGCCAGGGCACGAAGTTCGAGTGGTGCTCGAGCTCGGTCACGACGACGAGATCGCCTGGCCCGAGGTTATTCAGCCCCCACGCGTACGCGACGAGGTTGAGCCCCTCCGTCGCCGAGCGGGTGAAGATCACCTCCCGCGCCGACGGCGCGTTGATGAACGTCGCGACGCTCTGGCGCGCCTGCTCGAACTCGGCCGTCGCACGCTCGGACAGCGTGTAGACGCCGCGGTGCACGTTCGCGTACGAGGTCTCGTAGAACGTCCTCATCTCGTCGAGGACCTGCCGCGGCTTCTGCGCGGTCACAGCCGAGTCGAGGTAGGCGAGCGGCTTTCCGTGGATCTTCTGCTCGAAGATCGGGAAGTCGGCGCGCAGCTTCTGCGCGTCCAGCCGTGAGCGTGCCGTCACCACCACGTGGCTATCGTACCCACGCACCGGGCGTATGAAGCTGCGCGTTCTCAGCGGCGGGGTTCTCCTCGCTATCGGGCTCCTCTCGGGCGGCTGCTCGGGCTCCAAGCCGACCTCGGACTCGCCCGGCGCGAAGGTGTTCGCCACCGCCGGCTGCGGCGGCTGCCACACGCTCAAGGCGGCCCACGCGAAGGGCCAGATCGGGCCGAACCTCGACGAGCTCAAGCCCGACGAGGCAACCGTCGCCCACCAGGTGCGCGTCGGCGGTAACGGCATGCCCTCCTTCGGCCACCGCCTGCGCGCCGGACAGATCGCGGAGGTGGCGGCGTTCGTCGCCGAGGCCGCTCGGAGCTCGGGCCCACTCGCCGCGTTCAAGCCCGACAGCACGACGATCGCGGGCTGCGAGCAGAGCGGCAAGCCGTTCTGCTACCGCCAGGCCTTCGGAGACATCGCGTACAGAGACGGGCCGCAGAAGGCGCTCGCCCTGCTCGCTACCGACGACAGGACGATGGCGTCGGTGCACGCCGACTGCCACCAGATCGCGCACTGGGTGGGACACGCCGGCCTCGCGTACTACAAGGGCAACGCCGCCGTCGCCCTCGCGCACGGCGGAATGACCTGCAACTCCGGCTACTACCACGGCGTGATGCAGCTGGCCTTCGCCGGCCTCGAGAAGAGCGAGGTCGTCGCGAAGGCCCGAAAGCTCTGCGCGACCCCGGCCGTGAACGTCACCACGTTCCTCCTCTACCAGTGCGTGCACGGGCTGGGACACGGGCTGATGATCTACAGCGGAGACGACCTCCCCTGGTCGCTCAATGCGTGTCACCAGCTGGCCGACGACTTCGACCGCGTCTCCTGCACAGGCGGGGTGTTCATGCAGAACCTCGACACCACCATGACAACCTCGCGCTATCTGAAGGCGAACGACCCGATCTACCCCTGCAACATCGTGGCGGAGCGCGACAAGCTCTACTGCTACCTGATGGTTACGTCCAGGATCCTCGACTTCGACGGCTACAACTGGCGGAAGACCGTGGCCTGGTGCCACAAGAGCGAGCGGGGCTGGGTGGCGACGTGCTTCCAGTCCTACGGCCGCGACGCGTCGGGCTTCACCCAGTACCACCCGGGGCGCCTCATCCGCCTCTGCAAGCTCGCGGGGAAGGAAGCCGGCGAGTGCATGTACGGCGCCGCGCGCGACTACGCGAACAACTACGCCGGGGGGAAGGAGGCCGCACACCTCTGCAGCCTCGGCCCGGCGCGTTACCGCGGCTACTGCTTCCAGGGCATCGGCACAATTCTGGGAGCGATGCACGCTCTCGGGTCCGATCGGCGGGCTGCCTGCAACGAGGTCACGCCGAAGAAGTACCGCCGCGACTGCTACCGCGGCGCGGCGGTCACCTGATGCTGCCGGCGCTCGCCGGACAGGTCTCGCTCTGGAACCGCCGGCGCAAGCTGAGGCTCTTCCTCCGGTCGATGCGGCCCGGGCCGGAGACGACGATCGTCGACGTGGGAGTCGGCGACACCGCGTTCGAGACCGAGCCGGGAATCGCCGCCACCCACAACTTCTTCGAGGCGGTCTACCCGTGGCCCGAGCAGATCATGGCCGTAAGTGACGTGCCGCTGCTGCGCTTCGCCGAGGCCTTCCCCCGTGTCCCGAGCATGACGGCGAGCGGGACCGACCTGCCGTTCTACGACGACGAGTTCGACATCGCCTTCTCGAACGCCGTGGTGGAGCACGTCGGCGACCGCGAGGAGCAGCGACGGTTCGTCTCCGAGCTGTGCCGCGTCGCGCCGAAGGTCTTCCTCTCGACACCGAACCGCTGGTTTCCCGTCGAGGTGCACACACTCGTGCCGCTCGCGCACTGGCTCCCGCGCAGAACCCGGGACCGCGTCTTCGAAGCGCTGCACCGCGACGCGTGGCGCGGGGTGGAGCTGCTGAGCCCGCAGGAGCTACTGGCTCTGTTCCCGGACGACGTCGAGCCGAAGATCCTGGAGACGCGGATCACGATCACCGTCGCGGCGATCCGCCGGGACTCCAAGTAACAGTCTGTTACTAAGTGGTCAGGCCTGCGGAATGCGCGCCTCGAGGGCGCTGGTGACGGCCTCGCGAACCGGCTCGAGCTCGATCCGGTCGAGCACGTCCTGGAAGAAGCCGCGGACGATCAGGCGCTCTGCCTCCGCACGCGGCAGACCGCGGGCCATCAGGTAGAAGAGCTGCTCCCGGTCGACCCGCCCCACGGTCGCACCATGGGTGCAGCGGACGTCGTTCGCCAGGATCTCGAGGCCCGGAATCGGCACGGCATGCGTCGTCGGCGACAGCATCAGATTGCGGCACTCCTGGTAGGCGTTCGTCTTCTGCGCGCCTTCCTCGACGCGGATCATCCCGCGCCAGACCGCCGTCGCGCGATCTCGCAGCGCTCCCTTGAACGCGAAGTCCGACTCCGTGTCCGGAGCAATGTGCTCCTGGAACGTGTCGTAGTCGAGGTGCTGCTCACCGTCGGCGAAGTACGCGCCCGTCACGCGCGAGGTCGCGCCCGGCCCCGCGAGGTCGTTCTGGATCCGCACCTTGCCCTTCTTCGAGCCGAAGCCGCCGCTGACCCAGTCGAGCTCGGCGTCGCGCTCGACCCGCGCGTGGTGCGACGCGAAGTGCCACGTCTCGCGCGAGAGGTTCTGGAGCGACACGTACTCGAGCTTCGCGTTCTGCTCGACGAACAGCTCGACGACCGCGTTCGAGTAGCCGGAGAGCGAGGACGAGGCCGAGCTGTACTCCTCGATCAGCGAGAAACGCGAGCCCTCACCGGCGATGACGAGCAGGCGCCAGAAGAGCGAGCCGCCCTCCGCCTCGTTTGCGATCCGGACGTACAGCGGGCGCTCGAGCTCGAGCCCGGCCGGGATCTGGACGAGTAGCCCGTGCTGCCAGACGGCCGCGTTGTGTGCAGCGAACTTGTCCTCCTCCGACGAGACGAGCGTCCCCAGCCTCTCGTGATCCTCTGACAGCGGCTCGAACCGGATCTCATCGGGCACGCGCGCGATCTCGATCCCGGTCTCGGTCACAGTGGCCATCGCGGCCACGTCCAGCGCGACCATCGCCTCTGCGGCCGCGTCCGGGGTCTGACCCCGGCCCTGGCCGAACGAGTCGGGATCGAACCCGCGCAGGTCCGTGAAGCGCCAGTGCTCCTCCGTCGTGCTCGGGACCGGCAGCTTCCGGTAGCGCTCGAGCGCCTCTGCTCTAGACATGCGGCCGGCGGCTAGCCGACGGAGCCTTCCATCTGGAGCTGAATCAGGCGATTCATCTCGACCGCGTACTCGAGCGGCAGCTCCTTCGTGATCGGCTCCACGAACCCGGAGACGATCATCCCGGAGGCCTCCGCCTCGGAGAGCCCGCGCGACATCAGATAGAAGAGCTGCTCCTCGCCGATCTTCGAGACCGTCGCCTCGTGGCCTACGTCGACCTCGTCCTCGTCGATCCGGATGTACGGGTAGGTGTCGGAGCGCGAGTCCTCGTCGAGGATCAGCGCGTCGCACACCACCTTCGACTTCGCGCCCTTCGCGCCCTTCGCGACCTCCAGCAGGCCCCGGTAGCCTGCGCGGCCGCCGTTCTTGGAGATCGACTTCGAGGTGATCACCGAGGTCGTGTTCGGCGCGACGTGGACGGCCTTGCCGCCCGCGTCCTGGTGCTGCCCGTCGCCTGCGAACGCGATCGAGAGCACCTCGCCGTGCGCGCCCTCGCCGAGCAGCCAGATCGCGGGGTACTTCATCGTCAGCTTCGAGCCGAGGTTGCCGTCGACCCACTCCATGGTCGCGTTCTCGTATGCGACCGCCCGCTTCGTCACCAGGTTGAAGACGTTCGTCGACCAGTTCTGGATCGTCGTGTAGCGGCAGCGCGCGTTTGGCTTGACGATGATCTCGACGACCGCCGAGTGGAGCGAGTCCGTCGAGTAGATCGGCGCAGTGCAGCCCTCGACGTAGTGCACGTACGCGCCTTCGTCCACGATGATCAGCGTCCGCTCGAACTGGCCCATGTTCTCGGCGTTGATCCGGAAGTAGGCCTGGAGCGGCATCTCGACCTTCACGCCCGGCGGCACGTAGATGAACGAGCCGCCCGACCACACGGCCGAGTTGAGCGCCGCGAACTTGTTGTCGTTCTGCGGGATGATCGTGCCGAAGTACTCCTTGACGATGTCCTCGTGCTCGCGCAGGCCGCTGTCCATGTCGAGGAAGAGCACGCCCTGCGACTCGAGCTCCTCCTGGAGCTTGTGGTAGACGACCTCGGACTCGTACTGGGCGCCGACGCCTGCGAGGTACTTCTTCTCCGCCTCCGGGATCCCGAGCTTGTCCCAGGTGTCCTTGATGTCGGACGGCAGGTCTTCCCAGGACGAGGCCTGCTTCTCGGTCGGCCTGATGTAGTAGTAGATGTTGTCGAAGTCGATCTGTGCGACGTCTCCGCCCCACGTAGGGAGCGGGCGCGCAAGAAAGTAGTCGAGCGACCGGTGACGGAACTTGCGCATCCAGTCGGGCTCGTCCTTGTGCGAGGAGATCGCGTCCACCAGCTCGTGTGAGAGGCCGCGGCCCGACTTGAAGAAGTAGTCCTCGGGAACGTGGAAGCCGTACTTGATCTCGTAGTCCGAGCCGATTCCGCTTACGACCTCGGTTTCCGTGACCGCCATCAGGCGACCGCCTCCTCATACGCCTTGTAGCCCTCGGCCTCGAGCTTGTGCGCCAGCTCCGGGCCGCCTTCTTCCACAATACGCCCGTCCACGAAGACGTGCACGAAATCGGGCGTGATGTGATTGAGGATCCGCTGGTAATGCGTGATCACCAGCGCCCCCATCTCGGGCCCGACGAGTTCCTGGACCCCGTTCGCAACCACCTGCAGCGCGTCGATGTCGAGCCCCGAGTCGGTCTCGTCGAGCACGGCGATGCGCGGCTTCAGCATCGCCATCTGGAGGATCTCGACCCGCTTCTTCTCGCCGCCGGAAAAGCCGTCGTTCAGATACCGCTGCGCGAGCTCACGCGAGATCTTGAGCCGGTCCATCTTCTCGAGCAGCTCCTTGCGGAACTCCGGGATCGGCATCGGGTCGTCCTCTCCGCCGGCCTTCGCCTTCCGGATCGCGTTGATCGCCGAGCGCAGGAAGCTCGTGACTGTCACGCCGGGCACCGAGTGCGGGTACTGGAACGCGAGGAAGAGGCCGCGCTGCGCGCGCTCGTCCGCCTCCAGCTCCGTGACGTCCTCACCGTCGAACAGGATCTGGCCCGAGGTGATCTCGTAGGCCGGATGGCCCATCAGCGCGTAGGCGAGCGTCGACTTGCCCGAGCCGTTCGGGCCCATCACCGCGTGAACCTGGTTGGTGTCCACGGCGAGATCGACGCCCTTGACGATCTCGGTGCCGTTTTCGAGCGCGACCTGGAGGTTCTTCAACTCGAGCAGTGCCATGTGCGACTCATGCTAGCGGTCGAGGTCGGGCCATCGGCTGCGAGAAGCGCTAACCTGTGTCCATGGTGCCGGAGTTCGGAATCACGGGGATCATCCTCATCCTGGTGGTGGCATTGATCGTGTTCGGGCCCAAGCGGCTGCCGGAGATGGGGCGCTCGCTCGGGAAGGGCATGCGCGAGTTCAAGGACTCGATCAGCGGCAACGACGAGCAGAGCGAGCTGCCGTCCTCGACCTCGGACGACGCTCAGACGCCCACGCCCAGGCAGTAGAGGATGAGGATCCTTCCGCGGCGTCTTCGCCACGGCGAGGAGGCCACGCTCGTCGAGCATCTCGAAGAGCTGCGCGCGCGGTTGATTCTGATGCTGATCGCGCTCGCCGCGGCGTTCGTGGTCACCTACACGTTTCACGGCCTGATCCTCGGCTGGCTCAACCGCCCGCTGCCGGCGAAGTTCGACCGACCGGTGACCTTCAGCCCGGTCGAGCCGTTCACCACCTCGATCTGGGTGAGCATCTGGGCAGCCGTCCTGATCACAATCCCGATCCTGTTCTGGCAGGTCTGGGCGTTTCTCTCGCCTGCGCTCGACGAGGCGCACCAGCGCTCCATCGCGGTGCTGGTCGCGTTCTCGGCGGTGCTCGCGGTCGGTGGGATCGCCTTCGGATACTGGGTCGTGCTGCCGCCGGCGATCCACTTCCTGACGAGCTACGACTCGGCGCACTACACGATCTTCATCCGGGCGCGTGACTACTACCGGTTCGCGGCATTCGTGCTGCTCGGCGTGGCCCTCGCATTCGAGGTGCCCATCTTCGTGCTCGGCTTGGTTCGCCTGCGGATCCTCTCCGCGGCCCGGCTGCGCCGGACCTGGCGCGTGGGCGTCTTCGTGATGGTCGTGATCGGAGTCGCGCTCCCGGGCGTGGATCCGATCTCGACGATCCTCAGCGTCATCCCGCTCGTCAGCCTCTACCTGCTCTCGATCGTCCTCGCCTCGATCCTCGAGCCGCGATGGCGGGCGACCAAGGCCGCTCCGAGCACGGGCTGACCCCGGCCCGGGGGCAGGCGCGATGACGTACCCGAAGATCGAGCTCCACGTGCACCTGGAAGGGACCGTGCGTCCGAGGACGCTGCTCGAGGTGGCGCGCCGGAACGACTACACGCTCCCCGCGGACACCGAGGAGGGCCTGGCGGCGCTCTACGACTTCCGCGACTTCGCGGACTTCATCGACGTCTGGATCCTGACCACGAACGCGCTCCGCACCGAGCAGGACTTCAGGCAGGTCGTCATGGACTACGCCGAAGAGGCCTTCTCGCACGGCGCCGTCTACATCGAGGCGATCTTCTCGCCCGCCGAGCGGGTGCGCCGCGGGGTCGGCTGGGACCAGATCTTCAGCGGCTACTGCGACGGCGCCGCCGAGGCACGGGAGACCTACGGAGTCGAGATCCGGCTGACCCCTGACATCGTGCGCGGCTTCCCGCTCGACGAGTCGGAGGAGGTCGTGCGGTACTCCGCCAAGTACCGGGACCGCGGCGTTGTCGGCGTCGGGCTCGGCGGCCTCGAAGCAGACTTCCCGCCCGAGCCCTACGAGCCGGTGTTCGCGCTCGCGCGCGAGCTGGGGCTCGCCTCGGTTCCGCACGCGGGAGAGGTCGCGGGACCGCCGTCGGTGCGCGGCGCAATCGAGGAGCTGGGCGCCGACCGCCTCAGGCACGGCATTCGCGCGGCCGACGATCCGGGACTGCTGCGGGAGATCGCCGACCGGCGGATCGTGCTCGACGTCTGCCCGATCTCGAATCTGCGCACGCGGGCCGTCGCCTCGCTCGAGGAGCATCCGCTGCCGAAGCTCGCCGCCGCGGGCGCCCTCTGCTCGATCTCGACGGACGACCCGGCGATGTTCCGCACCGATCTGTCGCTCGACTGCGACGCTGCCACCACGCTCGGGCTCGATCCGCGGGACTTCTTCGCAGCCGGGGTCGAGGGCGCGCTCTGCGACGGAGGGCTGAAAGATCGCCTACGGGGTATCGGCGAGGCGTTCGACTGGGATTCCATCCGCCCCGTTCCGGGCCAGATACCCTAGGGTCTGAGCATGGCCAGAGGAGCAGCACAGGCACAGCGCAAGCAGCGCGCCGAAACAGCGCCGAAGAAGAAGCAGTCGGCCCCGAGCTGGGAAGACCAGCTCTTCTTCTCGCGGCTACGCCGCCATGCCAAGTGGGTCTACGTGTTCCTGGCGGTCGTGTTCGCGCTCGGCTTCGTCGTGCTCGGGATCGGCTCCGGCTCGACCGGGATCAGCGACATCCTCCGCGGCAACTTCTTCGGCGGTGGCGGCAGCTCGATGAGCTCGCAGATCAAGGACCAGCAGAAGCTGATCGCGCAGAACCCGAAGAACATGGAGGCCTATCTGAGCCTCTCGACCCTCTACCAGCAGGACCAGAACACGCCGAAGGCGATCTCGACGCTCGAGCAGGCGGCCAGCGTCGAGCCGAAGAACCTCGACATCCTCAACCGGCTTGCCGGGATCTACCGCACGCAGGCGGAGTCGGCGCTGAACGCCGCCGCCCGCGCGCAGGCGGCGCTCGCGGCAAACAACTCACTGCCGCCCGGGCTCGACCCGACCTCGCAGCTCGGACAGGCCCTCGGCTCGGACCCGGTCAGCCAGTCGCTGAGCCAGAACGCGAACGCGTCCTTCGGCAGGATGTCGACCGCCTACGCGAAAGCAGAGAACGCGTACGAGCGCGTCGCGAAGGCCTCGCGCGGGACCGCGCAGGAAGCGAGCTCCCAGCTGCAACTCGGAAGCGTCGCCGTCGAGACCGTCCGGCTCACTGGCCAGCCAGCCGATGCGGTCCGCGCGATCGCCGCGTTCAAGCGTTACCTCAAGCTGGCGCCGGACGGGGCCAACGCGGCGCAGGCGCGACAGACCATCGCCCAGCTCCAGGCGTTCCTCGCCCAGAGCCAGCATTAGACTCCGCCGCGACACGGTGCGGAGACGAGCGAACTTCGATGCGGTGCGGGGCTCCGCGGCCGTCCTGGCCGTCGTGACCGGGCTGCTCGCCGCCGGCTGCGGGACCGGCGGGATCGCGAAGGGCGGCGACCAGACCCGCGGCGAGCAGCTCTTCAAGGACCGCTGCGGCGGCTGCCACACGCTCGCGGCAGCGGGGACCAACGGGACGATCGGGCCGAACCTCGACGACGCGTTCGCCTCGGACGTCTCGCAGGGGTTCAAGTCGATCTCCGTCGAGCAGGTCGTCCGCCAGCAGATCGCGCTCGCCGGCGGAAGGATGCCCAAGAACCTCGTAACGGGCGCCGACGCCGACGCGGTCGCCGCCTACGTGGCCGCGAACGCGGGTGTCCCCGGGAAAGCAGCAGGCCCTCCGACGAGCGGCAAGGACATCTTCACCTCGAACTGCGGCAGCTGTCACACGCTCTCGGACGCCAGCACGAGCGGCACCGTCGGGCCGAACCTCGACGACCTCATGCCGAACACGGCGACCGTGGAACGCCAGGTGACGAACGGCGGAGCGATCATGCCCGCGTTCAAGGGCAAGCTGACCCCGGCGCAGATCACGGCCGTCGCCAAGTACGTCTCGTCCGTGGCCGGCAAGAAGTAGCCGGCTAGCGCACTTCTTCCCGCTCTGCCTCGAGGTCGACCACCACGTGCGTGATCGGGACTGCGAAGCGGTCGCGCGCGCCTTCCACCACTCCCCGCTCGAGCCAGTGGGAGCGGCCCTCGGGATGCGTCGAGATGATGATCTCGTCGGCGCCGAAGGTCCGGAGGGCGTCCTCCATCGCCTGCAGCGGGTCGCCGTCGCCGACCTCGCCGCGAGCCTCGATTCCGGCCTCCCGTAGACGCTCGAGGCTCGCGTCGAGGCGCTGCTGCGCCTGCTCGCGGGCGCGGTCCTCGTCCGAGGTGAACGTCTTCAGCTTCGTGTTCAGCGCCGGCGTGACCACGAGCACCTCGGTGCGGTAGCCGGAGCTCCGCTTCTCGATCTGGTCACGAAGGGCGCCGCCGCCGACCGTCTCGTTCGCGACGACGAGGATTCGCCGCTCGTCCGGGCCGCCGCGGTGGACCGGCGCCGCTTTCGGCCGCTGCTCCTCCCGCCGCGCGTGCCACCACCAGCCGATCACGACCGCCGTGAGCAGGACGAACACCGCAAGCCCGAGCCAGGTGTTGATCACGCCGGCGATCGCGATCAGCCCGAAGTAGACGGCCGCGCCCAGCAGGAACCGGAACGCCTCAGCCTCGCTCCGGAGCGGATTGATCATTTCTGAGTCAGAGGATGTAGACCGTCGTGTAGACGACGATCCACATGATGTCGACGAAGTGCCAGTAGATGCCGGGGATCTCGACCCCGAGGTGCTCGTCCTCCGAGTAGTGGCCCCGGAAGGAGCGGATCGTCGCCATCAGCAGCAGCGTGAGACCGACGAAGACATGCGCCCCGTGCAAGCCCGTGAGGCAGTAGAAGACCGTCCCGAACGCGTCCGTGTACGGGGCGAACCCCACGCGTGAGTACTCGAGCAGCTGCGTGAGCAGGAACGAGAGGCCGAGCAGGAACGTGAGCGTCAGGCCCGCCTTCAGCCCCGACCGGTTGCCGCGCTTGATCGACTGCAGCGCCCAGTGCATCGTGAAGCTCGAGGTGACGAGGATGATCGTGTTGACGCCGGCGACGAAGACCGGCAGCTCGTAGCCCGGCGTCGGCCACGGCGTCCCGTTCGCGACCCGGACGAAGAAGTAGGCCGCGAAGAACGAGCCGAACAGCATCACCTCGGAGGCGATGAAGAGGAACATTCCGAGCGTGCGCGCGTCGACGCGCGAGCTCTGGTGCGCTGGAGGCGGGTGGGCGTGTGCCTCGGCGTGCGCGCTCACCGCGGCACCGCCTCGGTCTCAGGCTCGACCTCGATGTGCTCGACCGGCACCCCCGTCTGCTTGCGTAGCCGGTTGACCAGGTCACCCCGCAGCCACGTCGAGCGGTTCTCGCCGGGGAACGTCGAGACGATGATCTCGTCGACGCGCTCGTCCTGGAAGGCCTGCGACGCGGCCGTGAACGGGTCCGGGTGTGCGATCTGCCCGTGCGCGTCGATCCCCTCGCCGCGGAGAATGGCAAGCGCCCGCCGCAGCCGCCGGTCCGCCTCGGGATGGGCCGACATCGTCGGGTCGCTCTGGGGGCAGATGATGAGAAACGAGGCCGGTCCCTCCTTCGCCCGCTCGCGGATCCGCGCGAGCAGCGGATCCCCGACGAGCGTCTCGTTCGCGACCACGAGGACATTCGCCTCGCCGCCGGCCTCCTTCTCCAGATCGACGACGACGTGCTCGACGGGAATGCCAACGGCTACGCGCTCGATCTGCTCGACCACGTTGCGGCGCAGCCAGCCTGACTTCGACTGCGGGTGCGTCGAGACCACGATCTCGTCCGGCGGCGGCTCGAGCTGCGCGAGCGCGTCCTTCACGGCCTGGACGGGGTCGGCGTCTACGACATGCCCGGACGCGGTCATCCCCGCCGACCGGAGCGCCTCGAGCGTGCGATCCAGGCGGCGGCCGGCCGAGGCCCGGCGCGTGTCCTCGTAGACGACGTAGCCCTCGCGCGGCTGATTGACCGGGCAGAGGACGGTCACGAGGAGCGGTCCCTCGGCGCCCCTCCGCTCGAGGGCGTCGATCAGGCTTCGCCCGGCGACGGTCTCGTTCGCGATCACGAGCACATGCTTCAGTGCTGCACCTCCTCCAGTTCGGGCGCGCGGTCGCCATTGAACACCGCGTGCCGCGCGTCGGGAACCCCGTACTCGTACGGGTTGCCGACGACCTGCGGGACCTCGTCGAAGTTGAAGATCGGCGGCGGGGAGCTCACCTGCCACTCGAGCGTGAGCGAGTGCCACGGGTTCGCCTCGGCGACCGGGCCGAAGCGCCAGCTCTTGATCATGTTGTAGAGGAACACCAGCGTCGAGGCGCCGAGCCCGAACGAGGCGATCGAGATGAACAGGTTCAGGTCGGCGAAGCGCGGGACGTAGTCGGCCACGCGGCGCGGCATCCCCTGGATCCCGAGGTAGTGCATCGGGAAAAACGTCAGGTTGAAGCCGATGAACGTCAGCCAGAAGTGGAGCTTGCCGAGCCGCTCGTCGTACATCCGGCCGGTCATCTTCGGGAACCAGAAGTAGATCCCGGCGAAGATCGTGAACAGCGAGCCGCCGAACAGCACGTAGTGGATGTGCGCGACCACGAAGTACGTGTCCGAGACGTGGATGTCGATCGGCACGGCCGCGAGGTAGATCCCCGAGAGCCCGCCGATCACGAACATCGAGATGAAGCCGAGCGCGAACAGCATCGGCGTCTCGAGGTGGATGCGCCCCTCCCATAAGGTCGCGAGCCAGGAGAAGACCTTGATCCCGGTCGGCACGGCGATGATCAGCGAGGTGACCATCATCGGGACGCGCAGCCAGGGCGCCATCCCGGCGACGAACATGTGGTGGGCCCAGACCGAGAAGCCGAGCACGAGGATCGCCAGCAGCGAGAGCGCCATCAGCCGGTAGCCGAAGATCGGCTTCCGCGCCATCACCGAGATCACCTCCGAGGTGATCCCGAAGCCGGGCAGCATCATGATGTAGACGGCCGGGTGCGAGTAGAACCAGAAGATGTGCTGGTAGCCGAGCGGGTAGCCGCCCGCCGTGAAGTCGAAGAAGTGCGTGTGCATCACGTGGTCGAACATCACGAAGAACTGCGACCCGGCGATGAAGGGCGTCGCGATCACGACGAGCAGTGAGGTCGTGAAGTTCGCCCAGACGAGCAGCGGCATGCGCCAGAAGGTCATCCCCGGCGCGCGCATGGTGATGATCGTGACCAGGAAGTTGAGCGCGGTCATGATCGAGCTCGCGCCCGCCCACTGGACGCTCATGTTGAAGAAGACCGCGCCGATCGGCTGGTGCTCCGAGCACAGCGTCGCGTAGCCCGTCCACCCGCACGCGAACGCGCCGCCCGGGGCGAGGAAGCTGGCGAGCATCATGAACCCGGCGACCGGCAGCAGCCAGTACGAGAGCGCGTTCAGCCTCGGGAACGCCATGTCCGGAGCGCCGATCATCAGCGGGATCACGTAGTTGCCGATCCCGGCGAACGCGGGGATCACGAACAGGAAGATCATCAGCGCCGCATGAACCGAGAAGAGCCCGTTGAACGCCTGGTTGTCGACGTACTGCATCCCGGGCTGGGCCAGCTCGGCGCGCATCAGCATGGCCAGCATGCCCCCGATGACGAAGAAGAAGATCGTCGTCACGAGGTACTGGATCCCGATCACCTTGTGGTCGGTGTTGATCCGGAAGTAGTCGCGCCAGCTGTGGGCGCCGTGGCCCGAGTGGTCCTCGGGCCGGGTCGGCGAGCCGATCGCGTAACGGACCCAGTAGTCGAAGCCGCCGATGCCGGCCAGGAAGCCGATCGGCACCGCGGCGAGCTCGACGGTGGTGATCACCTGACCGTCCCAGATCGGGTACCAGCCCTCAGCCCAGCGGACGAGGCACGTGATCCCCGCGCCGATCCCGAAGAAGAGGACCATCATCCAGGGGACGCGCAGCCAGCCCGGCGCGAGCAGGCGGTGCCAGCCGGTGGGAGACGAGGGGGAGGGCGCGTGGCCGGTGGGCTCGTGCGCGATGACGGCCCCGGTCACTGCTTGCCTCCGGAGGCGAGGTAGCTCGCGAGCGCGTCGAGCTGGGCCTTGGAGAGGCGCGTGCCGAAGTCCTGCGGCATGATGCCGCTCGGGAACCCCGGCTGGATGTAGGCGTTCGGGCTCACGATCGACTGGTGGATGAACTGGTCAAGCGGCTGTCCCGCCTGCTTCGCCTCGGCAGCGAGATTATCGAGGTCCGGCCCGATCTTCGCCGTCGCTCCGGCCGGCTTGAACGTGTGGCAGCTGTTGCACGCGTTCGCCGTGAAGAGGGCCTTGCCCGAGACGCTCGGCGGGCCGGCGAGCTTCTTCTGCTCGCCGTTGGCCCAGGACAGGAAGCTGGTCTTCGAGGTCACCTGCGCCTGTGAGCGCATCAGCGCGTGGCCGAGGCCGCAGAGCTCCGTGCAGATGACCGGGAACACGCCGGTCCGGGTCGGCGTGATCACGAGCGGGTTGATCGACCCCGGCACCGCGTCCTGCTTCTGGCTGAACTCGGGCACCCAGAACGAGTGGATCACGTCGAGCGAGGTGATCTCGAGCTTGACCTGATAGCCGACCGGGAGCTTCAGCGTCGGCGAGTTGATGTTCCCGAAGTCCGGATACTGGAAGTTCCAGGCGAACTGCTGCGCGATCACGTTCACGACCAGCGGCTTGAGCGGATGGCTCCGAGTCGCCGCCGAGACACGCCCGTTGTCGGAGAGCACGACCGCGCTGACGATCGCGATCGCGGTGACGAGCGCCGCCGGAACCGCTGTCCACGCGATCTCGAGCCCCGTGTTCCCGTGAATCGGCGGGCCGTCCATGTCCTCGTCCGGCCGGGCCCGGAACTTGATCAGCGAGTAGATGATCACCGCCGCGACGAGCGCGAAGATCGCGATCGAGATCGCAGTGACGAACCAGAAGACGAAGTCGATCCGGTCGGCCTGCTTGCTCGCCGGGTCGGGGAGCCAGGGGATCAGGAGCGCGACCGCCGCGGCACCCGCGCCACAGACCACTCCGATCGCGACGAGCTGGACGATCGATCCCCTGCGCACCGGGGCCGAGACTACTCGACGGCGCGGGCGCCCGCCGGGGAACGCGCGGCCGCTCGAAACGGCTGCAACGAGGCTCGTTCGGGCGGCGACGCAGGCCGGCCATCTTCTGGAGTCGGCCGCGCCGGGTGCCCATCGACGCGGGGGTGTGGCGGTGACCGATATCTCACGCCTGTCAGCGAACGCGCTGCTCGTGTGCGCAGAGGTCGGGGCCGACACTGCGGTCGGCCGCGCGGCCGGTGAGCTCGTCGAGGAGCTCGGCAACCTGGACGTGACCGTCACGGTGGCGCGCTCGGCCGACGACGGGGCCGCCGTGATCGGCTCGGAGCCCGACCTTCACGTCGTCGTGGTCGACTGGGACCTGACCGACGGGGGCTCGGGAGCGACCGAGCTGGTCGAGCTCGTGCGCGAGCGGACGGACGGCGTCCCGCTGTTCCTGATGGCCGACCGCGAGTCGCTCGACGCCGTGCCGGTCTCGGTCGTCCGCCTGTGCGACGGCTTTGTCTACCTGCTCGACGACACCGCCGACTGGATCGCCGGCCGCCTCCTCGACGCGACGGAGCGCTACCGGCGTTCGCTGGCGCCGCCGATGTTCGGCGAGCTCGTCCGCTTCTCCCAGGAGCACGAGTACTCGTGGCACACCCCGGGGCACGAGGGCGGCGCGGCCTTCCGCAAGTCACCGATCGGAAGGACGTTCTTCGAGTTCTTCGGCGAGCAGATGCTTCGCTCCGATCTCTCGATCTCGGTCGGGGAGCTCGGTTCGCTGCTCGAACACTCCGGTCCGATCGGCGAGGCGGAGCAGGAGGCTGCGCGCATCTTCAACGCTGACCTGACGCTGTTCGTCACGAACGGGGGCTCGACGTCCAACCGCGTCGTCCACCAGGGATCGACGACTGCAGGCGACACGGTGCTCCTCGACCGCAACGCACACAAGTCCGCAGAGCAGGCGACGACGATCAACCACACTGTCCCCCTCTACATGGTCCCGACGCGCAACGCGTACGGGATCATCGGCCCGATCCCGCCCAGGAGATGACGGAGGACGCCGTCGCCGCGAAGATCGCGCGCTCGAGGCTCGGTGCCACGAAGCCGGTGCTCGCAATGGTGACGAACTCGACCTACGACGGGCTGCTCTACCACGTGCCCACGGTCGGGAAGCTGCTCGGCCACCAGATCGACCGGCTGCACTTCGACGAGGCCTGGTTCGGCCACGGAGCGTTCAACTCCATCTACCACGAGCGGCACGCGATGCACCGCGGGGAGCGCGACCCCGATGGGCCGACGCTCTTCGCGACCCAGTCGACGCACAAGCTGCTCGCGGGGCTGTCGCAGGCCTCGTACATCCACATCCGCAACGGCCGCAACCCCGTCGATCTCGGCCGCTTCAACGAGGCGTTCATGATGCACGCCTCGACCTCGCCGCTCTACGCGATCATCGCCTCGAACGACGTCGCGGCGAAGATGATGGAGGGCCGACGAGGAGAGCTCCTGACCCGCGAGTCGATCGACGAGGCGGTCGACTTCCGCAAGACGCTCGCCCGCTCGGTGCGCGAGCTCGGGGACGACTGGTTCTTCGCGCCGTGGCAGCCCGACGACGTGCCGGACGGTAGGGGCGGCACGATCGCGTTCGCCGACGCGCCGAGCGACCTGCTCGCGACGAGCCCGGACGCCTGGGCCCTCCGCGAGGACGAGACCTGGCACGGCTTCTCGGGTCTGCCTGACTCCTACGCGATGCTCGACCCGATCAAGGTCACGATCCTCACGCCGGGAATGAACCGGGCGGGCGAGCTCGAGGACACCGGTATCCCGGCGGCGCTCGTCTCCTCGTACCTCGACCAGCACGCGTCGATCGTGGTCGAGAAGACGCAGGACTTCTCGATCCTGCTCCTGTTCTCAATGGGCGTGACCCGGGGCAAGTGGGGCTCGCTCCTCACCGGCCTGTTCGACTTCAAGCGCGACTTCGACCGGAACGCGCCGCTCGCCGAGGCACTGCCGTCCCTGGTGAAGGCGAGCCCGAAGCGGTACGGGTCGCTCGGGCTGGCCGATCTGGCGTCCGAGATGCACGAGACGCTGCGCGAGACCGGCCAGATGACGCAGCAGGCCGAGGCATTCGGGCGCCTGCCGGACCAGACGACGATCAACGCCGACGCGTACGCCCACGTCGTGCGCGGGACCGTCGAGCCGGTACGGCTGGGCGACATCGCCGAGCGCACGGTCGCCGTCGGCGTCGTCCCGTACCCGCCCGGGATCCCGCTCCTCATGCCCGGAGAGAGCACGGGCGCCGGCGACGGCCCGTTCATCGGCTACCTGCGCGCCCTCGAGGAGTTCGACCGCCGCTTCCCGGGGTTCGAGCACGACCTCCACGGCGTCGAGCACGAGGAAGGCGACTACGTGATCAGCTGCGTGAACGCGTGATCGACTAGTCGGGCAGCCAGTCCTCGCGGGCGGGCTGTGCCTCGCGGGCCGGAACGCGGGCATAGGCTTCCCGCGGATCGGTCGTCTCCTGCTCGACCCCGGCGTTGTGCCGGAGTGCCACGTCGTCCACGGTGTAGCCGCCCCAGTCCGGACCCATCGACTTGTCGCGCGCGCCGACGGCGAGCACGAGGCAGGTCGAGTCGCCCGCGCCGAGGATCGTGTGCTTCGCCTCGGGCGGGCAGTGGACGAAGTCCCATTGGCGAAGCGGCCGCTCCTCGCCCTCGATGATCAGCAGCGCCTCCCCCCGAAGGACGAGGAAGTCCTCCTGGTCGGCCTCCCAGTGGTACATCGACATCGGCTCACCCGGCTCCATCGCGACGAGGTGGATCCCCAGCTGCGAGAACTCCGGGTCGCCCTCGAGCCGGGAGTACGCGCCGCGCCCCTGCGCGTTACCCCAGACGGCGTCGCGGGCGTTGAGCACGTACCAGCCGTCGCCCTTCGGGACGAGCCCGTGCTCTGTCGACTCGAGCTTCGCCTCAGCGACCATCAGAGGAGCTTGCCATACCTAGGGGAACCGGCCGCCGGTCGAGATAGGGAGCTCCAGCAGAGACTGTTCGCAGCTTGACCAACGTCCAGCGACCGTCATGCCAGCGGAGAAAGGTCTGCAGCCGTTGGGCCCAACAGCACACCGAGCTCCCGCCGCGCGGCTCGTCGAACCAGACGAGCCCGCCCCTAGCTCCCCACGCCGTCTCGGTTATCTGTCGCCCGCGGACACCGACGCTCCCGTCCTTCGACCCTTCGACGAACCCGTGGCCATAGATCCTCTGGATGCGACGACCGATGTCCGCGAAGACCGAGACGGCAGCAACCGCGTGATTGCAGCCTTGGCACTCGACGGTGACGAGAAGGTCCGGATGGCCGTCTCCGGTCACGTCCGCCGTACGAACCGACGCTGCGCTGAACGCAAACGGAGAAGCGGGAACGAGCGTGTGTGGCGTCCAGCGAGCCGAGTTCGCACGGAGATGAGCCGGGTGCCAGAGCGTGAGCGCATATCTCTCATTGCTGGGCGTGGAGGGAACCCGATGGCGAGCTCGATACGACCAGCCCACGACCACTTCGGGAACCGTTCGCCCTGCCGCGACGTACCAGACGTGGCGTATCCGCCCAGAAGACGGCACGAGATCGTTCAGGTCGAGCTCGCGCGGGTCTCGCGACTGATCGACCAAAGAGTGGACCGGGCGACTTTGCGGGACTCCGGACTGGAACTCGTGCCGAACACCACCGCAACCAACCAACCCCGCGACCACGAGGCCACCCGTGACCAATGGGAGACGGCGAGCGAGAGCATTCATTTCAGCCACTTGTCTCACAACGGCCTCGCGGTGTCCATGCCGCCGCCGCGACCGAGTGGCGGGCGCAGCTCGCAACGGCATGAATCGAAACGACACCGACCGAAGTCGTGATGTGCCGCGAAGCGGCGCGGACTTTGGTCGGCTCATGGGCCGTGAAGGATTCGAACCTTCGACCTTGGGATTAAGAGTCCCCTGCTCTACCAGCTGAGCTAACGGCCCGAGGCGCCGCGTAGTGTAGCCCCGGATGAAGGTCGTCTCGGTCGTGGGCAACCGCCCTCAATTCGTGAAGTCGGCGCCTACGTCCGTGGCCCTCCGCGAGCGCGGGATCGAGGAGGTCGTGATCCACACCGGCCAGCACTACGACCACGAGCTCTCGCAGGTGTTCTACGACGAGCTGGGGCTCCACGAGCCGCGCTACCGGCTCGACCTGCGCACGCCCGACGCGGACGCGATGGAGCCTCTGATCCAGGAGTGCCTCGGCGCAGAGCGGCCGGACTGGGTGCTCGTCTACGGCGACACGAACTCGACGCTCGCAGGGGCGGTCGCGGCGGCCGCCCTCGAGCTAACGCTCGCCCACGTCGAGGCCGGCCTCCGCAGCGGCGACCTCTCGATGCCCGAGGAGCGCAACCGGATCGAGGTCGACCGGCTCGCACAGCTTCTCCTCTGCCCGGACGAGCGCTCGCGGGAGATCCTGGCCGGCGAGGGCGTCTCCGGCCGGGCCGAGGTCGTGGGCGACGTGATGGCCGACGCCACCCGGATCTTCACGCCGATTGCGCAGAAGCGAGGCGGCCCGCTTCCGGACGGGCCGTACGCGGTCCTGACCATCCACCGCGAGGCGAACACGGAGCCCGGGCGGTTGCGGCGGCTCGTCACCGCGCTGGACGAGAGCGGCCTGACGTTCGTCTTCCCCGTCCACCCGCGAACGCGAAAGGTCATGGACGAGCACGGCATCGAGACGGCGCCACAGCTCCATGCCGTGGAGCCGTTCGGCTACCTGGAGATGCTCGCCCTCGTGGCCGGCTCGACCTGTGTCGTCACCGACTCGGGCGGGCTGCAGAAGGAGGCCTATTGGCTGCGGATCCCATGCGTCACCCTGCGACCGTCGACCGAGTGGGTCGACACGGTGCTCGCCGGCGCGAACACGCTCGTCGATCCCGACCACCCGGAAGGGATCGGCGCGGCGCTCGCGAACGCACGCTTCCCGGATGACGCACCCACCCTTTACGGCGACGCCCACGCTGCCGAAAGAGTCGCTGATGCGCTCTATACCCTTACGCGCGCATGAGTGAGCGCACGAGTGAGATTGCGATCGTAGGCGCCGGATATGTCGGCGTCCCCCTGGCGCACACCTTCGCGCAGGCGGGCCGCTCCGTGCTGCTCCTCGAGGTCCAGCCAAACCGCGTCGAACAGCTGAACCGGGGCGAGAGCTACGTCGAGGACGTCCCCTCCGAGTCGCTGGGCAAGCTCGTCGACAACGGGTTGATCCGGGCCACGAGCGACTACGACGAGCTCCGCGAGGTCGACGCGATCCTGATCGCACTGCCGACCCCGCTCTCCGAGCAGCGCGAGCCCGACCTCACGATCGTGCTCGAGGCGACCAAGGGCATCGCCTCGCGCCTGCGCAAGGGCCACCTCGTCGTCCTCGAGTCCACCACCTATCCGGGCACGACCCGTGAGCGGCTGCAGCCGGTGCTCGAGGAGAGCGGCCTGAAGGCGGGCGAGGATTTCCACCTCGCGTTCTCGCCGGAGCGCGTCGACCCGGGCCGCGAGGACTGGACGACGAAGAGCACGCCGAAGGTCGTCGGCGGGCTGACTCCGGAGTGCACGAGCCGCGCGGTCGAGCTCTACTCGAGCGCCCTCGACACCGTCCTGCCGCTCTCGTCACCCGAGGCGGCCGAGCTGACGAAGCTGCTCGAGAACATCTTCCGCTCGGTCAACATCGCGCTCGTCAACGAGCTTGCCCAGCTCTGCGACCGGATGGGGCTCGACATCTGGGAGGTCGTGGACGCGGCCGCGACGAAGCCGTTCGGCTTCATGCGCTTCGAGCCCGGCCCGGGCCTCGGCGGGCACTGCCTCCCGGTCGACCCGTTCTATCTCTCGTGGAAGGCGCGGCAGTACGACTTCTACACCGAGTTCATCGAGCTGGCCGGCAAGGTCAACGCGAACATGCCCTACTTCTGCCGCTCGCTGATCTCGCAGGCGCTGAACCATGGCCGCGAGCTCTCGCTCAAGGGCTCGAAGGTGCTGATCCTCGGCGTCAGCTATAAGGCCGACGTCCAGGACACCCGCGAGTCGCCGGCCCTGAAGCTGATCGAGCTCCTCCAGAACGCGGGAGCGGAAGTCGCCTACCACGACCCGCACGTGCCCGAGCTGCCGAAGCACGGGCTCGCCTCGGTTCCGCTCGAGCCCGCCGACCACGACTGCGTCGCAATCGTGACCGCGCACTCGTCGATCGACTACGACCGCGTCGCGGACGAGGCGCACCTCGTGGTCGACTTCCGCAACGCGACGAACACGAACGGCCGCGTCGACGGGAAGGTCTGGAAGCTTTGACGCGAGTCGGTCAGGTCGGTCTCGGCAACTGGGGTCGGAACCTCGCGCGCAGCTTCGCGGAGCTAGCCGATCTGCGCTGGCTCTGCGACGCGTCACCCGACGCGCTCGACGCCTCCGGTGCCCGGTACCCGCAGGCGCGGACAACGACGAGCTTCGATGAGCTGCTCTCCGACCCCGAGCTCGACGCGATCGTCGTCGCAACAACTGCCTCCACCCACTACGAGCTCGCAAAGCGTGCGCTCGAGGCAGGCAAGCACGTCTTCGTCGAGAAGCCGCCCGCGGAGACCGAGGCCCAGGCCGAGGACCTCATCGCCACCGCGGAGGCGAACGGTCGCGTGCTGGTGCCCGGCTACCTTTTGCTCTACCACCCGGCCGTGAGCGCCCTGAAGCGGCTCGTCGACTCCGGTGAGCTCGGCGACGTCCTCTATCTCTATTCAAATCGCCAGAACCTCGGCCGGATCCGCACGGACGAGAACACCATCTCCTCGCTCGGTGTCCACGATCTCTCCGTCATCCTGCACCTGCTCGCGGAGGAACCGTCGGAGTGCTGGGCCCGGGGCAACGCCTATCTCACACCCGGGATCGAGGACATCGCCTTCTGCTACCTGCGCTTTCCGTCGGGGAGGATCGCCCACATGCACCTCTCGTGGCTCGACCCGCAAAAGATTCGGCGAATCACCGTCGTGGGGACGGAGAAGATGGTCGTCTTTGACGACATGGAGCTCGAGCGGAAAGTGACCATCTACGAGAAGTGGCCCGAGCAGCCCACTGGGACCTACGGAGAGTGGCAGACCCGCACCGGCGACATCTTCAGCCCGAAGATCCCGACCGACGAACCGCTGCGCCTCGAATGCAGCCACTTCCTCTCGCTGATCGCCGGTGAGGGAGACCCCCTCAAGGCCGCACGTGACGGCCTCGCGGTCGTGCGGGTGCTCGAGCAGCTGCAGGCGTCGCTCGTCGCCACGCCCGCGTAGCGCGTGGCCGAGGTCGCCGAGACCGCGATCGTCTACCCGGGCACGGTGCTCGGCGAAGGCTGCCGCATCCTCGACTACGCGGTCGTCGGGAAGCAGCCGGCGCTCTCGCCTCGCTCGACGGCGGCTCGTGAGGCGCTGCCGCCGCTCGAGCTCGGCGCCGGAACGATCGTCTCGACGGCGGCCGTGGTCTTCGCCGGGACGACGATCGGCGAGAGCGTGATCGTCGGCGACCAGGCGTGCGTCCGCGAGCGCTGCCTGATCGGTGACGACGTCGTGATCGGGCGCGGGTCGCTCGTCGAGAACGACACGACGGTCGGAGCGCGAACGAAGATCCAGGCCGACGCATACGTAACGGCGTACTCGACGCTGGAGGAGGACGTCTTCATCGCGCCGTGCGTCGTCACGACGAACGACAACTTCATGGGCCGCACCGAGCGGCGGCACGAGCTGCGCAAGGGCCCGACGATCCGCCGCGGGGCGCGCATCGGCGGCGCCGCGGTGCTGCTACCGGGGATCGAGATCGGCGAGGAGGCCTTCGTCGGAGCCGCCGCCGTCGTGCTCCGCGACGTCCCTGCGCGCGCGGTCGTCGTCGGCAACCCGGCGCGCCAGATCCGCGACGTGCCGGACGACGAGCTGCTCTAGGAGCGTCGGATCTTCAGCCAGTACGAGCCCGAGTCGGGCTTCGCCGCCGAGACCTCGAGCGAGTACCAGCCGCTCTGGGTCGCCCTGTAGCTCAGCCGCTCTGGCACACCCAGGGGGTGGACGGAGCGCGCCGCACGGAACAGGTCGCTCGCGTCCGCGAGCGAGCCGAGCCCCGGCTTCCACAGCGTCAGCGAGATGTCCACGTTCGGGGTCGGGCCTGTGACCGCGGAGACCGTCTGGCCCTTCTGGAGCTTGATCCGGTAGACGTCGTCCGGGTCGTCCCAGTAGTCGATCGTGGCCCGGAGGCGCGCCTTCTTCCCGCGAACGGGGTGACCGAACCCGATGTCGTCGTTCGGCTCGAAGCGGTCCTTGACCGGCAGGGGTCGGGTCCGCAGCGCGTGGATCGCGGCGGTGATGTCGAGCTTGCCCCAGCCGGAGAGCGCGTCGCGGCTCCCCGTGCACTCGGAGCAGCCGTTCGCCGGGGTGGCGAGCATCGCCGTGCGCTCGATCAGCGTGGAGACCTGGTCCGGGCTCAGGCTGGGCCGGAGCGCGAAGAGCATCGCCGCCGCCGAGGCCACCTGGGGCGCCGAGAACGACGTCCCCGAGGCGTGCCGGTAGTCCTTCGGCCCGCAGCTCGAGTAGCCCTGCTCGGTGCAGCTCGTGTTCTTGCCGGTCATTGCGCGCGGGAAGAGCGAGAACATGTCCTGGCCCGGGGCGATCAGGTCGACGTAGACGGCGTCGCGGTTCGAGAACGAGGAGACGTCGCCGCTGCGGTCGTAGGAGCCAACTCCCAGCACGTGCGGGAGCGCCGCGGGATAGCTCGCATAGCGCCATGGCTTCGTCGGCGCGTCCGTGCTGTTCCCGACGGCGGCCACGACGAGGGCCCCGTGCCTCGTGGCGAAGTTGACGGCCCGCTGCTCGACCCACGAGTAGCCGCTGTTGTCGCCGTCCTCCGGATCGCGGACGCTGCCGAGGCTGACGTTGATCACCCGCGCGCCGTGGTACACCGCCCAGCGAATGGCGTGAGCCTCGGCCTTCGTCGAGACGGTCCCGTCGTCCCGGACGACCTTGGCGACGAGCAGTCGCGCAGAGGGGGCGAGGCCGGCGATCCCGCGGCCGTTGTCGACGATCGCCGCGATCTCCCCGGCGACGAAGGTCCCGTGGCCCTGCGTGTCCGCCACGGAGCCGCCGACGAAGCTCTTGGCCATCGCGATCTGCCCCTGGAGCTCGGGGTGCGTGAGGTCGACGCCCGAGTCGATCACGGCTACGCGCACGGGACGCAGCGACCCGAGGCCGCTGAACGCGTCGAACGCGCGGTCCTGGTCGACGTACCACTGCTTCGGCAGCAGCGGGTCGTTCGGGCTGAACGCCTGCGCGGCCGTCGGCACCAGGAGCCAGAGCGCGGCCGCGAACCCGGCCAGAAGCCACCGCTTCACGGGTTCGCCACCGTCAGCGTGTTGGAGAAGCCGATCGCGAAGCCGTGGCCCGCGACGATGCGCGCCCGGTAGCTGCCGGCGCTGAGATCGAGCTGCGCCGAGAACGTGCCACGTGCGTCCACCGTGGTGCTGGAGACCGTCTCCCAGCCGCTCGGCCCCATGCGCTGCACCTGGACAACCGCCCCTGACACCAGCGGCTTCGCCTGCCCGGTCAGAGAGATCCCGTCTGTGCCCGCAGAGAGCTTCACCAGCGGCGCCACCCCCACGCGGACGACGCTGCTCGCGAAGCCGCCGCTCTCGAGCCGGTAGTCGGTCGTGACCTTCGGCGCGACGCTCGGAGCGAGCGCTCCGCTCTTCGCGACCACCCGGCCGAGGCGCTTCCACTTGCCGCCGTAGGGCCGCGAGTCGAGGTAGATCTTCTGGACGCCGCGAGCGGTTCCGGCCAGTTTGACCGCGGCGCCGTACACGACCGCGCCCGTCGGGTTGGCGAGGTTCAGGAGCCCGAGCCGGAACCAGGTCGAGCGCAGGCCGAGGACGGCGCGCACCGAGGAGCCGCGCACGGTCCGCTCCCCCTTCGTCCCCGTGAGAGTGACCGTCCTCACCCGGCCGGACGGGCTCACGTTCGCCCGATAGTCGACGATGCTCCCGGGCACCCCCAGGCGCCTGGCCAGCTTGGACGCCCCGTACCGCAGCGGCCCCCAGTTGTGGTACGGCGAGAGCGTGTCGTACGGGTCCGCCACCGAGACGAGATACGGGACCGGTTTCGAGCTCGGGAACACGTCCTGCACGTTGGCGGTCCTGCCGCCCGAGCTCGACGAGAAGTACGTGAGCGCCGGCTCGTCGTCGTAGAGGACGACCTGGCCGGCGGTCTCGGTGACGGCCCCCGTCGCGCTCTTCGATTCGGCTGCGATCCCGCCGTAGACCTGGCTGCGCGTGTCGGGATAGAGGTCGAAGTCGCCCGACGTCGACCGTTCCGCGAGCGCGAACGTCCGTGCAGCGACCGCCTGCGCGGCCAGCGCCTCGGCCGGCCAGCGGTCGGGCATCTCCGACCCGACGACCCCGCGGAGGTAGGACTCGAGGCCGACGACGTTGACGACCTGAAGGGCGGAGCCGGCGACCTTGACACGGAGGGAGCCGCGGTACGCTCGGCTACCCAGCGAGAGCGGCGTCGTTCCCGGCGCGAAGAGGAGCGGGCCCGTGAGCGCCTTGACCGGCTTCGAGGGCACGAGCCGGAGCTTCAGCCCGAGGCCGATCGACTGCTTCCCCGCCGCGAGCTTGTGCACCTTGCCGGCGCCGTCGGTGACGGTGAAGGGCGAGGCCGACGAGATCGCGGCGCGCGTGGCTCCGGCGGCGAGCAGGACGCGCACCTTCGAGACCGGCGCGGGGCCGATCGTCGTCCCGGGGTAGTAGTGCGCGAGGATCTTGTCCCAGGTCCAGCCGTGAAGGGCGTATCCGTACGCGCCGTACTGCGCGAGGCCGACCCCGTGGCCCCAGCCGTGGCCGCTGACGAAGATCACCGGAAGCCGCTTCGCCCGGGCGGTCTTGGCCGCGTGCGGGCCGGCCACGCTCCGCGCTTTGACGGCATGCGGGACCGGGGTGCTCACGGCAGTGAGCCCCAGAGCGGCGAGAATGGCTGCTGCGACTTTGCTGACCATCGGCCTTGGCCTGAGCCTGGAGGACGCGTACCGGCCCTGGTCGGCCGGCCGCAGCCAGGGTCTGAGGGTACCGCACACATCGACGGAATTCCTCGTTTCTTTACAGAACGCGCATTACTCCGCATGATCTGGCGGATGAGGGTGCTCGTCACCGGAGCTGCGGGCTTCATCGGATCGAACTTCGTCCGCTACTGGCTTGAGCGAAGGCCGGACGACCACGTGGTCGCATTCGACCTGCTCACCTACGCGGGAAACCGCGAGAGCCTCGCCGACGTCGAGGACCGGATCGTGTTCGTCCACGGCGACATCGCGGACGCCGACCTGGCCGAGAGGACGCTCCGCGACGAGGAGATCGGGGTGATCGTCAACTTCGCCGCCGAGTCCCACAACTCGCTCGCGGTCGTCGATCCGGGCCGCTTCTTCCGGACGAACGTGATCGGGACACAGACGCTGCTCGAGGCCGCGCGGCGGTGCGAGGTCGGCCGCTTCCACCACGTCTCGACCTGCGAGGTCTACGGCGACCTGCCGCTGGACTCGGACGACGCGTTCACCGAGGACTCGCCGTACCTGCCGCGCACGCCCTACAACGCCTCGAAGGCGGGCGCAGACCACGCGGTCCGAGCCTACTTCGAGACCTACGGCCTGCCCGTCACGATCACGAACTGCTCGAACAACTACGGGCCGTACCAGTTTCCGGAGAAGGTGATCCCGCTGTTTGTCTCGAACGCGCTCGACGACCAGCCGCTGCCGCTCTACGCGTCGACGCAGAACCGGCGCGAGTGGCTGCACGTGCTCGACCACTGCCGCGCGATCGACCTCGTGCTCGAACGGGGCGAGCCGGGCGAGACCTACAACGTCGGCTCAGGCGTCGAGCAATCGATCGAGCAGATCGCGAATGCCGTCCTCGAGCTGACAGGCAAGCCGGCGACGCTGAAGACGATCGTCCCCGACCGGCCCGGCCACGACCGCCGGTACCTCCTCGACTCGACCCGGATCCGGGAACAACTCGGCTGGCGCGACGAGATCGCCTGGGAGGACGGCATCGCGCAGACCGTGCAGTGGTACACCGAGCATCGCGACTGGTGGGAACCGCTCCGCGAGCGAGCGCCCGTCGACGAAGCGGCCTGGCGCTAGCCGAGCCTCGAAAGGCACTCGCGCAGGCCCTCGCGCCAGTGCGGCAGGCGCGGCGCGCCCTCGCGCTCGCTGCGGAGAACCGAGTAGGCCGGTCTCGGCGCCGGGCGGCCGAGCTCCTCGGTCGTGATCTCGCGCACGCGGCAGTCCAGGTCCGCCTCGTCGAAGATCGCGCGCGCGAACTCGGCCCACGAGCATTCGCCCTCCGCGGCGACGTGCCAGATCCCCTTCGGGAGGTCGAGCAGCTCCCGCGTCGCCGAGGCCAGATGGCCGACGTAGGTCGGGCAGCCGACCTGGTCCGAGACGACGCTCACCTCGTCACGGTCCTGCCCGAGCGCGAGCATCGTCCGGACGAAGTTCCGCCCGGTCCAGCCGAAGAGCCACGAGCTGCGGACGATCCAGCCGTCGCGCACCTCGAGCTCGCCGGCGAGCTTGGACTTGGCGTAGATCCCGAGCGGGTTGGGCTTGTCCGACTCGACGTAGGGCTCGCGCTTGCGTCCGTCGAAGACGTAGTCGGTCGAGTAGTAGACGACGGGAACTCCGAGCGCGACCACGTTCCGCGTGCCGATGACGTTCACCGCCTCGGCACCGACCGGGTCGGCCTCGGCCCCGTCCACGTCGGTCCACGCAGCCGTGTGAAGCACCAAGTAACAGTCTGTTACTAAGTCGAGAGGCCACGTAACGTCGAGCTCGGCCCGGGATCGCGCGTCGGCCTCCGGAAAGACCTCGCGCAGCGCGACGCCGAGCTGCCCGCCTGCGCCGGTTATGAGCACGCGGCCAAGTCGCGCTCCGAGAGGATCGGCGAGCCGGTGCTCCAGAGGTGCTTCACACGCGGGTCGGCCCAGCAGAGCCCGTGCTCGTCCGGGTCGTCGGGGTCGTACTCCTCGGTGACGTGGTAGAGGAAGAGGCAGTCGGTCAGCGCCTCGTACCCATGGGCGTGGTGGCCCGGGACGTAGACGGCCACCGGGTTCTCGTCGCCGATGTCCTCGCTGAACGTCTCGCCGCTCTCGCGGTCGAGCACGACGACGCGCACCATCCCCCTGACGCACGCGAACAGGTCGTCCTGGCCGCGCTCGTGGTAGTGCAGCCCGCGGATCACGCCCTTCCGCGAGAAGACGAGGTTCGACTGGCGCACCGGTTTCGGCAGGCCGGACGCGCGCATCAGCTCCGAGAACCAGCCGCGCTCGTCCTCGAACCGCCTGAGCGGGATCAGCTCGACGCCGTCGACCACGACTCGTCCTTGTTCGCGCCGTTCGCGCGCACGAAGTCGTTCACCTCGTAGTACGCGTCAATCGACTCGCCCGCGTCGCCCCAGAAGCCCTCCAGCACGTCGTACTCCATCTGGCCCTCGCCCACGTACCAGTTGTTGACGTCGGTGATCTCGAGCTCGCCGCGGCCGGAAGGCTCGAGCGTCGGGATCACGTCCCACACCTGCTCGTCGTAGAAGTAGATCCCGGTCACGGCGAACTCGCTCGGCGGGTCGTCCGGCTTCTCGACGATGTGCACCACGCGGTCGCCGTCGAGCTCCGCGACGCCGAGGTGGCGCAGGTGCTCCGGCTCGTCGAGGCGGGCGAGCAGGATCCGGCCCCCGCGCTCCTGTCGGCGGAAGTTCTCGACCGCCGGCGCGAGGGAGCTCTCCACGACGTTGTCGGCGAGCATGACCACGATGCGGTCGCCGCGGCCGAAGCGCTCGGCGAGGCCGAGCGCCTCCGCGATCCCGCCGGGCCGCTCCTGGTAGGCGTAGAAGAGCCGGTCGATCCCGTACTCGTGCCCGTTGCCGAGCAGCCGGAAGAACTCACCCGCGTGCGTCCCGCCGGTGACGAGCATCAGCTCGGTCACGCCCGCCTTCACGAGCGCCTCGATCGCGTACGTGACCATCGGCCGGTCGTAGATCGGCAGGAGGTGCTTGTTGGTGATCCGCGTGAGCGGGTGGAGACGCGTCCCGCTGCCGCCCGCGAGGATCACGCCCTTCAGCGACGGCTCCATCGGCCGGGGATGCTACGAGGTCTACCGGCCCGCGGGGCGAAGCGCGGCGCTGCTCGCGGGCTCGAGCGGCGACGGCCGAACGCGCACCACGCGCGCCATGCGCTCCGGCAGCCACCAGTTCCAGCGCCCGAAGAGCGCCATCAGAGACGGGACGAGCAGCGCCCGCACGATCGTCGCGTCCAGGAAGATCGCGACCGCGAGGCCGAAGCCGAACTCCTGCAGGCCGACCACACGGCCGGCGATGAAGCCGGAGAACGCCGCCACCATCACGATCGCCGCGGCGGTCACGATGCGCCCCGTGCGTTCGAGCCCGAGGGCGACGGCACGCGTGTTGTCCTTCGTCTCGTCCCACGCCTCGCGCATGCGCGTGACCAAAAAGACCTCGTAGTCCATCGACAGGCCGAACAGCATCGCGAACAGGAAGATCGGGATCCACGCCTCGATCTGCGTGAACTGGTACAGCCCCCAAGCGTCGCTTCCGATCCCCCACTTGAAGACGGCGACGAGCGCGCCGTACGCGGCGGCCACCGAGAGCAGGTTCAGCAACACCGCCTTCAGCGGGAGCAGGAGCGAGCGGAACGCGCGCAGCAGGAGCAGGTACGTCAGACCGAGCACCCCGAGCACGAGCCACGGAAAGACGGCGTACGAGCGGTCGATGAAGTCGACCCCCTGCGGCGGGCCTCCTCCGGCGAGAACGCGAACGTCCGCGGGCCAGCCGGCGGCCGGGATGATGTCGTTGCGTAACCGGTGAACGAACTGCTGCGCGGGCTCGTTGCCGTACTCGTGCACTCCGGCGATCACGATCTGCGCGTAGCGGCCGCTCGGGTCGACGAACGGGGTGGTCGGCTTGTAGCGGACGAAGCGCACCTCCGGGTCCTTGCTCACGTCCGTCACGAACGTCTGGATCGACTGCTGCACAGCGGGATCGCTCGCTCCTCCGGCGCGGCCGGTGTCGACGATCACCTGGGTCGGCGAGAGCGCGCCCGCGCCGACGGCGCCCTTGAGGATGTCGAAGCCGCGTACCGCCTGCGGGTGGCGCGGAATTCCCTCCGCCGAGCCGGGCGTCAGCTTGAGCCAGAAGGCGGGAATCGCGAGCAGGAGCATGAACGTCGTCCCGCCGACCAGGAACAGGATCGGCCGGCGCATGATCGTGCTGGCCAGGCGCTCCCAGTATCCGCGACTCTCCTTGTCCTTCTTTCCGAACCGCCAGACGGGAATCCGCCGAACGCCCCCGCGCCCGTACAGCGAGAGCAGCGCGGGCTGCAGCGTAACGGCCGCCGCGATCGAGACGAGCGGGATCAGGAACCCGCCGATGCCCATCGAGCGCATGAACGGCGAGGGCATGAACAGCAGCAGTGCGAGCCCGATCGCGACCGTCGCCCCGGAGAACACCACGGCGCGACCGGCGGTCTCCATCGTCCGGACGATCGCGTCGTCCTTGGAGCCGTTCCGCTCGACCTCCTCCCGGAAGCGATAGACGATCAGCAGCGAGTAGTCGATCGCGATGCCGAGGCCGATCAGCTGGACGAGGTTCGTCACGTACGTCGCCATCGTGAGCTCGTGCGCGAAGCCGTAGACGATCCCGAGCGTGCCCATGATCGTGCACGCGGCAAAGAGGAGCGGGATCGTGACCGCTCCCGAGAGGCCGAACACGAACAGCAAGATCAGCAGCGCGATCGGAATCGCGATCAGGAACTCGCCCTTCTTCAGGTCCTGGTTGAAGATCGGGTCGAGGTCGTGCTGGATCGCGGGCTGGCCGGTCACGTATGGGTGGACGCCGTCACCGCTGGGTAAGGCGTTCAGGATCTTGTCGGTGTAGCCCTTCGCCTTCGCGATGTCGAGCGTGGAGACGATGTCGCCGTAGACGAGGTGGTCGCCGACCGGCGTGAGCGGCCTCGCCTCGCCGGTCGGGACCTGCGCGGCGGCACGCCTGGCTCCCGCCTGCAGCCGCTTGAGTTCGGGGTCGCGCGTGTTCGGGACCGTGAAAACGACCGTGAACGCGCCGTCGCTGCGGTCGCCGTAGTGCTTCTCGAGGATCGTGCGGGCCCGCTCCGAGTCGGTGCCGGGCATGGTGAACGTGTTTGAGAGGAGGTCCGGGAGCTTGCTGTTCGCGTATCCGCCGACGAGGAGGATCACGAACCAGATCGCGACCACCAGCCAGCGATTGCGTAGCATCAACCGGGTCCAGCGTTCCACTGCGGCGGCGCCCTCCTTCGCAGTGCGATAGTTAGTCGGCGCTAACCTAGCGTCTGCTAACTTAACACCACGCACCGGGCTGTCAAGGGGGAAGCGCCGACGGCCCGTTGCGACCTCGAAGAGATGCCCAAGCGAAACGACATCGACCGCCTGCACGACGAGATTCGCGAGCTGGTGGACGACCTCTGGCACGTCCCCCGCTTCCTGATCGCCAAGCGCGGCTTCCGCCCCAACGTCGACTGCATCCGCAGCGACGATCCGCCTGCGCTGCACGTGATCGTCGAGCTTCCGGGCGTCGACCCGTCTCAGATCAAGGTGATCGCGGCCGAGCGCGTGCTCGTCGTCGCCGGCGAGCGCTGCCGCCCGCCGGGCGAGGGCCGCTACCGGCAGATGGAGCTCGAGTACGGGCCGTTCGAGCGGCGCATCTCGCTCGACGAGCCTGTGGACACGAGCGCCGCCACGGCCCGCTACGAGCAGGGGCTGCTGACGATCGAGCTTCCGATCGTGGCCAAGCCGCAGCAGCAGACGCGTGTCGCGATCATCGTCGGGAGCCTCAAGTGAGCGAGCTGAGCTTCGAAGAGCAGCTCGAGCAGGGCGACGTCGAGATCCCGTCGGTCCTGCCGGTCCTGCCGCTGAAGGAGACGGTCGTCTTCCCGCAGTCGGTCTCGCCGCTGGCGATCGGCCAGGAGCGCTCCGTCAAGCTCGTCGACGACGTCACCGCCGGCGAGCGGCTGCTCGCGCTCGTCACCGTCAAGAACGACGAAGCCGACCCGCCGGGCTGGGACGATCTCCACGAGGTCGGGACCGCGGCGATCGTGCACAAGATGATCCGGATCCCCGACGGCTCGCTGCGGATCCTCGTCCAGGGCATCGGCCGGATCCGGCTCGAGCGCCCGCTCCAGGACGACCCCTACCTCGTCGGCGAGTTCAGCGAGGTGCCCGAGGATCTCGACGAGGAGAACCCGGAGCTCGAGGCGCTGACCCGTAGCGTCCAGAACGAGTTCAGCCGCCTGATCTCCCTCGTTCCGTACCTCCCGGCCGAGCTCGAGCTCGCCGCCGCGAACGTGGACGACCCGACCGCGCTCTCGCACCTCGTCGCCTCCACGCTGCGGCTCAAGACGGAGGAGAAGCAGAAGCTGCTCGAGGAGCCGAACGTGGCCGTGCGGCTGCGCGAGATCCTCGTGATCCTGAACCGCGAGCTGGAGGTCGTCGAGCTCGGCTCGAAGATCCAGTCGCAGGTGCAGTCCGAGATGGAGAAGGGTCAGCGCGAGTTCTTCCTGCGCCAGCAGCTGAAGGCGATCCAGGAGGAGCTCGGCGAGGGCGACGAGCAGCAGGCAGAGCTAGCCGAGCTGCGCCAGCAGGTCGAGGCGAAAGATCTTCCGGAGGAAACCCGCAAGGCCGTCGATCGCGAGCTCGCGCGGCTGGAGAAGCTGCCACCCGCAGCCGCCGAGTACGGCGTCATCCGCACCTACATCGACTGGATCCTGTCGCTCCCGTGGACCGAGACGACACAGGACGACCTCGACCTCGACCGCGCTCGAAAGGTTCTCGACGAGGACCACTACGACCTCGAGAAGGTCAAGGACCGCATCCTCGAGTACCTCGCGGTCTCGAAGCTGAAGAACGACCTCTCCGGCCCGATCCTTTGCTTCGTCGGCCCGCCCGGGGTCGGCAAGACTTCGCTCGGGCAGTCGATCGCGCGCACCCTCGGCCGCAAGTTCATGCGGCTGTCGGTCGGCGGCGTCCGCGACGAGGCCGAGATCCGCGGCCACCGGCGCACGTACATCGGGGCGATGCCGGGCACGATCATCCGCTCGCTGCGCGACGCGGAGTCGAAGAACCCGGTGCTTCTGATCGACGAGATCGACAAGATGGGCGCCGACTTCCGCGGCGATCCGGCGAGCGCGATGCTCGAGGTGCTCGACCCCGAGCAGAACAGCAAGTTCCGCGACCACTACCTCGACCTGCCGTTCGACCTCTCGAAGGTGCTGTTCATCTGCACCGCGAACCAGCTCGAGACGATCCCGGGCCCGCTCGTCGACCGGATGGACGTGATCCAGCTCTCGGGCTACACGGAGGACGAGAAGCTCGGGATCGCGCGCAAGTACCTCGTACCGAAGCAGCTCGAGGCTCACGGGCTGACCGAGGAGCAGCTGACGATTCCCGACGACGTCCTCCGCATCGTCGCCCGCGAGTACACGCGCGAGGCGGGTGTGCGGAACCTCGAGCGCCGCATCGCCGACCTCTGCCGCAAGTCGGCCCGTGAGATCGCGGCGGGCGAGGCCGAGTCCGTCGAGGTCGACGAGGAGAAGGCCCGCGCCTGGCTCGGGCCGCGGCGCTTCCCGGCCGACCCACGCAAGCGGACCGCCGACCCGGGGGTCGCGACCGGGCTCGCCTACACGCCCGTCGGCGGCGACGTGCTCTTCATCGAGGCAACCGCCTACCCCGGGAAGGGCCACCTCACGATCACCGGCCAGCTCGGCGACGTGATGCAGGAGTCCGCCCAGGCGGCGCTCTCCTGGGTGCGCGCACACTCGGAGCGACTCGGCCTGCCGGAGAACTGGTTCGCCGAGCACGACGTCCACATCCACGTGCCGGCCGGGGCCGTGCCGAAGGACGGGCCTTCCGCCGGGATCACGATCGCGACCGCGATCGCCTCGCTCGTGCGCGGCCTGCCCGTGGCGGAGGACGTCGGCATGACCGGCGAGATCACCCTCACCGGCCAGGTGCTGCCGATCGGCGGCCTCAAGGAGAAGGCGCTCGCGGCCCAGCGGGCCGGGCTGAAGCGAATCGTGATCCCGCGGGAGAACGAGCCCGATCTCGAAGAGCTTCCGCCGGAGACCCGCGACGAGCTCGAGTTCATCCCGGTCGACTCGATCGAGCAGGTGCTCGAGGTCGTGTTCCACGAAGGAGAAAGCGCCCGTCCGAAGACCGCACCCTCGACCGAGCGCCAGGCCGCGCTGCCTGCCTGACTCGCGCCGGGCCGCCGTACGGTAGAAAATGCCCATGCCCACGACCGAAAGGACGGCCTATCTGATGGCCACAGCGAAAGACCGAGTTTCCGACTTCACGCCGTACGTGAAGCGGGCGATCCAGGACGAGGAGCTGCGCGAGAGCATCCGCAGCGCCTACGCGACAGCGCGCAGCGTCTACGACGAGCTGATCGGCGGGCGCAGCATGAGCGCGGCTGCGACGAGGGTCGCGAGCGACAAGGACATCCAGGAGCAGCTGCGATCGGCGATCGAGGACCTGCGAAGCGCGGCCGACCGGATCAAGGGCAAGGAGGAGGCCGGTAGAAGCTTCAACGGCTCCCTGCTCCTGATCGGGATCGCGCTCGGAATCCTCTTCAACCCGGTGACCGGGCCGGACACGCGCCGCTGGCTGAAGGACAAGATCTTCGGCGAGAACGAAGAGTTCGGCTACGGCCCGGGCGACAACTCGAGCTAACCCTGGTCGGTCCCCGCGTTTGACGGCGGGTTGAAGCCCAGCGACCGGAGGAGGGCCTGGTCGCCCTCGCCCGGAGCCTTGGGCTTGATCGCGCGCTGCAGCGAGCCGGGGTCGAGCCCGCTGGCCTCGGAGATGTCCGAGACCTGGAGCAGGATCGCGCCCGGCTTCGGCGCCGGGTCGGAGACCGCACCCGCCGGCACCCAGCCGGCGACGTTCTGGAAGCGGACGTCCTGGAGGTGCTTCCAGGCCGTGAGGTAGGCCGTCGGGTCCACGGCCCCGTCGTAGCCCATCCAGATCAGGGAGGCCGGGTGCACCTCGAAGTGAAGATGCGTCGGCGTCCCGGCCGCGTCACCGGTGTTGCCGACGAAGCCCAGCACGTCGCCGGCCTTCACGTGCCGCCCGTTCTTCGCGAGCGGCGAGAAGGCGGAGAGGTGCGCGTAGTAGAACTCGTTCCCCTGCGAGTCACGCAGCCAGAGGCGGTTGCCGCCGATCTCGTTCCAGCCGACCGAGAAGACGATCCCGTCCGCGCAGGCCAGGAGCGGCGCGCCGAGCGGGGCGAAGATGTCGTCGCCGTGGTGCCAGTTGCCGGGCACGTCGCCCCGGAACGCGCCGAAGGTGTCGACGAACGACGAGGGCCCGTAGACCGGGAAGACGTAGCCGCCTGCGGTCAGCTTCGGCTGGAGGCCCGACGGCGCGGGGAGCAGCGGCAGCTGGCCCTTGCGGTGGGAAGGCTCGGGTGCCTTCGTGCCCTTCTTGCCCTTGGTCGAGGAGCCGGGCGCGATCGGCTTCTGCGACTTCGGCGCGGGGGCCTGCACGTTCGTGTCCGCGTAGCCGACCTGGATCTCGGAGCCGGCGGGCAGGCCGCCGTGGTCGGCCGTCAGGTGGACGTCGAGGGCGGTGACGAAACCCGCGAATGCCTTGGCCCCCGACGGGCCGGAGCTCGTGTCCGTCCCCTGCTCGAGCGTGATCAGGTAGCCCCAGTCCGCGAGCGCGACGCGGCCGTTCGGCACGACGGCCGTCTGCTGCTGCCCGAGCACGGTAAGGCCCGAGATCGCCGATGCCGAGAGCTTCCCGCGCGCGGTCGCGCCCTTGGTCGAGCCCGAGGCCTTCGCGCTCACCGTCTGGGCGGTGATCTCGCCGCCGAAGAGGGACAGCGAGAGCACCTCGCTCGATGACTTCCCTGACGCGCGGGCACCCACGACCGCGTTCGCGGAGGTCGTGATCTGCGCTGTCGTCGCGACCGAGCCGTCCTCGGGGTACACGAAGGTCTGGGCCGACGCGTTCCCGGTGGGTGGCGCAGAGACCTGGCCGGCCTGTGCGCCCGTCTGCCCAGGCACGACGATCCGGATCGCGTAGGCCTGTGCGGAGGCGCCCGCGCCCCCGGCGGAGCCGCCCGCCCCGGCGGAGCCGGCGGTGAGCAGCAAAACCCCGCTGAGCAGGCTGAAGACGAGCCGCTTGGCCATCTTCGTGGTCATTATGGACGAATCGGCCAACGGACTCGACCGGCCGCCTGAATCTAGGCGCGGGCGCGCAGGGCCTCGAACGCGGCCGCTGCCAGGAAGAGCCCGGTTGCGGTGAGCACGATCGTCCCGCCGGGAGGCAGGTTCGCGTAGTAGGAGAGCGTGAGGCCTGCGAGCACGGAGCCGAGTCCGATCCCGACCGCGAGGCCCATCGTCGAGCGAAGGCTCCAGGCGATCCGCTGCGCGGCGATCACCGGCAGCACCATCAGCGCGGCAATCAGCAGGATCCCGACGATCCGCATCGAGATCCCGATGGTCAGCGCTGCGAGCATCGCGACCGCACCGTTCAGCCACGGGACAGGCAGGCCGGACACGCGCGCGCCCTCCTCGTCGATCGCGACCGCGAGAAGCGAGCGCAGGAGCACCGCGATCAGCGCGAGCGAGGCGAACCCGAGCACGACGATCGTGACCAGGTCGCCCCGCGTGACCGTGAGAATCGAGCCGAAGAGGTACGCGAAGAGGTTCGCGTTCAGCGCCCCGGCCGCCGAGATCAGGACCACCCCCGCCGCGATCCCGGTGTAGAAGACCATCGCGAGCGCCTGGTCGCCCGCGGCCTTGCGGTGGGCGCGGAGCCACTCGATCGCCGCCGCGCCGACGATCGCGGCCGCGAGCGCCGTCCAGACCGGCGAGATGCCGAGCAGGTAGCCGGCCGCGACGCCCGCGAACGCAACGTGCCCGATCCCGTCGCCGATCAGGCTCATCTGCCGCTGGACGAGGAAGAAGCCGACGACCGGCGCGAGCAGCCCGATCACCACCCCCGCGGCGAACGCCAGCCGCATGAACTCGAACTCAAACATGCGTGTGCGACGGGTCGTGCCAGAGCTCCGGAAGCGCGGCTGGCTCGCCGTCGAACACGATCGTCTCCCGGACGAGCACCAGCCGCTGGACGACGTGCTCGATCGCGCCGAACTCGTGAGAGACGAACAGGATCGTCACGCCGAGCTCGCCGTGGAGCTGCGCGAGCAGGTCGGCGAGCGCCTCCTGCGCCTCGACGTCGACGCCGGCCGTCGGCTCGTCGAGCGCAAGCAGCCTGGGGTTGGCGACGAGCGCCTTGGCGATGAACGCGCGCTGCTGCTGGCCGCCCGAGAGCCGCATCAGCGGTCGCTTCGCCAGGGCCGAGAGACCGACGCGATCGATCGCGCGGTCGATCGCCTCGCGGTCGTCCCGGTTCAGCCGCCCGAACGGGTTCAGCGGCGAGCGGCCAGCCGCTACGACCTCGCGGACGGTTACCGGCGCCTGCACGCCGAGCTGCGCGCGCTGGGCGAGGTAGCCGAGCCGCGCGCGGTCGCCGAAGCGCTCGGCGGACTCCCCGAAGAGCAGCACCCGGCCGGTCGCCGGGCGCTCGAGCCCGAGCGCGAGGCGGAGGAGCGTCGTCTTGCCGCCGCCGTTGGGCCCGGCGATCGCCAGGAACTCCCCGGTTTCGACCTCGAGATCGACGTCGCGGAGCACTCGAGGCCCCTGCCCGTACGAAAAGCCGACCTTGTCGAACTCGACTGCTAGCGGCATCCAAGAGCCCGCCGCAACTGATGCAGGTTGCTCCGCATCAGCGAAAGGTAGTCGACGCCGCGCGTCTGCTCGGCCGGCGTCAGGCCCTCGATCGGGTCGAGGACGGTCGCCTTCGCTCCTGCATCGCGGGCCACGGTCTCGGCGAGCCTCGGCGAGACGAGCCGCTCGAAGAAGACCGTGGTGACGTGCTCCTTGCGGACGAGCGAGATCAGGGCGGCTAGCCGCTTCGGGCTCGGCTCTGACTCCGGATCGATCCCGGTAATCGGAATCTGGTGGAGGTGGTACCGAGCGGCGAGGTACCCGAACGCCGCGTGGCTCGTGACGAAGTCTCGGCGCGCGCAGTGCGCGAGCCCGGCGCGATACTCGCCGTCGAGCGCGAGGACCCGGCGGGCGAGCCTGTCGGCCTGGCCGGGCCGGCCGAGCGCCGAGCCGATCCTCCTGACGACCCTCGCGAAGAGCACCGGATCGAGCCACACGTGCGGGTCGGTCTTCCCGGCCTCGTCGCCGACCCCCCGGCGCAGCCCGATTCCGGCCAGCGCGTCGACCAGCTTGCCCTTGGCGCCGTGGACGGCCTGCTCGACGGCGGGCTGGAAGCCATGGGAGAGGTAGAGCACGACGTCCGCGGTCTGGATGCGCGCCACGTCACCCGGAGTGAGCTCGATGTCGTGGGGCTCGGCACCGGGGGGCGTCAGGTTGTCCACCGAGACGTGCGGGCCATCGATCTGCTCGGCGGCGAACGCGAGTGGGTAGAAGGCGGCCACGACGGTCGTCTTGCCCTTTGCGCTTGTGGCGGGACCGCATCCGGACAGGAGGGCGGCGCCGAGCAGCGAGGCAAGAACGATTCTCATCGAGGCGTAGACGATAACCATTCTCGTCAGCGTTGTCGAGAACCGTTACCATCATCTGATGGCCGCCAGCAGGACAGCCTGGTCGGAGCGGGCACTCGCCGAGCTGCGTGCCGCCGGCTACCGCCGCGGCCTCGCGCGTGGGCGCGTCATCGACTTCCTCGACCGGCAGGAGTGCTGCGTCGGCGCGCAGGAGATCCACCGGGAGC
>Ga0335083_10000592_pt1 | contig 53923 bp, 61 predicted proteins | sample Lox_Sample_42_FD_206716 | JGI IMG/M metagenome (GOLD analysis project Ga0335083, IMG submission 206716) | Soil microbial communities from Loxahatchee National Wildlife Refuge, Florida, United States - Lox_Sample_4.2 | ecosystem: Environmental > Terrestrial > Soil > Wetlands | place: USA...
GCCGCCGTAGAGGCCGACGATGACGTATTTGCCGCCCTTGACCAGGCTGTCATAACCCATGCGCGCCGAGGCCGAGGAGCCGACGAGGTCGATCACCGCCCAGGCGCCGGCGCCCTCGCTTGTCAGCTTCATGATCTGCTGTACGGCGTCCGCCGCCTTGGCGTTGACCGTGGCCTTGGCGCCCGCCTTCTTCGCCACGGGGAGCTTGGCGTCGTCGATGTCGACGACGATGGCCGAGTGCCCGCCCATGGCCTTGTGCAGGCCGAGGCACATGAGGCCGAGGCCGCCGGCGCCGATGATCACCGTCGGCTCGCTCTTGAGCGTCGCCACCTTCTTCAGGGCGCTGTAGGTGGTGATGCCGGAGCAGGCGAGCGGGGCGGCGCGCTCCGGCGGCAGATCGCCGATCGCGAACAAATAACGCGGATGCGGCACGATCATGTGGGTGGCATAGCCGCCATTGCTGAACACGCCGAGGCTGCGCATGGCGCGGCAGAGAAAATCCTCGCCGCGCTGGCAGGCCGCGCATTGGCCGCAGCCGATCCACGGATCGGCCAGCAGCCGGTCGCCGACCTTGACGTTCTTGGCATCGGGGCCGACCGCGACCACCTCGCCGACATTCTCGTGGCCGAGCGTGATCGGCAGCTTCATGCCGCGGTCTTCCAGACTCATGCGCTTGCCGCCGCCGAGATCGAAATAGCCGTCGGCGAGATGCAGGTCGCTGTGGCAGACGCCCGCGGCAATCACCTTGAGCAGCACCTCGGTGCCTTTCGGCTGCGGCGTCGGCGCCTCGTTGAGTTGCAGCGGCTGGCCGCAGGTGCAGACTTGGAACATACGCATGGGGCGATCTCCCGGCTCGATTTTTCTGTCATCGCCGGGCTTGTCCCGGCGATCCCGCTAAGGGATGCAGTGCCTGCCCAAGCGAGATGGCCGGAACAAGTCCGGCCATGACAGAAAAACATAGTCCGGTAAAAGCGTCACCACCACAACGCCGCCGACTGCCGGTGGCGCGGGCGCGGCAGCTCGGCCGTAATCTCGTCGAAGACGCGCCCCGACGCGGGCACATCACCATGATGCGGCCGGCAAACACGGCGGCCTCGCCAGCGCGGACGACGTTTCGTCGAACGGCAGGACTTCCGCCCGCAAGCGGCGCTGCTCAGATCGACGCTATGATTATTCTCTAGTGGCCTTGAGAATCGCGGCTATTCGAACATTTTCGTCTTTGATTTATGGAATATAGAAATTATGTTCTATACTCGTTGAGTTCGCATCCGCGCGTTTATCTTTTGCGCCGAACGGTGACTTGTATAGGCCGCTCCGCTATCTCGATGCCGGTCATGGACTCTCTCGCAATCGACACCGCCGTTGCTGCCGCCGCGCCAAACACCGCGCGATCTGCCAGCGAGCTGATCGACGTCCGCGCCGTCGCGGCCGACCTGGAAAAGCTCGCCGAGAGCCGTGGTGACAACGAACGCGAATTGCGTTCGGCGGTAGCGCAGCGGCTCAAGGCCGCGCTCATCGCCGGCCGCGCCAAGGCCGAGCAACTGCTGCTCAAGGACCGCCACGGCCGCCGCTGCGCCGAACGCATCTGCCGGCTGGAGGACGAGATCATCCGCCTGCTCTACGACTTCGCGCGCAGGCATCTCTACCCGTCGCAGAACCCGTCCGAAGCCGAGCACATGGCGATCGTCGCTACCGGCGGCTACGGCCGCGGCCTGCAGGCGCCCGGCTCCGACATCGATCTGTTGTTCCTGTTGCCCTACAAGCAGACCGCATGGGGCGAGTCGATCGCCGAGGCCATTCTTTACTGTCTGTGGGACACCGGGCTGAAAGTCGGCCACGCCACCCGCTCGGTCGACGAATGCATCCGCCAGGCCAAGGCGGATATGACCATCCGCACCGCCATTCTCGAAGCGCGTTTCCTGCTCGGCGACGAGAAATTATTCAACGAGCTGGTCACCCGCTTCGACCACAACGTGGTGCGTAACACCGCGGTGCAATTCGTCGCTGCCAAGTTGGCCGAGCGCGAGGACCGCATCCGCCGCGCCGGCCAGTCGCGCTACCTGGTCGAGCCGAACATCAAGGACGGCAAGGGCGGCCTGCGCGATCTCCACACCCTGTTCTGGATCGCCAAATACGTCTACCGCGTGCGCGAACCCGACGAGCTGCTCAAGCGCGGCGTGTTCGACAAGCAGGAATACCAGCTCTTCCGCCGCTGCGAGGATTTCCTCTGGGCGGTGCGCTGCCACATGCATTTCATCACCGGGCGCGCCGAGGAGCGGCTGTCCTTCGACATCCAGCGCGAGATCGCGGTGCGGCTCGGCTACACCGCGCATCCGGGCATGAAGGACGTCGAGCGCTTCATGAAGCACTACTTCCTCGTCGCCAAGGACGTCGGCGACCTGACCGCCATCCTCTCCGCCGAACTGGAGGACAGCCACGCCAAGAGCGTGCCGGTCCTGAGCCGCATGATGGCGCGCTTGCGGCCGCCGCGGCGGCGCGCGCTCGCCGGCACCGAAGATTTCATTATCGACAACAACCGCATCACCGTCACCAATGCCGGCGTGTTCAGGCGCGATCCGGTCAACCTGATCCGCATTTTCCGCCTGGCGCAGAAGAACAATCTCGCCTTTCACCCCGACGCGCTGCGCGCCATCACCCGCTCGCTCAAGCTCGTCGACGCCGAATTGCGCGACGACGAGCAGGCCAATGCGCTGTTTCTCGAAATCCTCACCTCGCGGCACGATCCGGAAACGGTGCTGCGGCGCATGAACGAGGCGGGCGTGCTCGGCAAATTCGTGCCGGCCTTCGGCCGCATCGTGTCGATGATGCAGTTCAACATGTATCACCACTACACGGTGGACGAGCACCTGTTGCGCTGCATCGGCATGCTCGAGGAGTTCGAGCACGGCGGCAAGGACACGCCGCTCGCCGATGAGCTGATCCAGAAAATCCTGCCCGCCAACCGCAAGGTGCTCTACGTCACGCTGTTCCTGCACGACATCGCCAAGGGCCGCATCGAGGACCATTCCATCGCCGGCGCCCGCGTGGCGCGGCGCTTCTGCCCGCGGCTCGGCTTTTCCGCGGCCGACACCGAAACGGTGGCCTGGCTGATCGAGAATCATCTGGTGATGTCGAGCGTGGCGCAATCGCGCGATCTCTCCGACCGCAAGACCGTCGAGAATTTCGCCGCGGTGGTGCAGTCGGCGGAGCGGCTGAAGCTGCTGACCATCCTCACCACCGCCGATATCCGCGCCGTCGGCCCCGGCGTGTGGAACGGCTGGAAGGCGCAGCTCATCCGCACGCTTTATTACGAGACCGAGCCGGTGCTCACCGGCGGCTTCTCCGAAATCAACCGCGCCCAGCGCGTCGCTTTGGCGCAGGCGGAATTCCGCAACGCGCTCAAGATCTGGCCCAAGGAAGAGCTCGACGCCTATATCGCCAAGCTCTATCCCGCCTACTGGCTCAAGGTCGACCTGCCGCACAAGCTCGAGCACGCGCGGCTCGTCGCCGAAGCCGACAAGGCCGGCAAGACGCTCGCCACCCATGTCAGCTTCGACAGCGGCGCGGTGACCGAGCTCACGGTGCTCGCGCCCGACCACCCGTGGCTGTTGTCGATCATCGCCGGCGCCTGCGCCATGGCCGGCGCCAACATCGTCGACGCGCAGATTTCCACCACCACAGACGGCCGCGCGCTCGACACCATCTCGCTCACCCGCGAATTCGAGCGCGACGAAGACGAAGGACGGCGCGCCACGCGCATCGCCGATTCGATCGAGAAGGCGCTGCGCGGCGAATTGCGCCTGCCCGACGTGGTGACCAAGCGCTTGGCCCCCAGGGGGCGCATCAAGGCCTTCGCGCTGGAGCCCTCGGTCATCATCAACAACCAGTGGTCGCACCGCTACACGATGGTCGAGGTCGCCGGCCTCGACCGCACCGGGCTTCTGTACGAGCTGACCGCGACGCTGTCGAAGCTCAACCTCAACATCATCTCCGCGCACGTCGCCACCTTCGGCGAGCGCGTGGTCGACGTCTTCTACGTGACCGACCTGATGGGCGCGCAGATCACCTCGCCGACGCGGCAGGCGGCGATCAAGCGGGCGCTGATCGCGCTGTTCGCGCCGGGCGCCGAGGCCAAGGCGGCCAAAGGTTGAGGTTGGCGCAAAGCATCGGATTTGCGCGCGATTTCCCACTTAACGGCCCCTTAAATCGCCGGTCTTAGCCTGCGCCACGAGGGGAGCGGCGGCGATCGCTGCGCGCCGGGTGGGTTTTCGCGTATGGCGCAAGGACGGGGAAAATCGGGCGCGCGTCGGGAGCCGGGCTTCGACGCTGCGCCGGCGATCGAAATTGCGCCCGACGACCGCCCGGCGGTAGCCGCGGACAATGCGTCGCCTCCGCGGCGGCGGCCGCGGCGCAAGCGCAAGGCGCGGCGGCGGGGCGGCGCGCGCAAACCTTCGCTGGCGGGTCGGCTCATCTATTGGGCCGCGGTGGCCGGCCTGTGGCTTGCCATCGCCGGCGCCGGCACCGTGGCTTACGTCGGCGCGCATCTGCCGCCGATCCAGTCGCTCGAGATCCCCAAGCGCCCGCCCTCGATCCAGATCGTCGACGATGCCGGCCATGTGCTCGCCGTCCGCGGCGATGCTGGCGGCGCCGTGCTCGCGCTCAAGGAACTGCCGAGCTATCTGCCTCAGGCCTTCATCGCCATCGAGGATCGCCGCTTCTACGAGCATTACGGCGTCGATCCCTTCGGCATCGCCCGCGCCGTGCTGGCCAACATATTGCACCGCAGCATCAGCCAGGGCGCATCCACCATTACGCAGCAATTGGCGAAAAATCTCTTTTTAACTCAAGAGCGTACGCTCACACGCAAGCTGCAGGAGATGCTGCTGGCGCTGTGGCTCGAGCGCAAATTCTCCAAGACGCAGATCCTCGAACTGTATCTGAACCGCGTCTATTTCGGCGCCGGCGCCTACGGCATCGAGCAGGCGTCGCAGCGCTATTTCGGTAAGTCCGCCAAGCAGATAACGCTTGCGGAAGCGACGTTGCTCGCCGGTCTCGTCAAGTCGCCGAGCAGGCTGGCGCCGACGCGCAATTTCGACGCGGCCGAAAACCGCGCCAAGATCGTGCTCGCCGCCATGGCCGAATTGGGCTTCATCGGCCCCGCGAGCCAAAGAACCGCGCTGGCAAAACCGCCGCATATCGTCGCACAAGCCGGCACCGGGTCGGTCAATTATGCCGCCGACTGGGTGATGGACGGCATCAACGACATCCTTGGCCATGTCGACGAAGATATTGTGGTGCGCACCACCATCGACGCATCGCTGCAGGCGGATGCGGAAAAGGCGGTCAGCGACGAGCTGGCGCAAAAGGGCGAGAAGGCCGGCGTCAGCCAGGGCGCGCTGGTCGCCATGGCGCCGGACGGCGCGGTACGCGCGCTCGTCGGCGGGCGCAGTTACGCCGAGAGCCAATTCAATCGCGCGGTCGCCGCCAAGCGCCAGCCGGGCTCGGCATTCAAGGCCTTCGTCTATCTGACCGCGCTAGAGCATGGGCTGACGCCCGACACCGTACGGCTCGACGCGCCGATCAAGGTCAAAGGCTGGCAGCCGGAGAATTACGGTCATGAATATTACGGCCCGGTGACCCTGACCAAGGCGCTGGCGCTGTCGCTCAACACGGTGTCGGTGCGCCTCACCATGGAATTCACCCCCGCCGCCGTGGTGCGCACCGCGCACCGGCTCGGCATCGCCTCGCGGCTCGAGCCGAACGCCTCGATCGCACTCGGCACCTCGGAAGTCTCCATGCTCGAACTCACCGGCGCCTACGTATCCTTCGCCAATGGCGGCCTGGGAGTGACCCCGCATGTCATCGACCGCATCAGCGCCGGCAACGGCAAGCTGCTCTACACCCGCAGTGAGGCCTCGATCGGCCGCATTATCGATGCCCGCTACGTGGCAATGATGAATGCGATGATGGCGGAAACGCTGACCATCGGCACGGCGCACAAGGCGGCATTGCCCGGCTGGCCGGCCGCCGGCAAGACCGGAACCAGCCAGGATTTCCGCGACGCCTGGTTCATCGGATACACCGCCCATCTCGTCACCGGAGTCTGGCTCGGCAACGACGACGGCACACCTACGAAGAAAGTCACCGGCGGCAGCCTGCCGACGGAAATCTGGAGCCGCTTCATGCGCGCCGCGCATCAGGGCGTGCCGGCCGAAAACCTGCCCGGCGATTCCGGCGGCGGCCTGTTTTCCGGGTTCGTGGCGCGGGGCGGCACGGCGACCGAACCCGTTCCGCCGGCTTCCGTGCAGCCCGCCGCGGCAACACCGCGGCAAACGATGGGCTCAGGCGGCGGCCTCGACGGCTGGCTGATCAATAATCTGTTTGGTCGCTAGGCGAGCCGGCACGATCCGGCCGAGTTTTTCCCTGCAAGCCGTAGCGATGCAAATCGGTGCCGTGGGTATCGAGCCAAGCCTTGGCGCGATCGACATGCGGGTAGATTCGCTCCACCAGCCGCCAGAAGCGGCGCGAATGATTCATCTCGACGAGATGCGCAACCTCATGCGCGGCGAGATAGTCGAGGACGTAGCGCGGCGCGAGAATGAGCCGCCACGAATAGGACAAGACCCCGGTGGTCGAGCACGAGCCCCAGCGGCTCGACTGGTCGCGGATCGACACGCGCTTGATGCCGACGCCGAGCGCTTCCGCCGCGCGGCGGCTCGCCGTTTCCAGGTCGCGCTTGGCCTCGCGCTTGAGAAAATCGGAAATGCGCCGCGCAATATGCGGCTCCTCGCCGGCAACGCAAAGCAACCGTTCGCCGTCCGCCCCGGCCTCGACCCAGACCGTGCCGCGCTGGCCGCGCCGGTGCACGATGCGGTGGTCGAGCCCGCGCAGGGGCACCGCGGTGCCGTGCGCGAAAGCGAGCGCCTCCGGCAGACGGCGCAGCCGCGCCGCAATCCAGCCGCAGTGCTTTTGCGCGAAGGCGCGCGCCTCCTTCACGCTGCCGCGCGGCGGCATGGTCAGCACCACCTCGCGCGTCACCGAATGGATGCGCAGGGTGTAGCGGCGCGCCTGCCGATGCCGGCGCAACCGCACCAGATACATCTGCTGATCGAAGGCAATGCTGATCGACGACGGTTCGCTCGGCCGGCGGTAGAGCAGCGCGCGCAGCGGCATGAAGGTCATCCAACCGAATTCGGATCGGGGCCTGGATAGTGCCATAAATTCAGCGGCGTGAAGCCCCCTTTAGCCGGCGGCAAGCGAAAGCGCCGGCCGGTCTCGGACGCAACGAAAACGCTCAACCTGACAAAGGCTTAATGGCGGCGCGCGCCGTTGCCGCGACCGCGCCCGCCGTTGTTGGAGAGGACAAAATCGGAGATACGCGGCGCGATTTCCGAGCGGAAGCGCGAGCCGTTGAAAACGCCATAGTGACCGACGCCCGGCTGCATGTAATGCGTCTTGCGATCGCCCGGAATATTGACGCAGAGCGCATGCGCGGCCTCGGTCTGCCCGACGCTGGAAATATCGTCGTGCTCGCCTTCGACGGTCAGCAGCGCCACGCGCCTGATGTGGGAGGGATCGATCATGCGGTTGCGGTGGGTCATCTGACCCTTGGGCAAAGCATGGCGGATGAACACGGTGTCGACGGTCTGCAGATAGAACTCCGCGGTCAGATCCATGACCGCGAGATACTCGTCGTAGAACTCGCGGTGCTTGTTCGCCGAATCGCCGTCACCCTTGACCAGATGCATGAACAGGTTGCGGTGCGCCTCGATGTGGCGGTCGAGATTCATGCTGACGAAGCCGTGCAACTGCAGGAACCCGGGATAGACGTCGCGCATGAAACCGGGATTTGGAAACGGCACCTTGCTGATGACATGGGTGCGGAACCAGTCGATGCCGCGCCGCTCAGCAAGCTTGTTGACCTCGTTGGAATTGATGCGTGTGTCGATCGGCCCGCCCATCAGCACCATCGAATGCGGCACATACGGGTCCTTGTCAGCTTCCATCAACGCCACGGCGGCAAGCACCGGCACCGAAGGCTGACAGACCGCGAGCACATGCGCGTCGCCACCGAGGAAATGGAGTATCGAGATCACGTAGTCGATGTAATCGTCGAGATCGAAACGGCCTTCCGCCACCGGCACCGAGCGGGCATTGCGCCATTCGGTGATGTAGACGTCGTGGTTGGGCAGAAAGGCTTCGACGGTGCCCCGCAGCAGCGTGGCGTAGTGGCCCGACATCGGCGCGACGATCAGCAGTTTCGGCTGCGGCCGGCGCGGGGCGTGCTTGAATGCGCGCTCGAAGTGCAGCAACCGGCAGAACGGGCGTTCCCACACCGAATTGATGCGCACCGGGACCTTCTCGCCGCCGACGCTGGTTGAATCGATGCGCCAGTCCGGCTTGCCGTAGCGGCGCGTGGTGCGCTCGAACAGTTCCATCGAGGCCGCGACCGACTTGCCGTAGGTCGTGTGCGCCAGCGGATTGGCCGGGTTGCGGAAAAACAGCCGCGTCGCGTCGGCAAAGGCGCGCGAAGGATCGAGCGCGGCATGGCCCATCTCGTAAAGCCAGTACATCGGCGTGGAAAAAACGCCATTTTCGGCCGGCAGCGACGCTGCCCCGTCGAATTCCCCGATCGCCATCGGCTCAGCCCCCGGGCTTTGCTGCGCTGCAGCATGATGTCTTTTTTCTGTCATAGCGTCAACATACACGCAGAACCTTCGTGCCCCGTTTACGCCAGTAATATTCCCGTAAAATAAGCATTTTCCGGCTATTCGCCGCCTTGCAGCAATGAGCCCTGGACGCGGGCGCCCTGCAACAATTGCATGAACGCTACCGAAGCAGCCGCGAACAGCACCAGGTTGAAGGCAAAGGCCTCAAGCATCAGATCGGCGCGAAACAGGTGCTCGATGAGCAGGGCGCGCATGCCCTCGAAAACATAGGTCGGCGGCAGCGACCAGGCCACGTATTGCAGCCAGTGCGGCAGCACCGTCACCGGGTAATAGACGCAGGTGAGCGGCAGAAACAGGAACATGATGGTCCAGGCCATGCTTTCGGCACCCATGCCGTTCCGCAACAAAAGCCCGGCGACGAAAATGCCGATCGCCCAGCTCGTCAGGATCAGGTTGACGAAGAAGGCGATGAGCGGAAAGCCGAGCGACCAGAAATTGAAGCCGAAAAACGCCAACGCGAGCAGCGTCACCGGGATCATGCCGATCAGCAGCCGCACGATGCTCATGATCATCAACGCCGCGATAAATTCGACCGGCCGCAACGGCGACATCATCAGGTTGGCGAGATTGTGCGAATACATTTCCTCGAGGAATGAAATCGAGAAACCGAGCTGGCCGCGAAACAGGATGTCCCACAGCAGCACCGCGCCGATGAAGACGCCGGCGGCGCGGGCGAACATGCCGGAGCTCTGCGACACGTAGAGCTGCAGAAAGCCCCACATCAGCATCTGCACCGTCGGCCAATAGATGAGATCGAGGATGCGCGGCCAGGACGAGCGCAAAAGGTACCAGTAGCGGCGCACCATGGCGGTGACGCGGTTCAGGGAGAATTCGAGAGTGGTCATCGCGCCGCCTCTCTACTTTTCCCGGGCGCAGCGCAGCGCGAAGCGATGCGCTGCAGACCCGGGATCGCGCCAGGTTCCGAATTCGCAAAGGTCCCGGATCTGCGGTGCACCGCTACGCTGCGCTGCGCGCTGCACGGCGTCCGGGACACGAGTGCTCTCATTGCGCGGCCTCGCGCTGGCGGCCACGGGCGACGTCGAGGAACACGTCTTCCAGCGTCTTGCGCCCGTAACGGGTGAGCAACCGTTGCGGCGTATCGTCATCCTCGATGCGGCCGCGTTTCATGATGATGACGCGTTCGCACAGCCGCTCGACCTCGGTCATGTTGTGGGACGCAAGCAGGATGGTCGCCGTGTGCTCCCGCCGGTAGACCTCGAGCCGCCCGCGCACCCAGTCGGCGGTATCGGGATCAAGCGATGCGGTCGGCTCGTCGAACAGCAGCACCTCCGGGCGGTTGAGCAGCGCCTTGGCCAGCGAGACGCGGGTCTTCTGCCCGGAGGACAGCTTGCCGGTCGCCCGGTCGAGGAATTCGACAAGATCGAGCTCGGCGGCGAGGCTGGCGATGCGCTCGCCGATGTCGGCAACACCATAGAGTTGGGCGAAGACGGAGAGATTCTGCCGCACGGTGAGCCGCATCGGCATGTCGACGTAAGGGCTTTCGAAATTCATGCGGCCGAGCACGCGATAGCGTTCCTTCGGCATGCGCGCGCCAAGCACGCTGACCGTGCCGGAGGTCGGCACCACCAGGCCCATGATCATGGCGATGGTCGTGGTCTTGCCGGCGCCATTGCCGCCGAGCAGCCCGGTGATCGAACCCGGCGGCAGCGCAAAGGAAATGTCGTCCACCGCGGTCGTAGCTTTGTAGCGCTTGACCAGGTGATCGACGGCAATGGCCGGGGAGGTCACACCATGTCCCCGTAAGGCCCGTTCGGATCGGCGAGCGCCTGCAGGCGCAGCGCCGCGGCGCGGGCAAAGGCAAGCATCATCGACTTACGCGTCGGCGCGGGAAGCCGATGCTCGGGCGCCTCACAGACCAGATGCGCGCCGAAGGCATCGGCCACGATCAGCCCCGTATCGGGCGGGAAAATCTCGCACGGCACCTCCATCGTCGTGGCAAAGAACAGCCGGTCGCAGTGCAGCCGGTAGTCCGGCCATTTCTGGTCGGCGCGGAAATCGGCCACCGAGGACTTGATCTCGACGATCCAGATCTCGCCGCCGGCAGCCAGACCCACCAGATCGGCGCGGCGGCCCGAGGCGAGCGGCAATTCGCTGACGCAAGAAAAGCCGCGCGAGAGCAGGAACCGCGAGGTGCCGCGGGCGACGGCAAGCGCCGTCTCCGACTGGCGGCCGTCGACCGGCATCGGCAAGGGCTGCGTGGAAAGCTTCATCGGGCTTTTCTAGCGCCCCTGGCGAACGCCGCCAAATCGAGCGCCGGCGAGCGGCCTTTGCCGGCGTCTGAGGGGTCTGCGTGCCAAGCATAGGTCAGCAGCAGTCGGGTCGCTATATAGAGCGCGAAGTCGGATGGGAGATTCGCACTTGGCTAAGGGCAGGACCAACATGAACAAACTAAGGAACCCATCATGGCCCTGCATGAAATCATCCTTGCCGCGCTTGCCGGCGGCAGCCTTCTCGTCGTCCTCGGCTACGGCGTGTGGACGCACCCCTCGCATGATCGCGAGCTGACCGAAGCGGCCGAGGACGCCTTCTCGCGGCCCTACATCGGCGAGTGCTAAAAGGAACCCTCCGGTCCTCGGAGGGCTCCTTTTCGTGACAATAGCGACCGTCGACTACGAAAAAGAATACGACAACCGCGGCCGCGTGCCCGAGCATCCGGAGATTTTCCTCCGCCGCGAGCGCGAGGCCACGGCCTATCGCGCAGCCACGCCGAACGCCGAGCTCGGCGTCCCGTATGGGCCCTCGCCGCGGCAGAAATTCGACTTTTTTCCCGCCGCCGACGCCGGCGCGCCGATCGCGATGTTCATTCACGGCGGCTACTGGTCGATGGGCGAGCCGGCGCTGTACAGCCATCTGGCCAAGGGCCTCAACGGCAACGGCGTGACCGTCGCCATCGCCGGCTACGATCTCTGCCCGAATGTTTCCGTGGCGGCGATCATCGAGGAATTGCGCGCGGCGGTGATCGCGCTGTGGCGGCGTTATCGCCGCCGCATCTTCGTCTATGGCCATTCCGCCGGCGGGCATCTTGCCGTCTGCGTGCTGGCGACCGACTGGTCGATCGTCGCAAACGACGCGCCGGCGGATCTGACGCCCACGGCCTCTGCGATTTCCGGCATCTACGATCTGGCGCCGCTGCTCAAGGTAGCGCAGAATAGGGAGCTGCGGCTCGACGAAAAATCGGCGCATGCCGTGTCGCCGCTGTTCTGGAAAGTGCCGCCCGGCCGCACGCTCGACGTCGTGGTCGGCGCTACCGAATCGAGCGAGTTCCTGCGCCAGAGCCGGATCATCGCCGAGCGGTGGAGAAAGTGCGGCGCCGCGACCCGTTACGAGGAAGCCGCCGGCGCCAACCACTTCACCGTGATCGATCCGCTTGCCGATGCGGACAGCACGATGACCAGGCGCATCGCGGCGCTGGCGAAGCAGGTCGCGGCGCTGCCGCTCTAGAAAAACGCCTGGATGCCGGTCTGCGCGCGTCCGAGGATCAGCGCGTGGATGTCGTGGGTGCCTTCGTAGGTATTCACCGTTTCGAGGTTCGAAAGCACGCGCATCACGTGGTATTCCCCGGAGATACCGTTGCCGCCGTGCATGTCCCGCGCCAAGCGCGCGATGTCGAGCGCCTTGCCGCAATTGTTGCGCTTCAACAGCGAGATCGACGGCGGCGCCGCCTTGCCCGCCTCCATCATGCGGCCGAGCCGCAATGAGCCTTGCAGACCCAGTGCGATCTCGGTCTGCATGTCGGCGAGCTTCTTCTGAATGAGCTGGTTGGCGGCAAGCGGGCGGTTGAACTGCTTGCGGTCGAGCACGTATTGCCGCGCCGCATGCCAGCAGAATTCGGCGGCGCCCATGGCGCCCCAGGAAATGCCGTAGCGCGCATTGTTGAGGCAGCCGAACGGGCCGGCGAGGCCCTTCACGTCCGGCAGCAGATTGTCGTCAGGAACCACGCAGTCCTCGAGCACGATCTCGCCGGTGATCGAGGCGCGCAACGAAAGCTTGCCTTCGATCTTCGGTGTGGAGAACCCTTTCATCCCGCGCTCGACGATGAAGCCGCGGATGACGCCGTCGAGCTTGGCCCAGACCACCGCGACATGGGCGACCGGCGCGTTGGAGATCCAGGTCTTGGCGCCGTCGAGCCTGTAGCCGCCGGCAACCTTCTCGGCGCGCGTCACCATCGAACCCGGATCGGAGCCGTGGTCGGGCTCGGTCAAGCCGAAGCAGCCGATCGTCTCACCGGTCGCGAGCTTGGGCAGGTATTTGCGCCGCTGCGCCTCGCTGCCGTAGGCAAAGATCGGATACATCACCAGCGACGACTGCACCGACATCATCGAGCGGTAGCCTGAATCGACGCGCTCGAGTTCGCGCGCGATCAGGCCGTAGCTGACATAGCCGAGGCCGGCACCGCCGTAATCCTGCGGAATGGTTGCGCCGATGAGGCCGAGCTTGCCCATCTCCGGCAGCATGTTGGGATCGTATTTTTCCTGCGCGTAGGCTTCGACGACGCGGGGCTTGAGATAATCCTCGGCGAAGCCGCGTGCGGTGTCGCGCACCATGCGCTCTTCCTCGCTGAGCTCGCCTTCGAGATCGAGCGGGTCTTCCCAGTTGAAGGCCGCGTCCTTGAGCATCTTCGGCATGGCCTGGCGCACTTGTGCAACCTGCGACATCGTCTTCTCCATCGACCGGTTGCCCCGATTATAGATGTTCCTGGCCGGGCAAACAAAAACCCCGCCGGGGCGTCCCGGCGGGGCTTTGTAAAGACCTACGATGCGGCGATCAAATCGCCATCTTCAGTTCCTTGGTGGCGCGGAAGGCGACCTTCTTGCTCGCCTTGATCTGGATCGGCTCGCCGGTCGCCGGGTTGCGGCCCATGCGGGCGGCGCGCTTGCGCACTTGCAGGATGCCGAGGCCGGCGATCTTCACCCGCTCACCCTTCTTCAGGTGCTTGGTGATGAGACCGACGAGGTCTTCGAGCATCTCGACGCCCTGCTTCTTGGTCATTTGGTGCTGCTCGGCCAAAGTGTAGGCGAGCATCTTGGTGGTAACGGGCTTGCTCGGTTTTGCGTCTGCCATGGAAATCCTAGCTCCTTACGTGCGCCCCATGCGCATCGGCGCAAAGCCATAGGAGATTCGGCGTCCCCCGCAAAGGGCCGCAAGGCCAGATTTGTTGAAAAACAGGGCCTTTTTGCACTGCGGAGATGGATTTCCGGCGTTGCCGGTACCCTGTGATTGGTCTATTTGAGGCCCCAGGCGCCCGTAGCTCAGCTGGATAGAGCGTTGCCCTCCGAAGGTCATGAGCGTGTGGCTCTTCAATGACTTACAGGTATGATTTATTTTTTCTTGGGGTCGATTACAGGCAGATGAGAGATAATAATTACGCGCAGCAGCGCGATCCGCCAATGCCTCGCCGAAAGAGGCCCTCCCCGACCTAAAGTTGCAAAGGCCGTCGCGAGCGAGCCGCGAGCCAGCCCGGCAACGCTACAGGCTGACCCGCGTGTGGTCTATCTGGCCATTTGGGCCTGTAGGGCCATGGGGTATGTTCATCACTTAATGCGCGCTCTACGTTAAGTGCGTAATCCCGAAGTTTGGTTGCGGCTGTGCGCTGCCAACGAAACTCAGAAAGTAGATTTCTCCTAATTAGATTTTTCGCCCGCCGGTTTCCCCAAGCACTGTTTGAAATGACGCCAGCAGTGAAATTGTCGCGACGTGCCAAGAACGACTCCCGCTCGATAGTCACAGGCGCATGAGCCGCATCATTCCGGCAATCTGCTAAGGAGTCGATTGTATCGACCAGCCAAACCACATCGTTCCACATGTCGGCGGCTGCGCCCCTGTGGTTTGGCGGAAGGTCATTGACCCACTTCCTTATTAAATTGCGTTTGTGCGCATCCACTGTGGGTCGGTTCCAATCGTCAATGGCCACGTCGGCGTAGCCTCGCAATGTCCAATAGATGACCGCAAGCTGCTCATGCAGATCATTCCACGCAAATATCAACTGACCGAGGGCTGTTGCTTGCGCTCGGAATTCGCGGCCAGAAAACGATATTCCGCGATGACGATTTCGTTTTTGGCGTTTTGTTCTTGTCGGCAGCGTCACCCGTTAAAGCCTCCAAGAGATTTTTACCCGCCGACAATTCTATTGTTTGTTGCCTCTAAACTAAAATACGTGAAGATCGCAATGATAAGATCAACTATCGCAGCCTGTCCAAAGGAAAATATGAACTTTTTTCCCGCAAATCGTGACTGGCGAAATGCAAAAAATGTACACCCGATGAGACCATAAGCGAACCAAGTATAGGCCATCCTCACGGACTCTGATCGGCGATGCTGCTCAAAATCGGAGAGCCTAAAAATCTGACCCGTTCTTTTATCCTTCCACACATCGTAAACCGTTCCTGTTTTTTCACCATCTGTGATTTGGTGAGACGAAATCAATTGGTCCCGTTCCGGGCTGTACGACTCATTCGGAAGCCAATTGAACGCTAGAAGTCCGGTGAAAAGGGGGACGATTAGATACACTGTCCAAAACATCACCTCTGCATTCAGCGATAGTTTCTTTTCAAGGTCGTCGAGGTTCATTGGACTGTGCGCTCCATTCAACCATCGCCTTGAATGTACGCCGCCCGGCGCGCTTGAGCAAAGTCCGTTTGGTCAGCCCCAACAAGCCAACGATCCGCTTGCACGACCGCCGCGCCTTGGTGCTCGATACCATCGGCGACCCGCGCGGCGGCGACAAGCCGCCGTTTCGCGCTGCATTACATGAATTACAATTTCTGCCGCATCCATAAGACGCTGCGGGTTACTTGGAGTAACGGACCGGCTTTGGGGAATTGATGATATTGTGAAAGTGCCAGAAGATTGGGAAAGCAAAATATGAAACGATATTTGCTAATCGTATTGCTGCTTATTGCCACGCTTGCTATCTATGCGCTCGACCACGGTATTTATATCGGTTCGACTACCACGACTCAAATTAACAACGGCAGCGGCCATTCACCCTACACTGTCATTCAAAAGAATTGTCGCTATCTGTTCGTAACTGGCATCACGGAATTTCCAGCGTGGGGCGGTTCTTCCAATCTCCGAGGGCAACAGTTTGCAAACGAGCCAGACAGCCTTTATTGCCGCATCTTTCGCGACTGATTTTCAAACTGAGGCACTACCCGCCGTTTTGTTAAGTTGCCAATCCGGGCAGTTTAACTGTACCCTTGACGATTGCTTGCCGCCCGCGCGCGGCGCGGGTAAAAGAAAAGGGCGACCCGCCTGCACAGCGATGCCGCCCTTCATCTCCTACCCGAATGCGCGCCGATGACCGAAGGCACCGGACCCGCCGAATGATCGGGGGATTGCCGCGAGCGTAGCGCCGTCGTTCTAAGGCGCTCCCAATATAATTCGTCGAATTTTAAGCATCGTTTTGCACGATCAATTCAGTTTTGCGCGTTACATTCGCGGGCCATGAACTTCTGTTGCGTCAAGTGCGGAGCCAAAGCCAAGCCGGGCTGTAATTGCGGCGTCGCCTACATCCCGGCGCACATGTACGCCGTGAAGGCGGTCGCCGCCCATCCTGAAAAATCCGACCGTGCCATCGCCGCAGCCATCGGTGTCGATCACAAGACGGTCGCCAAGGCGCGCAAGTCAGTTGGGGAGAAATCCCCAACTCGCGTTGGCACGGATGGCAAGCGGTATCGAGCGACAAAGCAGATGACGCCTGCGCTTGCCGAAGCCATGAAGGCACGCGCCGAAGCAGTTGCACGTTTATTCCCGCCGCCAGTCAAGACGATCCCCGAAGCGGCGCGGGCTGAGCTTGTTGCGGCGTTGCGGCTGCTGGCGAAAAGCAAAGACACTGCGGCGGTATTGGTGGAACGCCAACGCGCAAGACTCAATCTCGATTGGTGGGATTTGTTGGTGCCATCAGATGCAAACCAAAGCACGCTTCGCGTCGCGCCCGTTAAACGGCCGCTCGGCATCGCTTCCGCCGCCTGACCATCCCGCCATTCTGGAAGGTCGCACGATCTATCCATCGACGGTCGTGTCGCCGCGCCTGCATTGGGCGCTGAAAAGCGGAAGCAACTGGCGCAAGATCGGCGGAGAGATTTTAAAGGGCAAGTGGCGCGGCTTCCCGCTATACATCCTGAACTTGGAGGAAAGGCGGACCTGCCCGACAGCCTGCCGTCATTGGCGCTCTTGCTACTGCAACCACATGCAGTGGATGCAACGGATGGAAGCCGGGCCGGACTTGGAATGGAAACTTGAACGCGAGGCGGCGTTGCTCGCCATCGATCATCCGAATTTTGTTGTTCGGCTTCACGGCGCGGGCGATTTCTACTCTTTGGCCTATGTGGAGCTTTGGCGCACACTGCTAGAGCGTCATCCGGGCTTGCATGTGTTCGGCTACACGGCGCGGGCCGATGATGTTATTGCTGATGCGCTCCGGGCGCTCGGCCGTGACGCGGGATGGTCGCGGTTCGCCATGCGATTTTCTAACGGGCCATTCCCGTTGCGCTCGACCGTGACCATCGAGAGCGTGCGGCAGAAACCGGCGGATAGCATCGTTTGCCCGGAGCAAACTGGCGCAACCGAGTCGTGCTCGACGTGCGCTCTCTGCTGGCAATCGGAGAAGCGGGTCGCTTTTCTTCAACACTAGGACCGCCGGGGGCATTTTGTTGTGACCCGCGTCAGTCGCGGGTTCCGGCCAAGTTTTTTCGGGTTGCGGTGCATATACTATCGGCCCGGAGTTTGGGTTCGGTAGCCGCCGCCCGGCATAAGAGTGACATTCGTCGGGGGTTGCCCCGGCGTCTGCATGATGTAGCCGCCGCCCGGCATCGGAGTGACATTCGTCGGGGGTTGCCCCGGCGTCTGCATGATGTAACCGCCGCCCGGCGTACGATTAACATTCGTTGGCACTTGTCCGGGTCTTTGGATGACGTAGCTCCCACTCTGCGCCATCGCACCAACCGGCGAGAAAAGAATTAAAGCACCGACGATTATATGCGCAGTTCTCATTGTTTCGTCACCACGGTTCTTTCCTCCCAGCCTTGCGACATCATGCACTGGTCGAGGAAATTTTGCTGATTGATCATCTGAGTGCCCACGGCGGCTATCGCCAGTCCGGGGGTACTTGTCGCGCTGTCGGGGATTGGCTGACCGGCGGCGGAATTTTCGAGTGCGAGATTGCATGTGGCCGCAGCCATTTTTAATTGACCTATGTCTCGGTGCTGGTTCGTGATGTCGTACCACGCGGTTTGAGTCGTTTGACATCCGGCAAGCGTGAGCATGGCGAATGTGAGAACGACGCGAAACATGAGCTACGCCTTTTGATGCTCGTCTACATCTGCCGCGACCCGCACCGCATTATAAGCAGCCATGACGCCGCCGCGCATCGACACCTGATCGAGAACCTCTGCCGCGTATCGCCAACGCGGCCGGTCCCGGAATTCCTTCGGTGCTTCTAGTAAGAAACGCTGAGCGGCTCCAACATTGGCGAGCGTGATCTTGCCGACCGTGATCGGTCTTTCAAACTGCATAGGGGCAGTCCTTCGATTGTGCGGCTGAATTTTAGCGAGCGCGCTCGATCCCCGCAATGACCACGCCTCGCGCGAGTGATGCACTTGGCGTGCCTCCGGTGCACCATGTGCGCCGAACTTTTTATTTGATCATGCAATGAGTTATTTGCACCCCAACCTGTGATCTGACATCGCACCCTAGATTTTTCGACGCTTTTTTGATATACGTCGCATCAACGCTGGCAACATGGGTTGCGGCGCGAAGTCCCCCACATCGCAGAGTTTGGAACATGAACGCGCCCGCACAGCGCATCGCCTTTAATGGCGTGCGCGAAGCGGCGGAGGCCAGTGGTCTTCGCCCTCACCACATTCGCCAAGCACTCGCCAGCGGTGAGTTGCAGAGCCACGCCATTGGACGACGTACCCTCATCCTCAAAGAAAATCTCGTCGAATTCATCAGGCGGCGCGATCCGCCGAAATCGTCGCGCGCCCGCATCAACGAAGTTGCTCACGCGTAACCCGGAGAAGTCCCATGTCCAAAAAGCAAATCTTGAAAGAAGCCGCGCAAAAGTTGGTCGATGCGGGGCAGTTGAACCCTGCCGCCGTCAAGGATTTGGTCGCGCTGGCGAAACAGAAAGTGGAAAAGCTCCCGGGCGTTGATGGCGCAGCGGACATGTATGTTTTCACGGATAACGCCGGTGGCAGCCTCACGATTGACATGGGGCTCGCACAAATGGTCGCCAAGCGCGAGTACTTGCAGCCGCAAGCGCAAGCAACCGGCCGTGACAAATCAAAGCCTGACAAGAGCACCAACCCCTTCGTTGGGCTTCGCGATCCGCGCACCGGCGCGATCAGACCTGAGCAAATGAAAAAGGTTGAGAGCTTCATACGGGGTGCCGGAACAAAAGCTGCTGCGGCTGTGGCGAAAAGTGTCGGACTGCGACTCGATGGAAGTCCAATCGATCCGAAGTACCTGTAACGGGGAAATATCATGGCTCGAAAGTTTGAGCGACCAGCGCCGGGAAATCGATACACCGCCGAAGAGCGTGCGGCGTGGGGGCGTGAGCAAGATAGATTGCGCGCCTTGCGCAATGCGCCCGGCTACGTAAAGCCGACGCCTGCGAAGCGGGCGAGCCGCGTGAAGGAATTGAAAGCCGATACATCGGCCTCATCGTGTTTCGACTCGTTGACGTTCAAAAACGGAGTGGTCCGGGCCTCTTTCATTGGCCCCGCCGCTGGCGTTTGGGAGTACCCGATGAGCCGCGCCGACGCGAAAGAGTGGTTCGACGATGCGTCGTTGGGCGGCTACTTCAACGATAACGTCAGGTAACGGGGGAATAAAATGAGCAAGAATTCAATCGGTACTGGCTATGCGCATCCGCATGCGGAAGCTGCAACGAATGTCGCTGGTCAAATTGACCATACAAACGTCAAGGTCAATCTCGGCAAGCCGCCGTTACCCAAGCGCGCATTCACGACCGCACCTGAAATTCACGGCGGCATGAACGCCAAGAGCCGTGCGGACGGCACTCACTTCACAGGACTCAGCGGTCAAGACTTGAGCCGATACGACAGCAATCCCGGCGACGATCCACTTGCGGGTCCGCCGTGCGGCAAGCGCCTCACGCCTGTGCGGCCGTCACCCGGCATGAGGTCGCGCGTCAACGATGTGCTGGCATCGGACACGCCCGGCGCAGCGCACAAGGCCGCGATGCTCAATCGCGACGCCTTCACCAAAGGGATGACCGATCTGTCCAAAGCCGTGCTCGATCAAGCAGGAGATGCAGGCGACTTCCAAGACCGGCGCGCACTCGGCATCGGCACGTTGCCGGGGGCTGTTTCAGAGGAAGATTGCGCGGATGACTAAATCAGCCGAAACCGAAGATCGATTGGAACCAGAAATTCTTCAAATGTTCGCTCGCAATGCTGGGCTGTTCGCCGACATTCATAAAGGCTTTCGGCCGGAGTTGGCACCGCCGGGACGCCAGCACGCTTGCTGGTATCTGAGTCACAGCCGGAAAACCTTCCCCGAAAAGACGGCTCTCGAATTGGAAATATTGCGCTTTGCGACGGCGGCCGAAGTGTACGACCGCGTGCTGGAATACAAAAGGACAGGCCAATGATGACCAATATTTCCACAGCACTTCTTGACCGTCGCCGCGATGATGCTGCGTATCGTCGGATGATCGATGTGCAACTTGCGCTGAGGATGTGGCGCAGAACGCTCATCAACGAAATGGCGAATGCACCGTCTATCCCCGATGATGAGAATACTGAAATCGTGCTCGACCTGTTGCACGGTGAGCTTGCCGAATGCGGGCTACTTATGAACGCGACAACCGAAGCGGCCAAAAGAATTTTGGAGCGGCGGGTTTCAAAGGGACGCGGCGAAGGCATCCTCATGCACGACAGGGAAAAAGACAAATGAGCATTCACGACACACTAACACCGATAAAGAAGCCGAAGTTCCGGCCTCACGAAGCGCCACCCGGCCGCATTGGTGTTTTCAACACCAAGGGCCAGCGAATTGGTCACGTTGGCCCGCATGCGGGAGTCGGCGTCGTTCGCAAATTGCTGGGCGGCGGCTCAGCGGAAATCGGCAAAGTGAAGGGAAAGCATTCGTGGATCGCCACGGGGCCAAGTCGCTCGAATGCGGTTACCCGTGCGGCGAGTGCCAAGCTAGTGAGCCAGATCAGAACAGATCGCGGCAGCGCTAAGAAATGAGTACGGCGGCCGAGCGAGAACGTTGGCGCAGGAATTCGCTGGCCTATTACTACCGCCAAATGGAAACGCGTCGGGGACGCGAGCGGCTCGCCAGATATGCACGGTTCAAACGAGCTTGCCGGAAAAAGGGGACTGAGTATGGAAAATATCTTCAAGCGCAATGGGCAGATCAACATCGAGCTTGATCCGGCAATGGTCCCGCCGGAGCGCCGCTCTCAATACATCGCGCTACGCGATGCGCAGATCGCGTGCGACCAAGCGGAGGCCGCCGAGAAATCGGCGAATGAAGCCGTCGCCGAATTGGTAAAGGCTCACGACCGCGCGCTCGCGGCTTTGCCGCGCGCCAGTTTTCTTGATGAGTGGCGGCGCTCGAAATGAGTAGGAAATTCTATTCAGACAAAGGACTGGGCAACGCTATCGCTGGCAGCATCAAGGGCAACTATCGTGCACCCGAACCGTCGCGGCTTGGCTACGATGCACTACCGACCTGCTATCGAAAAATCCGCAAGGCTGGCTCACGTCCGCGCGACAAATACGATGAAATGTTTAAGCGGCGCGTCATCGAAGGGAAGGTCCCCGGCATCCGACAATGAAAAGGCCAAAGGAGAAGACTCACATGACTACCGCAGAAACCAAACCATTTTGGCGGCGCCCGCTGCCGCCGATCAAGCGGCCCGGCGAGACGGCCGTCACGACAGCCGTTGAACCGCAAGATGTCGCAGTTGTCGAATTGCCGCCCGAAACGGCGGCGATGGGCGATGGGGCTAGAGCTTCCGATGAGGTATCGGCTCCCCCGTTGGAAGTTCGCCCTGCCGCTCAAATTGCCCCTCATGATGCCGTGCGCAACGCGGCGCATAACTTGGATGTCGCCCGCTGGCGCGCCCGCCAATGTCGCGATGCCGTCGCGGCGTCGAGAGAGGCGTTCTCGTCGGCGCTGGCCGACTGGAACCGCACGATGCCGGTGCAGACGCAACAGCAAGCTCACCAAGATTATGTGGACACAAATCAGCGAGAGCGTGCCGCGCGGGCTGCGCAGGGGTTGCTACGCCGCCCTATGACAATTTCGGAGACTGCAAAGGCAATGAGCGGCGGCAACATGAGGCCCGGCGGCGGCCGAAGTTTTAATCGTGGGGCATTCACCCGCGCCGAAGCCAAGAAAATCGAAATGAACCGGGCAGCAGCACAGCGCATGAATGGAAGCCTCGCCCCTCGCACCAAATTGCCAAGTGAGCGGTGACCATGGTGGACAGTCCCGACACTGACGACTCAACTCTTGGGCCTAGCCATCTTTTTGAGTCATGGCAGGAACGCAAAGCGCGCCGAACGGCAGAGCGCAAGGCCACCATCGCAGCCGCAGCCGAGAGAACACGTCTTGCATATGTTTGTGCCGGTCTGCCCATCCCGCCACCTTTGATTGCGGCAGTGCCCACACCCGCCGTGGAACAACGCCATCGTCAACTACGCGGCCCGCGCCCGCAAGCGCGGCACCCCCTGCGCAGTAAACGCCGCGAGGCGGCCCGACAGCACCGGGCAGTGTCAGTAAACCGCTCAGCGGGCATTTCTAGGGTTTCGCGAAAAAGAACAAATTCGCTTTGAGCTTGAGTCGGGATGATGTAAGGAACCCGTGCCGTGATGGCGCTGCGATTGACGCCACCATCACGTCGGCTCTCCCGTAGCGCCTCTCGAAACGAAAATGGCCCCCGCAAAGGGGCCATTCCGTAATCTCTGGACTCGATCCTCGCCGATCAGCCGGAGTGACCAAGCGCCACAAAGGAGCGCCGGATAAAATGTCAGATACCCCAGACCCCATTACATTGCAAGAGGTGACCGACGCGCTGTTCGAGCTTCGAGCTGGGCGCTCGCGCGGCCGTTGGAGTCGATATGTTCGCTCAATCTTGGGGCGGTACGGCGACGGCGCGCGCCATACAGCCGAACTTGACCCCAAATTTTATCCGGCCGTCTACGCCGCTGCGGGAGGCGACATCATCAGCGCCGTGAAATTCTATGGCGCGGTCGTCGATTTACCGCCGACGATGGCAATCCCGACGCCCGAAGAATTCTTCGGCGTCATGCTCGACGTGCCAGCAAAACTGCCGCTTAACCGCAAATCCCCGACGCGGCCGATATTGCGTCTTGCCACAGCACCACGGACATTCACACCACTCGTCAAAGACCTTACCGAAAAACTCGCAGCAGCGAAAGCCAAGACGAAGCGCAGCGCTCCCGGCGGTCGCGTCGATATTGGTGCACCGGCACAGCCCGGCGATGAAGATGCCCCTCGTCAATATCCCAACGATGGGAGGAAAATGTCATGAGCGCCATCGATCCAATCGAGTCCGCTGCCAAGCTGGCGCTCGATACTGCCGAACTCGTCGAGCTTCGGCCTGCGCTACAGCGCAAGGCAGCCGCCGTCAATTACGACGAACGCGGAGGCTTGGTACTTGTCCTGCCGCGCGATCCCGATGTGACCGCCTTCATCCATGAACTTGACGAGATGCAATATGAGACGGTGGACTTAAAAGCCGCCCGCCGTCGCCTGCGTATCGCACGGCAGAACTATCAAACACGCGTCGCGCATCGGGTCACGCAAAATCTAGACGGTCCGGCATTCAATCGCTTCGTTTCGCTGAGCGCCATCTTGATCGCCCGCGCGGCGGCGAAGCATTGGCATAAAGTTGTTGCCGAATTAGAGCGCGCCGAACGTATCCAGAAACACAACAGACAATCAATCGTGCGGCACCGTTTGCGTAGCATAGGACTCGCGTCATGAAAAAAGAACCCGTTGCCGAAGGGAACCCCACGTCTCCCGAACAACAGTTTGTCGCCGCGCTCGCCGAACATGTCGGTTGCGTGAAGCCATATTGTTTGATCCGCCGCGCGGACAAGGAAATGGTGGCCCCGCGATCTTTCGATATGGAGTACAACCGCATAGTGAACGAGGTTGATGGACTCGGCAAAGGCAAGGGCTGTAAGTACGCCGATCAAGCGGCAAAGGCTGCCATTGCTTCGCCCGCGCTCGAAATCGTGCGCACCATCTGCTACCGGCCGGACGGCGAACCGATCATAGATCGCAAGTTCAACATGTGGACTGATCCGCTGATCAAGCCGCTGAAAGGCGAGCCGACCATCTTTCTTGAACACATCAATTACCTGATCCCCAATGCAGCCGAGCGAAAACTCCTCCTCCAATGGCTCGCTTGGATTGTGCAGCACCCCGAGCAAAAGGTCATGTTCGCTATCCTAATCATCGGACGCGGTGGCACCGGCAAATCATGGATCGGCAAGCTCATTGAATTGATTTTTGGCGCTGACAATGTGGTGTTGATTTCCGAAGAGGATACGGTGACCAGCACGTTCAACGGCTTTTCGGAAAACAAGCGGTATGTGTTCCTACACGAAACACCGCCGAAGCAGATGGCCGACTTGATCGACAAAGTGAAAGGTCTAATCACTGAGACGCATTTGCACATCAATCGCAAAGGGATCGAACGCTATAAGGCCGAGAACTTTGCGAACCTCATGGCAGTCTCCAATGAGGATGTGAAGATCACTCTTACTAATAGGCGATGGGGCGTCGTTCGGGCCGCCGATGATCCGTTCGCCCCGGACGGCAGTGCCGAGCACAAGCGATATTATAATCGACTGTGGAGTGTGGTGCCTAAGGATGGCACGGTCACGGATGAGGCGCGCCGCGTTCTCGGGTATCTGCGGAACCTGCCACTCGCCGACTTCGATCCGCTGGTCGCGCCGCTCACTGGCGCGAAACAGGAAGCGTCCGAGTCGGGCGACGATGGCTTGGTGCAAGCTCGGGTCGCGAACGCCTATCGCGACAGGGCGGGACCGTTTCGGTTTAATTTGCTGACGGCTGAGGAGGTGGCAAGACATATCGGCGGTGGCAGTGGTCGCGGCTTGACATCACCTATGGAGGAAGTCGGTTGTCGCAAGCTGCGGCGGCCGGATGGCCGAGACGTACAGGTGACCATTGACGGCAAACGCCCGCGTCTTTGGGCCATCAATGCGCCCGTAGCGAAGCATCACGTCAACACTGACTCCGACGAACTTGTGCGGCTGTATCACGAAGAGCGCAGTGGGAAGCCGACCGCAAAGCCAATGGATGATATTGCCGACGATCCGATGTTCACGGATGACATTGCTAGCGATCCGATGTTCGCGGACGATGATCCGGCGACTGCACAGATGCACTGAACAGATAGCTTAAATCATCGGGTGCTATATACGTCCCTCGCGCGTTATGAATTTTAGAGTATCTGTTCTGTGCATCTGTGCAGATGGTTTAGATGGTAGTGCACAGATGCACAAAACCGACCCGGCGACCAATTGATGGATTTATGAAAGCGCGGCAGGCCCTCCGCAGCGATTTGCCGTCCCTTATGGCTGATGCCTCTCCGCTTTTTCTTAACGCCTTATTGACCCTCCGCAGGGATTTTTGGCCTGTTTCAGGCCATTTCGTTAGACACAAGCTGTTGTAGCTGGCCCGGCATTAGTGGCACTTACCGACAGTCGCCGCGAATTCGTGTGCGATTTCAATGTCGCCATCGCCCTGCCGAGGCGGTGGAGGGGGTTTAAGACCGGTCTCAGCCCCCAAGCGCGGAGGGTTTTGTTAACGGAGATAGGCGGTATTAACCATTTCGCGACGGGTTCGCGGAGGGGCGTGTGTGATCCAACACGGCGCACGCGCCAGCCAAAAAAGGCAGAACGAAACTACCGAAAAACGAGAAAATCGCCGCACCCCCTAATAAGACTAAAATGAAAGAACGAGCGGATCGAGCGCAGCGCGTGCGCGACGCCGTGAAGGCCGTGCTCGCCACCACGCACATGAGACACCGGTTGATTTAAATAGAGTCCCGCGCTAACGAAACCCTCCCGGCGTGATGCCCCCAATGAGGAGCGCTCCGCCGTGGGAAGACCTGCAAAACACACCCCGAAGATGCTGCGCAGCATCCTCGACGCCATGCTCAAGCCGTACACTGGCCTTGAGGACGTGGCGAAGAAATACAAGATCAGCGTGCAGGCAATTTTCCGCTGGCAAAAGCTCAGCGCGCAAGACGAATTTGAAGAAAAGGCTGACAGCCCCTTCCTGATCGACTACCTCGACACCCGTGCCTACTTCCACCGGCATATGGCTTTCGTGCGGGCCGTGGTCATCGCCCGTATCGATCATCGCATCATCGAAGCCGCCACCTCGTCCCACAAGGAACCACTGTTCTCAGCGCAGACCGGACTTCCATTTTGGGAGGTAGACGCACGTCGGGCGGCGGATGCGAAAACAATGGATCAAGAAACCTTTGAGCTTGTCTATGGCGAAGGCGCCGACAAGTCCGACATCTACAAACGCGACGCTGATGGAAAATTAATTCAGTGCTTCCGCGAAGTGCCGCCCCAGCCTGCCCTACTTATAAAAGCAGCTAGCTCGTTGCTCTCATCCAGTTACGGCGAGCGGGTCGCCCACACTCATTTGGTCGGCGGTGTTCTCCGCATTGGCCCCGCGACGGCCCCAGCGCAAAAACAACTGGCACCACCGCCAAGCTTTCAAATCCTCGATGCAGATTTTACGCCGATTGACGAAGAGAAGCCCCTTGAGCCCACCAATGTTCTCGCTGTTGCCGAGGAGCCGGGGACCGTCGAGGAGTATGAGCGCACCTTCGGCGGCAAGAGATTGGTCGAGGCGATCCTCTTCTATGCCGAAGACAAAACGCTGATGGCCCCGCTACCGGAAATCGTCATCGTCGAGAATTCCAGTGTTCACCGCGCTTATCAGGAAGCCGGTATCGAAGTAGACGCCGTGCCCGCGTCCGATCTGTTGGCCCAAGGGTACTGCAATGACTTCTTGCTCGATATGGCAACGCCGCAAGAGCGCGAGCTTGCCGAAGCTAAGCGCAAGGAGCCGATCCAGCACACTCCAAAAATGCAGCCCGCCCCGGTGCCGTCGGATGACGAGCCGGTGGCAGCGGCAAGAGACACCCGCGTTTCCCGCGATCCGTTCATGAACATTGATGGTACGCCGAAGTCCGGCGGGTTCCGAGCGGGCGGCGAGCGGCCTGTGCGCCGCCGGACGGTGCTGTGATGCAAAGAGTCCGCGTACATTCGTTTCATCAAGTAGGCAATGAGTGGGTGCCGTTCGTAAAGGTGAACGGCATCCTTCGTCAGGTGCATCTAGCGCCGCAAGGGCTTGGCTCCGAGGCCTTCATCGCCATGAAAGAGCGTGAGGGGCTGTACAGCGGCCCGAGGGGTATTGGTAAAACCCGCACGCAAGCGATGACGTACTTGCAACACGTTGGTCGCGGGTTCGGATCGTCATGGAAAGGCATCTGGATACGCCCGTCCCGTTCCGGCTTTACCGAAGTGAAGGCACAGCTAGAGCAAACAATTATTCCGATTTTCGGTGACCACGCTCGCTACAACGAAAATCGTTACGAGTGGAATTGGGATACAGGTGAGAAGCTTGTGCTCGGATTTTTTGCCGAAATGACGGATTTCAGTACTTGGCTCGGTTCAAGCTGGCAATGGATTGGTTGGGAAGAACTGACCGAATGGCCGGATGACCGTTTCTACAAACAGATGCTATCGACAAATCGCCATAGCGGAGCGAACACGCCATTGATTATCCGTTCCACATGTAACCCCGGAAGTGTCGGCGGCGTGTGGGTGCGCCGGAGGTTCGATCCGCCGGTCGAGCCGGTCGAGGGTTATGTCATGGGTCCAGCGATTGCGGGCGACCCCAAGCTAGGGCTTTCCCGTCGCGCGGTGTGCGATGTGCTCACCAGCAATCAGCGGCTTTTGATCGCCGATCCGAATTATGGAAATACCATCGTTGGCTCGGCAATTTCGTCCGGCCAAGAAAAAAGTTGGCGCACCGGATCGTGGGATGTTGAAAGCGGCGGCCTGTTCGAGTCGGTTTGGTTCGCCGCGTCGGATCATTTCCTGATACCGTCCGTTCCGATTGACATCATTCCGAATGGCTGGACTTTTACTCCGGCTCTCGATTGGGGCGACAGTTCGCCCAGCGCCGCCCTATGGGCTGCTGTCAGTGATGGAACGCCGTTAAAGTGGCCCGATGGTCGCGTGCTGCCAACCCTCAAGGGCGATTACGTTGTTCTCGCCGAACTGTACACAAACGAGGAGCCCGGCAGCGACAAGGGCACTGGCGCAACCGCTCCGGAAATCACCCGCATGGCAGTGCAGTTGGAAATCGCTCGCGGACTTCGCTACCAAGCCGATGGGCAGTGGAAGTGCGCGGTGCGGCGCGGCGCTGCTGATCCGCATATTTTCGACAAGCAAGCAAACCGTGGCGAGAATGCACCATCAATTGCTGATGAGTTGGCGATGAGTGTCAAAATTGATGGTGTGCCGCATCGCGGACTGCATTTTGAAAAAGCAGATAACTCGGATGGCTCACGCGTCAAGGGCTGGTACAACATCCGAAGTCGAATGCTGACTACTGTCCCGCCGCGAACGCGTCCGGGACTTTACATCACGGCGGACTGTCCTGAACTGATCCGCACGCTCAAGCATCTGCCGCGCGACAATAAGAAGCCAGACGATTGTTCGCGCCATGCTCCCGACCACTTGCCGGACTCGCTGAGGTACATGCTCGGCCGATTGCCCCCCGGCGAAACTACGGTTCGCTTCGGTCGGATTGATCAGCTTTACCCGCGCCGTCGCGCTTGAAGCGGCGCGAAGACTATTGAGCGGCGACGATGCTATGTAGCGCGGATTTTCCTGAGTCGCGCCAAATGATCGCGATCCCTAAGCTTGAGGGCTCCTTCCCGCGTGAGGGCATACCCGACGTAAGTAGAGCCCGCATGGCCCGGCTGTTCACTCCGTAGTCTGTTGGTTGTCAGCCGCGTCCGGGTCAACGCCAAGCTCTACAACCGCCGCTTCGTCCTCTACTTCGTCGAATGATCCAAACAGCAATTGGCAAACATCGTCGGCATACATCGTCTTTTGCCAAACGAGCGTATCGGCCAGCTTCACTATCAGCGGCCAATTCTTCTCAACCAAAGCTTCCGCGCGGGCTTCCAGTTCCTTGTAGTAGACCGCATCGTCGCTGCGGCCCATGTCGTCAATCATACGGATCACTTTGGAAAGGTCGGAATGAGGGGAGACGACTTTGCCAAAATTGGGAAGCTCATATTCGCCGGTCTGCGCGTAACGCCAATGCGAACGCGGAGCGAAACGCCGTTGCGCCGCTGCGCCAGCAAAAGCGACAATAATGGATTTCTCCGCCCACTCGATCACTGCCGGGTCGGCGCGGTCGCCAAATTCCCACGCTTCGGTGATTTCCGGGTCCGGGTCCTCATAGATGATGCGGCCGTTGGCTACCTCGTCGCCGACGATGGTGACCTTCTCAAAACCCACGTCGAGAACAATCGCGGCGACAGTATGTCCGGCCTCATGGTATGCCGTGATGTGGCACGAGCGGTTGCGGCTCATTTGGTAGCTCTCTCGGTTGTCAGCCACATCATGCGGCGGCTGTTGCCGAATAGATCGTGCCACGCGCGGGTGGCGACAAGAGGGGTCGCGTGATACGGTAGGGACTTGCAGACGTGGTTAACGTCGATGGCCGATTATGCTGCCAAGCCTGAAAGCCGCGAATTTCCGATCATCGTGACCGTGGATGGCGTGCGCGTCGAAGTGATCCTGACGTTGAAGTCTACGGCCGTGGTGGCGGATGTGCAGACGGAGGTCGTCACCAACCATCCGCCGGAGCCGCCGCGCGACGGCCGTTAGAAGCCGATCTTGTCGATGGCTTCCTTAAGCATGGACAGCGGGAAGCCTTTGCCGTGCTTGTTGCCGTACTTCCTTGAGGACTTTTTCGTCTTGCCGTTCGCCCAACCCCCAACCGCTTCCCGCAAGCTCTCGTCGGGGATGGCAGCGCGCAACCTCTGTGCCGCACGGTGACGGAAACTGTGCATGACCGCCTTGTTCAGTTCGCCGGGGGCCTTGTCCTCGTCGGCGCCGTCCGGGTCGGCGATACCCGCGATACCAATCTCGTACATCCATTTGCTCAATCGCTTGCCCGCCGAGTCCATGCGGCCGGTTATCAGTTGGCCTGTGATCTTTTCAGGGAGGAAGGGCAAAAGATCAGCCGGAAACGGAACGCGACGCCGTGATTGCGGTGTCTTGGTCCCGATGGTCACGAACCGAATTCCATCCTCGATTTGCTCGCGGTCGATTTCAAACGCTTCTCCGCGCCGCATACCCGTGGTTGCGAGCAGACGAACGAGAAGCTGATCGTTCTTATCGAGCTTGTGCAGGTTGGCACGCATGAGCGCCATATCGTCTTCGGTGAATGCGTCACGTTCGTCTTCGTCGTCACGCTTGGGCACCACGCCGCTGAATGGATTGAACGTCAACTTGCCTTCGTCAATGGCGAGGTTGATCGTGGCGACGAGTGGCACCATCCTGCGGCGAAGCGTTGCACTCTTAATTTCTCCGCCCGCCTGATCTTCGAGGTGGGCCACGATGGCGCGGCCGTCGTCGCGTGTGCACTGTTTCAGCGGCTTGTTCACGACGGTTCGGAAGATGTGCCAAATGTCGCGGGCCTGACGCTCGCGGAGACCGGTAATTTTGTTGTCCGCGATGTATGTTTCAAGCAGATCATCGTCGCTCCCTTTGGTGGGAGGGGCCGTTACTCGCTTCGCGTCGTCGTAGGCTTCAAAACTAACATTGCGTGGTGCAGGCGAAAGAAGTTCCGCCGGGCCGCCATTCGGGCCGATGAACGCGCCGGTCTCAGGGTCGCGTATCTCTCGCTCAGTGACAAACACTTGCCTGCCGTCGATGACCTGCAAGCCAAACTGTCGATGCGTGCTATCCCAGAATGTCGTTACCGTGCGACGGACGGTGCGAATTGACCGGCGCGCGTACATCAGTTGCTTATGCTGCTTGATAAGATCGTTCGCCCTAAGCTCGGCCTCTTTCACATCCGGTGTGCCGAGAGAGCGCTCGATGACCTTCTCGCCCGGCGGCTGCAAACGGATGTACAAATTGTTGCTATCCTTGCGCCGGAACATATAGCGGGGTAGTGGGGACATGGTGGTCCAAAACCGAGTTTACTGACACCCTTTACATAAACCCTTTTAGCGGAGAAAATAGTGGGGGTCAAAACTCTCAGAATACTTGGTAAATAAGGGTTTTCGACTAGGCGCCCGTAGCTCAGCTGGATAGAGCGTTGCCCTCCGAAGGCAAAGGTCGGACGTTCGAATCGTCTCGGGCGCGCCAACGCTTTGCGACCCTGCCAATTCCGCGAACAATAAATTGCTTCCGGCGGACCAACGCCGGACATTCGCCAACCACCGGGAGGATACCATGCCGATTTCGCGCCGTTCGCTGATCGCGACCCTTAGCCTCGGCGGCGTCGCCAGCGTGCTGCCGCGCGCGGCCTTCGCCGCCTATCCCGACCGGCCGATCCATCTCATCGTGCCGTTCGCGCCCGGCGGCAATGCCGACATCGTCGGCCGCATCGTCGGCGAGGAAATCTCCAGGGCGCTCGGTCAGCCGGTCGTGGTCGACAACCGCGGCGGCGCCGGCGGAAGCATCGGCGCCGAAGCGGCGGCGCGCGCCGCGCCCGACGGCTACACGCTGTTCGTCGGCTCCAACGGCCCGCTTACGGTCAATCCCTTCGTGCAGGCCAAGCTTCCCTACGATCCGCTGAAGGATTTCGCGCCGATTGCGCTGACCAGCTACGTGCCCCACGTGCTCATCCTCTACAACGGCGTCGAGGCGAAGACGCTGCCCGAACTGATCGCGCTTTCAAAGAAAGCGCCGCTCAACGTCGCCACCAGCGGCGTCGGCAGCGCCACGCACATGACGCTCGAACGCTTCAAGGCGGCGACCGGCGCCAACATCACGCACGTACCCTACAAGAGCGGCGGTGCGCTGATGCCCGACTTGATGGGCGGGCAGATCCAGGCGGCAATGACGGAATTCTCGACCGCCCTGCCGCTGCGCAAGGCCGGCAAGGCGCGCATCGTCGCCATTGCTTCGGCCGAGCGCTCGCAGCTTGCGCCCGACGTCGCCACCTTCATCGAAGGCGGCGTGAAGAATTTCACCGCGCAAAGCTTCATCGGCATCCTCGCGCCCGCCAAAACGCCGGCGGCAGAAATCGCTGCCTTGCAGAAAGCAATCGCCACGGGGCTCACCAAGAGCGGCGCGCCGGACAAGCTGCGCAACATGGGCTCGGAGATCGCAACCGCCGAGCAGATGACGCCGCAGGGCTTTGCCGATTTCATCAAGACCGACTACGAGAACATGCGCGAAGCGGCCAAGCTCGCCGGCATCACGCCGCAATGAGCGGCGCGCTGCCGCTAGGCGCCTGCGACTGTCATTGCCACGTGTTCGGTCCGGCGGCGCGGTTCCCCTATGCCGAGCCGCGCAGCTATACGCCTGACGACGCGCCGCTCGCCGCTTACCTCGCATTGCTCGACCGCCTCGGCTTCGACCGCGGCGTGCTGGTGCAGCCGAGCGCCTATGGCCGCGACAATGCCGCGATGCTCGATGCGCTCGCGGCAGAGCGTGCGCGTCTGCGCGGCGTCGCCGTCGGCGGCAAGGAGCTCGACCGGGCAATGCTGCACACGTGGCACCGGGCCGGCGTGCGCGGGCTGCGCGCCAACGAATTCCGCCGCGACGGCAAGCCCTATTATCAGAACGGGGTGACGCTCGCCGAACTCGAAGCGCTGCTGCCGCTCTTCGCCGAGCTCGGCTGGCACCTGCAGCTCTGGATCGACACGCGCGATCTGTCCGAACTGCTGCCGCGGCTCTCGCGCGTGCCGGTGCCGATCGTTGTCGACCATATGGGCCGCATGGAGCATCATCACGGCGTCAATCACGCAGGCTTCCAGGCGCTGCTGCGCGGCGTCGGCGAGGGAAAATTGTGGTCAAAGCTGTCCGGCACCTACCGCCTCGGCGCGACGCCGCCGGATTATCTCGAGGCCAGGCCGTTTCACGACGCGCTGATCGCCGCCAATCCGCGCAATCTGGTGTGGGGCACCGATTGGCCGCATCCGCGGCCGGAAGATCCGCCGCCGGACGCTAAGCGCCTGCTCGACGTCTTTCTCGACTGGACCACGCCGGCGAACCGGCAGGCCATCCTGGTCGACAATCCGGCGCGGCTTTACGATTTTCCGCCGGTTTCGTAGCGGCGAGCAACCCAAGTCAACTCACGGGCGCCGCGGCGGCACGCAACTGCGCAAGCTCGGCCTCCAGTTCCTTGATGCGCCGGTCACGGTCGGCAAGCGCGCCCGCAACATCGGCCGCCTCGAAACGCTGCGGGATGTGCTGTGGGCAATTTGCATCCCAGGCGGTGACGGTGAACAGGATCGCCTGCTCCGGCCGGGCCCTGTAGCCCTCGGGCATCAGCGAGGCGACCAGCTTGTCGCTGCCTTCGACGACCCGGGCCTCGCCCCAGATCTTGACGCGCCTCCTGTGCGCATAGTCGATGAGGAACAGGTGCGCCTTGGCGTTGTCGCTCAGATTGCCCTGGGTGATGTATTGCCGGTTACCGGCGAAATCGACAAAGGCGATGGTGTTCTCGTCGAGCACGCGCAGGAATCCCGCCGGGCCGCCACGGTGCTGGATGTAAGGCTGACCCTCGGCATTGACGGTGGCGAGAAAGACGCTCACCTGCGCCTCGATGAAGGCCTTGAGATCCGGCGTAATCGCCGTGTGCCAGCCGCCCTTCTCTTCCATGCGCTCGTAGACGGCGCGCGAACCCTTGCGCTCCTGCACTGCCTTCACAGTGGGCGTAAAGCCGACATCGCTGGAATAAGCCATGTTCATGTGGGGCCCCCCTTCAAAGGCCGAACGTTGCAGTTCTAAAGTCCAAGCTCGCTGAGCGACGGATGATCGTCGGGCCGCCGCCCGAGCGGCCAGTGAAATTTTCGCTCGCTCTCTTTGATCGGCAAATCGTTGATGCTGGCGATGCGAAGCCGCATCAGGCCATCGTCATTGAACTCCCAGTTCTCGTTGCCGTAGCTGCGGAACCAGTTGCCGGCGTCGTCATGCCACTCGTAGGCAAAGCGCACGGCGATGCGGTTGTCGTGATACGACCACACCTCCTTGATCAGCCGGTAGTCGAGCTCGCGGTTCCATTTGCGGGTGAGAAACGCTTCGATCGCCTCGCGGCCCTGAATGAACTCGGCACGGTTGCGCCAGCGGCTGTCCACCGTATAGCCAAGCGCGACGCGCGCAGGCTCGCGCGTGTTCCAGGCATCCTCGGCAAGCCGCGCCTTCTGCGCGGCGGACTCTTCCGTAAACGGCGGCAGTGGTGGACGGCTCATGGGATCGCCTCCGGGGCTTTGTTGGCCAGGCTCCGCGCCTCGTCGATTGCCGCGGCGAAACCCGCGGCAGGGTCTGCAGTGCGCAACGTTGGCTGGTAACGGATGTCCTCAATGTCGCTGACGCCGGCCTGGTTTAGCCAAGCCTTAAGATAGCTCGCATGTTGATCGACGCCGAAGGCCGGCGATGGCGCCGGCGGCGCATAAACACCGCTGGTCAATAGCAGGGTCACCTTCCTGTCGTGCAACAGACCGACATAGCCCGTCGCCGAACTCATCGCGAATAACAAGCCGACTTGGTGGATGATATCAATATAGTGCTTCAATTTGTACGGTACGTTGGCATTCCGCAATGGCACCGCAAAGACGTAGCGATCGGCAGCAACAAGCCGTGCAGCAGCAGCACGGTCTGCGCGTCCCGCGATCCGGCCTCGCGATAGAAGATATCGAGGCCGCGCAACGTTGCGGCCTTGTAGGTCACGGGCACCGACGCTTCGCTCAGCGTCCGCGCGGCGACGAATTCGGAAGCGATCTGATTCATTTTCAGTCTCCAGGAAATTTGCGGCGGAGCTTTGGATCAGGCCGCGGCGCGAGCGCTGATCACCGGGAAATCGACGTCGGTCTGGGCGACTTCGTTGAGATAGTTGGTCCAGACGTTGAGCGCGACGTTCTGCACGATCTCGATCACCGCGGCGGCGTCGTAACCGGCGAGCTTGACGGCGCGGAGGTCGTCGTCGCTGCCCCTCCCGCGCGCACGCAGCACCTTGACGGCAAACCGCACCGCCACATCGGCCTTCGGGTCGTTGGAGACGCCATTGCGGTTGGCGGCGAGTTCGGCGTCGTCGAGCTTGAGCAGATTCTTGCCGATGTAGCTGTGCGCGGACAGGCAGTAGCTGCAGCCGTTTTCCTCAGCGACGGCGATAGCGATGCGCTCGCGTGTCGCCGCCGACAGCGCGCCTTTGCTCAAGGCGCTTGAGAGACCGAGATAACCTTGGAGCGCGGCCGGGCTGTTGGCGACCAGGCGGAACAGGTTGGGGGCGACGCCCAGTTGTTTCTTGACGCCTTCAAGCAGCGGCTGGGAGGCGGCGGGGGCATCGGCGATGGTGGCTGGGGTAGGCAGTCGAGACATTCGGGGCATCCTTTGCTTGTTCGGCCAGGTGGCCGTCCCCCACAGCAATATGACTTTTCATTTTTTGTGAGTATGCTCTATTATCTGTAGTTATCCTTCCATTTTATGGAAGAAAGAATGGACCGCATCGAGGCGATGGCAACTTTGCTGGCTGCGGTTGACGGGGGCAGCCTCTCGGCAGCCTCGCGCAAGCTGGGCATGCCGCTGGCGACCGTCAGCCGAAAGGTCTCCGAGCTTGAAGCGCACCTGGGAATACGCCTCGTCAATCGCAGCACGCGGCAACTCACGCTGACCGACGCCGGCCGCTCCTATATTGCAGGCTGCAAGCGCATCCTCGAAGACATCGAAGAGATCGAGCGCGCCGCGGCCGGCGAATATACCGCGCCGCGCGGCGATCTGGTGATCACGGCGCCGATCGTGTTTGGCCGCCTGCACGTGCTGCCGGTTGTCGCCGAATTCCTCAGCGCCTATCCCGAAATCGACATCAGGCTCGCACTGGGCGACCGCGTCGTGAACCTGCACGAGGATGCCGTCGACGTCGCGGTGCGAATCGGCGCGCTGCCCGACTCAAGCCTCATCACCACGCGTGTCGGCGCCATTCGGCAAGTCGTGTGCGGCAGCCCGAAATATTTCGCCGAGAAGAATATGCCGCAGCAGCCCGACGATCTGCGCCAGCACGACATCGTAACCTTCGACAACCTGACGTCGCCGCAAAGCTGGAAATTCGCTGTGAATGGCGCGATTCAATCGATCGCCCTTCACTCCCGGCTTGTCGTCAACACAGCCGAGGCCGCGATCGATGCCGCCACAATGTCGGTCGGCGTAACGCAGGTGTTGTCATATCAGACGGCCAGCGGCGTCAACGCCGGCACGCTCGTTCTCGCCCTCGAAAAGTTCGAGCCCGAGCCGTGGCCGGTCAGCCTGGTCTATGCCGGGCAAGGGTTGCTGCCAATAAAGACGCGGGCGTTTCTCGATTTCATCGCCCCGCGGCTCAAGGCGCGTCTGGCGCAACGGCCCTAGGCCGTGCGCGCGACCGGCGCGCGCGCGCGCCGCGGCCGCGGTACGTAATATTTGCCGATCTTCATCATCGGCCGCGGATTGAGCACGATCGAGGTCAGCCTATCGCGCAGCGCCTTGGGCGAGGTCGGCTTGATGAGGAATTCGTGCACGCCGGCGCGCATCGCTTCCGTGATATGCGAGCGCTGCGCCCGGTTGGTCAGCATGATGGTCGGCAGGTTCGGCCGCGGAAAGACGCCGGGCGAGCGCACGATATGCAGAACCTCGATGCCATTGAGCACCGGCATGTCCCAGTCGAGCAGCATGATGTCGGGATCGCGGGTGCGGATCGCCTCCAGCGCGGCGAGCCCGTCGGCCGCCTCGATTACCGACTTGGCGCCGAGATTCACCAGCATCATGCGCGTGACCTTGCGCATATAGGCGTTATCGTCGACGACCAGGATATTGATCCCCTGGATCATCCTCTCGATCATTCTTCGCGGCGTGGAAGGTGCCGCGGCGGCCCGCCTGGAATTCAGCATGAACAAAATCTAGCTAAAATGGGCTGCTATTTTGCTAATGGGTTTCGTTAACAATTTCGTAATCGGGCGATGCCGGAACCCGGCGCAGCTCCTAGATGAGCAGGACCCCGCCAAAGGTGTCCCTCATGAAACTGCCCGGTCCTGATCACCCCATCACCATCACGCCGAACAGAAAGCGCGTGCGCGTCAGCTTCGCCGGCAAGATCATTGCCGACTCGACCCGCGCCTTGACGCTGAAAGAGGCAAGCTACGCGCCGGTGCAATATATCCCGCGCGCCGACGCCGACATGAGCCTGCTGGCGCCGACCACGCACACGACGCACTGCCCGTACAAAGGCGACGCCAGCTATTTCAGCATCAAGGGCGCCGACCGTGCGGCGGAAAATGCGGTGTGGAGCTACGAGACGCCCTACCCGGCGATGGCCGAGATCGCGGGCTACCTCGCGTTCTACCCAAGCCGCGTCGACAAGATCGAGCAAAGCTAGCCCAAGATCGGGCCCGCCTGTTATTTTACTGGCTAATGCATCCGCGGCGTCTTGAGAAACTTCGCCCGGTCGGAGGAATTCACCCGCACGTCGAAAGTAACGCCCTCGCGGTAGAGCGTGAGCGGCACTTCAACGCCGGCCGAGCCCAGCGCCCAGACCTTGCGATAGAAGCCGGCGAGCGTGGAGACGTTCTGCCCGGCGACCGAAAGCACGACGTCGCCGGTCTTGATTTCCGCGCGGGCCGCCGGGCCTTTGCCGGCGATGCCGACGACCACGACCTTGTCCTCGATCTCGGTCGAATAGACGCCGAGCCAGGGCCGCGCCGGCTTGTTGACGCGGCCGAACTTGCGCAGGTCGTCGAGGATCGGCTTCAGGAGATCGATCGGCACTACCATGTTGAGATGCTCGTTCTTGCCCTCGCGCGCGCGCTCGAGCTGCAGCGACCCGATGCCGATGAGTTCGCCCTTGGCCGAGATGAGGCCGGTGCCGCCCCAGTTCGGATGCGCGGGGTAAGTGAAGATCGCTTCGTCCAGCACGTATTCCCAGTAGCCAGCGAATTCCTGCTTGGCGGCGATGCGCGCCGCAAGCGAGCGCGTGCGGCCGCCGACGCCGCCCAGCACCACGCGCTCGCCAAGTTCGGCGGCGCGCGACGAGCCGAGGGTAAGCGCCGGCAAATCGAGCCTGGCCAATGCCTGCACCAGACCGAAGCCGGTTTCCTGGTCGAAGCCGAGCGAGGTGCCTTCGACGGCGCGGCCGTCGCCGAAATGCAGCCAGATCGTTTCCGCTTCAGTGATCAGATAGCCGATGGTGAGGATGAGCCCATCGCCGATCATGACGCCATTGCCGGCGCGCTCGACGCCCAGCGTCTCCGCGGTGAAAGCGTCGGGCGGAATGATCGAGTGCAGGCCGATCACCGAGGACAGGGCGCGGTCGAGATCGTAACCGTAATCTTCCGGGCGAGGTTGCGCCGCCGGCGGCACTTTCCATTCGGTCAGCGAGGGCATGCACGGTTCCCTTCAGCCCCGCTATCTATCATAGCAGCCGGGCGCGCGAGAAGATGGCGCTGCCCACGATAAAGTGACACCTGTTTACCATGGTCCCGCTTTCAACTCTCGATCTGTCGCCGGTCAGCGCCGGCTCCAGCGGCGCGCAGGCCCTGCGCAATACGCTCGACCTCGCGCGTTTTGCCGACGCCCGCGGCTTTGCCCGTTACTGGGTGGCCGAGCATCACAATCTGCCGGCGATCGCCAGCGCCTCGCCCGACATCATGATTGGGCAGATCGCGGCAATCACCCACAATATGCGCGTCGGCTCCGGCGGCGTGATGCTGCCCAATCACGCGCCGTTGATGGTGGCCGAACGCTTCAAGCTGTTGGAGGCGCTGTTTCCCGGGCGCATCGATCTCGGCCTTGGCCGCGCGCCGGGCACCGACCCGGCGACCTCCTACGCGCTGCGCCGCCGCCAGGGCATCAGCGAGGAGGACGATTTCCTCGAACGGTTCCAGGAACTGATGCTGATCGAAAACCGCGGCTTCCCCGAGGGCCATCCGTTCCACAACGTGCGTGCCATGCCGACCGATGTCGCGCTGCCGCCGATTTTCCTGCTCGGCTCCTCCGACTACAGCGCGCAGCTTGCCGGCCAGATCGGCGCCGCCTTCTCTTTTGCCCATCACTTCGCCAATTTCGACGCCGGGGAGGCGATGCGGCTTTACCGCGACAGCTTCCGCCCCTCGCCCGCGCATGCCAAGCCGTATGCGATCCTGGCGACGCACGTGGTCTGCGCCGACAGCGACGCCGAGGCCGAACGGCTGGCGGCGACGGTAGATCTCAATTTCGTGCGCCGTGCCAGGGGCGAATATCAGCCGCTGGCCTCACCGGAAGACGCTTTGGCTTATGAGTACAGCCCCGTTGACCGCGCGCGCATCAAGGCGAACCGCGTCCGCATGTCGGTCGGCGCCCCGGCAACGATCAAGCCGCGGCTCGACGCACTGCTCGCTGCCACAAAGGCCGACGAGTTGATGGTGACGACGATGATCTTCGACCACGCCGCGCGCAAGCGCTCCTACGAATTGCTGGCGCAGGCCTTCGGCCTCAAGGCGGCGTAAGACCCCCGTCTGGCCGGGCGCAAAGCGGTCATGCTAGAAACCGCCGCCGGCGACGGACGGATTTCACAGCCAGCATCGGCGTTCAGGGAGGTTCCATTGGGCAAGCAGTTCACATTGACCACGGCCGACAAGCATTCGCTGGGCGCCTATCGCGCCGACCCGCAGGGCGCGCCGAAAGGCGGCATGGTCGTGGTGCAGGAGATTTTCGGCGTCAATCATCACATCCGCGCCGTGTGCGATCGGCTCGCCGCGCTCGGCTATGTGGCGGTGGCGCCGGCGGTGTTCGACCGCTTCGTGCGCGATTTCGAATGCGGCTATACGCCGGACGAGATCGCCCATGCGCGCAGCTATCTGGGCAATCTCAACTGGGATCACATGGTGCAAGACATGGCGGCCGCCGCCGACGATCTCAAAGGCGTCGGCCCCAAAGGCGTCATCGGCTTCTGCATGGGCGGCACCGCCGCCTTCCTCGCCGCCTGCCGCATTCCCGGCCTCTCGGCCGCGGTCGCCTACTACGGCGGCATGATCGCCAAGTTTGCCGACGAGAAGCCGAAGTGCCCGCTGCAGATGCATTTCGGCGAGAAGGATGAGGGCATCCCGCTGGCCACCGTCGAGGAAATCAGGAAGAAGCAGCCGCAGGCGGAGGTCTACATCTATGCGGGCGCGCCGCACGGCTTCTATTGCGACGAGCGCGCGAGCTACCGCAAGGAAGCCGGCGATCTCGCCTGGTCGCGAACGCAGGACTTCCTCAGCAAGCATATGAAGAAGTAAGCACCTGTCCCCGCCCCATTTGGCGGGACGAAAAGCTAAAACCACCGCTCCTTGACGACGATGGTGTCGCCGGGGCGCAGCGGATAGCTGAGCGGCACCTCGCCGGTAAACTGCTGCTGCGGCGTGCTGCGCGTGAGTTTCACCGTCTTCTTTTCGGCGCGCGGGGCGAATCCGCCGGCGATGGCGACCGCATTTTCCGCAGTCATGTTGGCGACGTAAGGATACTGACCCGGAGTGGTGACTTCGCCGAGGATGAAGAACGGCCGATAGGTCTCGACCTCGACGCTGACATGTGGCTCGCGCACGTAACCCTGTTTGAGCCGCTCCGAAATGATTTTCGCCAATTGCTGCGTGGTAACGCCGCGCGCCTGGACGACGCCGACCAGCGGCAGGTTCACATTGCCGCCGGCGTCGACGATGTAGGAATTGGAAATGCCTTCCTGGCCGAACACCACGATGCGCAATCGGTCGCCGCTGTCGAGCGTGTAGGGCTGTTCCGCCGGCGCATAGGCATAAGCGTAGGGCGCGGCGGCGTAAGGCCCGCCTTGTGGCGCCGGCACGGCATATTGCGGAGCTACCGGTCGCGCGGGAGCGGCATATTGCGCCGGCGGCGCGTATTGCGGCGGGCTCTGCGGCGGCGGGCTATACTGCAGGACGTAAGACCTCTGCGCGGAAGGTTGCCGCGCATAGGCCTGCGGCGCGCTTTGCCGCGAATTGAACAGACCGCGTCCGCCGGAGGACGATTGCGGCTGCGGGTATGGCTGCTGCGACGCCGGTGGCTGGACGTAAGCTTGCGCGACCTGTGGCTCAGCGTAGCCCGGCTGCGGTTGCGGCTGGCTATACGGCCGCTGTGCGATCACCGGCACCGGTTGGCCGGTTGCGGGATCGATAATGTAAGTCGTTGCCTGATGCCGCGCGCAGGCGGCAAGCGCGAACGCCGACGCCAAGGCCAGCAGAAATCGGACTTTCCCCATCACAAGCGCATCCGGGCCCGATCGATGAAATCGACGCCGAATTAACGCTTTATATGGTTAATAAACCCTCACTGGCTGGTCGCCGGGAATGCCCCCGAATCGGGCAATCCAGTGCCCCTCACGCAACCTGCGAAAGCCCTCCGGCGCTGTGGCGCCGTCCCGGAACGACAGGAATTACGCCTGCGCTTGCGCAAGCTTGGCGCCGGTGCCGATGGGGCAGGAGACGCCGGTGCCGCCGTGGCCGCAATAGCCGAACGGGTTCTTCGCCAGATATTGCTGGTGGTAGTCCTCGGCGAAGTAGAACTGTGGCGCATCGACGATTTCCGTAGTGATGGCGCCGTAGCCCTTCGTTTTCAGTTCCTGCTGATACATCGCCTTGGAGGCCTCCGCGGCTTTGCGCTGCTCGGGCGTGAAAGTGTAGATGCCGGAGCGGTATTGCGTGCCGATATCGGCGCCCTGGCGCATGCCCTGCGTCGGGTCATGACCTTCCCAGAAGGTCTTGAGCAGCGTCTCGTAGGAGATCTTCTTCGGGTCGTAAACCACCAGCACCACCTCATTGTGGCCGGTGCGGCCGGTGCAGACCTCCTCGTAGAGTGGGTTCGGCGTTATGCCTCCGGCATAGCCGACGGCGGTGACGTAGATGCCGTCACCCAGTTGCCAGAAGCTCTTCTCGGCGCCCCAAAAGCAGCCAAGCCCGAACATCGCCTTTTCGAGACCCGCCGGATAAGGCCCTTTCAGTGCGTGATGGATGACGAAATGATCTGTCGCGGTCGGGATCGCCTGATCGCGGCCCTTCAACGCCTCGCTGGCACTCGGCATGGCAATTTTCTTGAAGCCGAACATCGTTTGGTCCTCCTGAAATCCTTGCGCCCAATATAGTCACTGCCGCCACGATACGGAACGGCGCCGCCGATCACGTCTCGGCCAGCCATGCCCACGGCGCGCTCACGGGTCTTTTATCTGCGCATGGCCTCGCCCGAGAAAACCGGTACCCATTTTTCGGGGCCATTGCGCCTATCGCGCGTAGCCGATCAGCGGCCGCTTCTTGCGGCCAAGCAAAATGAAGACAATGCCGAAAAAGCCGAACACGCTCCATGCCGGTGCCGACAACAGCGTGACCATGACGGGGTCCCACAGCAGCCCCCCCGCATAGGGCCGGATCAGCGGCTCGAGCCTGGCGAGGCTTGCGGCATTGATCAATTCCCAGAGGACGCGCAGGCTGGTCAGCGACACGCCGTTGCCGGCGATCGATTTGGTTCCGTCATAGATAACCAGAATAAATGCGGCCGCCAGACAGAGCAGGCCGATAAATCGCAGGAAGAAGCGGATCATGGCGTAAAGCGTCACCTAGCCTTTGCTCTGGTGTCACGGATTACCCCGCGCCGCGACGCGGTTCAACCATGCAAAAATGCGGCAAAGCCGCGTTTCCCTTGAGCTATCTGCTTCGGTTCCGCTAACGTCCCGCCGCCCGGCATAAGCGGGCGCGTAGGGAGTCGAAATGCCCGCCAAACCGCCCGGCCGCAACCGGCCGACATTTACCGACCAGGAAGCTCTGCAATTTCATAGCACCGGACGCCCGGGCAAGCTGGAAGTGGTGGCCACCAAGCCGATGGCCACTCAGCGCGACCTTTCGCTCGCCTATTCGCCGGGCGTCGCCGTCCCGGTTCTGGCGATCGCGGACGATCCTGGCCTTGCCTACGACTATACGGTGAAGGGCAATTTCGTCGCCGTCATTACCAACGGCACGGCCATCCTCGGTCTCGGCAATCGCGGCGCGCTGGCGGCGAAGCCGGTGATGGAAGGCAAGGCGGTGCTGTTCAAGCGCTTTGCCGATATCGACTCGATCGATCTCGAGGTCTCCACCGAGGACCCCGACGAGTTCGTCAACTGCGTCAAATATCTCGGCGCCGGCTGGGGCGGCATCAACCTCGAAGACATCAAGGCGCCGGAATGCTTCATCATCGAGCAGAGGCTGCGCGAGCTGATGGACATCCCGGTGTTCCACGACGACCAGCACGGCACCGCGATCATCTCGGCGGCGGGTTTGCTGAACGCGCTCGATCTCACCGGACGTGACATCAAGCACACCAAACTTGTCTGCAACGGCGCCGGCGCCGCCGGTATCGCCTGCCTCGAATTGCTCAAATCGATCGGCTTCGCCCCGGAAAATCTCATTCTCTGCGACACCAAGGGCGTCATCTATCAGGGCCGCGCCGAGGGCATGAACCAGTGGAAATCGGGCTACGCCATCAAGACATCGAAGCGGACGCTGGCGGAGGCGATCGAGGGCGCCGACGTATTCTACGGGCTGTCAGCCAAAGGCGCGGTGACCAAGGAGATGGTCAAGTCGATGGCGGCAAAGCCGATCATTTTCGCCATGGCCAATCCAGATCCGGAAATCAGCGCCGAGGAAGTGGCCGCGGTACGCGACGACGCCATCATGGCCACCGGCCGCTCCGACTACCCGAACCAGATCAATAACGTGCTCGGCTTCCCCTACATCTTCCGCGGCGCCCTCGATGTGCGCGCCTCCGCCATCAACATGGAAATGAAGATTGCCGCGGCGCGCGCGCTTGCCGATCTCGCGCGCGAAGACGTGCCCGACGAGGTTGCCGCAGCCTATGGCGCGCGGCCGAAATTCGGGCCCGACTACATCATCCCGGTGCCGTTCGATCCGCGGCTCATTTCCTATGTGCCGCCGGCGGTGGCCAAAGCGGCGATGGATACCGGCGTTGCCCGCCGGCCGATTCCCGACATGGAGGCTTACCGGCACCAGCTCAACGCGCGGCGCGATCCGATCGCCGGGACGCTGGTGCAGGTCTACGCGCGGCTGCGCCGGCAGCCGCGGCGCGTGGTCTTCGCCGAAGGCGAGGAAGAGCAGGTGATCCGCGCCGCCGCGAGCTTCGTCCACCAAGGTCTCGGCGTTGCGCTGCTTTGCGGCCGCGAAGACCGCGTCAAGGCCTCGGCCAAAGAGGCCGGCATCGATCTTTCCGACGGCATCGAAATCGTCAATGCGGCGCTGTCCAAGCGCAACACCGTCTATCTCAATTATCTCTACGAGCGTCTGCAGCGGCGCGGCTATCTGCTGCGTGACTGCCAGCGACTGGTCAACACCGACCGCAACTATTTCGCCGCCTGCATGGTCGCGCTCGGCGATGCCGATGCCATGGTCACCGGCGTCACCCGGAATTTCTCCGTCGCGCTCGAGGACGTTCGCAACGTCATCGATCCCAAGCCGGGGCACCGGGTGATCGGCGTGTCGCTGGTGGTGGCGCGCGGGCGCACGGTGCTGGTCGCCGATACTGCGGTCACCGAAATGCCGACCGCGGAGGAACTTGCGGAGATCGCCATCGAAGCGGCGGGCGTGGCGCGACGTCTCGGCTATGAGCCTCGCCTCGCCTTGCTTGCCTTTTCGACCTTCGGCAACCCGAAGGGCGAGCGCTCGACCAAAGTCATCGAAGCCGTCAAGATTCTCGACCACAAGCGCGTCGATTTTGAATACGAGGGCGACATGGCCGCCGACGTGGCGCTCAATCCGGCGCTGGCCACGCCGTACCCGTTCTGCCGGCTCTCGGGACCGACCAACGTACTGGTGATGCCGGCCTTTCACTCGGCCTCCATCTCCACCAAGATGCTGCAGGAACTCGGTGGCGCGACGGTGATCGGTCCGTTGCTTGTCGGGTTCGACCGTCCAGTGCAGATCGTCGGGCTCGGTGCCAAGGACAATCAGCTGGTCAACATGGCCGCCTTGGCGGCTTATAACGTAGGCGGATAGTTTATTACTTTCTGGGAGGTTGATTTTGAGCAAGAGGTTGTCCGGCGTCATCGCCGCCGTTGCCACCCCGATCGACGAGAAAGGCGCCCCCGATCTCAAACGGGCGACCGATCTTGCCCGCTACCTCCTCGACAATGGCTGCGATGGCCTCAATGTGCTCGGCACCACCGGTGAGGCGACTTCTTTTTCACGTGATGAACGCAAGAGCGTCATGTCCGCCTACAAGGCGGCCGGGCTTCCCCTCGACCGCTTGATGGTCGGCACCGGCGCCGCTGCGGTGTCGGACGCTGTCGCCCTCACTTGCCACGCCGCCGAACTCGGATTTGCCGGCGCGCTGGTGCTGCCGCCGTTCTACTATAAGGGCGTGCCCGACGACGGACTGGCTGCCTATGTCGACAGCCTGGTGCAGGCGACGGCGGACAAGCCGATACCAATCTACCTTTATCATTTCCCAGCCATGTCCGGCCTGCCCTGGCACGTGGCGCTGATCCGCCGGCTGCTCGAGGCTTATCCGTCGCGCATGGCCGGACTGAAGGATTCCTCGGGCGACATGGCCTTTGCCCGTTCGGCGGCGGCGATCGCACGCGATTTCGCCGTGTTCCCATCGAACGAGGCCTGCCTGATCGAGGCAAAGCGGGGTGATTTTGCCGGCTGCATCTCGGCAACGGCCAATCTCAACGCCGATCTGTGCGCACGCGCCTGGCGCGACGGCGATGCGGCGGCGCTCGAACAGGCCGTCACCATCCGCAAACTGTTCGACGGGCGCCCGCTCGTCTCGGGCGTCAAGGCGTTGCTCGCGCATATTCATGGATATCCGGCGCTCGCGCGGGTCAAGCCGCCGCTGTCGGCCTTCTCCGCCGCCGACCGTGCCGCGGTCGCTGCCGGCCACGACGCGGTCAGGGCCAGGCGCGTTGCTTGAGCCGCATAGTGCCGAAAAGCGAATACCGGCTTTCGCGCAAGGTCATGCGCCGATAAGCTTTTTCCGGCGTTGACGCCCGCAGCCGCTCTCTCTATAAGCCTCACCCTTGGCGGCGACAGGTTTTCGCCGCTTCATTTTATTCGAAAGCTCGGTTGCTCGAGCGGGAAACTGGCGCCCGGGCAATTGCTTGTCAGTGAGAATGTGATGGCCAACACGACGTCCGCCCGCAAAGCCACGCGCAAGATCGCGCGCCGCACCGAAATCAACAAGGCGCGCCGCACCTTGCTGCGCAATTCCGTGCGCAAGGTCGAGGAAGCGATCGCTTCTGGCGACCGCAATGCGGCGCTCGCGGCGATGAAGGAAGCGGAGCCGGTGATCATGCGTGCGGCGCAGCGAAACATCGTGCACAAGAACAGCGCCAGCCGCAAAGTCTCGCGGCTCACGCACCGCATTGCCAAGCTCGGCAAGTAGCCAAGTAAATTTTGGCAGCAAATATTTGAACCGCGTCAGCGGCTGCGCTTGAATTTCGATCCGCTGCGGCATTAATCTTCGCGGCTCACTTCAGAAATTTTCCAGACTAAAGCGCCGCGCATCGCACGGCGTTGCAAATTCGTCACAACCACGTCAGAAAAATTTGGGCGGCTTGATTTTACTTAAGAGAAATCATCGCCGCCGAATTGTAGCGCGCCGGTTACCTTGCCATTTTGAACAGGGATTTTTTCGTCACAAGAATGACTTATACGACATGGCATGGACAGGACCCGAAAATGCAGCCACCACGAGCCGCTTCCGCGACAGCGGAATGAAGAAAATTTTTGGGACGGCGACGAGACGAAATGAGATCGGGCCTGCGAGAATCTACGCGACTCATCAACGCCTTAAAAAATATTCGATCGGTGTCGATACCTCTGCATGGCGTTCGCTAACACGCGGTACGACGCGCGCAGCTTAGCGAATGTCATTGCGGGCCGATGACGCTTGTGTATCGTGAATTACGCACTCGGAATTCTCCGGGCGCCATCAGGACAAGGGTTCGCGGCACGCTCATCAGCGGATGAGAACGGTCTTTGCTTGGCTGCTCGAGGCATTCGACCGCTAGACGACGCTTCATGATCTGCCATCCCGATGTCTGGGGTCCGAGCGCCGCCAAGCAGCGGCGTGAGGGTAGCGGCGTACGACATAAGCGAGACGGGCAAAGCCCGTGTTTTATTCGGGGGGTATATTATGAGCGGAACTGGGAACGGAATGCGGGTTCTTGTCGCGGCGATTGATTGCTTTGCATCCACTTTCGATTCTGGATTCGGACTTTCCTTTCATTTGAGCCGCAGCAACGCCGTTTCCGGCCTCCGTTCTTCATCCCGCACGGCGCGGCGGCCCTTGCTTGATTCTGCGAGCGAGGTTCGAGGCGCCACGCCGCCGCCTGGCGGCTGAGGCGCAAGGTCCTCGACGCCTGAAGTCGATGTCGTTCCGCCCGGGTGCGTGGGCCCCGCGGAGCAGTGAATCTCTCCCACGGCACCGTCATCGATTGAGTGAAGTTGCGTTCGGTCACTGGCGCGTTGGCGGCAAGTCCGCCGAGCCGAGTAACCCCCGAGTCCGTTTCAACCATCAAGCCGGGATTAGAGAAGAAGAAAATGTCGAACGCGGATCAGGATAGCTGGTCACGGGTCAGAGGACGCCTCCGGGCAGAACTTGGCGAAGACGTCTACTCAAGCTGGTTCGCCCGCATGGATCTCGAAGCAATCGAAGACGGAACGGTGCGCATGTCGGTACCGACCCGCTTCCTTAAAAGCTGGATACAGTCGCACTATGCCGAGCGCGTACTTGCCTGCTGGCAAGCCGAAGCCGACACGGTCGGCCGCATCGAGCTGATCGTACGCTCGGCGGTGCTGCGTTCGGCCGTGGCCAAACCGAAAGCGGCCGAGCTCGAGGCGAACGGCGAGAACGCGCGCCATGCCATCGGGGCCGGCCGGGCAATCATGATCGGTGACCCGAGCGCGCACGAGGCGCTCGGCGGCTCGCCGCTCGACGCCCGGCTTTGCTTCGACACCTTCGTCGTCGGCCGCTCCAATACGCTGGCGCATGCGGCGGCAAAGCAGGTCGCCGCGGCAAAGCGCAGCGACGCGGTGATGTTCAACCCGCTCTACATCCATGCCGGCGTGGGCTTAGGCAAGACCCACCTGCTGCAGGCCATCACCTGGGCGGGGAACGCGGCGGGCGAACGCAAGGTGCTTTATCTCACCGCCGAGAAATTCATGTACGGCTTTGTCTCGGCGCTGCGCACGCAGACCGCGCTTGCCTTCAAGGAAGCGTTGCGCGGCATCGGCGTCCTGGTGATCGACGACCTGCAATTCCTCCAAGGCAAGTCGACGCAAGCCGAATTCTGCCACACCCTCAATGCGCTGATCGACGCCGGCCGCCAGGTCGTGATCGCCTCCGACCGGCCACCCTCGGACCTTGAAAGCCTGGACGACCGGGTGCGCTCGCGGCTTGCCGGTGGCCTCGTGGTGGAGATGGGCCTGCTCGGCGAGGAATTGCGGCTTGAAATCCTGAAAGCCCGCGTCATGGCGGCGCGTCAGCATCACCCCGGCTTCGACGTGCCGCTGCCGGTGCTCGGCTACATCGCCAAGACCGTGACCCATAACGGCCGCGACCTCGAAGGTGCCCTCAATCGGCTGCTTGCCCACAACAAGCTCACCGGCCATGCCGTCACCCTGGAAATGGCCGAGCGCGAGGTGCGCGACCTGATCCGCCCGCAGGAGCCCAAGCGGGTCAAGATCGAGGACATCCAGCGGGTAGTCGCGCGGCAATACAATGTCAGCCGCTCCGACCTGTTATCCTCACGGCGCACCGCCAATGTGGTGCGCCCGCGCCAGGTGGCGATGTATCTCGCCAAGACGCTCACCTTGCGCTCGCTGCCCGAGATCGGGCGCCGGTTCGGCGGCCGCGACCACACCACCGTGCTGCATGCGGTGCGCAAGATCGAGGGCCTCGTCGGCAACGATATGGCCTTGGCCGAGGAGATCGAAATCCTCAAGCGGCAATTGCAGGAGTAGGCGGCGCCCACCGCGAAATCGGGCGACGTGTGCGGCCTCGTCCCGGGATGCCTGGGGCGGGGCCTTCTTTTTTATGCGGCAAATCGGGCCCGCCCGCTGTGGGGAAATGCACGCCGCAAGAGGCTCGACCCTTGCGGATTTCGCACCGCCCGTGCCACCTTTGCCCCCCGGCCTCGCAATCGAGCGATCCGCCGGCTTGCCGGCGCGCCATTTCAAGGTTCTCCAGGGCGCCGAAGCGGGTTTTTCCATGAAAGTAACTGTCGAGCGTGCTGAATTGCTGAAGTCGCTGGGCCGCGTGCATCGCGTCGTCGAGCGCCGCAATACCATTCCGATCCTGGCCAACGTCCTGATCAAAGCCGACAAGGGCAAGCTCAGCCTCAAAGCCACCGATCTCGATCTGGAGGTCACCGACTCGATTGCCGCCGAGGTTTCGCCTGGCGGCGCCACCACCGTACCGGCGCACATGTTCTATGAGATTGTGCGCAAGCTGCCCGAAGGGGCGCAGATCGTGGTCGAGGGCTCCGGCGACCGCGCGGTGCTATCGATCCGCGCCGGGCGCTCGCGTTTCACGCTGCAGACCCTGCCGGAGAGCGATTTTCCCGATCTCGCCGCGGGCGACATGACGCATTCCTTCACGCTCGCCGCGGCCGATCTCAAGCGGCTGATCGACAAGACCCAGTTCGCCATCTCCACCGAAGAGACGCGCTACTACCTCAACGGCATCTATCTGCATGCCGCCGGCACCGCGAAGAGCCCGACGCTGCGCGCGGTCGCGACCGACGGCCACCGGCTGGCGCAGGTCGAACTGCCGCTGCCGCAAGGCGCCTCCGGCATGCCGGGCGTCATCGTGCCGCGCAAGACGGTCGGTGAGGTGCAGCGGCTGATCGAGACCGGCGAGGGTGAGGTCAAGATCGAGCTGTCCTCGGGCAAAATCCGTTTCACCATCAGTGACGTCGTGCTGACGTCGAAACTGATCGACGGCACTTTCCCCGACTACGCGCGCGTCATCCCCGTCAACAACGACAAGGAACTGACTGTCGACAAGAAGGATTTCGAAGCCGCCGTCGACCGCGTCTCCACCGTGTCGAGCGAGCGCGGCCGTGCCGTCAAGCTGTCGATCAGCGGCGGGCGGTTGGTGCTGTCGGTGACCAATCCGGACTCGGGCAGCGCCACCGAGGAACTGGAGGTCGATTACGCCTCTGATTCGCTCGATATCGGGTTTAATTCCCGCTACCTGCTGGATATCGCTGCGCAGATCGAAGGCGAGGTTGCCGTGCTCAAGCTCGCCGATCCGGGTTCCCCGACGCTGATCCAGGACAAGGACGCCAAGGGCGCGCTTTACGTGCTGATGCCGATGCGCGTCTAGGGCCGGCATCCCGCCCGCGCCTTTCAAATCGCCATCTGAACTTGCCGGAGTCGGGCCAAGCCGGGCAAGCTGTCCTGGGTGGCTGGGGACGCGGCATGCAGATTGGGATGATCGGGCTTGGACGGATGGGCGCCAATATCGCCCGCCGCTTGATTCGTCATGGCCATGAGATCGTCGCTTACGATCAGGCCGCGGCGGCCGTCGAAGAATTGATGCGAGATGGCGTTTCGGCGGCCAGGACCATCGAACATGTCGTCAGCGCATTGTCGCCGCCGCGAGCGGTGTGGGTGATGCTGCCGGCGGGCGAGGCCACCGAAGCCACGATCGAGCAACTGGCCGGCCTGCTCAAGACCGGCGATGCCGTGATCGATGGCGGCAATACGTTCTGGCGCGACGATCTGCGCCGCGCCAGTGCGCTCAAGCGGCGCGGCATCCATCACCTCGATGTCGGCACCAGTGGCGGTATCCTGGGACGCGAGCACGGCTATTGCCTGATGATCGGCGGCGACGGCGAGGTCGTGCGCCAACTGCGCCCGGTATTCGCGGCGTTGGCGCCGGGCGGCGGCGGTGGTGGATCGAGCGCCACGCAGGGCTGGCTGCATGTCGGACCGCACGGCGCCGGGCACTTCGTCAAGATGATCCATAATGGAATCGAATATGGACTGATGCAGGCCTATGCCGAAGGCTTCCAGATTCTCAAGGAAACCGACGCGGCGGCATTGCCCGAAGCCGAGCGCTTCAATCTCGACATCGCGGCGATCGCAGAAGTCTGGCGCCATGGCAGCATCGTCTCGTCCCGGCTGCTGGACGTGATCGGGGCGGCATTGTCCAATGATGCGGCGCTCGACGGATTTTCCGGCGTCGTCGACGACACCGGCGAAGGCCGCTGGACGGTGCAGACTGCGATCGAGCGTGCCATCCCGGCGATGGCATTGACCACGGCGCTCAACGCCCGCTTTCGCTCGCGGCGCGCGCACAATTTCGCCGACAAGATGATTTCGGCCATGCGCCGCGGCTTCGGCGGCCATACCGAGTCCAAAGGCAAATCCTGATGCCGCCGCGCGCTCCCGGCGATCCGGCTTTGCCCTGGCGCACGGCGATCATCGTCATGGGCGTATCCGGTGCCGGCAAAAGCACCATCGCCTCGCGCCTGGCGCAGCGGCTCAACCGCACGCTTCTGGAAGGCGATACGCTGCACCCGCCGCAGAACGTCGAGAAGATGAAACACGGGATACCGCTCGCCGACGAAGACCGGCTGCCCTGGCTGCTGGCCATTGCGGCAAAGATCGATGCCGCGCGCAAAGCGCGAAAGCCGATCGTCGTTACCTGCTCGGCGCTCAAGCGCGCCTACCGCGCGACGCTCGCAGCCGGCGACGGCGACGTCGGCTTTGTGTATCTGAAAGGCGCCAAGGACCTGATCGCCCGGCGGCTTGCGAGCCGCGTCGGCCATTTCATGCCGCCGCAGCTTCTCGACAGCCAATTTGCTGCGCTGCAGGAACCCGAAGCCGACGAGCCGTCGATCATCGTTGCCATCGATCCAGCGCCCGACGCTATCGTCGAGTCGATCGTTGCGCGTTTTGTCATGCAAGAGCGGCTGTAATTTCGACGGATTCCCCGGTCTGCCCCAGCTCCCGCTTTTGATTTATGACAATTACGTTATAGGCTTGCCTTGCTATGAATTGGACGTGGGGTAAGCGTGTATGCCGGGGGGCCGGACAAAAGCGCGCAAGAGCGACAATTCCAATCCAAGACATTCGACGTGATACGGCCGGCCGCCCGTCGGCAATGACTATTGACAAACCTGTCGGTGAGAACGCCAATGAGCATCTCTGCGGACATTGTGAAAAAGGAAGATCTCCGCTCGCATCTTTTCCGCGAGACGTGGCGAACGCTGATTCCTGAGGTCTTTCGCGACGTGCCGACCTATTACGACCAGGGCAACGCTGTCGCATCGCTCGGCAGCTGCGCCTGGTGGAGCAATAAATTCGCGAGCGCGGTTATCAAGCATCTGCCGTGCGGTGCCAAGGTGCTCGACGTCTGTTCGGGCACGCACGACATCCCGCTGCGGCTGCTGGCGCGTGATCCGACGCTCGGGATCGATGCCGTGGACGGCAGCGCGCACATGACGGCGGAAGGCCAGCGCCGCGCCCGCGAGCGCAACCTGACCATCAATGCGCGCGTCTGCGACGTCCACGAGTTGCCTTACCCCGACGACTCTTTCGACGCCGTGACGCTGCAATTCGCTTCCCGCCATCTCGAGATCGTAAAAGCGTTCAAGGAGATCGAGCGGGTGCTCAAGCCGGGCGGCTTGTTTTGCCATAACGATATGCTGCGCCCGTCATCGCCGATCGTCGAGGCGCCGCATCTGACCTATCTGCGGTTTTCGGTGTGGTTCACCGCTAAGCTTTTCGGCAGTTCGGCGGAGAGCCTGAAATGCGTCGACTACTTCGCCGAAGCGATCCGCAATTTCTATACGCCTGCGGAAATGGGCGAGCTGCTCGAGGCGGTCGGCTTTGAAAGCATCGAAAGCCGCAGCTTTTTCACCGGCGTCATGGCCTATCACATTGTGCGCAAACCGGCGGCCTAGAGCAGAGATTGCATCGCCTTGATGCTGTGCTAGGCAGGCTGTTCCGCCGAGCCCGCATTCGCTCGCGCAGCGCGCGTCGCGCCCGTTGCCCGGCCACGCGAGTGATATGATCGCCGCCGCTCATATACGCCGCCTGACACTGGCGAATTTCCGCAGCTATCACGCCGCCACACTCACGCTTGCACAGCCAGGGCCGGTGGTGCTCACCGGGGCCAACGGGGCAGGCAAGACCAATCTGATCGAGGCGGTCTCGCTTCTGGCGCCGGGTCGCGGCCTGCGCCGCGCCACCATGGAGGAAATGGCGTTTTCCGAAGGCGACGGCGCCTGGGCGGTTAATGCCGAGGTGGAAGGCATGCTCGGCCTCGCCACGCTCGGGACCGGCATCGATCCATCGGCCGGCGAGGATTCCTCGCCGACGCGCAAATGCCGCGTCGACCGTGAAGCCGTTTCCTCCGCGGTGGCCTTTGCCGATCACCTGCGGATCGTATGGCTCACCCCCGCCATGGACCCGTTGTTCAACGGTCCGGCTTCGGAGCGACGGCGTTTTCTCGACCGGTTGGTGCTCGCCGTCGACGCGCAGCACTCAAGCCGCGTCGCCGCGCTCGAGCGCTCGTTGCGCTCGCGCAACCGTCTGCTCGAGGATGCGCGCAGCGATTCGCATTGGCTCGACGCGATCGAGCACGAAACCGCGGAAGTCGCGGTGGCGGTGGCGGCGGCGCGCGTAGAAGCGGTGGCGCGGCTGTCGGCGTCGTTGTTGCAGGCGCGCGAACAGAGAGGGTTTCCCGATGCCGAGATCGCGCTGCAGGGCTGGATGGAGGCGCTGCTGCCCTCGCACAGCGGCACCGAAATCGAAGACCGCTACCGCGCATTGTTGAAAGAGAACCGCGCCCGCGATGCGGCGGCCGGGCGCACGCTCGACGGCCCGCATCTCTCCGACCTCGCCGTCACCCACGCCGGCAAGG
>Ga0335083_10000593_pt1:0-52500 | contig 53922 bp, 50 predicted proteins | sample Lox_Sample_42_FD_206716 | JGI IMG/M metagenome (GOLD analysis project Ga0335083, IMG submission 206716) | Soil microbial communities from Loxahatchee National Wildlife Refuge, Florida, United States - Lox_Sample_4.2 | ecosystem: Environmental > Terrestrial > Soil > Wetlands | place...
CTTGAACTCCCCGCCAAACTTCTCCGCCATCACCTTCGTCAGCGCCGCCGTCAGTGTCGTCTTGCCATGGTCCACATGGCCAATCGTCCCCACGTTCACGTGCGGCTTGCTGCGTTCAAACTTCTCTTTGGACACGGCGACTTCCTCTAAAAAACAGTTCCAGAAAAAAAACCTGCCGAAACATCGCTGGAGCTCACGACCGGGATTGAACCGGTGACCTCGTCCTTACCAAGGACGTGCTCTACCAACTGAGCTACGTGAGCGGACGACGATCTGCCTCAGGCGATACGGACACTCCAACCAGCCACGCGGGCAACTGCATCTGCGGCGTCGAGGACTGCTGGAGCGGGTAGCGGGAATCGAACCCGCGTCATCAGCTTGGAAGGCTGAGGTTCTACCATTGAACTACACCCGCCAAGTCCGCTGTCGCTCTTCCTGCCCTCGCGGTTCGCACCTTCCTCCACCCGAACCATGCGTGGTGGAGGGGGTAGGATTCGAACCTACGAAGGCGTAAGCCGGCAGATTTACAGTCTGCTCCCGTTGGCCGCTTGGGTACCCCTCCGCGCAAAAACGAGCCGCGTATTCTGATTTCCAGCCCGGGCAGTGTCAACGCAAGAATCGGGCCAGATTCAGGGGGACGCCGGCAGCAGTCCGGGCGGCAGCGCGGCCAGCAGGCGTGCCTGGCCGGCGGGCAGATCCTCGGGCAATTCGAAGGGCCCGTAGCCCAGCCGCTTGAGCCGGCTGACCTCGTGGCCGGCCGCCTCGAAGATGCGCCGGACCTCTCGATTGCGGCCTTCGCGCAGGATGACCTGGTACCAGGCGTGGCCGGCCGAGCGGCCGGCCGGCTCGATCCTCTCGAAGCGTGCCGGGCCATCCACGAGGCGGATTCCCTCGCGCAGGCGGCGCTCCAGCTCGGCGCCGGGATTGCCCCGCACCCGGACCAGGTAGCGGCGCTCGATTCCGAAGGAGGGGTGCATCAGGCGGTGCGCCAGCTCGCCATCGTTGGTAAACAGCAGCAGGCCGGAGGTATTCACATCCAGCCGCCCGATCACCACCCAGCGACCTGACGGAGGGGGCGGCAGCCGTTCGAACACCGTCGGACGCCGCTGCGGGTCATGCCGCGTGGTCACCTCGCCGACAGGCTTGTGATAAAGAAGCACCTGCGGAGAACCGGCGGGCGCAGACAGCCCGGCCAGCACCAGGGGTTTGCCGTCCAGCTCGAACTGATCGCCGGGCTCGGCCCTGTCGCCCAGCGCGGCCGTGCGGCCATTGACCTTGAGACGACCCGCCGCGAGCCAGGTTTCGATGGCGCGTCGCGAGGCAAATCCGGCCGCCGCGAGCAGCTTCTGGATCCGCTCCGCCACGGCGTTCAGCGGATGGGCAACTGCAGCCTGCCCAGCACTTCCGCCTTGGCGTCCGGCTCACGCGCCTCGATGGCCTGGTCGATCAGGCGGCGCGTCAGGTGCGGGCCGAACAACTGCATGAAGTCGTACGCGTAGTTGCGCAGCAGCGTGCCGCGGCGGAACCCCACCCAGGTGGTGTGGATGGGGAACAGGTGCGAGGCATCCACCATGACCAGGTCCGAATCCGCGTCCGGCTCATACGCCACGCTGGCGACGATTCCCACCCCCATGCCCAGGCGCACGTAGGTCTTGATCACGTCCGAATCGCGCGCGGTCAATGCCACCCGCGGTCGCAGCCCTTCACGCGCGAACAGGGTTTCCAGCGAGGAAGGCCCGCTGAAGCTGAATACATAGGTGACCAGCGGATACTTTTCCAGGATCTGCAGGGTGAGCCTGGGTGCATCCTTTCGCGCCAATGGATGCGTTTTTGGAACAATTACCTGCCTATGCCACCTGTAGACCGGCAGAAGGACCAGCTCCGGAAACAATGCCTCGGACCCCGTGGCGATGGCCAGCTGCACGCGGTCACTGGCGACCATTTCGGAGATCTGCTCGGAGGTGCCCTGGTGCAGGTGCAGGTCCACCTCCGGATAACGCTTGCGGAACGCCTGCACCACTGGCGGCAGGACGTAGCGGGCCTGGGTGTGCGTAGTGGCAATGGATAATGTGCCGCGGGCATCCTGGTTCAGGTCCGCGGCCACCGAGCGCAGGCTCTCGATCTCCGCCAGCGCACGCCCGGCGTATTCCAGCACCTTGAGGCCTTCGGGAGTCACCCGGGCGAAGCTGCGTCCCTCGCGCACGAAGAGGTCGAAGCCCAGCTCCTTCTCCAGCTCCTTCAGCGCGCGGCTGATCGCCGGCTGGGAGGTGCCCAGGGCCGCCGCCGCATTGGTGACCGACAGCCCGTTGCGGGCCACCGCGAGCGCATATTGAAGCTGGTGGAAATTCATGACGGCAAAAGCGAAGCTCTCATTGCATCATAACAAATAGTTATTAACGCTTCACCCGCCCGTCGAAAGCTTCTGCGAGCCCCGGTCCGGCCTTACAGTCGCACTCCGGTCCAGGCGGGATCGGCGGTCGCACGGAGCAAGAGACGCATGATCTACGACAACATCCTGGAAACCATCGGCCGCACGCCGGTCGTCCGCATCAACCGCCTGGCTCCCGCCGGCGTGACGCTGTATGTCAAGTGCGAATTCTTCAATCCGGGCGCCTCGGTGAAGGATCGCCTGGCGCTGGCCATCATCGAGGACGCCGAACAGAGCGGCGCACTGAAGCCGGGCCAGACAGTGGTGGAGGCGACCTCGGGAAATACCGGCATCGCGCTGGCCATGGTGTGCGCCACGAAGGGTTACCCGTTCGTCGCCACCATGGCGGAGAGCTTCTCCATCGAGCGCCGCAAGATCATGCGGATGCTGGGCGCGAAGGTCATCCTGACGCCTGCGGCCGAGCGCGGCACGGGCATGGTGCGCAAGGCCGAGGAACTGGCGCACAAGCACGGCTGGTTCCTCGCGCGGCAGTTCGAGAATCCGGCCAATCCGGCCTTCCATCGCAGTACCACGGGACCCGAGATACTCAGCGACTTCGCCGGCAGGCGCCTGGATGCCTTCGTTTCGGGCTGGGGCACGGGCGGCACGATCACCGGCGCCGGCGAAATGATCAAGCTGGCGCGGCCGGAGACCCGGATCGTGCTCGCCGAACCCGAGAACGCCGCACTGGTTTCCGGCAAGGCCTTCAGTCCGCACAAGATCCAGGGCTGGACGCCGGACTTCGTGCCGAAGGTGCTGAATGCAAAGGTTGCCGACCGCATCGTCACCGTCGGCGATGGCGATGCCCTCGCGACCGCGCGGCTGCTGGCCACCCAGGAGGGCATTTTCTGCGGCATTTCCTCCGGTGCCACGTTCGCCGCGGCGCTGCAGGTGGCGCGCGAGGCCGCGCCCGGCAGCGTGATACTGGCGATGTTGCCGGACACCGGCGAGCGCTACCTGTCGACCGCGCTGGCCGAAGGCATCAACGAAGGCAGCGACTCCGAGCCGTGAACGCGGTGCGCAAGGAACTGCCCGAAGTCTCCGCGGTACGCTACGCGCGGCTGCCCGATCCGTTCCGGCTGTGGAAGGGGGGCGAGGTGGCCGGCGCGCAGGTTGCCTACGAATGCTGGGGCGAACTCAACGCCGCATGCAGCAACGCCATCCTGCTGTTCACGGGACTGTCGCCGTCGGCGCATGCCGCATCCTCCCCTCCCAGCCCCGAACCCGGCTGGTGGGAACGGATGATCGGCCCGGGGCGTGCCATCGACACGGACCGCTACTTCGTCATGTGCGTGAACTCGCTCGGCAGCTGCTTTGGCTCGACGGGCCCCGCTTCGGCCAATCCGGCCACCGGCAAGCCCTGGCGGCTGGAGTTTCCGGAACTGTCGGTCGAGGACATCGCGCGCGCCGGATTCGAGGCCGCGCGTACCTTGGGCATCCGCCAGCTCGACACGGTGATCGGTCCTTCCCTGGGCGGCATGGTGGTCGTGGCCTTTGCGGCGGTGGCGCCGGGTGGCGCCCGCCGCCTCGTTTCGATCTCGGGCTCATCGGCCGCCTCGCCCTTCGCCATCGCACTGCGCGCCGTGCAGCGCGAGGCGGTGATGAGCGATCCGGCCTGGAACCGCGGGCAATACGGCGAGAACGAGCACGGGCCGCAGGCCGGCATGCGCATCGCGCGCAAGCTCGGCACCATCACGTATCGCTCGGCCGCGGAATGGTCCGGACGCTTCGGTCGCGCCGGCCTCACCGAAGTGGGCCAGCGCGCGGTCGAGGCGGCGCTGGCGCGCGTGCCGGAAGGTTTTGGACCGCGCTTCGCGGTGGAAACCTACCTGGAAGCCCAGGCCGAGAAGTTCGTGCGCGTGTTCGACCCGAACTGCTACCTGTACCTGTCGCGTGCCATGGACTGCTTCGATGTCGCCGCGCATGGCGCCGCCACCGAGGTGTATCGCCGCTCCGGAGTGCGCCAGGCGCTGGTGATCGGCGTGGAGTCGGACTTCCTGTTCCGGGTGGAGGAGCAGGCGCGGATCGCCGCCGACTTCGAAGCGGCCGGCGTGGCGACCACCTTCACGCGCCTGCACAGCATCGAGGGACACGACGCCTTCCTGGTGGACCTGCCGCATTTCGACGCGGCCATCCGCGGCTTCCTCAACGCCTGAGACGGCCGGCGCGCCGGCTACTGCAGGAAGCCGACTTTCACTTCTTCCTCGGAGAGCAGCCGCACCGGCACCGGCCGCACGCGCCAGATGTCGCGCGCGTATTCGCGGATGGTGCGGTCGGAGGAGAACAGGCCCGAGCGCGCGCTGTTGAGGATGGACATGCGCAGCCACGCGTCCGTGTCGGTGTACGCGGCGGAGACTTCCTGCTGGCTGGCACGGTAGGAGGAGAAATCCGCGAGCACCAGGTAGGGATCGTGGCAGGTGAGGTTGTCGAGCAACGGCCGGAACAGCTCGCTGTCGCCGCGCGAGAACAGGCCCGCGCGGATCAGGTCCAGCACCTCGGCCAGCAGCGGATCGCGCATGCAGGCCTCCATCGGCCGGTAGCCGCGCCGCCAGATTTCCGCCACCTGTTCGGCGCTGTGCCCGAACAGGAAGAAGTTCTCGGCGCCGACCTGGTCGCGGATCTCCACGTTTGCACCATCCAGCGTGCCGATGGTCAGCGCGCCGTTCATCGTGAACTTCATGTTGCCGGTGCCGGAGGCCTCCTTGCCGGCGGTGGAGATCTGCTCCGAGAGGTCCGCGGCCGGATAGATGCGCTGGCCGTTGCTGACGTTGAAATTCGGCAGGTACACCACCTTGAGCTGGTCGCGGATCGCGCCGTCGCGATTGACCACGTCGCCGACCGCATTGATCAGCTTGATGATGAGCTTGGCCATGCGGTAGCCGGGCGCGGCCTTGCCCCCGAACACGAAGGTGCGCGGCGGGATGGACAGGTTCGGCGCGGATTTCAGCAGCACGTACAGCGCGATCACGTGCAGGATGTTCAGGTGCTGGCGCTTGTATTCGTGGATGCGCTTGACCTGCACGTCGAACATGGATTCCGGATCGACGGCGATGCCGGTGCGCTCCAGCGCGAGCAGCGCGAAATCGCGCTTGTTGGCGCGCTTGATCGCCTGCCACTCGGCGCGGAAGCCGGCATCCTCGGCCAGCGGCTCCAGCCGCCGCAGCTCGTTGAGGTCGGTGATCCACGCGCTGCCGATGCATGAGGTGATGAGCCTGGCCAGCGGCGGGTTCGCCAGCACCATCCAGCGCCGCGGCGTCACGCCGTTGGTCTTGTTCTGGAACTTCTCCGGCCACAGCTCGTGGAAATCCCGCAGCAGCTCGGTCTTCACCAGTTCCGAATGCAGCGCCGCCACGCCGTTGATGGCGTGGCTGCCCACGCAGGCCAGGTGCGCCATGCGCACGTAGCGCTCGCCGCGCTCGTCGATCAGCGACAGGCGCGCCAGGCGCTCCTCGTCGCCGAGGAAGCGGATGCGCACCTGGTCGAGGAAGCGCGCGTTGATCTCGTAGATGATCTCCAGGTGCCGCGGCAGCACGCGGCGGAACAGGTCGATGGGCCAGCACTCCAGCGCCTCGGGCAGCAGCGTGTGGTTGGTGTAGGCGAAGGTGCGCGTGACGATCGACCAGGCCTCCTCCCACGGCATCACGTGCTCGTCGAGCAGCAGCCGCATCAGCTCGGCCACCGCCACCGCGGGATGCGTGTCGTTGAGCTGCACCGCGAACTTCTCGTGCAGCCGGTCCACCGTGATGCGCTGCGTGCGCAGGATGCGGAACATGTCCTGCAGCGAGCAGCTCACGAAGAAGTACTGCTGCTCCAGCCGCAGTTCCTTGCCCTGCAGCTGCTCGTCGTTCGGATACAGTACCTTGCTGATGTTCTCGGAAGCCACCTTGCGGATCACCGCGCCGTGGTGGTCGCCGCGGTTGAAGGTGGAGAAATCGAAGGACTCGGGTGCCTCGGAAGTCCACAGCCGCAGCGTGTTGGCCGTGTTGTTGCGATAGCCCAGGATGGGCGTGTCGTACGGCACGCCGATGACTTCCTTCTCGGGCACCCAGCGCACCCGCAGCCGGTCCTGTTCGTCGCGGTAGCGCTCGGTATGGCCGCGGAACTTCACGCCGACGGACCATTCCGGGCGCTGGATCTCCCACGGGTTGCCGAAGCGCAGCCAGTTGTCGGTGCGCTCCTGCTGCCAGCCATCGATGATGTCCTGGTGGAAGATGCCGAATTCGTAGCGGATGCCGTAGCCCAGGCAGGGCAGCTCCAGCGTCGCCATTGAATCGATGAAGCAGGCCGCCAGTCGTCCGAGGCCGCCGTTGCCCAGGCCCGGCTCCTGCTCCAGCCGCAGCAGCTGGTCGAAATCCAGCCCCAGCTCGGTGATGGCCGCGCGCACCTCCTCGAACATGTCGAGATTCACCAGGTTGTTGCCCAGGTGCGGGCCCATCAGGAATTCGGCGGACAGGTAGGCCACCGTGCGCGAGCCCTGCTTGGTGTAGGCCGCGGCCGTGCTGATCCAGCGCGACAGCAGCTGGTCGCGCACCGTGTAGGCCAGCGCCTTGTAGTAGTCGTTCTGCGTGGCGAGCGCCGGGAACTTCCCCTGCGTGTAGAACAGGTTGTCGAGGAAAGCGTGTTTGAACGCGTCGCGGGCGGTCACCCCCTTCGCGTCGGCCGGCTGCAGCATGTCGGATACCGTGTTGGCGTCTTCTCAATCACTAGTCTGTGCAATTCCCGTGCTGGAATACATCCCTCGTGGCGAGCCCCCCGGGGAGCTCTCCCGCACCATGCCGGGGCGGAAAGCGCTGCGGATGCTCCAGCTTGAGGCAGCGAAAGCTGCGGAGCCGGCGGATCAGCCGCTGTTGCGCAGCGCCGTGGCAACCGCGTTGATGGTGAGCTGGATACCCTCGGCCACCCGCGGGTCGCTGTCCCCGGCCCGGTGCCGGCGCAGCAGCTCCACCTGCAGCAGGTTCAACGGTTCCACGTAAGGCAGGCGCAGCCGGATCGACTGGTCGAGCGCGGCGTTGCGCTCCAGCAGCCGCGACTGGCCGGTGATGTCCAGCAGCGTGTCGACGGTGAGTTTCCACGCGGCTTCGATCTGCCCGAAGTAATGGTCCGCCATCGCCTTGTCGGTGACGAGTTCCAGGTAACGGCGTGCGATGCCCAGATCGCTCTTCGCCAGCACCATCTCCATGTTGTCCAGGGTGGTCGCGAAGAATGGCCATTCGCGCGCCATGGCACGCAGCAGGCCACGGTCGGCAAATGCCGCCAGCGCCTCGCCGACGCCGTACCAGCCCGGCAGCATCACCCGCGCCTGCGCCCACGAGAACACCCACGGGATGGCGCGCAGATCCTCGATGCGATCGGATCTGGTGCGCGACGCCGGGCGCGAACCGATCTTGAGCTGCGCGATCTCGGTCAGCGGCGTGAACTGGCGGAAGAAGGTCTTGAAGCCTTCCGTGCCGTAAACCAGCGCGCGATAGGCCTCGAAGGCCTGCGCCGAGATGCCCGACATGGCGGTGATGAAGCGCTGCCCGGTGCCATCGGCGCCGGCAGGGGCCAGCGAGGCCAGCAGTGTCGCGCCCACCATCGATTCCAGATGGGCGGCGGCGGTGGCGCGCGTGCCGTACTTGGCGCCGATGATCTCGCCCTGCTCGGTGATGCGGATGCGCCCCTGCACCGTGCCGTGCGGCTGTGCGCGGATCGCCGCATAGGCGGGCCCGCCGCCGCGTCCCACCGAACCGCCGCGGCCATGGAAGAGCTGCATGCGCGTGCCGCTTTCGCGGAACACCGCGGCCAGCGCGCGGCTGGCCTGGTTCAGGCTCCACACGGAGGTGAGGTAGCCGCCATCCTTGTTCGAATCGGAATAGCCGACCATCACTTCCTGGTGACCGCGCCGGGCGGCAGCGGCGGCGATTTCCGGCAGCGCCAGCCACTGCCGCATGATCGCCGGCGCACGCTCGAGGTCGGCGATGGTCTCGAACAGCGGCACCACCATGATGGGCGCCGCGGCCGGATCCACCGGCCGGTACAGGCCGGCTTCCTTCAGCAGCAGGTTCACCTCCAGCATGTCCGACACGCTGTCGCACTTGGAGATGATGTAGGCGGTGATGCATGCGGGTCCGTAGCGCGCATGCGCGGCCGCGGCCTCGCGCGCGATGGCGAGCTCCGAATGCGTCTCCTCGCTGTAGTCGGCGAACGCGCTGAACAGCGGGCGCGGTCCGGCCAGTTCGCGCCGCAGCAGCGCCACGCGCCCGGCTTCCTCGAGCCGCTGGTAATCGTGCTCGACGCCCGCCACCCGCAGCAGCTCCGCCGCCACGCGCTCGTGCACGTCGGAATTCTGCCGCAGGTCCACCGTGGCCAGGTGAAAGCCACAGGTTTCCACCAGCCGGATCAACCGGCCCAGCGCGCCACCGCCGACGAACATGCCGGCGCCATGTGCGGCCAGGCTGCGCGCCAGCCAGGCCAGATCCTGCCGCAATTCCTGCGGCGTGGTATAGGGTGGCGCCGGCGCGGCCGGCGGCCGCGCCGGCAACTGGCCGAAGAAATGCTGGTGAGTCGCCGCGAGGCGCGCATACATGCGCACCACCGCGCGCCGGTACGGCTCGTCGCGCCGGCCCGGATTCTCGTCGCCGCTGGCCTGCGCCAGCGCCATCACCTCCGGGCTGACCGATGCCAGCTCGGTGGACACCGACAGTTCCTTGCCCAGCCCGTGCAGCTGCACGAGGTATTCACTGAGCAGCGTGCGCGAGGCCGCCTGCAGCGCGTAACGCAGGCTGTCCGCATTGACGTTGGGATTGCCGTCGCGATCGCCACCGATCCAGCTGCCCAGCCGCAGGAAACCTGCGGGCCGGCGCGGCAGCAGCCGGTCCCAGCGCGCGTACAGGCGCGGCAGTACCGCGAGGAACACGTCGCGCAGGTAGGCGAGCGCGATCTCCACCTCGTCGCGCACCAGCATGCGCTCGCGCCGCAGCGGACGCGTCTGCCACAACAGCGCGATCTGCCGCAGGATGGCCTGCTCGATGACATCGCCGTTGGGCGTCTCGAGGCCCCCACCGTCGCGCTGCGCCATCAGCTCGGCGATGCGGCCGCGATGATCCAGCATGCTCTTGCGCATCACCTCGGTGGGATGCGCGGTGAGCACCGGCACGATCAGCGCATGGTCCAGCAGTTCCGCGGCCGCCTCGGCCGATACACCCGCCTGCGCCAGTTCGCGCAGCGCGCCGGCCAGGCCGGCCTCACTGTCGGTGCGCCGGCCCTGCCGGTCTTCCGCCAGGTTCGCGAGCATCGAGAACAGCATGAAGCCGCGCACGAAGGCCAGCGTCTCGTCGGGACTCAGCGCCGCCAGGTTCTGGCTCAGCAGGCTCGCGTCGGCCAGCCCCCGGTGGCGCTGCACGGAGCTGGCGCGGATCGCCTCGGTGCGCTCGAACAGCTGCTGCCCGCCATAGGTGCGGATCACGTCGCCCAGCAGCCGGCCGAGATAACGGATGTCCGCGTTCTGGCTGATGGTGACTGGTTCGGTGCCCATGCCGGACCGAAGGATGCAAGATTCCTGCCGGAGCCTCAAAGCAAATCAGGGCAAACAGCGCAGATATGCGCTGCCTGCGGCGCCGGCACCCGTGCCAGCCTCGCGCGGGTCATGCATTTCCGCCGTCTGCTGCTCCTCGGGCTGGTGCCGCTCCTGCCCGCCGCGGTCCTTGTTGCCCGCGGCGCCGCGCCGTCTGCGCCCAGGCCCCTGCGCATCGCGACCTGGAACCTGGAGTGGCTGCTCGATCCAGCCACTGCGCAGGCCGCCCGCGCGGCCTGTCGCGACGGGCTGGCTTCCAGGCTGCCTTGTGACGTGGCCGCGCAACTGGCGCGCGACAGTGCCGACCTGGCGCATCTGGCGGCCTACGCGCGAGCGCTCGATGCCGATGTCATCGCCTTCCAGGAGGTGGAGAACGAGGCCATCGCGCGGCGCGTGTTTCGTGGCTATCGCATCTGCCTGCGCGGCGGCGCGGGACTGCAGCAGGTGGGTTTCGCGATACGCGCCTCCCTGCAGGCCGAGTGCGGGGCGCCGCTGGCAACCCTGGCGCTCGGTGGCCAGGCCCGCGCGGGACAGCAGCTGCATCTTGCCGTCCCCGGCGCCGGTACCATCGACCTGCTGGCCGTGCACCTGAAATCCGGTTGCGCGCATGAGGCGCTGCCGGGCAACAGCGATGCCTGCCGGCTGCTGGCCGCGCAGGCACGGGTGCTCGGTGAGTGGATCGCCGCGCAGGCTGCGCGGCAGGGTCGCTTCGTCGTGCTGGGGGATTTCAACCGCGGCGGCACACCAGATCATGCCGATGGATTCTGGGAATGGCTGCAACCTGCGTCCTTCCAGGCATCCTCCAGCGTGCTGCGCTTCGCCAATTGCAGCTGGGGGGCGCCCTACCGCGAGTTCATCGACCACATCCTGATCAGCAACGCGCTGCTGTCCCGGCTGCCGTCCTCACCTTATCGCCAGCAGGTATTTCGTTCATCGGACGCAGCCCATTACCTCCTGTCGGATCACTGCCCGCTAATGGTTTCCCTGAATGCGCCAACCGCTCTATAGTTATTCTAAATTATGTTCAGTCGCCGGTTGGCGCTGCATCTTTGAACGGGATAATGTGACCCAGTTCCGGCTCGAGATTCATGAGGGACATAGTGGAACGCCGCCTTCACACCCGTCACCGCGCGCGCACGCTCGTCTACATCATCCTGCCCGACGGGCGGCGTTCGCTCTGCAAGGCGGTCAACCTTTCCGCCACCGGTGTGTTCATCCGCACCTCGGGTCTGGGCCTGCGCAAGGGCCAGAAGGTGCAGCTTGCCTTCGCCATCAATCTCGGGGCCATCACCAAGCTGCACCGCCGCACCGCGGTGGTGGCGCATGTGTCGGGTGGCGGCACCGGGCTGATGATGGACGCCTACGCCGCGCGCTGAAGCGCGCCCGGGTCGTCCCGCGCCGCGCGGGTCCCTGTCCGCATCGCCGCTCGTGAGTGCCACCGCAGGCCTGCTGCTGGTGGAGCCGGCGGCGTTCGGCTTCAACGCCGAAACCGCGACCACCAACCGCTTCCAGAAGCCCCCGGACCTCGCGCCGGAAAGCGCTGCCGCTCGGGCGCGCGCCGAATTCCACGGCCTGGTTGCGGCGCTGCGGGCCGCGCAGCTACCGGTGGCGATTGCCGCCGACAGCGCGGCGCCGGCCAAGCCCGATGCGGTGTTCCCCAACAACTGGGTGAGTTTCCACCGCGACGGCACCGTGGTGGTCTACCCGCTGCGCGATCCGAGCCGGCGCGCGGAGCGGCGCGAGGCCGTCATCGATGCCGCCAGGACGCAGCTCGGCTTCCACGAAACCCGGCGCATCGACCTTTCCGGCGAGGAGCGGCACGGACGCTTCCTGGAGGGCACTGGCAGCCTGGTGCTCGACCATCGCGCCCGCGTCGCCTACGCATGCCGCTCGCCGCGCACGGATGAGCAGCTGGTGCGCGAATGGGCCCGGCAGATGGATTACGAGCCGCATCTGTTCGACGCGGCTACCGCCGATGGCGCGCCGGTGTACCACACCAACGTGCTGCTGTGGCTGGGCGAGCGCGTGGCCGGCGCCGGCCTGGCCTGGGTGGCAGCAGAGCAGCGCGCCGGACTCGAGCAGCGCCTGCGCGCGCCGGGCCGGGAACTGCTGCGGCTGGAGGCCGCGCAGCTCGGCCATTTCGCCGGCAACATGCTGGAAGTGCCGGTGGCGGGAGAGCCGCGGCTCATCGCATCCAGCACCGCATGGGATTCCCTGCAGCCGGCACAGCGACGCGTACTGCTGGAAGCCGGCAGCAAACCCGTGTGCGCTGCGGTGCCGACCATCGAGCAGCTCGGTGGCGGCAGCGTGCGCTGCATGCTTGCCGAAGTACCCGTGGCCGGCGGGAGCGCCGGCTGATGTCGTTTCCTGCCGAGCTCTTGCACCGCCTGGCCTGTGCGCGCGCGGCCGAGAATGGCACGCCGCGCTATGTATCGGGCGCGGCGCTGGCTGCGGATTTCAACGTCACCCGCAGCGCCATCTGGAAGGCGGTGCAGCGGCTGCGCGAGCTGGGCACCGGTATCGAGGCCATCACGCACCATGGCTACCGCCTCGCGCTGCCGTCGAGCCCGCTGGCCACGGAGGGCGTGCTCGCGCTGCTGCAGCCCGCCACGCGCGCGCGGCTGCGTCATGGCCAGTGCATGGCGGAAACCGCATCCACCAACTCGGCGCTGCTCGACCGTGCCGCGCCGCCTGCCGGCTCCTTCGACTTCCTCACCGCCGAATTCCAGCATGCCGGACGCGGCCGGCGCGGCCGCAACTGGCTGGCCGCCCCAGGCGGGGCCGTGTGCCTGTCCTGGTCCTGGTGCTTCGAGGGGCTGGCCGGACAGCTGGGCGCTCTGAGCCTGGCGATCGGCGTCGCGGCACTGCGCGCACTGGCCGCGGTGGGCCTGCCGCCGGTGCTGCTGAAGTGGCCCAATGACCTGGTCACCGCGGGCGGCAAGCTCGGTGGCATCCTCATCGAGATGCGCTCCGAGGCGGCCGGCCCGGTGCACGTGGTGGTGGGGCTGGGGCTCAATGTCGCGCTCGGCCAGGATGCGCGCGCGCGCATCGACCAGCTCGGCAACGCGGCCGCGGATCTCGCCGGGCTGGTGCGCGGCGGCCCGCTGCCAGCGCGCGAACAGCTCGCCGCCGCGCTGCTCGACGAGGGCGTGGCGGCGCTGGCCGAGTTCGCGCGCTCGGGCCTGGCGAGCTTCCTGGCCGAGTACCGCGCAGCCGATTGCCTGGCCGGCCGCGCGGTGGAAATCCTCGACGGTGCCGGCAGCACCGCGGGTACCGCGCGCGGCATCGACGATGACGGGGCGCTGCGCGTCGAGCACGGCGGCCGGATTCATCGCATCATTGCCGGCGAGGTAAGCGTGCGGGGCGCATGAAGACAACGACTACGCTGCTGTTCGATGCGGGCAATTCCCGCTTCAAGTGGGCGCTGGCGCGTGACGGGCGGCTCGGCAGGCAGCAGGCACTGGCGCTCGAGGAGCTGCCACGGTTCGCGGCCTGGCTGCGCCGCGCGCCCGCGTTCGATCGCGCCATGGGCGTCAATGTCGCCGGCACACGCCTGGGCATCCAGCTGCAGGCGGCGCTGCGCGCCGCGCGCCGTCCCGCGCCGCAGTTCATCCTCAGCAGCGCGCAGGCTGCGGGGGTCACGAACGGCTACGCGCGGCCGGCGCAGCTCGGTGCGGACCGCTGGGCTGCGCTGGTCGGCGCCTGGCATCGCGCCGGCTGCCGGCGCGCGGTATGTGCCGCCAGCATCGGTACGGCGCTGACCCTGGACGTGGTCGACCGGGATGGCTACCACCGCGGCGGCCTGATCGCTCCCGGACCGGCGCTGATGCTCGAGGCCCTGCTGAAACGCACCGCCGACATCGCGCCGCGCGCGGCGGCACGCGTCGCGCGCCCCCGCCGCCGCGCTGGCGCGCACGCTCTCGTGCCACCACTGGCCGATGCCACGCGCGCGGCCATCGAGGCTGGTTGCCTGACCGCCGCCGCGGCCTTCATCGATCGCACGCTCGAGCAACTCGCGCGCCGCCTCGGCACGCGCCCGTTGCTGTTCGTGACGGGCGGTGCCGCGGATGCCGTGATGACACACCTGCGCAGCGCCCACCGGCCCTGCGAGGACCTGGTGCTGCGCGGCGTCGCCGTGCTCGGCGCAGTGCCCATCCGCGGCCGGGCTTGATAGGCTGCGCGCATGCTGCGCATCCTCGTGATGGTGCTGGTCGCGGCCAACCTGCTGTACTTCGGCTGGTCGCGCTGGGCCGTGCGCGACAAACCCATGCTCACCGCCGTCGCTTCCAGCCCTGCGCGCCTGCACCCGCGGGCCACGCCACCGCCGCCGCCGCCATGCGCCGCGCTCGGGCCATTCCATGACGAGTTGCTCGCCGCGCAGGCCGAGAAGCAGCTCGCGGCGGCCGGCTGGCGGCCACGCCGCCGCGCCAGCAGCGAGGACATCAGCGATGGCTGGTGGGTGTATGTCTCGAACGGCAGCGCGGCGGCGCAGGCGCGCACGCTGGAGATCATCCGCGGTTCGGGCCTGCGCGACGCATTCGCCCTGCCCGATGATCCGCAGTTCAAGGTTTCGGTCGGCCTGTTTTCGGACCAGGAGCGGGCCGCGGAACGCGCGGCCAGGGTGCAGCACCTGAAGCTGGATGCGGTGGTGACGGAACACCGCAAGCAGCAGGCCGCGATCTGGTTCGACCTGCCCGGCGTTGCCAGGGAAGCATTGCGCGACGGCCGGCTGGATGCTTCCGGGCTGCCGCTGGACGTACTGAGGATCGAGGACTGCCCGGCGGCAGCGCCGGCGACTGCACCACCGCCGGCCGCCACACCCGCGGAGGAATCGCCGCCTCCCGCACCGGCCGGCGATACGGGCAAGACCGCCAGCGGCGCGGCCGCCCTCGGCGCTGCCGGGGACTCGCCACGGCCACGCGTATAATCCACCACACCGCCCCCAAAGCATTGTGGTGATGCAGCGGTTTTGTAAACCGCAGAGCTTGGTTCGATTCCGAGTGGGGGCACCAGATCCCCACGCCCGGCGCGCAGCATTCCCTATTTCATACGTATTAAAACGGGGTCCGCTGGCCGCGCACTTGCCGCATGCTTCGCCGCATCGTGCAAACATGAACCAGGAAACGAATACACGGGATTGGTGGAACGCGCTCACGCCCGAACAGCGGCGGGCCGAGGCGGTGCATCTGCTGGGCGCGCCCGACCCCTCTGATCCCTGGACCGCGCAGTGGGATCTGCTGAGTCCCATCTACCAGCAGATGCGCCTGCGCATGTATTTCGCCGGCAGACTGGCGGACGAGAAGGGAGCGCTGCTGTTTCCCCTGCATCCCCTGTCGCGCGCCAGCGCGTAAAGACCGAACTGGCGCCACCGGCCTTCCTCAGGCAGGCTATGCAGCCTCCGCAGGGCCCGGCAACGAAACCAGAAGGAACCCGCGCCTGGATACTGCATCGGACCACGTGGTCGAGATCGACGGCCTGCGCAAGCAGTTCGGCAACGTCGTGGCGGTGCGCGACCTGTCGCTGCGCATTCCGCGCGGCGGGGTGTTCGGGCTGCTGGGTCCCAACGGCTCCGGCAAGACCACCACCATCGGCCTGGTGCTGGGCCTGATCAGGCCGACCAGCGGCGCGATACGCCTGTTTGGCGCCGACATCCGCACCACGCACGGCAAGGCGTTGCGGCGCATCGGCGCGATGGTGGAATCGCCGGCGTTCTACCCGGATCTTTCCGGCCGCGCGAACCTGCGCTTCTTCCAGGGCATCGGCACGGGCCGCGGCCGCGGCGAGCTGGAGCGCCTGCTGGAGCTGGTGGGCCTCGGCGCGCGCGCCGACGACAGCTTCCGCACCTATTCGCTGGGCATGAAGCAGCGGCTGGGCGTCGCCTATGCAATGCTGGGCGAGCCGGAGCTCGTGTTCCTCGACGAGCCCACCAATGGCCTGGATCCTTCCGGCATGGCGGAGGTGCGCGAGTTGATCGTGCGGCTCGCCAGAGCCGGCCACACCATCGTGCTGTCGAGCCACCTGCTGCACGAGGTGGAGCAGGTGTGCGATCACGTGGCCATCCTGTCGCGCGGCCAGCTCATCGTGCAGGGCAAGGTGCGCGAGCTGGTGCAGTCGCAGGGCGCGGTGCGCCTGCGCACCACGGATGATGCGCGCGCCCGGCAGGTGCTGGGCACGCTGGACTGGATCGCATCGCTGCGCGAGGAGGAAGGCGGCCTGGTGGCCGGCGTCGCGCCGGAGCGCGCCGCCGACATCACGCGCGCGCTGTGCCGCCACGAAGTGTTCGTCACCGAAATGGTGCCACTGCGCATGTCGCTGGAGAATTACTTCCTGCGGGTCACCGGCACCGCGGCGGCCGGCACGGAGACGGGCCCGTGAGCAATGTGCTGAACATCGCGCGCTGGGAATGGTTCAAGCTGCAGCGCCGGCGCATGCCGTGGATCCTGTTCGCCATCCTGCTCGCGTTCACGCAGCTTTCGATCTGGGGCGGACTCGGGATGTACCAGTCCGCGATGGCCACCGGCGGCCAGGTATTCATTCCGCAGCGGCTTGCCATGGGCACCGGCGTGCGCAGCGTGGCCTGCAAGGATCTGCTGGCGAATCCCGCGACGGCAGTTCCGGACGGCACCCCGGCGCAGATGATCGCTGCGCTCACCCAGCGCTGCCGCGTGGAGAACGGGCGCATCGCCGGGATGTACCGGACGCTGCAGCCCGCCGGCAGCATCTCCGGCGCGCTGCGCATCGCGGCGCTGCTGGAGCTGGTGATGCTGGGCATTCTGGCCACCTCGTTCATCGGCAGCGAGTACGGGCTGGGCACGCTGCGGCCGATCCTGGTGCGGGGCACCGGGCGCATCCCCTACATCACGGGCAAGTATCTGCTGCTGGTCGGCGCGGCCACCGCCGCGCTGCTGCTGGTGTGCCTCGCGGCAGCCGGCAGCGGCGTACTCGTCTCGCACCTGGCTGTGCCACCTCCGGGAGGCGCGCCCGCGCAGCCGGCCATGGGCGAGGTGGCCGTCGCGTTCGTCAGGACCTGGGCGTCGCTGGTCACCTACCTGACCATCGCCGGCTCCATCACGCTGCTGCTGCGCTCCACCGCCGCGGGCATGGCCATCAGCCTGGCCTGGTATGCGGTCGAATGGATCCTGATCCAGGTGCTGTCGCGGGTCTTCGAAGGGTTCGACAAGGTGGCCGACTACCTGCCGATCCGCAACATCAACGCGCTGGCGGGCGAAAGCTTCACCGCGGCGCCGATCGCCGCCGCCAGCGGCATCAGCACGCTGCACGCCAGCCTGGTATCACTGGCATATGTGATCGTGTTCGCGGGCCTGGCCGCGGTGGTGTTCCGCAGCCGCGATTTAGCCGGCGCGGCCGGCGGCTAGGTCCGTGGCTCGGCCCGGCCGAGCCCGAACCAGTTGACGCCACGCGTCAGCACCATCGCCATGGCCAGCAGCGCGAACAGCAGCAGCGAACCCATCAGCAGCGCGTAGTCCTCGGAAACGAGGATGCCGTACAGCAGCGCGTACAGCACCGCCAGCGCAGCGCCGAAGCCCGCCCCGCTGGCGCGGCTGCGCAGGATCTGCGCCACGTAGTAGCCGATGAGCGCCACGCAGGAGGCGGCCGACACCCCGTACGCCCGCGCGAAGCCGATGTGCTCGGAGAGCGACAGCAGCAGCAGGAAGAACATCGCCAGCGCGAAGCCGACCAGCGCGTACTGCACCGGGTGCACGCTGAACTGCCGCAGCACCTCGAACAGGAAGAAACCCGCGAAGGTGAGCGCGATGAACAGGAAGCCGTATTTCACCGCGCGCGTGCTCTGCAGGTACTGGTCCACCGGATCCACGAAGCTGACGCCGAAGTGGCGCGCGAGGAAATCCGCGCAGGCCGGCTGCTTGCCACTGTCCTGCGGTTCGCAGCGCGACAGCGCCTCCTCGAGATTGGTGGCGAAGAATGACGTGTGCCAGTCGGCCGTGAAACCGGCGGCTCCGATCGCACGCGTGCGCGGCAGGAATTCGCCGGTGAAGCCCGGATGCGGCCAGTTGGAGCTGAGCTTCACGTCGGTGTCGCGTCCGACCGGGGTCACCTGGAACTCGCCGGTACCGGTGAGCTGCAGCCCGATGCCGAATTCCAGCCCCTGCGCGCCGGCCGCGTCGGCCAGCACGACGGGTGCCTGCACGCCCGCGGGCAGCAGTGTCGTGCCGGTGCCGGGCACGAATGCCACGCGCGTGCCGTTGGCCTGCAGCGACAGCGCATTGCCGACGCCGCGGATATCGCTGATCCCCAGCACCAGTCGTGGCTGGCCGAAGCGGTAACTGGCGGCGTCGGCCACCCCGAAGTGCGCCGGGATCTCGAAGCGCCCGGTGAGGGTGGTGTCCGCGTTGAACACGCGGGCACGATAGATGCCACGCCGGCGCTCCTCGGTGTCCAGCCTGCCAGCGAGGTCCAGCGTGGCCGGCAGCAGGCGCAGTTCGCCGCTGACCTCGCGCGTCACGGTGTAGGCGCGGTGAGACTCATCGAGCTGCTCCTCCTGCACCTTGCGGGTGTACGGCACGATCAGCAGCGGGCCGGTGAGGGTCTGCGCATAGGCCGCGCTGCGCGCGATGTCCTGCACCACGGTGTCGCGGCGTGCCTGGCGCTCCCGTGTCAGCCCGCCGATCATCGCCAGCGGCACGACCAGCAGCAGCGTCAGGAACAGGATGGCGCCGATGCGCAGCAGCAGGCCGAGGTTCATGCGGATCTCCAGCAGTCCATGGGGCTGGCGCACTGTCGCCTGCAGGCCGCGCGCACGGATGGAGCTTGCGTGGAGATTGTGTGGGGAGCCGCGGCGCGCTCAGGCCGCGGGCAGCTCCAGCACCGCGCGCACGCCGCCGGCATCGTTGGCGATCGAGAAGCCGCCGCCGTGCAGCTGGGCCACCTCCTGCACGAAATTCAGGCCCACGCCGGTACTGCGCCGGCCACTGCCGGGACGCGGCAGCGAGTAGAAGCGCTCGGTGACGCGCTCGATGGCATACGCGGGTATCGGCTCGCCTTCATTGAAAACCTGCAGCGAGATGCGGCCCGGCGTGGCCGTTGCCGCGACCAGGATGTGCCCGCCGGCCGGCGTGAAATCCACCGCGTTGTCCAGCAGGTTGGCGATCGCCTGGCGCAGCAGGAAGCGCTCGCCGCGCACGGCGGGCGCGGCCGCGATCGCATTGCCGGCGAGGATTCCCGCGCGTGCCAGCCGCGGCGCGAATTCCTGCAGCAGCTCGTCCACCAGCGGCCGCAGTTCCACCGGCACATGCTCTTCCAGCGAGCGGCGCTGCTCCACCTGGGCCAGGTGCAGCAGGCGCTCGCCCATGGCCTGCAGGCGGCCGGTCTCCGCCTCGACATGGCCGAGCAGCCGCGCCCGCTGGTCGGCCGGAAGCTCGCCCTTCAGCAGCTCGGCCGCGCCGCGCAACGCGGCCAGCGGACTCTTCAGCTCGTGCGTGAGGGTCTGCACGTAGCGCTCGACATGGGCCTTGCCCTCCAGCCGGTCGCGCATGGTGTCCAGCGCGCTCGCCAGCTGCTGCAGCTCCACGCCGGGCAACGCCGGCACCATCGGCCGGAGGCCTGCCGTCACGGCGTCGGCGAAGCGTGTGAGCCGGCGGATCGCATGGCTGAGCCACCACGACAGCAGCGCACCGATCAGCAGCGCCGCGCCGATGAACAGGCCGGCCAGCACCATCAGGCGATGCTGTGCGCGCTCGATGAAGGGTTCGACACTGCGATTGGGCTTGGCGACGGTGACCACGCCGATGATGCGCCCGCCATCGCGCACCGGCGCGGCCACGTACATCACGGTGCTGCGCTCGTCACCCGGCACCTCCTCGGTGGTGCGCGCGCCGTACCGGCCGTGCAGTGTGCGGTACACGTCATTCCACTGCGAGTAGTCCCTGCCCACGTCCTGCCCGGTGGAATCCAGCAGCACGATGCCGCGTGCATCGGTGATGTAGATGCGATGGGTCACGCCGTTCTTGTGGATGCCCCAGATGTCCGCGTCCGGGTGGCGTCGGCCATAGGCGGCCATCACCCGCGCCAGATCGCCCTGCGCCAGGGTGCCGGCGCGCAGCTCCGCCGCGACGATTTCGGCGAGCAGGTTCGCCGTATCCACCAGCGTCTCCTCGGTGGACTGGCGCACCGCGGGCTTGATCTCGCCCAGCACCTGCTGCAGCGCCAGCCAGCCGAAGACCGCCACCAGCACGGCGCCGACCACGAACACCCGCAGCGTCAGCGACCAGCGCCTCACGCAGCACCGGCGCCGCCGGGCCGGTAGCTGTAGCCGAAGCCGCGATGCGTGCCGATCGGTTCGCGCGCGGCGTCGATCTCGCGCAGCTTGGCGCGCAGGGCCTTGATGTGCGTGTCGATGTTGCGCTCGTATCCGGCCTCGCGCGGCGCGCCCACCGCGGCGAGCAGCTCGTCGCGCGCGAACACGCGCCCGGGCTGCGACAGCAGGCAGTGCAGCAGCCGGTATTCCAGTGCGGTGAGCTTCAGCGGCTGGCCGAGATAGCGGATGCTCACCGCCGGCGCATCGACCTCGAACTCGCCAGGCGCGGGCGCGGAGGCGGTGAGCCGCGCGGCGGTGCGCTTCAGGATGGCACGCACGCGCGCCACGACTTCGCGCGGACTGAACGGCTTCACGACGTAATCGTCGGCGCCGATCTCCAGGCCCACCACGCGGTCCAGCTCTGCGGCGCGCGCGGTGAGGAACATCACCGGCACCTGGCTGAACCCGCGCAGTGTCTTGCAGCACTCGAAGCCGCTCATGTCCGGCAGTCCCACGTCGAGGATGACCAGATCGACCGCCTCGGCGCGCAGCCGCGCCAGCGCCTCCCCGGCCAGTGCCACGCGCCGCGCCGCGAAACCCTCGCGTTCGAGCGCGAACAGCAGCGTATCGGCGATGGCGAGCTCGTCTTCGACGATCAGTATGCGGGCCATGCCGAAAGCATGGCACCGGCGCCCGGCGTTGCGCCAGCGCGGCCTTCTAGCGCAGGCACCAGTGGGGCATGCCCAGCTCCTGCAGGAACCCTTCGGCGCCGGCCCCCTTGAGCATTGCCAGCGTCGCGACCATGCCGGCCTCCACGCAGCAGGCTGCGGCCACCGTCACCGAGCGCGGCGCATCGCGCACCGGCCAGCCGGTGCGCACATCGAGGATGTGGCCATAGCGGCGACCGGCGTGCTCGATGAAGCGGTGCGTGTCGCCGCTGGTGGCGAGGCCGCCATGCCCGAAATCCAGCAGCAGCCGCGCCGCGCCGTGCGCATCCGGACGTTCGACACCGACCTTCCAGGGCGCGCCATCGGGTGCGCGGTTCGCCGCCAGGTCACCGCCGAAATTCACCAGTGCCGCCTGGCCGAACTCGGACACGATCAGCGCCAGCGCGCGGTCCACCGCGTATTCCTTGCCGATGCCGCCGAGGTCCAGCTCCATGCCTGGTGGCACCACCAGCTGGTCCTGCGTGAACTGCAGGCGTTCGAATCCGACCAGCGGCCGCAGCGCCTCGATCTGCCCGGCGTCGGGCACGCGACCGCTGCCGTCGAACCGCCACGCCCGGCGCAGCACGCCGGAGGTGATGTCGAAGGCGCCATCCGACAGTGCGTGGCAGCGCGCCGCGAACTGCATCAGCAGCACTGTCTCGGCGTCCAGCGCCACCGGCCGGCCGGCGCTGCGGTTCAGCACGCCGATCACGCTGTCGTCGCGATAGCGGCTGTACTTGCGTTCGATGCGCCAGGCCTCGTCCGCGGCGAGGCCGCCGAGGTGGCGCGCCAGGCGCGCATCGCGCGTGGCCAGCAGCACCTCGCAGGGACTGGCCATGGCCGCGAAGCGCACCACCGCCAGCTCGCCGCGCTGCTCCACCTGCAGGTGCCCGGCGGTGGCGGCGAGCATGGTTCAGAAGCCGAAGCGCCAGTCCACCTGCAGCAGCAGCGAGCGCAGGCGCGGATTCAGGTCCAGGCCCGACAGTCCCGGCAGCGCGCTGGAATGCTCGCGCGGATCCTGCTGATAGGCCTCGAGGCGCAGCGCCAGCTCGCCGCCATTGTCCCGCGGCAGGCCCAGCTTCACGCCGATGGTCTTCGCGGTGAACGCGCCGAGGCGCGGATCCGCGGACACTTCGCGCATGGCCAGGTCGGCGTCCGTCAGGTACAGGCGGTAGAAATCGGCCGCATCCTGCCGGTACCAGCGCAGCTGCGGTTCCAGGTAAGCCGCGCCACCGATGCGGAAGCGGTACCGCGCCTCGATGGTGCCGGAGCTGATGCCCCAGTCATCTGCCCCGTAGCGGAAGGACAGATCGAGCACCGAACTGCCCAGTGCCACCTTGTTGCCCAGCCATACGCTGTGCTGCTGGCGCGAGTCCGGCCGGCTCTCGAAGCGGTAGCCGCTGGTCAGGCCGGTGGCATCGACATGGCTCAGGATCTTGTAAGGATCGTTGAGGTAGCCATTGGCCTTGTCCGCCGACAAGTTGAGCTGCGCGATCCAGTTGCGCGCCAGCACCTGCGTGATGCCGAGCTGTGCGCCCAGCACGTGCTTGCTCGCGTTGCCGTCCTTCAGGAAACTGGCGTAGTCCGAGCCCGCCACCGGCACACCGCCGATGGGATTGATGCGGTCGAACTCACCGCTCAGGCCCATGCCCAGCGTGGTGTTCTTGCTGTTGAAATCGCGGCTGTACAGCAGGCTTGCCGACGCCGAACGGAAGTCGTGCTCGACCGACAGGTGGCCGTTGGCGGCCAGCGTGCTGCCGATGCCCAGGGGCTGCGACCAGTTGAGGTCACCGGCCACCCGCAGGTCGCGGAAGTTGGGGTCCAGCGGCTGCGCGCCGGGCGCGATGGCGTACAGCTTGCCCTTGTCGTCATCACCTTCGCCGCCACCGCCGGGCACGAGGCTGCTGCCGGATGGCGTGGTGAACGTCTGCACGGATTTCTGCGGCACGGCGCCGTTGGGTGAACCGCCGGACAGCACGTCCACCGCGCCGGTGGCGCTCAGCACGCGCTCATCGCCGTAGTCGTGACTGAGCTTCACGATCGCATCGACGCTGCGGACCCGGCCCTGGTCCTCCTGGTAGTACAGCAGCCCGGTATCGACCCTGGTGCTGTCCGTGGCGCCGTCGCTGGCGGGAGCCTGCGCCTTCGCGGCCGGCGCGAGCAGTGCACAGGTCGCGGCCATCAGTCCGGCGCGCAGGTTGCCCGCGCCGCTCTTCGGCCTCAGTTGCATCCGCAGCCTCCGCCGCCGAAGCCGCGGCCACCCGCCGTGGCCTCCTTGCTGAAGTACACGTGCTCGTCGAAGGCCGTATCCACCGGCGCATCGTCCAGCGCCATCTCCGGGCGCGCGAGGATGTCGCGCTGCCAGGGCTTGATGCCCAGCGTGCTGCAGCCGGCCAGTGCGGCCAGCGCCAGCAGCGCGGCCATGCGGATCGATGCTCTCATGGGGTTCTCCGGTTCAATGCAGCGCCGCGCGCACCGCCTTCTCGAGGTCGGACTCGTCCTTCGTGCGAAAGCCCTCATGGACCAGCAGCACGTGGCCGTCGCGCGCCAGCAGCGCGCTGGTGGGCATGCCGCGCACCTTGAAATCCTGCGCCAGCCGTCCCTGTGGATCGAAGCGCACGGTGAAGCCGGCCGGATACTGCTGCAGGAACCGGTCGGCGTCGGCGCGCACGTGATCGAGGTTGACGGCGACCACCACCAGCCCGTCGGCGCCATACTGCTTCTGCAGCGAAGTCATCCATGGAAAGGACTGCCGGCAGGGCACGCACCAGGAGGCCCAGAAATCCACGTACACCACCTTGCCCTTCCACGCGGCGAGGTCCACGGGCGCGGCGACTGCCGCGGTGCCACCGTCCGCCCAGGCGTTCGAACCGGCTGTCGCGCAAGTTGTCGCCAGCACCAGCCATGCCATCAAGCAACGTGTTCCGCCGGTTCGCATGCCCGCTCCTTAACCGCGCGCCATGGCACGCCCGCAGACAAGACGACATGGCCGAGCGAGCCCCGCAGTGACCCGGCATCCGCGTCAGCGCCGCCGGACGCGCGGTCGCGGCCCGCGCCCACGGTCCGACACCGCGACGCGGGCGGTAGAATGGCGCATGGCCACCGGTTGGGCACGCGAAGGCGCGGTACAGGAACAGATCGATGCGACGGTCAAGGATGCCATCGACCGCGCCAGGAGCCAGTTGCCGGCAGGCCCAAGCCTGGCGCAGTGCGCGGAGTGCGGCGAGGCGATCCCCGAGGCCCGGCGCGCGGCAATGCCCGGGGTGCGGCTGTGCCTGTCCTGCCAGCAGGCGGCCGACAGGACCCAGCAACCGGCGCCCGGATATAACCGGCGCGGCAGCAAGGACAGCCAGCTGCGTTAGCGCCCCTCGCCGAATCTGTTAGTGTCTGCGGAGCATCGCCAGGGGGACGAATACGGCACATGGACGCAGCCGATACGAGATCGGGGCCGCGCCGGGCGGCCGGTCCGGCTTTGCTGGTGCTTTCCATCGCGCTGGTACTGTTCATGTGCTGGCTGCTGTACCACCTGGAAGCCGGCCGGCTCATCGAGCAGCAGCAGCAGCGGGAAAGCACCCGCGTCGGCCTGCTGCGGGAGCTGCTGCACGGCAAGGTGCGCCCGCTGGTGGATGACCTGCGCACGCTCATCGACGGAGACGGTCTGCGCGGCTTCCTGGATGACGGCGGCGCCGGCAACCTGGCTGCGGTCACGCGCAGCGCGCGCTTCATCAGCACCAGCCATCCGCAGTACGACCAGGTGCGCTGCATCGACCAGGACGGCCAGGAAGTGCTGCGGGTCAACCAGGGCGGAAGCGTCGTGCCACGGGGGCAACTGCAGAACAAGGCCGACCGCCCCTACTTCCGGCGCACGAGTGCGCTGCCGGCCGGCAGTTTCTATGTTTCAGCGCTCGACCTGAACGTCGAGAACGGCGTGGTGGAGACGCCGCCGAAACCCATGCTGCGGCTGGCCGCGCCGGTGTTCGACACCGCCGGCCGCCGGCGCGGCATCTGCATCATCAACTACCTTGCCGCCGACCTGATTGCCTACCTGCAACGGGTCATTCCGACCACCGGCGACCGGCTGCGCCTGCTCGACGCCAACGGCTACTGGATAAAGGCTGCCGATCCCGCGCAGGAGTGGGGTGCCATGTTGCCGCAGCACGCGGGATTCACGCTGGCGCAGACCGACCCGGCACTGTGGGCACGCATCCGGCAACAGCCCGTGGGCCAGGTACTGCGCGGCGGGCTGTTCACGTGGCTGCGGGTGCAGCCGGAGGACTTCACCGGCCTGCCGGCGGCGCAACTGCTCGCCGAGCAGCCGTGGCTGGTGGTGGCGTCGGAGGTATCGCGCCGGGACATGCGCGCGCTGACCGCGGGGCTGCGCGAGGTGATGCGTCTGGTGGTACCCGGCTTGGTGCTGCTGACGCTGCTGTCCGCCTGGTTGCTGCGCGCGCGGCACCAGGTGCTGCTGCAGCTGCGGGCCGCGAACCTGCAGCTGGAGGAACGGGTACGCGGGCGTACCGCGGAACTCACGCGCAGCAACGCGGAACTGCGCGACCGCGAAGCTCTGCTGGAGGAAACCGGCAGCCTCGCGAAGGTGGGCGGGTGGGAATTTGATCCCGTCACCGGCGAAGGCACATGGACGCCCGAGATCGCGCGCATCCACGACGTGCCGGTGACGCTGAAGCCCAGCAGGGAGATGGGCCTGCAGTTCTACTCCGGTGAATCGCGGCAGCGCATCGCCGCGGCCGTGCAGAAATCCATGCAGGACGGCACTCCATACGATCTCGAACTGGAGTTCGTCTCAGCCAGCGGAATGCACAAGTGGGTGCGCACCATCAGCCGGCCGGTCATGCACGATGGGCGCGTGGTGCGGATGCGCGGCGCACTGCAGGACATCACCGAACGCAAGCAGACCGAGCTGCGCCTGCAGGCACAGCTGCAACGCATGCACCTGCTGGAGCGCATCACGCGCGCCATCGGCGAGCGGCAGGACCTGGCGAGCATCCTGCAGGTGGTGATCGGCACGCTCGAGGAGCAGCTGCCGCTGGATTTCGGGTGCGTGTGCCTGTACGACGCCGTGGCCGGCGCGCTGACGGTCGCCGCGGTCGGCAGCCGCAGCGCCGCGCTCGCGGAGCGGCTCGAAATGCCCCGGGGGGCGCGCATCGTCGTCGACGAGAACGGCCTGTTGCGCTGCGTCGGCGGGCGCCTGGTGTACGAGCCGGATATCGCGGCCAGCGATTTCCCTTTCCCGCGGCGACTGGCCGCCGCCGGACTGCGCTCGCTGGTGGCGGCGCCGCTGCAGAATGAGCGCCAGGTATTCGGCGTGCTGCTCGCGACGCGATGCGTGCCGGCGGCCTTCAGCAGCGGCGACTGCGAGTTCCTGCGCCAGCTCAGCGAGCACGTGGCGCTGGCCACGCACCAGGCGCAGCTGCACGACGCATTGAAGGCGGCCTATGACGATCTGCGCAGCACGCAGCAGGCGGTCATGCAGCAGGAGCGCCTGCGCGTGCTGGGACAGATGTCCAGCGGCATTGCGCATGACATCAACAACGCGATCTCGCCCATCATGCTGTACACCGATGCGCTGCTCGAGCGCGAACCAGGCCTCAGCGCCCAGGCGCGGCAGAGCCTGCAGACCATCCAGCAGGCGGTCAGCGACGTCGCCGAGACCGTGGCGCGCATGCGCGAGTTCTATCGGCCGCGCGAGGCGCAGACCGATCTGCAGCCGGTGCAGCTCAATACACTGGCGCTGCAGATCCGCGAGCTGACGCGCGCGCGCTGGCAGGCCATGCCACAGCAGAAAGGCGTGGTGATCGACCTGCAACTCGAGCTCGCGCAGCACCTGCCCGACGCACGTGGCATCGAGAACGAGATCCGCGAGGCGCTGATCAACCTGGTGTTCAACGCGGTCGACGCCATGCCCGACGGCGGGCGACTGACCATCCGCACGCGACAGTCTGCCGACGGGCGCGTCTGCGTGGAGGTGATCGATACCGGCGGCGGCATGGACGAGGAAACGCGCCGCCGCTGCCTGGAACCATTCTTCACCACCAAGGGCGAGCGCGGCACCGGCCTCGGCCTTGCCATGGTATACGGCGTGATGCAGCGGCATGCCGGCGAAGTCGACATCGACAGCGCGCCACACGCCGGCACCACCGTGCGCCTGTCCTTTGCCATCGCCGATGCACCGGCCGATCCGGCCACCGTGAAGCAGCCGGCCATCCCCACGGACCTCGCGCTGCTGCTGGTGGACGACGACCCGATCCTGCTGCGCTCGCTGCGCGAGACGCTGGAACTGGATGGCCATCACATCGTCACCGCCGACGGCGGCCAGGCGGGCATCGATGCATTCAGCGCATCGCTACAGCCGGGCGCCACCGCGTTCTCCGCCGTGATCACCGACCTTGGCATGCCGCACGTGGACGGCCGCGCAGTAGCCGCCGCGGTGAAACAGGCCGCACCGGCCACGCCGGTCATCATGCTCACCGGCTGGGGCGAGCGGCTGCTCGCCGAGGGTCATACGGTGCCGCATGTGGACCGCGTGCTCGGCAAGCCCCCGCGGCTGCGCGAGGTGCGCCAGGCGCTGGCGGAACTGGCACAGCACCAACCGGGCTGATCGCCGCCGGCGGGCAGGCGGCGACTTGCCTCGGCCAGCAGCGAGGCTGGCACCGCCCGGCGCGGGCGTATACTGCGGGCTCTTCGTCATCCATCGAGGTCGCCGACCCCGCCACCGCACCGAAGCCACAGACCGGAGCCAAGCCATGAACCTGCGTCGCATCGCCCTGCCCGTTGTCTGCCTGCTGCCGCTGACACTGTCGATGGCGCAGTCGCCCGCACCCGCCGCCGCCCCGCAGGCCACCTGCTACGTGGTGAAGTTCAAGGCCAAACCCGGCAAGAACGCCGAGATGGAAGCCGCGTTCAGGGAAATGCAGGCCGGCGTGCGCGCGCACGAGCCCGGCAACGTGCAGTACGACTTCTTCGTCGAGGCCGGCGATCCGCAGACTTATGTGATCATCGAGCGATACAAGGACCAGGCCGCGATGCAGGCGCATGGGGCCAGTGACCACGGCAAGAAACTGATCGCCGCGCTGCGCGACCTGACGGATGGGCAACCGCAGGCGGACCGGCTGGTGCTGATCAGCGCGAAATAACCGCCGCCCCGGCGGCCGGCTACTGTCCCGTCGGCGCCGGCTGCTGGCCGGAGCCCTTCCGCTTCTTGCCGCCGAGCAGGCCTTTCAGCACGTCCTTCGCCTTGCTCTGGACCTTCTGCTGCACCTCGTCCTTGTGCTGCTCGACCAGTTTCTGTACCTGCGCCTTCGCGATACCGCCGAGATCCGGACGGACCTTCGGGTCGGTGAAGGTACCAGTGATCTTCACCGGAATCGCCACCTTCTGCAGCGATGCAATGTCCGCATCGGCACCGGCGGGTGCCTTGAGCACCGTCGCGGTCACCGCGTAATCGAGCTCGTGCGAGATGAGGTTCACCACGCCGGCTCCGGTGATGCGCAGCAGCTGCGAGGCGATGATGAGATCCTTGCTGGTGGCGATGCCGTTCACCAGCTCGGCGCTGGCCTTGAAGGCATCGAAGCTGGTGCGCTTGTTGTCGGGCGCACCGGAAAGTGTGCGGTTCTTGAGCAGCGACTGTGCCTGGCCGATGGCATACCAGATGTCGAAGCCTTCCACCGCCCCCTTCTGCAGGTCGAGGCTGGCGCTGCCGGTCAGCGTGCGCACCAGCGCATCGCCGCTGCTGCCGGAAGCGGCCAGCTTGACGTCGAGGTTGCCCTTGCCGGAAAGCAGGCTGCTGTCGGCGAAATCCTTCATCAGGCGCGCGATGTCGATGCCGGCCATGTGTTCGTCCATCGTGATGCGTGGCTGCGCCGGGCGCATGTCCATGCCGATGTCGCCGGAGTAACGGCCGCCGTACAGCTCCGCCTGCAGCGGCGCGAAGCGGGCCACGGCCCCGCCAATGTTGATGCCAGCGGAGAGATTGGTCAGGTGCGCGCCGCCGGCCTTCACCGCGCCGACCTTGAAGGAGCCGTGCGCGAGCAACGGCTTCAGCAGGTCAACGGGCAGCTCGATGGGCTCGCCGGGCCCGGCGGGCGGTGCGGCAGGCTTCGCCGGTGCTGCGGGTGGCGGCTGGTAGCGGTCCAGGTCGATCTGGTCGAGGCCCAGCGCGAAGTCCATGCCGCCGTTGCGCGTGTCGTAGGCGAAACTGCCGCTGAGCCTGGAGTCGTCGAGCACGAGCTGCAGGGCGGTGAATCGGGCGACTCCGCCCTGCCATGCGTATGCGCCCTGCGCGTTGAAACGCGCGAGCACACCGCTGTCGCGGGTCTTTGGCGCCGCGACTCCAAACTGCCGCAGCAGTTCACGCGGCGCGAGCTGGGCCAGTGCGAAGCTGCCGTCCAGCGCCGGCGCATCGATGAGCTTGCGGCCACTGATCTGGCCCTGCAGCTTCGCCTCACCCGCCGTCGCCGTGAAATGGGTCTGCGCCAGGGTCTGCGCGGCGAGATCCACGTCCGCGGCCGGCGTCGCGAAGCTCCAGGAGACCGGCTGCGTGGCGCCAGCCGGCTGCACGCTGCCCTTGAGCTGAAAGTCGCGGAACTGGTAGCGCTGGTGGTCCGGATCCAGCGCCAGCTTGCCGGCCAGCTGCAGCGGCATCGGCTTTGCGCCCGCCGCGGTGGTGAAACTCGTGCTGAGCATCACGGGAAAGGAAACCCCCGGCGCTACATGCCCGAGTGTCAGCATCACGTGGTCGGCGACCATGTCCTGGAAGGCGATGCGGCCGTTGGTGATCGCGATGCCGGCCAGGTCCAGTCCCGCCGTCGTACCGCCGCGTTCCGATGCCGGCCCTGCTGCCTTCGAGCCCCAGTCCTCCCAGTTGCCCTTGCCACGGGCGTCTTCCTTCAGCCGCAGGTCGAGACCGTCGATTTCGATGCGCCCGATCTGGAGCTGCTTGCGCAGCAGTGGCAGCAGCTTCACGGACAGCCTGGCATGCTGCAGTGTGAGAAAGGGCCCGCTGCCGAAGCCCGGCGGATTTCCCAGCGAGGCGGCGCCGGTCTCGATGGCGACCCACGGGAATACCGCGAGGCTCAGCCGTCCCGGCAGCGACAGCTCGCGGCCGGTGGCCTGCTTCACCGCCGCAGTGATGCGCTCCTTGTGCGCGTTGGGGTCGAAGAACAGGTAGACGGCCAGCAGCAACGCGGCGAGCGCCGCGAGCAGCGCGCCGACGGCGATACCGAGGATCTTCAGTACGCGCATGGCGGGGATCTTACCGCATGTGATGCGCTAATCTTGCAAGCTCTCGCCCCTGCCGCCGCCGTCCCTTGCCGCAACCCCAATCCGCCGACCTCTTCCGCCACCGTACCTTCCTGCTCTATTTCAGCGGCCGGCTGTTCTCGAATTTCTCGCGGCAGATCGTCGCGGTGGCGGTGGGCTGGCAGGTGTACCTGCTGACCAACAGCGCCTTCCACCTGGGCATGGTGGGGCTGGTGCAGTTCCTGCCAGCGCTGCTGCTCACCTTCCATGGCGGCCACGTGGCGGATCGCCGCGAGCGCAAGCGCATCGTGCAGCTGTGCCAGTGGGCCGAGGGCATCGCGGCCGCCTGGCTGGCCTGGCGCAGCTTCGGCGGCTCGATCACCGTGTTCGACATCTATCTCGCCGCAGCGGTGTTCGGCGCCGCCGCCGCGTACGAGCGCCCGGCCGGCGCGGCGATGCTGCCGAACCTCGTGCCGCCGACGCTGCTGCAGCAGGCCACCGCGATGGCGGCCGGCTCGCTGCAGGTGGCCACCATCGGCGGCCCGGCGCTGGGCGGATTCCTGTTTGCCTATTCGGCGGGCATCACCTATGCGGTGATCGCGGCCTTCTGGCTGTGCGCGGGCATCTTCAACGGCGCGCTGCCGGCGCAACGCGCGGCCACTGCGCACGAGGCGCCCACGCTGCGCACGCTGTTTGCCGGCGTGCATTTCGTGCGCCGCAACCCGACGGTGCTCGGCACGATCTCGCTGGACCTGTTCGCGGTGCTGCTCGGCGGCGCCACCGCGCTGCTGCCCATCTATGCGAAGGACATCCTGCATACCAGCGCCTGGGGGCTGGGCGTGCTGCGCGCGGCGCCGGCCGTCGGCGCGCTGGTCACCACCTATTTCCTCGCGCGCCGGCCGCTGGCGCGCCGCGTCGGTATGCGCATGTTCCAGGCAGTCATCGTGTTCGGCCTCGCCACCGTGGTGTTCGGTGTCTCGCGCGACATCTGGCTGACCCTGGCCTCGCTGGTGGTGATGGGCGCGGCGGACCAGGTCAGCGTGGTCATCCGCCTGTCGCTAGTGCAGCTGGCCACGCCCGACGACATGCGTGGCCGCGTCAGCGCGATCAACTTCCTGTTCGTGAATGCCTCCAACCAGCTCGGGGAGTTCGAGAGCGGCCTGACGGCGAGCTGGTGGGGAGCGGTGCCGGCCACCATCGTCGGCGGCGCAGGCAGCGTGCTCATCGCCCTGCTGTGGATGCGCCTGTTCCCGGCGCTGCGGGATGTGGAAAAGCTGGCCTGAAGCTGGCATAGAATCGGCCTGCCACGCTTTCGGCCAAGGGGGATGAGCCATGTGCGACCACGATTCCATGAATGAGCTGCTGCCCGGCGCGCTGTCACGGCGCGACTTCGGACGGATCGGCCTCGGCGCCGGACTGCTCGCCGTGCTGCCGGGGGTCGTCAATGCCGCGGAAGTCACCGAATCCGAGGTGAACATCAAGACGCCGGATGGCACCTGCGATGCGCACTTCGTGCATCCCGCCGCAGGCGCGCACGCCGGTGTGCTGGTGTGGCCGGACATCTTCGGCCTGCGGCCCGCATTCCGCGCCATGGGCAAGCGGCTGGCCGAATCCGGTTACGCGGTGCTGACGGTGAATCCGTTCTACCGGCAGCAGAAGGCGCCCACCTCCTCCGGCACCAGCCTGGAAGGCGATGCCCGCCAGAAGCTCTTCGGCATGATGAATTCGCTGACGCCCGAGGGCGAGTTCAGCGACGCGCGCGCCTTCATCGCATGGCTGGATGCGCAAAAGGCGGTCGACACGAAGAAGAAGCTCGGCACCACCGGCTACTGCATGGGCGGCCCGCTGGTGCTGCGCACCGCCGCGGCGGTGCCGGCCCGCGTGGGCGCGGCGGCCACCTTCCATGGCGCCGCCCTCACCACCAAGGACGCGAACAGCCCGCACCTGCAGATCGCCAAGTCGAAGGCCAGCTACCTGATCTGCATCGCCGACAGCGACGACCAGAGCGATCCCACCTCCAAGGACATCCTGCGCAAGACCTTCGATGACGCGAAGCTGCCCGCCGAAGTCGAGGTCTACAAGGGCGCGCAGCATGGCTGGTGCGCCATCGACACCAGGGCCTACAACAAGGACCTGGCCGAGAAGGCGTGGGCGCGGCAGCTCGCGCTGTTCAGCAAGGCCCTGGCCTAGGACTACATAAGATCACCGTCAACGGGGCGCTCCACCGTACGTTATCCTCACGGTGGCGCTGCCCTATTGCGAAGGCCTGCTTTTGTCGGCACCGAAGGACGAGATCCGGCGTGAGCTGAACCGCTTTCTGGCCGAAGTGGAAGGCAAGGCATTCCGGATGGCGCGCATCGCGCTGCGGCACGACGACGATGCCCTCGATGCCGTGCAGGATGCAATGCTGCAGCTCGCGCGCCGCTATGCGACACGGCCCGCCGCCGAGTGGCGTCCGCTGTTCTACCGGATCCTGGAGAACCGCGTCCGCGACCTGCAGCGGCGCCGCATGGTACGCAGCAAGGTGATGGCCCTGCTGCCCTGGCGGCGGGATGATGGCGAGGAGACCCCGGACCCGGTGGCCGAGGCTCCCGACCATGCCCCGGGGCCGGTCGAGCAGGCCGAGGGCATGGGCGTGCTGGCCGCGCTGGAAAGCGCGCTGGCGCGCCTGCCACCCCGCCAGCGCGAGGCCTTCCTGCTGCGGAACATGGAGGGCCTGGACGTCGCGCAAACCGCCGCAGCCATGGGTTGCAGCGATGGCAGCGTCAAGACACATTATTTCCGTGCCGTGCAGGCCCTCAAGGAACAACTGGGTGAGTTCTGGACATGAATGCGAACCACGAAGCGGATGAATTCGAGCGGCGGGCAGCCGGGGTGCTGCGCGCCAGTGCGACGTGCCTGGATGGCGCCACGCGTGCCCGGCTGGCCCGCGCCAGGGCTGCGGCGCTGTCACCTGTGGCGCGCCGGCGCGGCTGGCTCGAGTTCCGCTACCTGGCCCCGGCGGGCGCAGTGACCGCCGCGGTACTGGCCACAGTGCTGCTCTTCGGCCCCGGCAGGCCGGTCAAGCCAGTCAACGACACGAGCGGCTCGGCGTTGTACGACATGGAACTGCTCTCCGATGCCGATGCCTTCGATATTGCCCAGGAATCGGACCTGGAATTCATCGAATGGGCCGCAGCGCAGGGCGAGCAGACCGGAAAGGGCGGCTGAGCATGCGGCGCGCCTGTGTCGCCGCCCTGCTGGCCGGTGTGGCCGCGGGCGCGGTGCATGCCGCCGAGCCGAAGACTCCGCCACCCGCGCAGGACAAAGCCGCGCCGGGCAAGGTGGAGCCGGTCGATGCCGAGCTGCTGGAATTCCTCGGCTCGCTGGACACGGAAGAGGAAGAGTGGCGGCAGTATCTGGAGAACCGACCGATCCGTGCAGCGGCGGCCAGGCCGGCGGGGAAGAAACCCCCGCCACCGGCCACCCCGCCGGATCCGCAGCAGCAGGAACAGGTGAAGAAGCCATGAAAGCGTTGATCGTGATCGGCGTGCTGGCAATGGGAGGTCCCGCGGTGGCCGCCGAAGCCGCGGCGCCGGCTGCGAGCGCACCGGCCGACATCACCTGGTCGAGCCTCTCACCGGGCCAGCAGCAGCTGCTCGAACAGTTCCAGTCGAACTGGAGCCAGCTGCCATCGCAGCGCCGCTTCGCACTGGCGCGCGGCGCCGAGCGCTGGCTGACGATGAACCAGGACGAACGCAAGGCGGCCCGCGACCGCTTCGGCAAGTGGCGCCAGCTGTCCGAGCAGCGGCGCAAACTGATCCGCGAACGCTGGAACGATTTCCAGAACCTGCCTCCCGACCAGCAGGCGCGCATCCGCTCCGACTATCGCGAATATCGCCGCCTGTCGGCGACGCGACGCGCGGAGCTGCGCCAGCAGTGGCAGCAGAAATCCCAGGCCGAGCGCCAGCAGCTGCTGCGCGACCTGCGCCAGCAGCGCCGCCAGCAGCGCCGTCAGGGCGACTGAGCGCGCCGCACGGCCGCCGGCCGGCGCCGTGCTACAATGTGGCCTCTTCGCCGGATCGCGACCGGTCCGACCATCGACCGGAATTCTGGTATCGCGAACCGGAGCTCCTGAAAGGCAACTAATGAATTTCCCCGATCTCGGGCTCAAGCCCGAGCTGGTGACGGCTGTCACCGAGAAAGGCTATTCCACTCCCACCCCCATCCAGCAGGCCGCGATTCCGGCGGTGCTCGCGGGCCGCGACGTGCTCGCCGGCGCACAGACCGGCACCGGCAAGACCGCGGCCTTCGTGCTGCCCATCCTGCAGAAGCTCGAAGCGCGCCGCGGCGCGGCGCCGCGCGCGCTGATCCTGACGCCCACGCGCGAGCTGGCCGCGCAGGTTGCCGAAAGCGTGCGCCACTACGGCAGCCGCACCAACCTGCGCTCGCTGGTGATCTTCGGCGGGGTCTCCGAGCGGCCGCAGATCGACGCGCTGCGCGGCGGCTGCGACATCCTGGTCGCCACACCGGGCCGGCTGCTCGACCTCGCCAACCAGAAGTTCGTGTCGCTGGCAGAGGTAGGCATCTTCGTGCTCGACGAGGCCGACCGCATGCTCGACATGGGTTTCATCCACGACATCAAGCGCGTGCGCGCGCTGCTGCCGAAAGAGCGGCAGAACCTGCTGTTCTCGGCCACCTACTCGCAGGACATCCGCAGGCTCGCCGAGAACCTGCTGCGCAATCCGCTGAGCGTGGAAGTGGCGCCACCCAACCGCACCGCCGACAAGGTGGAGCAGGTGAGCTACCGGCTGCCGAAGGAGCACAAGCGGCACCTGCTCGCGCACCTCATCAATGACGGCAACTGGCACCAGGTACTGGTGTTCACGCGCACCAAGCACGGCGCCAACCGCCTCGCCGAGCAGCTGGTGCGGGCCGGTATCGCCGCCCTGCCCATCCACGGCAACAAGAGCCAGAACGCACGGGTGCGGGCGCTGGAGGACTTCAAGAACAACCAGATCGTGGCACTGGTGGCGACCGAAGTCGCGGCGCGCGGCCTCGACATCAAGGAGCTGCCGTACGTGGTGAACTACGAGCTGCCGAACGTGCCGGAGGATTACGTGCATCGCATCGGGCGCACGGCGCGCGCCGGCTCCACCGGCAAGGCGGTATCGCTGGTGTCGCCGGACGAGGCGCCCTATCTCAGGGACATCGTGAAGCTGCTCGGCAGGGACATCCCCACCCTGCCGCTGCCGGCTTTCACCACTACCGAGCCGGCGGCGCAGGCGGCCCCGCGGCGGGAGCACCCGACGCAGGCCCGCCAGGCTGCGCAGCCGCAGCGGCCCCCGCAGGGGCGCCCTGGCCAGCCGCGGCGCCATTCGGGGCGCCAGCAGTGGCAGGGCCGCCCGCCGCGACGCGCGTGAAGTAGATCCGGCCTTCCTTCGCCGCGAGGTAGATTCGCAGCTGCTGCAGCAGCTCGGTGCCGATGGACAGGGGCGCCTGGCTGATGCATTCGTCGAAACCGATCGCGCGCGAATACCGGTCGGCCGTAGTAGGCACGCACGGCGAGGCCAGGTCATCGCGCAGGAAAACCTGCACGTCGCTCATGGACAGGCCCTTCGCGGTCAGGCTCATGGCGCGATAGCCCGGCGCATCGGCGCCGCCCGGCCCGCGGGTGACGCCGGGCGAGTTGCGGCCGAAGCCGAAGAACTGGCTGGTCACCTTTTCGCTGATCAGCGTGCGACGGCCCTGGGTGTTGAGGGACGTCTCCACCCGCTTGCCGTCGACTTCCATGGGGAAAACCAGCAGCCCGGAAGGATCCGCGTACAGCGGGACCTCGGTGATCTCGCCTCCCCAGTACACCTGCTGGCCGCGACACCCGGAGGTCTGCTTGAACAGGTTCACCTTCCGGTGCGCCAGATCCAGTTCCATATCGGCCGCATTCACGAACTGCGCGGGCAGCGGACCGAGCACGAACCATCCCTTGTACATCGGCGCTGGCAGCGGCGACGGGGGCTGCACATACAGGCTCCAGCCGGCGAGATTGGTCGTCCCGATCACCATGCTGTGCACGATACTTACCTGGGGATTGAAGCGTCCGTCTCCGGTGTTCACCTGGATATCGCGCTGCTCCTGGAACTCCAGCCCCAGCTGCTGCGCCACCGCGCGATTCACCAGCGAGATGCCCGAGGACATCTGCAGGAACATCCACACGTCGTGGCCGTTGACCTTCACCGGCAGCAGCACCGCCCCGGCCGGCCCCAGTTCCACGTCGACTGAAGCAATGAGCTGCAGCTTGCAGGCCGCGTGCGCCGGAACCGCCGCCAGCGCGATCAGTGCCAGCATCAGCCGGCGAGTCATCGCCCTTCCCATGATCACTCCCTGTCCTGGAAACCTTCGACCGCCGCGGGTTATCCCGGCGGTTGCGCCGGCGCATCCGCGCTGGCGGGCGCGGTGGCCGTGGCCGCGGCCGGTGTCCGCGTGAAATAGATCCGCTGCTCGTCCGGCCTGTTCAGTGTCTCACCGGCAACGCCGGGCGAGGCGATCTGGAAACCGAAGAAATCCCGCGTGACGCGCTCGCTGAGCCAGAAGCGGCGATCCACGGTGTTCAGCGAGGTCTCCACCTGCCTGCCGTCCAGCTCGACCGGGAAATACATCCTGCGATCGGCGAGGTCCAGTTCCAGGTCCGCCGCGTTCATGAACGCCGCCGACAGGCCGCCGACCAGCGGCTTGCCATGGTAGTAGGCCAGTGGCCGCTGCACGGGCTGCACGTACAGCGGCCAGTCGGTGAAGTCGGCGCCGCCCACCCGCAGGCTGTCCGCCCTGGCCTGCAGGTCGATGCGTGTGCCGTTGAAGAACTTGCTGCCTCCCGCCGGGCCGGTCTTCAGTCCCAGCATGGACACCGCGGCCGGCGAAACCATCGGCATGCCGCTGGACATGTTCAGCGTCATCCACACGTCATGGCCGTTGATCTGCAGCGGGACCAGCACACCGCCGTTGGCATTGATGTCGATGTCGACCGAGGCATAGCGGGTCAGTTCGCAAGCCGCACGGGCTGCCACTGGCAACAGGCCCACCAGCATTGCCGCGCCGAACAGCCGCCAGCTGCAAACCGTCCTGCCCATCGCCTCTCCGTGGCTGTGCGCCAATCCCGTTGGTGTGCCACAAGGATATGGCATCGACGCAATCCCGGCATCCCCACAGCCCAGGCACTGCGCTAGAGTCCGTCCATGAGAAGGATGCTGGGCTTGCTCTGGCTGATCGCGCTGCCTGTCTGGGCAGATGACGCGCCCTCCGGCTGCGGCCGCCTGTGCGGCAGCTGGGTACTCGATGCCTCGCGCAGCGAACCGGCCGAGGCCGCCATCGATGCGGCACTGGATAACTACCAGGACCCCGCGCCGCCCCGCCCTCACAACCCGCGGATGGAGGATTATGGCCTTCCGGCGGACTCCGCTTCGGCCAGCGCGCAGTCTTCGCGGCCGGAACGTCCGGCCCGGCCAGTCAGGACCGAATTGCGGACGCAGCTGCTGGAACAACTCACGCCACCGGCATCGCTGGTCGTCTCGGCCAACGACGATGAAGTCGTGCTGCACCCTTCCGCCGGTCCGGAGCGGCATGCATTCCCCGGCGAACCGCATACCCGGGTCGATGCCCAGGGCACCGCCACCATCCACACGAAGTGGAAACACCAGGCGCTGGTCATCGATGAGCACTACGGTCCGCGGCACGACCAGACGGACACCCTGGTGGTACTGCCGGATGGCACGCTGCAGATCACGCGGGAAGTGGAGCGGCCGGGGGTCAAGCTGTTGACGCTGCGCTCCGTATATCGCCGCGGCTGAACGCCGGCGCTAGAATCCCCCACGGGCCGCTGCGACGTGGTCCACGAGAAGGGGGTTGTTCCGTGAAATCGCGCTCGCTGCTCGCCACGTTGTGCCTGGTGCTGGTCGCCGGCAATGCCGCCGCCCATCACTCCTTTGCCATGTTCGATCGGGACCACCAGATCCTGCTGAAGGGCAAGGTGACGGAATTCAGCTGGCAGAATCCGCATGTCTACATCCACCTGCAGGCAACGGATGCCGGTGGCCAGTCGCGCAACTGGCTGATCGAGTGCGCCAACCCCGGCATCCTCGATCGCGCCGGGTGGAAGTTCAACGTGGTCCACAAGGACGACCAGCTCACCCTGGTGGTCTCGCCGCTGCGCACCGGGGAGCCTGGCGCACTGCTGCAGCAGATCAAGCTCGCGGACGGCCGCGTCCTCGGCAACGGCGGGCCAGCCGGCCCGCCCACCATCAGCATCGAGGACGGCAAGCCGCTGCCGGCGGGAGCGAACAAGTGAGGCGCGCGGCGGCCTGCCTGGGCGCCGCGGTGCTGCTGGGCGTGGCGGCCGGCGCCGCGGCTGCCGCGGCGCCGGCCTTCGATCCGAAGGATTTCAGTGGCACCTGGGACCACTACCCCGCGCCCACCGAGTCGAGTTCCAAACCGGCGGCGGTCCCCGGCATACCGGTACCGGCGCGCGTTCCGGATCCACCATTGAAACCGCAGTATGTCGCCGCCTGGAAGGCCGAGCGCAAGAAGCTCGCCGACGCCAGCGAATCCGGCGAACCCATCGCCACCGGCTACACGCACTGCCAGCCCGACGGCATGCCGGCGATGATGATGGCGATGTTCCCGATGGAAGTGCTGCAGACCAAGCGCCAGACCACCATCATCCAGGAGGCCTACAACCAGGTGCGGCGCATCTACCTCAACGACACCCTGCCCGCCATCGACGACGCGGAGCCCGGCTTCTGGGGCCACTCGGTGGGCAAGTGGGAGGGCAACGTGTTCGTGGTCGACACCATCGGCATCAAGGATTACGTGCGCTACAACAACGTGCCGCACTCGGCCGCCATGCGCATCCACGAGCGCATGCGCATGCTCGATGCCGATCACTTCGAGGACCAGGTCACCATCGAGGATCCGCAATACCTCACCGCCCCGTGGCAGTGGACCTGGGTGTACCAGCGCCGGCCCGGCTACAAGATGTACGAGTACGTCTGCGAGGACAACCGCGAGTACGCCGATCCGGTGACCGGCAAGGCGCGCCTGCGCATCGACGACAAGTAGCTATTTCTCGTCCTGGGCCTTCAGCGGGTCCGGCATCCGGCCTTCCACCACGTCCACCGGTTTCACCGGCAGGCCGGTGACCGGATTCGGGTAATGGATGGGCTGCTGGTAGAACACCGGGTAGCTCTCGTAGCGCAGTGTCGGCGGCGCATCCGGCGGCAGCGTCGTCGATGCCCCTGCCGCCGGGCGCGGGCCCTGCGCCCAGCCGCGCGCGAGGTCCGCGACGAAGGTCGTGTACAGGTGCAGCGACTTGATCTTCCACACGCCGTCCTGCTTCACGTATTCGTTCTCGTAGATGCCGCCGCCGAGGGTGGCATCGCCCTGGTACTGGCCTTCCATCGCCAGCTCGCGCACGCGCTGCTTCGCCGAGCGGCCATCGGCGGCCACGTGCACCACGTGCTGGTACTGCACGTGATCGAACAGCTCGTGCTGGTGCAGGCCCTGCCTGCCGAACAGGTCGAGGAAGCTGCGGATGTGGTCCTTCCCCGTGTACACACCGCGCTGCGCGAGCTCGATGCTGCCGTCTGCGGTGAACAGGTCGGCCACGTCATCCCATTGCCAGCGGTCGAGGTAGTAGGCGAACGCGTTGTGCAGGTATTCGATCGCGCGTGCATCCTCCAGGCGCGCCAGGCGCGCGGCGAGCTGCTCCAGCGTCGCCGTCGGCGGCGGCGGCGGCGGCGGCGGCGGCGGCGGGGCGGCGGATTCCGGATACACCGGCTTGCCGGTGACCGGATTCGCGTAATGCAGCGGTGCGACGAAGGCGCCCGGATACATGTCGTAGACAATGGTGGGCGGCAGGTCCGGCGGCAGGTCCTTCTCCGGGCGCGTGCTCGGCCAGGCCCGCACGCCCCAGCCCTGCGCCAGGTCCGTGTACATCACGAAGTACGCGTGCAGCTTGGCGATCATCCACTTGCCGTTGACCTTGCGGTACTCGTTCTCGTAGATGGCATCGCCGAACATGCTGGCCCCGCCGTAATCGCCGCCGAAGATCAGCGCGCGCCAGCGGCCCTGCGCCTCGGCGCCGCCGGGCGCGACGTCGATCACCGGCTGCATCTGCGTGTGGTCGTACAGGCGGCCCTGCACGGGAAAGCCCAGCCACTGCAGGTACTGCAGCACGCGCTGGCGGCCGACGAACACGCCGCGCCCGCCGATCTCCAGCGTGCCATCCTCGGTGAACAGGGCCGCGATCTCGCTCCAGTTGTTCTTGTCGACGTAGTAGCCGTAGGTGCGCTGCAGGATCTCGATGTCGTGGAGATCCTCGAGCCGCGTGACCATCTGCTGCAGCCGCGCCAGCTCCGCCGGGCTTGCCTTGCCGGTCACGCCGCTGCTGTCCGGCACCGCCGAAGCCGACGCGCGCGCCTCGCGCACCGGGTGCGCGAAATCCCATGGCGGCAGGTGTACCGCGGGCCACGGCTCATAGGTGAAGCTCGAGGGACGATCCGGCCGCGGGATGTTGCGGTCGGCGACATTGGTGGCCTGCATCGCGCCGGTCCAGCCGCCCTTGAACGGCACCGTGAAGGTCTCGTACCAGTGGATGCGGCTGATCTTCCAGCGGCCGTTCTCCTTGCGATACTCGTTCTCGTAGGGACCTGCCTGCCAGCGCGCGTATTCGTTGAACTGGCCGAGCAGCACCACCGCGCGCCAGCGGCCATGCGCGGTGCGGCCATCCGGCGACAGCGTGATCACCGGCTGCAGCTGCGTGTGCTCGCGCAGCTGCCCGGCCTTCAGGCCGCGCTGGCCGTAGCCGATCGCATACAGCAGTCCGCGGATGGATGGCTTGCCCACGTACACGCCCGACAGCGCGTATTCGGCGGTGGCGTCGTCGGTGAGCAGGTCGACCACGTTGTCCCAGTCGGAATGGTCGATGTAGTAGCCGTAGGCGCGCTGCAGGCGCTCGATGTCCTTCAGGTCCAGTGCCGCCTGGGCGCGCTGCAACAACTGGCTGACGGTGGCAGGCTCGGCCAGTGCCCGGCTGGCGCCGGCGCAGGTCGCCAGCAGCCCGATCGCCAGCATCGCGACGTAACGCATTCCCCGCCCCCTTTTTTCCGCACTGCGCGAAAGCTTACACCGTGGCGGGTCTATAATCCGCCCGCCCCGCGGCCGTTAACCGCTCCCCTTCATGGAGCGGATCGGGTCGTGGCAAGCAGACCGATTGAGTAGCAACGACAAGCGTCTGGCGCCGATGGTGGTTGGCGCCCTCGGCATCGTCTACGGCGACATCGGCACCAGTCCGCTGTATGCATTCAAGGAATCCCTCGCCGCCGCCGGTGGCGGGGGCCGCGCCGCCGAGATCCTCGGCGTGCTGTCGCTGATCTTCTGGAGCCTGCTGGTCCTGGTCTCGCTGAAATACGTGCTGCTGCTGCTGCGCGCGGACAATGCCGGCGAGGGCGGCATCCTCTCGCTGGTGGCGCTGATCCAGCAGAAGGTGGGGCAGACCAGCCCCTGGGCCCGCCGCGCGATCGCGGTGGGCGTGCTCGGCACTGCCCTGTTCTTCTGCGATGCGCTGATCACGCCGGCGATCTCGGTGATCTCCGCGGTGGAGGGCACCGAACTGCTCGGCAAGCGCCTGGAGCATTTCGTGCTGCCCATCACGGTGGGCATCATCATCGGCCTGTTCGCGATCCAGCGGCGCGGCACCGAACGCGTGGGCCGGTTGTTCGGGCCCATCATGCTGGTGTGGTTCGCGGTGATCGCGCTGATGGGCCTGCATGCGCTGCTGCGCGCGCCGGCCGTGCTGGTGGCGCTCAGTCCCCTGTATGGCGTGGCGCTGCTCGGCACGCATCCGCTGGTGGCGCTCACCATCCTGGGCTCGGTGTTCCTGGCCGTCACGGGCGGCGAGGCGCTGTACGCGGACATGGGGCATTTCGGACGCTCACCGGTGCAACTGGCGTGGTTCCTGCTCGTGTGGCCGGCGCTGCTGCTGAATTACTTCGGCCAGGGCGCGCTGCTGCTGCACGCCCCGGGACCGGTGGAGCAGCCCTTCTTCTCGCTGGTGCCCCCGGGCATGCTGCCGGTGCTCATCGTGCTGGCCACCGCGGCGACGGTGATCGCCTCGCAGGCCACCATCTCCGGCGCCTTCTCGGTGGCGCGCCAGGCCATCCAGCTCGACCTGCTGCCGCGGCTGATGATCCACCAGACCAGCGCGCGCGAGCACGGCCAGATCTACGTGCCGGCGGTGAACCTGTTCATGCTGGTGGCGGTGCTGATGTTCGTGCTGGGCTTCGGTTCCTCCTCGGCGCTGTCCGCGGCGTATGGCGCATCGGTGGTCGGCACCATGCTGCTGACGACCTGCCTGGGCGCAGTGGTGGCGCGACTGCACTGGAACTGGCCCATGTGGCTGGTGGTGCTGGTGTTCGGCGGCTTCCTGCTGGTGGACTGCGCGTTCGTCGCGGGCAATGCCACCAAGATCCCGCATGGCGGCTGGGTGCCGCTGTCGATCGCGGCGGGCATGTTCCTGCTGTTCAAGACCTGGCGCGACGGCCGCACCAGGCTGCGCGCCGAGCTCAACCGCCGCGCGGTGCGCCTCGACCAGCTGCCCGCGCTGCTGTCGCAGGCCACGCGCGTGCCCGGCACGGGCGTGTTCCTGGTCAGCCATGCCGATTTCATTCCCACCGCGCTGCTGCGCAACCTCGAGCACAACCACGTGTGCCACGAGCGCGTGGTGATGCTGCACATGGAGATCGTGCGCACGCCGCGCTACAGCGGCCCGCGTTCCTGGGTGGAAACCGTGCAGCCCAATGTGTTCGCGGTGCGCGCGCGTTTCGGCTTCATGGAAACGCCGGACGTGACCGATGCGCTGCGCAGCGCGCGCCAGCGCGGGCTGAAGCAGCTCGACGATGATGTGTCGTTCTTCCTCGGCTGGCACCTGGTGCGCGCGCGGCCGCGCAACCGCATCCTGCAGGACCTGAAGTTCCGCCTGTTCGCCTACATGCAGCGGCGCAGCGCGCAGGCGGCGGAGTTCTTCCGCATGCCGACGCATGGCGTGATGATCCTGGCGACCGACATCGAGCTGTAGCCACTGCACCGGGCGGGCCGGTGCCTCACTTCGAAGGACCGCCGTCGCCTGCCGGCGAGTAGATCCCCAGCGGAAACTGCGCCACGTTGTTGCCGCCGGTCTCCAGCGCGCTGATCTTGCTGAGCCCCTGCTTGCGGACCTCGTCGATGCGCAGCACCGAATGCATCGGCAGCATCGTGCACTTCACGCCGCTGAATTCGCTCTTGATGCGCTCTTCGCCCGGATCGACCACCACCGTGGATCGTTCGCCGAACACCAGCTCCTCGAGCTCGATGAAGCCAAACAGGCGGCCCTGGTTCACGTTGCGGGCATAGACCTCGTACACCTTGCCCTGATTCACGAACATGACCTTGAAGATGTTGCTGGGTGGCATCGAGGAAGACCGCGGCGGCTGACCATTCCTTCATACACGCATGGGAGACGCGAAGCTAGGGCCCGGATGGCGCCGCGCCGGCTTCGCGTTGCGGTCAGAGGGCCAGCGAATACTGGATGCCGGCGATCAGCACGCTGCCCTTGTAGCTGCCGGTCAGCCGGCCGCGGCCCGCCGCGAGCTGGTTGTTGTCGATGTCGGCATCGCCGATCAGCAGGTAGGACACGCCCACGTCCACCTTGCCGGCCTGTCCCACCTGATAGCGGGTGCCGGCCGACAGCCATACGCGGTTGTTGTCCGGCAGGGATGACAGGCGGGTGGCGGAACCCTTGACCGGCGTCTGGTCATAGGCGAGGCCGCCCTTGAGCATCCAGGTGTCGTTCAACGCGTAATTGGCGCCAGCCGCCACGCGCCAGGTGTCGCGGAACACCGGATCAAGCGTCTGCAGCGTGGTGCCGGAACGCTGGATGGCCACGTGCTGGATCGAGCTCCAGCCGGTGCGCGACACATCCCCCAGCAGGTCCCACTGCCCGTTCACCTTCTGCTTCACGCTGAGGATGAAGGTATCCGGCAGCTTGATTTCGGCATCGGCAGGGCCATCAGGCAGCACGGGCTGGGTGGTGGAGGTGAGCTCGCCGCCGAGCTGCTGCTTGATCTGCGAACGATACGAGAAACCGACGTCCATGGTGTCGGTGGCCTTGAACAGCGCACCGACGTTCCAGCCGATGGCATTGTCCGATGCATCCAGCGTCACCTTGGTGCCCTGGGTGACGGAATTCAGCACCGCCGCGTAGCGCTGGTACTTCGCGTTCATGTGCATCCAGTCGAGGCCGGCGCCCACCGCGAGGCGGTCACTGACCCGCCAGGCCATGGCCGGATTGACGTTGATGGTCTTGATGCGAAACAGCGTCGACTGGAAGCGGCCCGCCCAGTCGTCGGCGTAATCGGTCTTCAGGCCGAACGGTACCGACACGCCGAGGCCAAGAAATACGTCCTGGTTCAGGCCCCAGGACAGGTATCCCGCCGGCACCAGCGCCGCGCTGCCGGCGTCGCCGCCATTGCCGCCGGTGCCGGCCGGCGCATCGATCGAGCCGCCGTTGCGGAACTTGTACGAGGGGCTGATCAGGTTGCCGCCCAGCGAGAACTCGTGCGCCTGCAGGCGGGTCATGCCGGCGGGATTGAAAAAGACGGTGCTCGCGTCTTCGGCCACGGCCGCCGAACCCGCATAGGCATTGCCCAGACCAGCCGTGTTCTGTTCCAGCAGCTGGAAGCCCGATGCACAGGCCGCCCCCGCGGCAAGCCCCGCGCAGGCGCCGATGAATGTGGCGACGATGGTCTTCTGCATGATCTTCTCCTCGCTCGATGACGCCGGAAGGAATGCCAGGCGGCAGGCTAACACTGGCAGCGGCAACGATGAATTGGTTTAGCCTTGCCGCATGACATCATCCCACGCCCTCCACGCCCTGCGCGGCCGCGGCCTGGTCAAGCTGCTGGCGGTGCTGCTGGTGACGCTGAACATGCGCGGGGCGATCACCTGCGTGGGCCCGCTGCTGAAGACCATCCAGGCCCAGTTCGGGCTCAGCGGCGCCGCAGCCGGGCTGCTGACCTCGCTGCCGCTGTTTGCCTTCGGCTTGCTGTCGCCTTACGCGGCGCCGCTGGCACGCCGTCTGGGCATGGAACTGGCGGTGTTCCTGTCGCTGCTGCTGCTGCTGGCCGGGCTGGGTATCCGCTATCTGCCCGGCACGGCCTGCCTGTTCCTCGGCACCGCGTTCATCGGCTGCGGTATCGCCTTCAACAACGTGCTGCTGCCCGGGCTGCTGCGGCGGGATTTCCCGGCCCAGCTCACGCTGGTCACCGCGCTGTTCTCGATGGTGCTGGTAGCCTGCGGCGGCGTCGGCTCGGGCATCGCCATTCCGCTGGCACAGTTTGGCGGCTGGCGCTTCTCGCTGGTGTCCTGGGCCCTGCCCCTGGTGCTGGGCATCGTGTTCTGGACACCGCAGCTGCGCGAACACAGCCACCCGCAGGATACCGGCGAGGCCCGGCCGCGGGTGTGGAACCGCGCCGTGGCCTGGCAGGTGAGCCTGTTCATGGCCTGCCAGTCGACGGCCTTCTACGTGCTCATCGCCTGGTTCCCGAGCATGATGAGCGACCTGCAGGGCCTGGGCGCAGCGCGCGCCGGAACGGTGCTGTTCATCTACCAGCTGTTCGTGCTCGGCTCGGTGATGCTGACGCCGCTGTTCATCCATCGCATGCGGGACCAGCGCCTGGTCGGTGTGGTGCTGAGCCTGCTGATCCTCGGCGGTTTCTGCGGTCTGTATCGCGATCCCGGCCATGCGCTCGGCTGGATGATCGTCATGGGCCTTGGCGCCGGCGGCTCGCTGGTGCTCGCGATCACGCTGTTCAGCCTGCGCGTCGAGACCGTGCTGCAGAGCGTGGCGTTGTCGGGCATGGCGCAGGCCGTCGGCTACACCATGGCGGCGCTGGTGCCGATACTGATCGGCTTCATCCACGACGTGTCGCACCAGTGGAGCATTCCGCTGCTGCTGATGATCGCGCTCGCCACGATACAGCTCGCCATGGGTTACATGGCCGGCAGGCCGCTGACGCTGCGACAGAGCCGGAGTTGACGGCCGCCGGCACGTGGTGCAGTTTGCGTGGCTGTCATCCGCCGCGGGGTACGACGATGCTGCGCCAACTGTGCCTGGCCACCACGGCCGTGCTGTTCTCGCTTGCGTGCCCGGCGGCGCCGCCCGACCTCACCGGCATCTGGACGCTGGATCCCGGCGGCAAGGCCGGCCCGGCGCTCAATGGTGTCGGCGATTTCGAGAAGCCGGCGCCCTACACGCCGCTGGCGCGCGGCAAGCGCGCCGAATATCACTCGCTGGTCGACGCCACCGGCGATTCTCCCGGCGCACACTGCGTGCCTTCCGGCATGCCGCTGGCGGTGTTCCTGGGCGGCGGTTATCCGGTGGAGTTCATCCAGCGGCCCGAACAGCTCACCATCATCTACGAGGCGCACAACGAGGTGCGACGGGTGTTCCTCGACGGCCGCCACATCGATGGCGCCGACATCCTGCCCAGCCGCGACGGGGTCTCCTGGGGCCACTGGGAAGGCAACACGCTGGTGGTGGAGACCACCGGCCTCGAGGAGAGCATCGACCAGCCCACCGCGCACAGCGAAAACGCGCGCATCATCGAACGCTACACGCCGCACACCGAGGGCGGGCTGCGGCGGCTGAGCGTGGAGGTCACGCTCATCGACCCGACCTTCTACACCCGGCAGTCCACGCTGCAGCGCGAATACACACAGCTGCGCGACGGCCGGATGCTGGATTACGACTGCGCCGAATCCGACTGGGAAGACCATCTCGAGGCACTGCGCCAGCAACAAAAGAAATAGGCGGAAGTGCCGCCACACCCGCCGCGCTCTTCAAAGAAGCGCGCCGACTACCGCGAACACGATGCCGACGCCGGCGGAAACCAGTCCCACGACCGGAAACAGCCGCTTGCGGGCCAGGAAGTACAGCGAGGACAGCACCAGGCCCAGTTCCAGGAAACCTTCGCCCAGGTCGAAACGCAGCGCGCGCTTCTCGGCGCGATGCGTCTCGCCGTCCATGGCGTCAGCTTGCTTCTGGATATCCGCGGCGTCCTTCGCGTACTTGTCGCGCTGCACGCCAAGGTCCTTGCTGCCGGCGGCGGCCCTGGCCTGATCCGTGCCCAGCGTCGCAATCAGCGTGAGACCGACCTCCGCCTGGTACTCACGGATCTTCTTGGCCTGGTAGTACGCCCACTGGTCATTGGCCTCCGTCTTGTACACCACCGCGGCCGTGTGCTCGCGGTGCGAGGCGATCGTGACCACCGACAGCAGCACACCAACCACCGCGACCATGACACCCACCTTCTTCCCCAGCTCATCGACTTCATGGGCATGGGGAATCTCCACCTCGGACATCGACCTCTCTCCTCACGTTGCGGCGGCCGGGGCGGCGCCAGTGGGCGCGCAGACTAGCAAAGCCGCGCAGCCGCTTCCGTTAACCTCTCTTGAGGGACGCAGGACCGATATGCCAGCCCGGCGGCAGGAAGGCCATGCTCCCGACAGCACGGCGATGAGCTCAGTGCTCGTCATTCTCCAGTTCCTGCAGCAGCTTGCGCAGGTCGGCGACGTCCTTGCGGCTCAACCCGCGGTGTTCGCTGAAATGCGCCACCAGCGGCGCCACGCGGCCGCCGAACAGGCGATCGAGCAGGTGGCGGCTTTCCTCCAGCACCCAGTCCTCGCGCCGCAACAGCGGTGTATACAGGTAGCGCCGTCCTTGTTTCCCGGCCGCGATGGCGCCCTTGCGCAGCAGGCGGTTCAGCAGCGTCTTGACGGTGGCCTGCTGCCAGTGGCGAGTGCCGGCGAGCGCGGCCACCACCTGCTCGGCGCTGGCCGGATGCGACCGCCACAGCGCTTCCATCACCGCCGATTCCGCCGCGCTGATCTGCATCGATTACACCCGTAATTGTCGCTTCAGATTACGTGCGTAATCGGAGCTGTCAAGGCGCCTTACCGAGGCCCCCTTTCCGGTGGCGCCTGAGGGGCCGGATCGCGTATCCTTGCGCGCTTTTTCACGACCCGTATCCCCCTCTTCTGACACGGAATTTCTGGCTATGGCCCGTACTACCCCGCTGGCGGACATCCGCAACTTCGGCATCATCGCCCACGTCGATGCCGGCAAGACCACGACGACCGAGCGCATCCTCTACTACACCGGTCGCAAGCACACCATCGTGGACGTGCACGACACCAAGGACCTGAAGACCTCCACCACCACCGACTACCTGGAGCAGGAACAGAAGCGCGGCATCACCATCCAGTCTGCGGCGGTGTCGGCGTTCTGGCGCGGCAAGAAGCTCAACATCATCGACACCCCGGGGCACGTGGATTTCACCATCGAGGTGAACCGCTCGCTGCGCGTGCTGGACGGCGCGGTGGTGGTGTTCGACGGCGTGGCCGGCGTGGAGCCGCAATCCGAGACCAACTGGCGCCTGGCGGACAACTACAAGGTGCCGCGCCTGTGCTACGTGAACAAGATGGACCGCAGCGGCGCGGGCTTCCTGCGCTGCGTGGACATGATCAAGAAGCGCCTGGGCGCGCGCCCGCTGGTGGCGCATCTGCCCATCGGCTCGGAAGACAACTTCAAGGGCATGGTCGACCTGGTGGCGAACAAGGCCTACACCTGGGATTCGGACGACCGCGATGCCAAGTGGCAGGTGCACGAGCTGACCGGCAACCTCGCCGACAAGTTCGGCATCACCGTGCCCAGCGACCGCGCCATCCTCGATGCCGCGGCCAAGTACCGCACCGAGCTGGTGGACACCTGCCTGGAGATGGACGACACGGCGATGGAAGCCTACCTCGAAGGCACCGAGCCGTCTTTCGAGACGCTGGTCAAGTGCATCCGCAAGGGCACCATCACCGGGGCGTTCAACCCGGTGCTGTGCGGTTCCTCGTACAAGAACAAGGGTGTACAGCAGATGCTGGACGCCGTGGTCGACTACCTGCCGGCGCCGACCGACGTGGAAGCCATCGCCACCGTGGACCAGGACGGCAACCCGAACGGCCAGCGCATCTGCTCGGACGACGAGCCCTTTGCCGCGCTGGCCTTCAAGGTGATCAATGACGCCTACGGCGCGCTGACCTTCGTGCGCGTGTACTCCGGCGTGCTCACCAAGGGCGCCTCGGTGCAGAACACCACGCGCGGCAAGCGCGAGAAGATCGGCCGCATGGTGGAGATGTTCGCCAAGGAAGCCAACGCCATCGACGAGGCCCGCGCCGGCGACATCATCGCGCTGGTGTCGCTGCAGGAGACCGACACCGGCGACACGCTGTGTGACTCCAACCACCCGGTGATCCTGGAGCGCATGCGCTTCCCCGAGCCGGTGATCAGCGTGTCGGTGAAGCCCAAGAACAAGGCGGAGCTGGAGAAGTTCGGCGCCGCGCTGGGCAAGATGGTGCGCGCCGACCCCTCGCTGAAGCTCGAGACCGACCGCGAGACCGGCGAGACCATCCTGCGCGGCATGGGCGAGCTGCACCTGGACGTGACGCTCGACCGCATGCGCACCGAGTTCAACGTGGAAGGCGTGATGGGCCAGCCGCAGGTGGCCTATCGCGAGACCTTCACCAAGCCGGTGCAGGAGAACTACATCCACAAGAAGCAGACCGGCGGTTCCGGCCAGTTCGCCGAGGTGTGGATCAAGTTCGAGCCGCTGGAGCGCGGCAGCGGCTTCATCTTCGAGGACAAGACCGTCGGTGGCTCGGTGCCGCGGGAGTTCGTGCCCTCGGTGGAGAAGGGGCTGAAGGTGCAGAAGGAAGACGGCGTGCTGGCGCGCTTCCCCACCGTGGACTTCAAGGCCACGCTGGTGGACGGCAGCTACCACGACGTCGACTCCAACGCGATGACCTTCGAGATCGCGGCCAAGGCCGCGTTCCGCGAGGCCATCCGCAAGGCCAACCCCATCCTGCTGGAGCCGGTGATGAAGGTCGAGGTGGTGACGCCGAACGACTACCTGGGCGATGTGATCGGCGACCTGAACCGCCGCCGCGGACAGATCCAGGAGCAGCTCGAGCGCGGCACCAACATCGCCGTGGTGGCGGCCGTGCCGCTGTCGGAGATGTTCGGCTACATCGGCAACCTGCGCGCCATGAGCTCGGGTCGCGCCAGCTACACGATGGAGTTCTCGCACTATGACCCGGTGCCGAAGAACGTGTCGGACGCGGTGATCGCCGAGGCCACCAAGGCGAAGGCGGCCGGCAACGGCTAGGCGGTGTCGAAGGCGCGTGCGGCTTCCAGCACGCGCCGCACCTGCTCATCGGGGGATGGGGCGGTCGCTTCATCCCCTTTTTCATGGGCGAACAACGACCAGGTCTTGACCGCGAGCACGGCGGCGGCGGCGGCCGAGTGGGCGCGCATGGCGACGGGAAACGACGCGGCGTGCGCCTGGATGAAGGCGGCGGCGCGCCGCAGCGCGGCCTGCTGCCGCTGCTCCTCGCCGTTGGCGAAATCGAAGCGCCATTCCAGCACACGCTCGCGGATGACCGGTCGCTCCCCATCCGGCAGCAGGCCGGTTGCCGCGTAGATGCGGCAGTCGTAATCACGGCAGGTCTGCGGGCGGTCGGCATAGATGGCGCAGCGGCCGGCTTCCAGCATCGGGCAGGTGCCGTCCTCGCGGTGGGCCATGAACGCCAGTCCGCCACCCACGGGAATGCGCAGGTGTATCGCCGGCACCGCCGCCAATGCCGCCTGGTCGCCGGGCCGCAGTGCGATCGCATAGGACGATACGCAGCAACCCACGCAGCCATCGCACGGAACATCCGCCGGCCGCTCTCCCTTCAGCACGCCACGCATGGCGGCGAGCCATGCGCCGAAGGCACCTGCATTGCGGTATGTATCCGGGGTCATCGCGGGATATGCGGGGAATCCGCACGAAGTATAGCGACGACAAAGAAAGGCGCCGGCCCGTCGCCCGGGTGATGGCGGAGCGATCCGCCAGCGACGAGCCGGCGCCAGGAGGTTCCGGCGGTTTCGACTACGGGTGATCGTCGAATTCCCGCCGGCCAGCCGGATCAGCGGCTGGCGACCGTTTCGATGCTGCCGGATGTCCGCCTCGCGGCGAGCTTCGCGCCGGCATGACCCTGCTGGTGCAGCGCCGTGACCAGCGGAATGCCAACCTGCTCGACCGCCTTGTCGAGCGCGGCCGCGATGCAACTCCGGTCGGTGTCGGAGGGAAAGCGGTGCGTGGTGGCATACGGCTCGCCGCACACCTTCTGCGCCGCACGGTTCAGCCGCCGGTACAGGATCACCGCTCCTTCCGGTGTCTGTGCATCGAGGATGTTGTACCTGACCATTTCCGAAGTGGTCTGCATGCCTTCCATCGTCGCAACCGTTCCCACGGCCATTGCACCGGTGGAGAGCAGCGCTGCACCTGCAAGCAGCGCCATCTTGCGCAGGTTGTTTCTGGTTTCCATGTTGCCTCTGTCAGCTTCTGTTGGGGGTGTCGAAACGCCGCGCAGCTCGCGCTGGCGGCAGGGTCGATGATCCATGGCCCGCTCTGAAGTGGCATTGGCCTTGCATGAATCCTCATGAAAGCTTCTGCGGCGGCAGCATCGGAATGAGCTGTGCAGCACACCGTCTACCTGTTCGATGGATTTCAACTGGATGTCACACGGCGCAAGCTGGTTTCCAGCGGCGGACTGGTGCAGCCGCTGAGTACGCGCGCGATGGATGCGCTGCTGCTGCTGGTGGCGAACGCCGGCGAGCTCATCGAAAAGCGTCGCCTTATGCAGACGGTGTGGCCCAGCGCCATCGTCGAGGACAACAACCTCAACCAGTGCATCGTCGCGATCCGCAAGGCGCTTGGAGAGGCTGCCGGCAGCAATCGCTACGTGATGACGGTGCCTGGCCGCGGCTACCGCTTTGTCAGCCCGGTGCGCGTCGTGCAGCAGGAATCCGCCGCGCAGGATACCGTCCATGCGCCGCCGCGGATTCGACCAGGGCGCAGGCCGTGGGTGGCTGGCGTGGCGATTGCGGCGGCGGGCGCGCTCGCTGCCGCCGTGCTGCTGCACGGTGCACGCGACGCGGCCTCCGTCCAGGCCGTGGGCCGTTACCCGGGGACAGCGCCCGGATCCACGCCGGCAGTGGTGCTGCGGCTGCGCGAGTCGCCGGCCGCGCCCGGGATGGCGGAGCCGGTGGCCGGCAGCACCGCGATGCTGGCCGACTGCCTTGCGGCGCATCCGCACATGCGGCTGCGTGTGCGTGTGCAGCTGCTCGATG